>ENA-OWNT01001346-OWNT01001346.1-seawater-metagenome-genome-assembly--contig:-NODE-1346-length-31656-cov-4.484974_pt1 | contig 31656 bp, 33 predicted proteins | sample MGYA00238136_ERZ651165 | MGnify/ENA primary metagenome ERZ651165 (study PRJEB26861, sample SAMN08777766) | seawater metagenome | isolation source: coastal seawater | place: USA: Florida | collected...
CGATGCCGACCTGCCGGAGGACGACGCGCCTGACGAGGACGCCGCCGCCATTCGCGAGATGGTCGCCGAAGAAACCGAGGGCACAGGGCGCGGACAAGGCGCACGCGATCTGTTCCCGGATATCGAGGAAATCAATTCTACCCTGCGCGCAACAACCGATCGCGACAGCGGCGATCGGGCAACGTCGGATATCGACTCGATGGATGTGCGCCCGCGTCGTCGGCGCGGTTTTCGGGTCGGGTTCGCGCTGATGCTGCTGGTGGCGGGGGTCGCCATCGGCGCCTATGCCTACAGACCTCAGATCGTCGCCGCGCTGCCACAAGCCGAGCCGTTTCTGACCCCCTATGCCGAACAAGTCGACCAACTGCGCCTTCAACTGGATGATCTGGTGCAATCGCTGGCCAGCCGTCTGGCCAACTCCGCCGGAAGCTGACCTGCCCTATTGGGCGGCAAAGCGATCCAGCAGGCGGCGCAGATAGTCCAATTCCACATCCGGGCGGTCCTGTTCAGCGGAGCGGCGGCGAATCTCATCCAGCAGTTCACGCGCCCGGCGGAACGCCTCTTCGCGCTGTTCATAGCTTTCGTCGGACCCAAGCGCGCCCGAATTCCCGGCCTGGCGGCCAAGCGGGTCTTCCAGCGGGCGGTTGGCCTGCATGTTTCCTTCGGCCTGCCCTTGCCCGGGATCTTCGCCCTCGTCGCCGGCCAGCGCTTCACTCAAGGCTTCCATGCCTTCGCGCAGGCCTTCCATCGCCTCCGATTGGCTGTCCAGCGCCTCGGCCAGGTCGCCGCGTTCCAGTTCCTCGATGGCGTCGCGCATGGCGCGGCCCGCCTCTTCCAACTGCTGTAGCGTTTCCTCGCCCTCTTCCGTTCCACGCCCCGGCAGGTTCTGGGCCTGTTCACGCAACTGTTCCAGCAACTGGCGCTGACGTTCAGCAAGGCTGCCCTCGTCATTCTCGCCGCCCTGTTGACCGCCTTGCTGGTTGCCGTCCTGCCCTTCTTCCCCCGGATCGGGGCGCGGGCTGTTGGGGTTGAACCGGTCTTGCAGGTCACGGAACGCCTCATCCGCCAGCCCCTGTTGGTCGCGCAGCGTGTCCTGCAAGCCTTCCATCGCCTGCTGACCGGGGCTGCGCGGGCCGTTGGGGTCGCCGTCGCCCTGCGTCATCTGCATGTTTTCCATCATCTGGCGCAGCGCATCCAGCATCTCCTGCGCTTCGGCCATGCGGCCCTGCTGCATCAGTTCCTCGATCCGGCGCATCATCTCTTCCAGATCGTTCATGGACATCTCCATGCTCTCGCCAGACTGGTCGGGCTGGTCTGTGCCATCGCCCGGTTCCATGTTGTCAGCCAGTTCCTGCATATAGTCCTGCATGGCCTCGCGCAGTTCCTGCATCAGCTGCGAAATCTCTTCGTCGCTCGCGCCCTGCCGCATCGCTTCGGCCAGACGGTCCTGCGCGCGGCGCAGCTGTTCCAGCGCATCTGAAAGGTCACCTTCCTCCAGCGCGATGGCTGCGTCCCACAGGATCTGCGCCACCTCGTCGCGGGTCTCGGCTGCAATGCCGTCCACCGCCGCCTCCAGCCGCTGGATGACCGACCGCACCTGCCGGTAGACCTCTTCATCGTCAAAGAATTCCTCGGGCCTGTGCGTGATCGCGCGCAGCAGCTGCGCCACCCTTGGGGCGTTTTCCCGCGACCACAGCAGATCGCGCCGCATCTCGATCAACGCATTGGCAATCGGGTCGAAGAAGCGGCGCCCGGGCAGCCGGTCCAGCTCCACCATGCTTTGCCCGATCTGACCCGCATCATCCTCCACGTTCAGCTCCAGCCTCACGGGCAGGTTGGCGAAGGGATGCTGCGAAAGGTCTTCGATCAGCGCCTCGGAAAACTCCTCACGCCCGCCGCGAAACGGCAGCGGCAGGTCAAGCACCAGGGCCTCTCGCGGTTCCGGGTCAACTGTCAGCCCATAGCGGCGGTCAGCGGCCTCGGGCCACAGCGTCAGAATCGCCTGCCCGCCGCGGATGCCATAATCATCCTCAGCCGAATAGGTCATCTGGAACGCCCCCGGCGGCACGCCCTCAACAGGTTCAGCCAGGCTGACCGATGGCGCGCGGTCGGCCAGCATCACGATCCGCCAGCTGCGCGGGTTGGCCCCGGTGATCGACAGATCGCCGGTCTGTTCAATGATGATCTGGCGCGAGAGGCTGGCCGGATCGTGGGGGGAAATCTCGGTCTGAAGGCTCTGGTTGATCCCGATCTGCTCTGCCTCGCCATAAAGCCTGAGCGTGATCCGCGACCCTGCGGGCGCCTCAAACTCCTCGGCCACGATATCGTTGAGGTAGAGCGACGGCAGCCCGGTATAAAGCGGCGGTTCCACCCAGCCTTCCCAGCTTGGGCCACCCGTGGCTGGCAGTTGCGGCGCGCCGGCCATGGCATCGCCCACATCTGTCACCCGCCAGATCGTGCCAAACAGCAGCGCCATAGCAAAGGCGGTCGCCGCCATGAAGCGCAGCCCATAGGGGTCGCGGTCGTTCAAGTGCAGGTCAGGTTCGGGCGCGCGGGCCAGGGCGGCCCGTTCTGCCATCCGGCGCTGATGCACCTGCCAGACAGCCATGGATTGCGCATCACCCGCGCCTATGGCCGCGTGATCCACCAGCGCCGTCAGGGGCCGCCCCGGCAGGGATTGATCCAGCCGGTCCATTGCCTCGGCGCGAGAGGGCAGCCGGAACCGGCGGAACCCCGCGATCAGCGCCCAAAACACGGCCAGACCGCTCAGCGACAAGCCGCCGATCAGCCATCCGGGCGGCACCGCATCGGCCAACCCGAAGGCCAGCGCCGCCACCACGCTCAGCAGAATCGTCCAGACCGGCCAGAACGCCCGCACGAAGCGTTCCGCCCCGATGCCAAGGCGTGTCAGCCGAAGCGGCCATGCCAGACGAGCCAGCGTCGCCTGCGTGATAGGGGTCTTTTCGGTCATGCGACCTTTCGCGGGTTACGCCCCGAAAAGGGGCCAGAGCAGCCTAGAGCCACTCTGGAACGATATCGCGATTTATCATCTCGTCAAACGTCGGTCGCGCCCGGATGACAGCGAATTGATCATCCTTCACCAGAACCTCGGGGATCAGCGGCCTTGTGTTGTATTCTGACGACATGACCGCGCCATAGGCCCCTGCCGAGCGGAAGGCCACCAGATCGCCCGCGCCAAGCGGTGTCAGCTCGCGCCCTTTGGCGAAAGTATCGCCGCTTTCACAAACCGGGCCGACGATATCGAAGGGCTGACGCTCGGTCCCCGGGGCGGGCTCCTGCACCGGGTCGATGTCGTGATAGGCCGAATACATCGACGGGCGGATCAGGTCATTCATCGCTGCATCGACGATCAGAAAGTTCCGCCCCTCGCCTTCTTTCAGATAGATCACCGAGGTTACCAGCAGCCCGGCATTTCCGGCGATCAGGCGGCCCGGCTCAATCTCTACCTCGACGTCCAGCCCCTCGACCGACCGTTTGATCAGCGCGCCGTATTCCAAAGGCAACGGCGGCGCTTCGTTAGAGCGGGTGTAGGGAATACCCAGGCCGCCCCCAAGATCGAGCCGCCGGATATCGTGACCATCGGCACGCAGAACGCGGGTCAGGTCCGCCACCTTCCGATAAGCCTGTTCGAACGGTTCCAGTTCCACCAACTGACTGCCGATATGCACGTCGATCCCGATCACCTGCAACCCCGGCAGGCTGGCGGCCAGCGCATAGACCTCTCGGGCGCGGGCAATGGGGATGCCGAACTTGTTCTCGGATTTGCCGGTGGCGATCTTTTCATGGGTTCGCGCATCGACATCGGGGTTCACACGGATGGTAACGGGGGCGGTTGCGCCCATGGACGATGCGACCTCGGACAGCATCGCCATTTCCGGCTCGCTTTCGATATTGAACTGGCGAATACCGCCCTCCAGCGCCTGCCGCATTTCGGCCCGCGTCTTGCCAACACCGGAAAACACGATCCGATCGCCGGGCACACCGGCCGCCTTGGCCCGCGCATATTCACCGCCCGACACCACATCCATCCCGGCGCCAAGCCCGGCAAGAACCTTCAACACCGCCTGGTTGGAATTGGCTTTCATCGCGTAGCAGACCATGTTCGGCACACCGTCCAGCGCATCCTTGAACAGCTGGTAGTGCCGGGTCAGCGTTGCGGTGGAGTAAACATAAAAGGGCGTGCCGACCTCTGCCGCAATCTCGGGCAGGGGCACATCTTCGGCATGGAGGACGCCGTTGCGATACAGGAAATGGTCCATCGGGTCTGGCCTTTGAGCGGGTTCGGGCGCAGGTAGCACCCTATGCAAGAAATTCAAAGGGGCACTCGACTTGGCTACGGGTCCAGCTTAGCTCTTGTCGTAACGATGTCGCATCTTTGAGGAAGGAACCCCCGTATGACCGTCCGCACCATGGTGATCGAAGAACACGGCGGCCCCGACAACTTCAAGCTGGTCAAGCAGGATCCAGGCCAACCCGGACCGGGCGAGGTTCTGATCCGGCACAAGGCCGTGGGGCTGAATTTCATCGACGTCTATCAGCGCACGGGGCTTTATCCGATGCAACTGCCCCATGCGCTTGGCATGGAAGCGGCCGGAGTGATCGAGGCCGTGGGCGAAGGTGTGACACATCTGACAGCGGGCGGCCGCGCCGCCTATGCCGCACAACCGCCAGGTGCCTATTGCGACGCCCGGGTGATGCCCGCCGCGCAGGTCTGTCCCCTGCCCGACGGCGTGTCCTTCGAACAGGGCGCGGCGATGATGCTGAAGGGGCTGACCGTTCAGTACCTGTTTCGCCGCACGACCCCGATCCTGCCCGGCGATACGGTGTTGTTTCATGCCGCTGCGGGGGGCGTGGGCCTGATCGCCTGTCAATGGGCGCGGTCCGAGGGCATCCGCCTGATCGGCACCGCCGGGACAGACGAAAAGTGCCAACTGGCGCTGGATCACGGGGCGTCCAATTGCATTAACTACCGGACTGAAGACTGGGCAGCCAAGGTGCAGGAGCTGACCGATGGTAAAGGCGTCGATGTGGTGATGGATGCCGTGGGCGCGGATACGTTCGAAGGCTCGCTCGATAGCCTGCGACCGCTTGGAATGATGATTTCCTTTGGTAACGCCTCTGGCCCTGTCCCGCCGTTCTCGGTCGGTGTCCTGGGGCAAAAGGGGTCGCTCAAGATCACGCGCCCGACGCTGTTCACCCATATCGCAGACGGCGAAACCTGCCAGCAAATGGCGCGCGATCTGTTCGAAAAAGTAGAGACCGGCGATGTGGCCATCCGCATCGACCAGCGGTTTCCGCTGGAACAGGTCGCCGACGCGCATCGCGCCCTGGAGGCCCGCGCAACCACCGGTTCAACTATCCTGACGCTATGATCTGGGCGGGACCAAGGCGCTTGCAAGCGCCTTCTCCCGCTCTCGGATACCAAAGGAACCGGCGCGCACGCCATTCACGGCGAAATACCAGGAACAGAAGGCGCGTGGGGGGCATCGGGCACCCGGTCTGTTCGGGCTGGATCACAGCATCGCGACACATAGTTAGCCTGCCACACAGGACGGCAAAGTGATGTTGCGTCGCAATTGACGCGGCAAGCGGGCCGCGCTACCCCAATTCGAACCTAAAATTCTTGGCGCTTGGGGGCGCCGAACCGGAGGGAAAAGTGGTATGTCGGAGATCGAACGCGAGTCGATGGAATATGACGTTGTGATCGTTGGGGCGGGGCCTGCTGGCCTGTCCGCTGCGATCCGTCTGAAGCAACTCGATGCCGACCTTAACGTGGTGGTCTTGGAAAAGGGCTCCGAGGTTGGGGCACATATCCTGTCTGGTGCCGTGCTGGACCCGTCGGGCCTCGACGCGCTGATCCCCGACTGGAAGACGAAAGGCGCACCGCTGAACACGCCCGTGAAGGAAGACAATTTCTACGTTCTCGGGCCTGCGGGCCAGTTGCGCGTGCCAAACTGGCCGATGCCGCCCCTGATGAACAACCATGGCAATTACATCGTCTCCATGGGCAATGTCTGTCGCTGGATGGCCGAGCAGGCCGAGGAAATGGGCGTCGAAATCTTCCCCGGGATGGCCTGTTCCGAACTGGTCTATGGTGACAATGGCGAAGTGAAGGGCGTGGTGGCCGGGGTCTTCGGGCTGGAACCCGATGGCTCCATCGGTGAGAACACGGAACCGGGGATGGAACTACACGGCAAATACGTGTTCCTGTCCGAGGGCGTGCGCGGATCGCTGGCCAAGGAAGTCATCGGGAAATACGATCTTTCATCCGGTCACTGCCCGCAAAAATTCGGCCTCGGCATGAAAGAGATCTGGGAGATCGACCCGGAAAAGCACCGCGAAGGCACGGTCACCCACACCATGGGCTGGCCGCTCGGGTCCAACGCAGGTGGCGGGTCGTTCATCTATCACCTGGAGAATAATCAGGTCTATGTGGGCTTCGTGGTGCACCTGAACTACAAGAACCCGCATCTCTTTCCTTACATGGAATTCCAGCGCTTCAAGCACCACCCGATGGTGGCGGAGCTGCTGGAAGGCGGCAAGCGCATCGCCTATGGCGCGCGGGCCATTTCCGAGGGCGGCTATCAGTCGATGCCGAAGATGGTCTTCCCCGGTGGCGCGCTGCTTGGCTGTTCGGTCGGCATGGTCAACGTGCCGCGCATCAAGGGCAACCACAACGCCATGCTGTCGGGCAAGGCGGCGGCAGAAGCGGCCTATGAGGCGATCAGCGCGGGCCGCAGCAGCGACGAGCTGACCAGCTATGAAACCGAGGTGCGCACCGGCGCCATCGGCAAGGACCTTCGCCGTGTGCGCAACGTCAAGCCGATGTGGTCGAAATGGGGGCTCTCTGCCTCGCTGGTCTTTGGCGGGCTGGATATGTGGACCAACAACCTCTTCGGCTTCTCGCTGTTTGGCACCCTGAAACACGGCAAGACCGACGCCGCCGCGACCGAGGACGCCAGCAAGCACAAGGTCATCGACTACCCACGTCCCGATGGCAAAATCAGCTTCGACCGGCTGACCAATGTCAGCTTCTCGATGACCAATCACGAGGAAAGCCAGCCGGCGCATCTGCATCTGAAAGACGCGTCCATCCCGATCTCGGTGAACCTCGCCAAATACGACGAACCGGCGCAGCGCTATTGCCCGGCCGGCGTCTATGAGGTGATCCGCGAAGACGGGGCCGAGCCGCGTTTTGTCATCAACTTCCAGAACTGCGTTCACTGCAAGACCTGCGACATCAAGGACCCCAGCCAGAACATCAACTGGGTCACCCCTCAGGGCGGCGACGGGCCGAACTACCCCAACATGTGATCACTTCCCCGACAGGGGCCGAAAAACGGGGCGTCCAATGGGGCGCCCCGCATTGCGTCCGGGGGCGGGGGTGCCTAATCTCTGGCTAACATTGAGCAGGAGATTTCGATGCAAACCCTTTCCCGCCTGGCGCTGATTGTTGGCCTTGGCCTGTCCGCCCCCGTGATGGCGCAAAACGCGGTCAGCCTGGAGCCCGGACTGGCGGGTGCCTATCTGGCCGCGCGTACCGCCGCCTTGGCGGGCGACCATCGAGAGGCCGCTCTCCAGTTCCAGCGCGTCCTGCAGGCCGATCCCGACAACCAGACCATCCTGGGCGACGCCATGCTTGCGCTGGCCGCCATCGGGGACTGGGACCAAGCCGCGACATATGCCGCACGGGTGCCACAGGATTCGCTTGACCGGGATTTCGCCAATCTGATCGAACAGGTCACCCGCATCCGCGCAGGCGACTTCGCCGGTGCCAGTACCGCCGCCGTTGGCCTGACGGGCGCGGGGCCGCTGATTGACCCGCTGCTAGAGGCCTGGCTCTATCTTGCCGAGGGCGACATGAGCCGTGCGGTCAACACCTTTGAAACCATGATCGACACCAACAGCCCCCTTGCCGGGTTGGTACCCTATCAGCTGGCGCTTGCACGCGCGTCGGTTGGGGATTTTGAAGGCGCCGAAGCGATCTTTTCGGGCGAGGTCTATGGCCCGCTTCAGGTCAGTCCGCGGGGCGTTCAGGCCCATGCGCAGATCCTCGTCCAGCTTGACCGGGCACAGGATGCACTGGATTTGCTGGCGCTTGCCCTCAACCAGAATGCCGATGAAACGCTGTTTGTGCTGCGCGCCGAGATTGAGGCCGACCCCACCCGGCCCTATGATTTCATCATTGCGCCGGAGGAAGGCATGGCCGAGGTTTTCTTCTCGCTTGCCCGCGCGCTTGGCACCGATGCTGGCACCACCCTGCCGTTGATCTATGCCCGAGCGGCCCATGCGGTCGATCCCGGGCATGTCCATTCGGTCCTGCTGGCCGCCAACATTCTGTCGGATGCGGAACAGTTTGAAATGGCTGAAGACACCTATGAACTGGTGCCCCGCGAAAGCCCCCTGTTTGTCGAGGCCGAAATGGGCCGGTCCGAGGCGCTGTTTCAGCAAAGCCGCGAGGATGCCGCGATCGAGGTGCTGCACGCCCTGGCGCGCGATTACCCAAACCTTGCGGCCGTCCAAACCGCCCTTGGCGACGCCCTACGGCGGCAGGAGCGGTTCGAAGAAGCGATCGAGGCCTATAGCGCAGCGGTCGATCTGGTTGATCTTAGCCAGACCCGCTATTGGTTCCTGCTGTATGCCCGCGCCATCAGCTATGAACAGTCCGACCTGTGGGACGCGGCCGAGGCTGATTTCCGCGCTGCGCTGGAGCTGTCGCCGGATCAGCCCAATGTGCTGAACTACCTGGGCTATTCTCTGGTCGAACAGAACCGCAACCTGGACGAGGCGCTGGACATGATTCAGCGGGCGGTCAGCGCGCGGCCCGACAGCGGCTATATCGTCGATTCGCTTGGCTGGGTTTTCTATCGGCTTGGCCGGTTTGAAGAGGCCGTGGCACCGATGGAACGTGCGGTGGAACTGCTGCCCAATGATTCCATCGTCAACGATCACCTTGGCGACGTCTATTGGATGGTGGGCCGCTTCCGCGAAGCGGAGTTCCAATGGAGCCGCGCCCTGTCCTTCGATCCCGAACCCGAGGATGCCGAACGCATTCGGCTGAAACAGGAACTGGGGCTGGATGCGGTTCTTGCCAGCGAGGCCGAGATCGCCCCGTGATCCGCGAACAGGCACCGGCGAAAATCAACCTCGCGCTGCATGTAACCGGCCAACGGGACGACGGGTATCACCTGCTCGATTCTCTGGTGGTGTTTGCGGGGATTGGTGACCGTCTGTCCTTTGCGCCCGCCCCCGACCTGTCCCTGACCCTCACAGGGCCCCTGGCCGCCGGTGTGCCAACCGGCCCTGACAACCTGATCCTGCGCGCCGCTGCGCTGCTGTGCCCGGATCAGGGGGCGTCGATCACGCTGGACAAGCAACTGCCCCATGCGGCGGGGCTTGGGGGCGGGTCAGCGGATGCAGCGGCCAGCCTGCGGGGACTAGCAAGGCTGTGGGATCGGCCCCTGCCGGATGGGCATGAGTGTCTGACGCTTGGCGCGGATGTGCCGGTCTGCCTGTCGTCCCATCCGCAGCGGATGCAGGGCATCGGCGAGGTCTTGTCGCCCCTGCCAGCGATGCCACCCCTTTGGGCGGTACTGGTCAATCCCCGCGTGGCCGTCCCCACAGGGCCGGTCTTCCAGGGGCTGGCCAGCAAGCAAAACCCGCAAATGGACGCGCCGGACTGGGCCGATTACCATAGCTTCATCATCTGGCTATCGCGACAACGGAACGATCTGGAATCCTCGGCACTGGCCCTCGCGCCAGAGGTCGGGCTGACACTGACCGTCTTGCGCGACAGCGGGGCATCTTTGTCCAGAATGAGCGGATCGGGCGCAACCTGTTTCGGCCTTTTTGCAAGCGCCAAAGCAGCGGCACAGGCCGCGCACCACATCTCGCACGCTCATCCGCATTGGTGGGTGCAGGACACATCCATCCTGGTGGGCTAGATCGTTAGCCTAACTGACCCGTTCGACCACGAAATCGGCCAGATCAGCCAGCATGTCGCGCAAGGGATGCGGGGGCAGTTCCGCCATCGCCGCTTTCGCCTGATCGCGATAGCGCAGCGCCTCTGCCCGTGTTTCCTCCAGCGCATCGTGCTTGCGCAGCAGGGTCAGGGCGGTGTCGAGGTCGCCCTCTTCCTGTTGGCCTTTCACGATGGTGCGCTGCCAAAAAGCCCGCTCATCCTCATCTGCCTTGGCGATGGCCTTGATCATCGGCAGGGTCAACTTCCGTTCGCGGAAGTCGTCACCGATATTCTTGCCAAGCGCGCCGGACGTGCCGCCAAAATCCAACAGGTCATCGACGATCTGAAAGCTCATCCCAAGCGCATCGCCGTATCGCGCCAGCGCTGCGGTCTGGGCCTCGGATGCCCCGGCGACAATGCCGCCCACCTCGGTTGCCGCCTCGAACAGAGCTGCCGTTTTGCCCTTGATCACAAGGCGGTAGGTATCCTCGCCCGTCGAAAGGTTCTGCGCGGCGGCCATCTGCAGCACCTCGCCCTCGGCAATCGTGGCCGACGCATTGGCGAGGATATCCAGCACCCTCAGAGACCCGCATTCCACCATCAACTGGAAAGACCGGGCGAACAGATAATCGCCCACCAAAACGGAAGACTTGTTGTCCCACAACAAATTCGCCGTGGGTCGCCCGCGCCGTTGTTCGCTTTCATCGACCACATCATCATGCAGCAGCGTCGCGGTATGGATGAATTCCACCGTCGCGGCCAGCTTTTGGTGATCGACCTCGTCATACCCACAAAGCCGCGCCGCAGCCAATGTCATCAGCGGCCGGATACGCTTGCCCCCCGCCTCAACCAGATGCGCGGTAACCTCGGGGATGCGCGGCGCATGATCTGACGCCATCCGCGTGCGAATCAACGTATTCACCGCGGCCATGTCGTCGGCCAGGTAGTCGCGCAAACGGTCATGCGGCTTGGTTGCAGCATCAGCGATGGTCATACGGCGGTCTTCCTTCTCTCGACATTGGGGCGTCGTGGGCTTATCTGCCCTACCATGAAAGAACTTCTGCGCAGCACCGATCCAACCGTGATTGCCTTTGCCTCGGCGCTTCTGTCGGGCGAGGATATAGAGGTCTTCGTTATGGACGTCCATATGAGCGTGCTGGAAGGGTCCATCGGCGTATTGCCGCGCCGGATGATGGTGCGCGATGATGATCTGATCGCCGCCGAACGTGTGATCCGCGACAATGACATCCCCACCGGGCGGGATTGAATGGGGTTCGCCGAGGCGGAACTGACCTATGACGCCTTTCTGGACGGGCGCGTTCATGTCTGGCAACCGCGTCACGGATACCGCGCTGCCACCGACCCCGTGCTGCTGGCTGCGGCGGTCGAAGCGCACGCGGGACAAAGCGTTCTGGAACTGGGTTGTGGGGCAGGTGTCGCCTTGCTCTGCCTGTCGGCCCGCGTGTCTGGCCTGCACTTGACGGGGGTGGAACGGCAGGCCGCTTATGCCGATCTGGCCCGCCGCAACCTTGGTTCCGGGTCATGGATTGCCACCGCTGATCTGGCTGAGTTGCCGGCCGATCTGCGTCAGCAAAGCTTCGATCACGTCATCGCCAACCCGCCTTACTATCCCACCGATGGCGGCACGTCGGCCCGCGATCCCGGGCGGGAGGCCGCGCTGCGCGAGGAAACCCCGCTTGAGACATGGGTGGAGATCGCCGCCCGAAGGTTGGCCCCCAAAGGCTGGTTGACGATGATCCAGGCAGCCGACCGGGTGCCCGACCTGATGGCCGCCATTTCCCCCCGTCTTGGGTCGATCACCCTGCGCCCGCTGGCCGCCCGGGACGGCCGCGCCGCCGGGCGGGTGCTGGTGAAAGCCCGCAAGGGGGGGCGTGCCCCCTTTACCCTGCTGCCACCGCTGGTGCTGCATTCGGGACCGAAGCATCACGCCGATGGCGACGATTTCACCCCACAGGCCCGTGCTGTCTTGCGCGATGCGGCGGCTCTGCCCTGGGTCTGATCGGCGGAGATACGCGAATTTCGGACAATTTCTTGCAGCCTTCGCGTGACACGACTCACATCCTGTGCTTGGCTTGTCATGCAAGTGTTACACATTAGAGAGGAGGACTATGAATGTCGGTAGGCGCTCATCTTCAGGAACTCAAGAAGCGGCACGAGACCCTCTCGCGAAAAGTCGAAGAATACCAACGAAGCCCCGGCACAAATGACATCGACATCCAGGAGCTGAAGAAGCAGAAGCTCCGCCTTAAGGAAGAGATTACCCGGCTGGACGCCTGAACAGCCCGGAATCAGTCAAGCGGATGTGCGGCCCTAGCCCGACACATCCGCTGCCCGGACAAAAACCCGCCCCTCACGGTAGGGGCCGAGTGTTTTTGTTTCCTCAAGAACCCAATCCAGAATGGCCCTGATCTGCGGGCGCGTTTCAGTGCCCTTGGGGCAGACGAAGCGATAATGCGCCTCGGTTGTCAGCGCGACCGGGAACGGCGCAACAAGCCGCCCCGCGCACAGATCCCTTTCGGTCAAAGATATCCGCCCCAACACCACGCCCCCGCCCGCGACCGCCGCATCAATGGCATGATCGGCCTGTGAAAAGCTGGCGCCGCCGGGGTCAGGCTCTGGCAGACCCGCCGCGCGGAACCAGGCGGGCCAGCCGATCGAGGCGTTCAAAAACCGCGTGTCTTCCTGATGCAAAAGCGGGGCCTGCAACAGGTCCTCCGGGGTAGGAAACTGCCTGGCCAATTCCGGGGTCATCATCGGGGTCAGCCATTCGTCATGCACGCGTTGCGAGAACAGCCCATCTTTCCCCTCCCCCATTCCAAACCGAATGGCTGCATCCACATCGTCCCGATCGAAATCCAGCACCCGCAACGTCGCGGAAAACCGCAGGTCAATCCCCGGATGGGCCTGGGCAAAGCGGAACAGGCGGGGGGCCAGCCATTTCGCGGTAAAGGCCGGTCCCGCCGTGATGGTCACGCTCGACTGGTCTGTCACCCGCTGCGCTGCCCGCCATGCCGCGCGCAGGGTGGCAAAGCCTTCCTCTGCGCCGGGGGCCAGTTGGCGGCCTGCTTCGGTCAGCTCCACGGCCCGGTTCAATCGGTGAAACAGGGGGGCGCCCAGATGCTCCTCCAACGATTTGATCTGAAAGCTGAGCGCGGCGGGGGTGACGTTCAACTCTTCCGCAGCCTTCGCAAAGCTGAGATGCCGAGCGGCCGCATCAAAGGCGCGCAGGGCGGTTAGTGGGGGAAGGCGATCGCTCATGTCAGATAAGTATATCTTAACTGAAACGCCATCAAGTCTCGTTTGTTAGCTTATTCATGGGGCCGTACATTGAGATCAGACAAGTTATTCTACCAAAAAGGAACGCATCCAATGTTCGAAGCAACCACCCACGCCGCCATTCGCAACGGTTTTGAGGCCGCCCATGACGCCCGCGGCGCGGCCTTCCGCAACATGATCGCAGCCCTGTTCGGCCGCCGGAACGAAACAGGCCCCCGCCGCGACGGGCGAGGGCCTGCAATTCAGGGCTGTCGCGCTTAGCTGAAGAACTGCCCGCCATTGGCCGAGATGGTCGACCCGTTTATGAACCCGGCATCGTCAGAGGCCAGGAATACAACGCAACGGGCGATCTCTTCCGGTTCACCCAGGCGGCCTGCCGGGATCTGCGGGATGATGTTCTTGTTCAGAACTTCCTCGGGAATCGCGCGTACCATTTCGGTGCCGATATAGCCGGGGCAGACCGCGTTCGCGGTGATGCCAGCGCGCGCGCCTTCCTGCGCCAGCGACCGCACGATGCCAATATCACCGGCCTTGGTCGCGGCATAGTTGACCTGGCCTGCCTGACCCTTCTGGCCATTGACCGAGCTGATCACGATGACGCGGCCAAACTTGCGTTCACGCATACCGGGCCACACGGGGCGCACAGTGTTGAACACGCCCGTCAGGTTGGTGGCGACGACCTTGTTCCACTGTTCCGGGGTCATCTTGTGGAAAAAGCCGTCCCAGGTGATGCCGGCATTGGCAACGACCACGTCGACCGGGCCAAGATCGGCCTCGACCTGGGCGATTCCCGCCGCGCTCGAATCGTAATCGGACACGTCCCATTTGTAGGTTTTGATGCCCGTCTCGGTGGTGAAGGCCGCAGCCTTTTCATCATTTCCTGCGTAGGTCGCGGCCACGGTATAGCCTTCTGCCTTGAGGGCTTTCGAGATCGCCTCACCGATGCCGCGCGTACCGCCGGTGACGAGTGCAACTTTTGCCATTGTTTCCTCCAGTATTGATCTATGCGTTGGTAACTCTGTTACCCGTGCGGCGATGTGGGCGCAACATTGTTTCGCTGCTAATTTACCGCTCGGGGGAAACTCCCTGCAAAAAGGGGCGCCTTTTCGGGCGCCCCTGTTATGATCTCTGTCCGTTCACGGGGCGCGCGCTTACGGACGTTCGACGCAAAGCGCCACGCCCATGCCGCCCCCGATGCAAAGGGTGGCGAGGCCCTTTTTGGCACCGCGGCGCTGCATTTCGAACAGCAGCGTGTTCAGCACGCGGGCGCCAGAGGCCCCGATCGGGTGACCGATGGCGATGGCGCCACCATTCACGTTCACGATCGCCGGGTCCCACCCCATATCCTTGTTCACCGCGCAGGCCTGTGCGGCGAAGGCTTCGTTGGCCTCCACGAGATCGAGATCCTCGACCTTCCAGCCAGCCTTATCGAGCGCTTTGCGGCTGGCGTAGATCGGGCCGACGCCCATGATCGACGGGTCGAGACCGGCGGTGGCGTAAGACGCGATCCGGGCCAGAGGCTCAATCCCACGCTTTTCGGCTTCATCGGCAGACATCAGCAGGGCACCGGCCGCGCCATCGTTCAGGCCCGAAGCGTTGGCTGCGGTGACCGATCCATCCTTGGTGAAGGCCGGGCGCAGCTTTTGCATGGCATCCATCGTGGCACCGTGGCGAATGTACTCATCGCTGTCCACGATGATGTCGCCCTTGCGGGTCTTGAGGGTGACCGGGGTGATCTCATCGGCGAACCGACCGGCCTTCTGGGCGGCTTCTGCCTTGTTCTGCGAGGCAACAGCAAATTCGTCCTGCATCTCACGGCTGATCTGCCACTGCTCGGCCACGTTTTCTGCGGTCTGGCCCATATGGTAGCCATTGAACGCATCCCACAAACCGTCGCGGATCATGGTGTCGATATATTTCATATCGCCCATTTTCTGGCCCTGCCGCAGCGCGGCGCAATGGGGCGAGAGCGACATGTTTTCCTGACCGCCTGCAGCCACGATCGACGCATCCCCCAGCATGATATGCTGCGCGGCCAGCGCCACCGCCCGCAGGCCCGAACCACAGACCTGGTTGATGCCCCAGGCCGCCGCTTCCTGCGGGAAACCTGCGTTGATATGGGCCTGACGGGCCGGGTTCTGCCCCTGACCAGCGGTCAGCACCTGGCCGAGGATGGTTTCCGAAATCTCGGATTTATCCACGCCCGCGCGCTCTACCAATGCGTTGAGGACAACGGATCCGAGGTCGTGGGCAGGGGTGTTGGCGTAAGAGCCGAGGAAGCTGCCGACAGCGGTACGGGCGGCAGAGGCGATGACGACATTGGTCATGTCAGATCCCTTTTCGATTTCTTCGAGTCATCCGGACGGGCGGGCCCGACTCGGCGCGACGGAAAGGTTGCGTTTACGCGAGGTCATAGTGTGCCCCTGTATACGGAACAACTGACACGGTGTCTCATGCTGCGGTGCAGATCAAGCCGCGATCAGGGCACGTGCCTCAGCCGGTTGCCGCCTTGCCGGTCGTGTCGGTGAGCCACGGGGGCGTCAGGCTCGGCGCTCCAAAGAAATACCCCTGCAGGCAATCAATGCCTGCTTGCGCCAACCATCCGGCCTCGGCCCCGTTTTCGACGGTCTCGGCCACGGTAAACATGTCGAAATGGGTGGCGATGGAAATCAATGCCTCCATCAGGACCTGGTTATTGGGGTCGCTATGGACATTGCGGACGAACTGGCCGTCGATCTTCACGATGTCGAAATAAAATTCCCGAAGGTAGCGGAACGCGGTGTAGCCGGCGCCGAAATCGTCCAGTGCAAAGGCGATGCCCTTGTCCTGAAGTTCTGACATGAAGGTGGTGACCAGTTCGGGCATCTGCATGGCCGAGCTTTCGGTGATCTCCAAAATCAGCCGCTCTGCCACCTTTGCATCGGCTGCCAGACCGCGATTGAGGATCTGTTTCCATTTGGGATAGCCGATAGACCGTGCGGACATGTTGATGATCAGAAGAAGGGACGGGGTCTGGCGAAGGGCACGAAGGCCGGCACGCAAGGCGGCGCAGTCAATCTCTCGCCCCAGTTCCTGGCTTTCCACGGCCCCCATGAAATCTTTGGCCGGAATGACCCGCCCGGTTTCATCCAGAATGCGAATCAGGCCTTCGTAGAAGGCCACACTCTGAGGATTTGCGGCCTGCACAACGGGTTGATAGGCCAGCACCGTATCGCCCCGGTCCAGCGCATCGCGAACCATTGTCATGGTGTTGCGATCCCGGCTTTGCACGGCAAAATCCAGCGGGCTTTCCTGCCCGGCATCCACCAGCTTCCTGTTTTTGCGCCCCCGCATGGCAGCCTCCTTCAACAGACGGTGCCACCTTGCAGCCGCAACCGTTAAGCCATGGTGAATTTTCACATTTTGTTCTAATTTAGGGAAAACCCGCCGGAGCGCGGATTCCTTAAGGAGGGCAAGAGGATGACCGACGAACGCTGCACCTGGCCGGGCACTGACCCGCAATATGTTGCCTATCATGACGAGGAATGGGGCGTGCCGGAATGGGATAGCCGTGCCCTGTTCGAGAAACTGATTCTCGACGGGTTTCAGGCAGGCCTGGCCTGGATCACCATCTTAAGGAAACGTGAGAACTTTCGTGAAGCCTTTGCCGGGTTTGACCCTGATGTGATTGCCCAATGGGGAGACCCCGAGGTGGAGCAGCTTTTGCAGAACAGCGGCATCATCCGCCACCGCGGCAAGATCGAAGCCACAATTACCAATGCACGAGCCTGGCAGCGGATCGAGGCCGAGCAGGGGTTTTCGGATTTCCTGTGGAGCTATGTCGGCGGCTCCCCGATCCAGAACCGCTGGACCGCGATGAACCAGGTTCCGGCGTCGACGCCGACCTCTGAACGGCTGTCGAAAGACCTGAAGAAAGCCGGGTTCAAATTCTGCGGTCCGACGATTGTCTACGCCTTCATGCAGGCCGTTGGCATGGTGAACGATCACATGGTCACCTGTCCCTGCCATGCGCGAGTGGCTGAATTGGCGCGAAACGTGGACGGCTAGCGCGACGACGGCGCTTCGAAGCGCCGTGACCAAGCGCCTTCGAAGGCGCTTCCACGGGCTTTCGAAAGCCCGTCCCCGCCCCGCATCAGCCGTCGTCGTCCGCCATCAAGGCTGCAAGCAGGGACAGCGCATCTTCACCCGCCCAATCCGCATCGCCGCGCAAACGGCCAATCTCTTGCCCGTCAGGGTTCAGCAACACCGTGATCGGCAGGCCCAGAACCCCCATCTGCCGCGACATGGTTTGGCGCGGATCCAGATAGACGGGCAGGTCGGTCACGCCTTCTTCCTCAAAGAACCGGGTAATTGCCGGGATCGGGTTGCGCCCCGAGGCAATGGTGACCACCGCGAACCTCTCGCCCCCCAGTTCCTGCTGCAACGCGTTCAGCGACGGCATTTCTTCGCGACAGGGTGCGCACCACGTGGCCCAGAAATTCAGCACCACGAAGCGGCCTTCGAAGGCCGCCAGCGTCAGCTCCTCCCCATCCACATCGGTAAAGCTGACCTCTGGCACCTCTTGCGGTTGGTCATGCAGCACCATGGCGCGCATGTCACCGGCCAGCAAATCCTCCACCCCGTCGGCAGCGACGGCATTTGCACCCAGACACAAGGCCATGTAGAGCGGGGCAAGTCGGAAAAGACGGAACATTCACTTTCCTCCGGGGTTATACGAATCCATGTCGAACAACAGCTCGAACGCAATGTGGGGCGGCCGCTTTGCCGCCGGACCAGACGCAATCATGGAGGCGATCAATGCCTCGATCGGGTTCGACAAGCGATTGGCAAAACAGGACATAGACGGATCTCGCGCACATGCGGCCATGTTGGCGGCTCAGGGTATTCTGACTGATAAAGACGCCAAGGCCATTCGGGAAGGGCTGCTCACGGTCTTGTCAGAGATCGAGGCGGGAACATTCCAGTTTTCCACCGCCCTGGAAGACATCCACATGAACGTGGAATCGCGCCTGAAGGACATCGTGGGCGAACCCGCAGGCCGCCTGCACACCGCGCGCAGCCGGAACGATCAGGTCGCGACAGATTTCAAACTGTGGGTGCGCGACCAGATGGATGCGGCCATTTCGGGGCTGACCGCCCTGATGCAGGCGCTGATTGGCCAGGCAGAGGCAGGGGCCGATTGGGTCATGCCGGGCTTTACCCATCTGCAAACCGCGCAGCCAGTGACCTGGGGCCATCATATGATGGCCTATGTCGAGATGTTCGCGCGCGACCGGTCCCGTTTCGAAGACGCGCGGCGGCGCATGAACGAATGCCCCTTGGGCGCGGCGGCGCTGGCGGGCACGTCCTTCCCCATTGACCGGCACGCGACGGCCAAGGCGCTTGGCTTCGACCGGCCCGCGGCCAACAGCCTCGATGCCGTCAGCGACCGCGATTTCGCGCTGGAATTTCTATCATCCGCCACGATCTGCGCCATGCACCTGTCCCGCTTCGCGGAAGAACTGGTGATCTGGTCTTCGGCTCAGTTCCGGTTTGTGACCCTGTCAGATCGGTTCTCCACCGGCTCCTCAATCATGCCGCAGAAGAAGAACCCGGACGCGGCAGAACTGATCCGCGCCAAAATCGGGCGCATCTTGGGGGCCAATGTCGCGCTGCTGACCGTCATGAAGGGCCTGCCGCTGGCCTATTCCAAGGACATGCAGGAAGACAAGGAACAGGTCTTTGACGCTGCTGACAACCTCGCCCTGGCGCTCGCCGCGATGGAAGGCATGGTGGGTGACATGAGCGCGAATGTGGCCAATCTGGAGGCAGCGGCAGGCTCCGGCTTCTCGACCGCCACAGACCTCGCTGACTGGCTGGTGCGCGTGCTCAATATGCCCTTCCGCGATGCCCATCACGTCACTGGTGCATTGGTCAAACTGGCCGAAGACAAGGGCTGCGATCTGCCGGACCTCAGCCTTGACGACATGCAGTCCGTCAATGGGCAGATCACCGCCGATGTGTATCAGGTACTGGGCGTGCACAATTCCGTTGCCTCCAGAATGTCCTATGGTGGCACCGCGCCCGAACAGGTGCGCGCGCAAATTGCCCGTTGGAAGGAAGCCCTCGCATGACCCGTCTGATCCCCGCCCTGATGATCACGGCCCTTCTGACCGCCTGTGGCGTCGATGGCCGCCCGACACACCCCGAACCGCGCCCTGCCCCGGGCGTTTCCGTCAGCGGATCGGTGGAAGTCGGGGTGGTCGGCGGCAGCTGATCTCGCTTCAGCAATTCTCATTCCCGAAATCTACCTTTGCCGTTGAACTGCGGGCTGAGGACTCATATCGTGCTAGGCTTGAGACGCCGCACAACACAGGGACAGTAGCGTACATCCTATGGACAAAATACCGATGACCCCCACGGGCTATGCAGCCCTCGACGCCGAGCTCAAGACGCTCAAGACAATCGAGCGCCCGGCCATCATCGCCGCCATCGCAGAGGCGCGCGAACACGGGGATCTGTCGGAAAACGCGGAATATCACTCAGCCCGCGAAAAGCAGTCCTTCATCGAAGGCCGCATCAAGGAACTGGAGGGGCTGATCAGCCTCGCGCAGGTCATCGACCCCAAGACTTTGTCGGGCACCATCAAGTTCGGGGCCACGGTGGAACTGGTCGATGAAGACACAGAAGAGCAAAAGACCTATCAGATCGTCGGGGAACCCGAGGCAAAGATCGAAAAAGGTCTGCTGAACATCAATTCCCCCCTCGCGCGCGCCTTGATCGGGAAAGAGGAAGGTGACAGTGTCGAGGTGAAGACGCCGGGCGGCAGCAAGGATTACGAGATCGTCAAGATCTCCTACATCTAGTCACATCGCGCTGCCTGAACGCGGAATTTGGTGGTATGGCAGACGACAAGCACCCGACCTCATTGGACCTGGGTATCTATTCGCAGGAACGCGTGACCCCGCGGATCACAACCGTTGAGGTTGTGGCGCTGATCCTGTCGGCCTTGTGGCTGGCGGGCGTGGCATGGTTCTTCTATGGCACCGATCTTTCGGCCTTCGCGGGGCTTGGCGGCTCGCCTCTGGAAATCACCATGTTGATGATGGCGATCTTCATGCCGATTGCGCTGATCTGGGTTGCAGCATCCGCAGCCAAGACCGCCAAGATCATGCGAGAGGAAGCCGCGCGGATGCAAAGCGCCATCGACGCAATGCGCGCGGCCTATATCGCGCAGCAGCAGCGCCATTCGGTTGAAATCAAACCGGCGCTCGTCGCCAAGCTGACCGAGATCGTGGACGCACAGCGCAGCACGGAAACCGCGCAGGCCACCTTCACCAGCCTGCGCAGATCGGCAGAGCCCGCCGAGGACCGTGCCGCCGTGGCCCACCCCGCGCCGCAGCCTGACACACCGCAACCAAGCTTCGGGTTCGGCACCCCCGCCGAGGCCCTGGACGATCCGATTTCCATCGCCGATTTCATCAAGGCACTGAACTTTCCTGAGAACGAACATGACAAGGAAGGCTTCCGCACCCTGCGCCGGGCATTGCAGGATCCGTCTACCAAAAAGCTGATCCGCGCCAGCCAGGACGCGCTGACGCTGCTGTCACAGGACGGCATCTACATGGACGACCTGCGCCCCGACCGCGCCAAGCCCGAGCTTTGGCGGCGCTTCGCCAAAGGCGACCGGGGCAAGGCGGTGGCAGCGCTCGGCGGTATCCGCGACCGGTCTTCGCTGGCGCTGTCGGCTGGCCGGATGAAACAAGACCCGGTCTTCCGCGACGCGGTCCACCACTTCCTGCGCCAGTTCGACCGGACGCTGGTGGATTTTGAACAAAACGCCACGGACGAAGAAATCGCCCAGATGTCCGAAACCCGCACCGCCCGCGCCTTCATGCTGCTCGGCCGGGTGACTGGGACGTTTGATTGATTTTGGGGGTATTGGGGGCTGGCGGCTAGATTGTTGCCCGTAGGGGAGAGACAAAAACGGTCGTTTTTGTCCCGCTCGATCACACCACGTAAAATCAAGCACACGATTATGACAAAATCCCTCGGCAATTCCCCTGCGGTTCTGACAGGATTCTGTCACCCCTGAGCAGAGATTCACCGCTCCACCAGATCCTCCGCTCGGGCCATATCCTCCGGCGTGTTGATGTTTAAGAACGGGTCGATACCGGCGCTTGGGAACGGGGCCAGAACCGCCCCCTGTAGCTCTGCCCATAGCCCGACCTTGCGTTCCCCTCGTTCCAACGCCGCGCACAGATCGTCGCGCATGTTGACCGACCACAGCCCGAAGGTGGGGTGCCGGATTTCGCGCCCGTCTGTGCTGCTGCTGGCCAGCACAATGGGCGCACCGCCTTCTGCGGCCAGCAACAGGCGCGGGACGAGGTCTTCGGGCAGGAAGGGCGTGTCGGCGGCGACGGTGACCACGTGCTCGGCCCCCTGCGAGGCCGCCCAATCCATCCCCGCCAGGACTCCGGCGAGGGGCCCGGGGAAGCCTGCGACCGGATCGGGCAGTACCGGCAAGCCGAGATCAGCGAAACGCTCTAGATCTCCGTTCGCGTTCAGCGCCAGCGCAGCGACTTGTGGCTGGGTTCGCTCAATGACGCGGGACAGCAGCGAGCGCCCACCGAGCAGCAATCGCCCCTTGTCGCCGCCACCCATACGGGTTGCCTGGCCGCCTGCCAGGATCACGCCAACGGGCTGTTTCATATCCGCGCCACCAATATCACGTTACAGAATAGGTCAGCATCACAGACCATCATTTGCTTCTTCGCTCCGACCCCGGTAATGGCGTTAATAGGCACCACCCTAAGGCTCTCTCATGGCAAGCTCCACCTCTGCTTACTTCCGCGGCATCCGCGCTGCCCTGCCGTTTCTGCTGGTCGTCGCGCCCTTCGGGATGCTGTTCGGCGTTGTCGGGACCGAGGCCGGGCTAAACCTGGCGCAGGTCATGGGCTTTTCCGTGGTGATCATCGCGGGCGCGGCGCAGTTCACCGCCGTGCAGCTGATGCAGGAACAGGCGCCGACGCTGATCGTGCTGGCCTCCGCCCTTGCCGTGAACCTGCGGATGGCGATGTATGCCGCCAGCCTTGCCCCGCATCTGGGACCCGCGCCGGGCTGGCAGCGCATCCTGATTGCCTATTTCAATGTCGATGGCACCTATGCGCTGTCCCACATGGAATACGAAGAAAAACCTTCGATGACCCTGCCCGAGAAGGTCGGGTTCTACATGGGCACCGCCACCGTGATCTGTTTCCCGTGGTATGTGGCCACCTGGATCGGCGCGGTTCTGGGGGCCTCCATCCCCGCCGGGCTGTCGATCGACTTTGCCGTGCCGGTGGCCTTCATGTCCTTCTTCGCCCCGGCGCTGCGCACGCTACCGCATGTGGCGGCGGCAGGGACCGCTATCTTGCTGACGGTCCTGTTGCAATGGGTGCCCTACAGCCTGTGGATCCTGCTGGCTGGTGCAGGCGGCATGATCGTCGGGGCCGAACTGGAACGGAGGATGGCAAAATGACGGGGTGGAGCGACGCCACGATCTGGCTGATCATCGTGGCCCTTGGCATGGGCACCTTCACGATCCGCTTTTCTTTCCTGGGTCTTCTGGGCAATCGCGCGTTGCCGGAATGGATGCTGCGCCACCTTCGCTATACCGCCGTGGCGATCTTGCCCGCGTTGGTCACGCCGATGGTGCTATGGCCAAACGCAACGGGCGGCCAAACGGACCCTGCCCGCCTGACCGCCGCCATTCTTGCCCTTGCCGTGGGCTATTGGACCAAGAACGCCATTGCCACGATTGCCACCGGGCTTGCAGCGCTCTTTGCCCTTCAGGCGCTTGGGATCTAGCCCTCGCGCGCTTTCAGCGAGTCGCGAATCTCGATCAGGATATCCAGCTCGCTTGGGCCAGGATCGGCCTCGGGCTCCGGCGCGGCTTCTTCCTGTGCCTCGGCCGCCTCCTTGATCTTGTTGATCGAGCGCACCAGCATGAACACCACGAAGGCGATGATCAGGAAGTTGATAATCGCCATGATGAACGCCCCATAAGCAAAGGTCGCGGCCCCAGCCTCGCGCGCTGCGTCCAGCGTGGCATAGTCGCCACCGCCCATGGTGTAGAAGAGGTTCGAAAAGTCGATCCCCCCTGTGAACAGCCCGATAAACGGCTGGATCAGGTCATCGACCAGCGATTTGACAATCGCAGTAAAGGCCGCACCCACAATGATCCCCACAGCCATATCCATGACATTGCCGCGTGCGATAAAATCTCGAAATTCTTTCAGCATCTTACCTGTTTCCCTTTGTCCTGTTGTCGTTCCCTCGACCAAGGATGACAATATTAGGCACAAACCCCGCGCGGCTGTCTGCAAATTTTTCGGCAGCTGACCCAAAGACAACAGGATACCGATGGCCGATCTATCCCATTTCCCGATCACGCAGCGCTGGCCCGCCTCTGACCCCGAGGCGATCCAGCTTTATGCCTTTCCGACGCCAAATGGCGTCAAGATCTCCATCGCGTTGGAGGAGTTGGGACTGCCCTACGAGGCGCACAAGGTCGCGCTGACCGCCGAGGATGTGAAAAGCCCGGAATTCCTGTCGCTCAACCCCAATGGCAAGATCCCCGCAATCATTGACCCCAATGGGCCCGAGGACCAGCCGATTGCCCTGTTCGAAAGCGGCGCGATCCTGATTTACCTGGCCGAGAAGACGGGCCGCCTGATGGGGGCTGGACCGGCGCAGAAATATACCGTGCAGCAATGGTTGATGTTTCAGATGGGCGGCATTGGTCCGATGTTCGGGCAACTCGGGTTCTTCTATAAGTTTGCAGGTGCCCAGATTGAGGACCGCCGCCCCAAAGACCGCTACATCGCCGAGGCGCGGCGGCTGCTGGCGGTGGTAGAGGGGCAGTTGCAGGGGCGGGATTGGTTGTGCGGAGAGTATTCCATCGCCGATATCGCCACCGCCCCATGGCTACGCGCATTGGAAATCTATGGCGCGCGCGAGGCCGTGGGATGGTGGGATCTGCCCAATTGCATCGCCTATCTGGACCGCTTCCTTGCCCGCCCCGCAGTGCAGGTCGGGCTGGTCACCCCCCCGCGCGATTAATCACGCTTTCCAGCGGTAGCCCGTCAGGTGGGCAGGCGGCTCGATCCCCGGCAGGTTGCGCGGGTCCGGTTGCAGGGGGCCGACCCGCGTTTCCAGTGGAATGACCCCGGCCCAGATCGGCAGCGCGTAATCCTCTTCGTCATCCTTGGGCATCCCGGTGCGGATCTTGGCGCTTCCTTCCGTGATCTCCATCCCCAGAACAGTCGTCGCCTTCAGCTCTTGCGCCGAATTGGGTCGCAGATGCGCGGCCCTGCCCGGCCACAGCCCGTTGATAAAGGCCGACAGCTTCGCTTCTTTCTGGTCATCGGGCACCACACAGGCGGTGCCGAACATCATGACCGACCGCGTATTGGCCGAATGATGCATCCCCGACCGCGCCATCACGAACCCATCCAGGATCGAGACCGTCAGGCAAACCTCTGCCCCCTTACTGGCCCGGATCGCGCGGCTGGCGCTGGACCCGTGCCAATAGACGTGATCGCCCTCTCGCCACTGAAAGGTGGGCGTCACGTAAGGAAGCCCGTCGATCACATAGCCAACGCTGCACATGGGCTGCGCATCCAGAATAGCGTCGATGGTCGTGCGATCGAAATGACCCCGTTCATGCGCACGGCGCAGGCGGGTGCGGGGGGTTATATCCAGCGTCATGGCTGTATCCTTGGCAATGTCGGTCTTGTCTGCCCGGATGTGCCATGCAATTGGTTATCAAGAAATGGCCAATTCAAATAAGATATTGCAGACCAATTTGCAGGCCGCCCTATTGGCCATCAGCCTTGACCGCACCGCCCAGACCTCGCTGCACAGCCAGCTGACCGAGGCTTTGCGACAGCTGATCCTGTCTGGCCAGGCCGTCCCCGGCGCGCGGCTGCCCGCCAGCCGCCAGCTTGCACAGGATCTGTCGGTATCACGGCAGACGACCCTGACCGCCCTGGATCAGCTGGTCGCCGAAGGCTATCTGGAAACCCGCCGGGGGGCCGGATGTTTCGTGGCGCGCGATCTGCCTCACCTGTCGCCTCCCGCCCCCACGACAATACGCGGCCCGCTGGCCAAAGGGCCCACCCCGTTGCGCCCCTTTCACCCCGGCATTCCCGACATGACGCTGTTCCCCCACGCCGTTTGGGCGCGTCACCTGGACCGCGCCTGGCGTCAGCCAGAACCTGCGCTGCTCGCCCCGCCCGATCCACTTGGCTGGCCGCCCCTGCGCGCCGCCATTGCCGCGCATCTCAGGGCCTGGCGGGGGATCGACTGTGCACCGGGGCAGGTGGTCATTACATCTGGTGCGACAGAAACCTTCGAACTGCTATCACGCGCACTGTTCACCCCCGGTGACCGAGTGTTGATCGAACAACCGGGGTTTCCACCGATGCGCGCGGCGCTGGTGCAGGCGGGGTTGATCCCGCAGGCTTTGCCGATTGGGGGCGCCCCGCCGGCCGAGGCCAAAGCCGCAATCGTCACTCCCTCGCGCCACTACCCGCTTGGCACCACCATGCCTCTGCCCCGGCGCCTGGCGCTGCTGGACTGGGCCAACCGGCGCGGGGCCTGGATCGTCGAAGACGATTATGACAGTGAATTCCGCTACACCGGCGCCCCGTTGCCCGCGCTGATGTCTCTCGGGGCCAGTCGCACGATCTATGTCGGCAGCTTTTCCAAGCTGCTCTCTCCGGCGCTGCGCTTGGGGTACATGGTGCTGCCACCGGCATTGCTGGGGTTGGTCAGCACCGCCATGTCCCAGACCGGTCCGCGCGCTTCCCTCGTGCCGCAACCCGCCCTGGCTGCGTTCATGGACAGCCGGGCCTTCGCCACCCACCTGCGCCGGATGCGGCGGGTCTATGCAGACCGACAGGTCGCGCTGCGCACGGCCTTGCTACGCGACCTGCCCGACCATCTGGTCACACAACCGGACCCTTCGGGGATGCATCTGGTCTGCTGGCCGGGTCCGGCCCTTAGCCTGACCGATACCCAGGTCGCCACCCAGGCCGCCACGATCGGGCTGACACTCCGCCCACTTTCGGCCTATTGGCCGGATAGCACCGGCCCGCAAGGGCTGGTTCTTGGATATGCAGCGTTTGCCCCCGATGCGATGAACACAGCGGTCCGCCAGCTTGCGCTATTGCTTCAGCCGGGCAGCGCGCCGGTCAGCACATAGCGCAGAATCTCGACCACTTGCTGCGGCTCGGATGTCACCGCCAGTGCCGCGGCATGGACCTCTTTCAACGCGTGCTGATGCTCCGGCATCGACAGCACAATCACCGATTTCCCAAGTGCCGCCGCATAGCCCGCGTCAAAAGCCGCGTTCCATTGCTTGTATTTCTCACCAAACCGCACAACGACCACATCCGCCTGCTCGATCCCGCGCCGGGTGCGGATCGCATTCAGCTTGGCGCCCTTGTGGTCATGCCAGAACTTGTCATCCTCCGCGCCCATGATCGCCACGCCGCAATCGTCGCTGGCCTCATGATCGGTGACCGGAGACGAGAACACGACATCCAGCCCTTCGGCCCCGGCAACGATCTGCTGACGCCAATCGGTGTGGATCTCTCCCGACAGATAGACCTTCAACATTCCGCCTCTCCCTTCATTGTTCTTCAAATATCCCGGGGGTCCGGGGGCAGCGCCCTCGGCGGGTCGACGCGCACCGCGCGGCGAAATCCCTCAGCCCCTCAGCACTCCGCCCGTGGCTTTCGCAACCTTCTCGACGATCTTCGCCCCCACGGCCTCGATCTCTTCTTCGGTCAGCGTCTTGTCACGCGGCTGCAACCGGACGCTCAGCGCCACGGATTTCTTGCCCGCGCCCATCTGCGCCTCGGCCTTGTCACCGGTGAATTCATCGAAGATGCGCACGTCTTCAATCAGCTTCTTGTCGGCACCCGCAGCGGCATTGGCAAGATTCACGGCTTCCACATCCGCATCCACCACGAAAGCGAAATCGCGGTCCACCGCTTGCAGATCGCTCATATCCAGCGCCCCACGGCTTGCGCCGGTGCTGCGCGGCATCGGGATTTCCTCGGGGAACAGGATAAAGGCCATGGCCGGGCCCTTCACATCCATCTCTGTCAGGATCTTCGGATGCAGCTCACCGAACACCCCAAGCGTCTTCTTGGGGCCAAGGCAGATGCGGCCGTGACGGCCGGGATGCCACCAGGCATCGCCATCACGCAGGATCTGCACTTTGGCGGGCGCACCCATGGCGGCCAGCACCGCCTCGACATCCGCTTTCACGTCATAAACATCAACCGGACGGCGCGCGCCATGCGGATCGCGCGGGCCGCTTTGGCCGATCAGCAGGCCCGCGACCTGCAAATGTTGCTCGGCCGGTTCGCCCCCATGGAAGGCAGCGCCGACCTCGAACAGCGCCAGGTCCATGAACCCGCGCGCCTGGTTGCGGGCGGCGGCTTGCAGCAGGCCGGGCAACAGGCCCGGGCGCATATGGCTCATCTCGCTGGAGATCGGATTTTCCAGCATCACATCATCGGTGCCCCCGCCAAACAGCGCGGCAGAGGCCTTGTCGATGAAGCTGTAGGTCACGCATTCGTTGTAGCCGAGTGCGGCCACCGTCCGCCGTGCCGCGCGTTCACGCTGTTGCATCGGCGTCAGCACGGCCTTCGGCACACCCGGCTTGGGGCGGCGCAGCGGTTGCGGTTCCAGCTTGGTCAGGGACGCAATCCGCGCGACCTCCTCGACCAGGTCCGCCTCACCTTGCACGTCGCGCCGCCAGGACGGCACCCAGACCTCCAGCACATCACCAGCCCCCGTGGCCGAAAAGCCGAGCGCCGTCAGGATGCGCGCCTGTTCCTCTTTCGGGATTTCCATGCCGACAAGGCTGATCACCCGCGCGGTATCCAGCTTGTAGCTGCGCGCCGTGTTCAGCGCGGCGCCAGCTTCGACCACCTCCGACGCCTCACCACCGCACAAATCGAGGATCATCTTCGTCGCCGCTTCCAGCCCCGGCAGGGTGTAGTCTGGATCGACCCCGCGTTCGAACCGGTAGCGCGCGTCGGAATGGATCTTCAGATCGCGGCCCGTATAGGCGGTGCGGATCGGGTCCCAATAGGCGCTTTCAAGGAAGACATTGACCGTCTCTTCGGTGCAGCCGGTCGGATCGCCCCCCATGATGCCCGCGATGCTTTCCACCGCGTCGTCATCGGAAATGGCAATCTGGCCTGCCGCGAAAGTGTATTCCTTGTCATCCAGCGCGACCAGCGTCTCGCCACCCTGCGCCTTGTGCACCCGCAGATTGCCCTTAACCTTGTCCGCGTCGAAGACGTGCAGCGGGCGGTTCTGGTCGTAGGTGAAGAAGTTGGTCACATCGACCAGCGCCGAAATAGGCCGCAACCCGATGGCGCGCAACCGGTCCTGCAACCACTGGGGCGAGGGGCCGTTCTTGACGCCCTTGATCAGGCGGCCGGTGAAATGCGGGCAATCATCCAGCGTATCGGCGTCGATGCTGACGCTGATCGGGCTGGCAAAGCTACCCGGCACGGTGCCTTCGGCCTGCGGCTTCAATCCGCCAAGGCCACGCGCTGCCAGGTCGCGCGCCACACCGCGCACGCCAAGTGCGTCCTGCCGGTTGGGGGTAATCGCGATCTCGATCACCGGGTCGACCTTGGCCGGATCGTTCGCGGCCAGCCAGTCGACGAAACGCTCGCCAACCTCACCCGAGGGCAGCTCAATGATCCCGTCATGTTCGTCCGACAGCTCCAGTTCGCGCTCGGACGCCATCATGCCGTAGCTTTCGATGCCGCGGATCTTGCCCACACCAATGGTGATGTCGAGGCCGGGGATATAGCTGCCTGGCTTGGCCAGAACCACGGTGATCCCGGCCCGCGCATTGGGGGCGCCACAGATGATCTGCATCTCGCCTTCGTCGGTGTCCACCTTGCACACGCGCAGCCTGTCGGCCTCGGGATGCTTCTCGGCATGGGTGACCTTGGCGATGGTAAATTCCTTGAGACGCGAGGCGCGATCCTCGACCTCCTCGACCTCCAGCCCGATATCGTTCAGCACCTCGCAGATCTCGTCCAGCGAGGCGGTGGTGTCCAGGTGGTCCTTCAACCAGGAGAGGGTGAATTTCATCGCTTTCGTCCCTTGCGTCTGTCCCGCCCGCGCTTAGCGCAGTTGCGGGCGGAATGGAAGCGGCGGGCGCAGATTGAACCCTTTGCCATGCTCAACCGACCCACAAGCGATGATGCGGGGGTTGCACCCCAACTGAAAGGAGCTTTCATGCGCCCCCTTACCCTCCGTGCCGCCGCTTTGGCGGCCCTTCTCGCTGCGCCCGCTGCCCATGCGGACATGGTGATCATTCAGCAGGGCCACTTCCCCGGCCCCTCCGCCTTTGCGCACCCGATGCCGCAAGGGTCCGCTTTCGGCATGGCCGAAGCCTTCATCCGCGACATGGCCGCAAACCGCTTTCCCCAAGCGGCGCTGCTCGGTCATCCTGATCCCGCTCATCCGCTGATGCCGCCGGTACTGGTCGAAGAGACAATCTCTGATCCGATCCCCTTCGCGGGGGGCTGGGGCCTGACCGAGATCATGGATGATCAGGGCGTGCCCCTGTCCTTCGATGCTGACCTGTTTGCCGCGACGGAATTCAACGTGGATGCCGATGGGTCTTTCACCGCCTATGCCGGCTGCAACCGCATATTCGGGGAACTGACCATGATGGACGGCACCATCGCCTCCGCTGAATACGGCATGACCTTCATGGCCTGCATGGGTCCTGTCGGCGATCTGGAAAACGCCTTCATGCGGGTGCTGGACAGCGCGTCTTTGGTGGCCACAGGCCATGACATGCTGGTGCTGCTGGACGGCGAAGGCGACAAGCTGGCAGAGTTCGCGTTGCGGGTGGAAGCCCCCTAAGCGGACAGGCTGGCCAACCAGTTCCGGATCTCGGTCATCCGCTGATCCGGCTGCAAATCACCGGGCGCGGCCCCCAGTTGGCGGGCCGCGCCCGCATCGGTTTCGGCCTGCCTGTAGGCGTCACGGACAGCGTCGGACACATCCCCCACCTGCGGCAGAATATCAGCCATCAGCGCGGGCGAAAATTCCGGGTGATACTGCACCCCCCAAAAGCGCTGCCCGTCTCGTTCATACGCGAAAGCCTGCACCGGGGAATGAGCATTGCCCGCCAATAAAACGGCCCCGTCGGGCAGACGCGTGACCTCATCGCGATGCACGGCAGGCACCGCATAGCCATCCTGCCGCCCTGACAGGAACGGATGATCCCGTCCCGCTTCAGTCAGCCGGATATCCCGCGCAAGCCCGTCTTCGCGCCCGTTCGCGGAATTGCCGACCGTGCCCCCAAACAGATAGGCACCAAGCTGCATCCCGTTGCAGGACCCATAGGCAGGTAACTTTGCGTCGAAGACCACCCGGGCCACAGCGCAAAGCGCTTCTGCACGGGGATCGTCCACGCCCCAATCGACGCCCGATCCGGTAAAAATCACGCCGTCAACACCATCCAGCGCAGGGCCTGCTATGGGATTGGCATAGGGGTTGATCGTCACAATATCCAATGACGGATCAAGGATTTGCATTACCACCCGGAAGGCCTGCACATCGTCAATCGACAGGTCAGGCGGGTTGGAATCGACGATCAGTATCTTCATTGACCACCGACGATAGGCTCCGCCCGGATGGACCGGCTCAGGTCCCCGTCGCAATCGCCCAGAAGCAGCGTGAAAGCTGACGGAAACCCTTGTTCGTCAAAGGCAATCACAGCGCGGCCCCAGGTCAGGCTGACGGTGCCGCCGGGGCGGCCCAGGCCGGCCCTGATGGGGTCTGGGAGCTGGACAGCCACGATACGCGCATCGCGCTGGCGCTGTGCGGTGATGGCTCACAGCTGTGCGGCACGCTGGTCTGGCTGTCGGACGTCGACTACAACAAGCAGTACGAGCCCTATCTCAACAAGCCGGTGACCAATGGTCTGGCGCCAAGCGGGCCCAACCGCTGGAAGGGCGGCATGACGCTGTTCGGCAAGAAGATCAGCGGCACCATTTCCCAGCAGAGCGAGACGCAGATGACGCTGCAGGGCTGTGCGCTGCTGGTGATCTGCAAGACCTACCAGATGTTCAAGGTGAGCGAATGATGGCGCGCCCCGTCCTGCGTCTTGCCGCTGCCGGTGTCGTAGCCTTTTTTGTTGATGGAGCCGCCGACCACCGAGAAGTTGGCGAGGAACTTCTGGCCGCTGACGTTCGTGCTCTCGGCGACGACGAACATCGTGAGCTCGTCGGTGCCGTTGGCGTCCATGTCGGCCACGAGGATTTCCTTGGCGTGGGACTCGTCCCACCAGACCACCT
>ENA-OWNT01001349-OWNT01001349.1-seawater-metagenome-genome-assembly--contig:-NODE-1349-length-31595-cov-6.364522_pt1 | contig 31595 bp, 24 predicted proteins | sample MGYA00238136_ERZ651165 | MGnify/ENA primary metagenome ERZ651165 (study PRJEB26861, sample SAMN08777766) | seawater metagenome | isolation source: coastal seawater | place: USA: Florida | collected...
GGCTTCAGATCCCGGTGGAGGACGCCGCGATCGTGGGCGTACGCGATGGCGTTGCAGATCTGCACGAACGCGGTGAGCAGCCGATGCCGCGACCACCGCGCGCGCACCCCCGGCACCCCCGCGCGCAGGTCCTTGATGACCTCGGCGAGCGAGCGCCCCTGCACCCGCTTCATGGCGAACCAGGGCTCCCCGTCGCCGGTGACGCCGAGCTCGTGCACGGGGACGATGTTGGGGTGGTCGAGCTGCCCGGTGACCTGGGCTTCGGCCACGAACCGCGAGAGCGCGTTCTCGGACCGGGCGCCGCCCTTCAGGAGCTTGATGGCCACCGTGCGACGGAGGCGCGGATCCCGCGCCGCGACCACCCGTCCCATGCCGCCTCGACCGAGCTCTTCGGCGAGCACGAAGCGGCCCACGACGCCCTGGCCCGGGTCCGTCGGAGGTTCGTCGGCGATCAGCTCAGCGAGGGCGGCGGTGCCGAACGCGGGCGACTCGCGCCCGGCGAGATCGACGGGCACGGTCTCGGGGATGACGAGGTCGTCGTCGCTCCCGGACATCCAGAAGAGCTACTTCTTCTTCTTCTTGTCGTCGTCGTCCGCGTACCAGTGGCCCTTCGGCTTGCCGTCGAGGATGTCCTCGCCGAGGGCGAGCTTGAGCACGTCCTCGATGACGGAGGCGAAGCGGAACTCGAGGTCCACGTTGAGGTCGTCGCCGATCTCGATGAGGTCCTTCTCGTTCTTGTCCGGCATCAGGACCATCTTGATCCCGGCCCGATGGGCGGCGAGGACCTTCTCCTTGATGCCGCCGACGGGCATGACGTTGCCGCGCAGCGTGATCTCGCCGGTCATGGCGAGCTCGTGGTTCACGGGGCGATCCGTCAGCAGGGACACGATCGCGGTCGTCATCGTCACACCGGCCGAGGGGCCGTCCTTGGGGATGGCGCCGGCCGGGATGTGGATGTGGATGTCCTTGCGCTCCCAGACCCGGGCGTCGATCCCGAGCTCCTCGGCGTGGGACCGGATGTAGGACATGGCCGCCTGGGCCGACTCCTTCATCACGTCGCCCATCTGGCCGGTGAGGATCATCTTGCCGTGGCCCTTCATGGACGTGGCCTCGATGAACAGGATGTCGCCGCCGACCGGCGTCCACGCCAGCCCGGTGGAGACGCCGCAGCGCGCCACGCGCTCCGCGACCTCCTTGAAGAACTTGATCGGCCCGCGGATCTCCTCGACCTTGGCCGCATCGATGATCGCGGTGCCTTCGAGCTCGTCGCTGGCCACCTGCAGGGCGATGTTGCGGCACACCGCGGCGATCTCACGCTTGAGCTGCCGGACGCCGGCCTCCCGCGTGTAGCCGCCGACGAGCGTCTCGAGCCCCTCGTCCGTGAACTCCACGTTCTCGTGGGTGAGCCCGTGGTCGTCGAGGTTCTCGTCGATCAGGTGCCCGCGGGCGATCTTGATCTTCTCTTCGAGCGTGTAGCCGGGGAGCTCCAGGACCTCCATGCGGTCACGGAGCGGACCGGGGATGGGGCCCATCTGGTTCGCCGTGGCGATGAAGAGCACCTTGGACAGGTCGAAGTCCACGTCCAGGTAGTGGTCGCTGAACGTGCTGTTCTGCTCCGGGTCCAGCACCTCGAGCAGCGCCGAGGACGGGTCGCCCCGGTAGTCGGCGCCGAGCTTGTCGATCTCGTCCAGGATGAAGACCGGGTTGTTGGTGCCCGCCTTCTTGATGCCCTTGATGACGCGCCCCGGCAGCGAGCCGATGTACGTCCGGCGGTGTCCGCGGATCTCCGCTTCGTCCCGCACACCGCCCAGGCTCATGCGCACGAACTTGCGGCCCATGGACTCGGCCACGGAGCGACCGAGCGACGTCTTGCCGACGCCCGGAGGACCGACGAGGCAGATGATCGGCCCCTTCATGTCGTTCTTCAGCTTGCGGACGGCCAGGTACTCGAGGATGCGGTCCTTGACCTTGCTCAGGCCGTAGTGGTCCGCGTCGAGCTTCTCCTTCGCCTTCTTGATCTCGAGCACGTCCTCGCTGGAGCGCTGCCAGGGCAGCTCGATGAGCCAGTCGAGGTAGGTGCGCGAGACGGTGTACTCGGCGGCGCCGGGGGACATGCGGCTCATGCGCCGCAGCTCCTTCATGGCGACCTTCTCGACCTCCTTGGGCATCTGGGCGCGCTTGATGGAGCGCTTGAGCTCTTCGAACTCCTCCTGCCGCTCGTCGACCTCCCCCAGCTCCTTCTGGATGGCCTTCATCTGCTCCCGCAGGAAGTACTCCCGCTGGGCCTTGTCCATCTCGCCCTTCACCTCGGTCTGGATCTTGTTGCTCAGCTCCAGGACCTGGATCTCCTTGTTCAGGAGGGCGATGACCTTGTCCATCCGGTCCTTGACGTCCAGCGTCTCGAGCAGCTCCTGCTTCTCCTCCACGGAGACGGACAGGTTGCTCGCGACGATGTCGCTGAGGATCGCGGGGTTGTCGATGGACTTGACGAGGAAGCTCGCCTCGCTGGGGATGTGCGGGCTGAGCTCGATGATCTTCTGCGCCTGCTCGCGCAGGTTCATCAGGAGGGCGTTCACCTCGACGCCCTTGAGCTCCTGCTCCTCGATCATCTGCACGCGGGCCTTCAGGTACGGCTCGGTGTGGATGAACTCGAGGATCTTGATCCGGGAGAGGCCCTGGATGATGACGTTGAGCTTGTTGCCCGGCATCTTCACGGACTTCAGGATCTTGACGGCCGTGCCCACCATGTGGAGCTCGCCGGTCTCGGGGTCTTCGATCTTGGCGTCCGTCTGGGCGACGATGCCCATCAGGCGATCGCCCTCCATCGCGCGATCCACGGCCTTGAGGCTCTTCTCGCGACCCACGTTGATGGGGAACGCGAGCACCGGGAAGATCACGGTGTTGCGGATGGCGAGGAGGGGAATCTCGACGATCTTGCCGCTCATTGCTTTAGGGCATCCCATGTGTGAGGAAGGCCGCTCCCGCGGCCGATCCGGCATTGCCTGCCGGTGAAGAGCGCCAGTCTGGCCGGACTCTATAGGCCGCGCAACCTGCCCACCCGGATGGCGCGGCGGAGGGCGTTGCCTCGCGTCCCACATCGGCACAGGAGAGCCGGTAGCGTGCACCCCATGTCCAGCTGGCCCGCGCCCTGCCTCGAGGGCATCCGCATCCTCGATCTGTCCCGGCTCCTCCCGGGCCCGTACGCCACCTGGCTGCTCGCCGCCATGGGGGCCGACGTCCTGCGCGTGGAGTCCCCGGGGCTCGGCGACTACGCCCGGTGGATGCCTCCGATGCTCGGCCCGGTGTCGGCGATGTTCCACGTCATCAACCGCGGCAAGCGCTCGATCCTCGTGGACCTGAAGCAGGACGCCGGCCGCCAGCTGGTGCTGCAGCTCGCGGCGGAGAGCGACGTGGTGTTCGAGCAGTTCCGGCCGGGCGTGCTGGACCGGCTCGGCATCGGGTACGAGGCCCTGAAGGCGGTCAACGAGGACGTGATCCTCTGCTCGCTCACGGGGTACGGCCAGACGGGCCCCCTCGCCCCCGCGGCCGGCCACGACATGAACTACCAGGCCCTCGCCGGCGTGCTCTGGATGCAGGGCACGCGGGGCGCGGGACCGGCCCTGTCGACTCCCCCCATGGCCGATCTCGTGGGCGCGCAGACAGCGGTCACCGCGGTGGTCGGGGCGATCCTGCGGCGGGAGCGGACCGGTGAGGGCGCGTGGCTGGACGTCTCGATGACTGACGCGGTCGCGGGCTTCGCCGCGCCGTTCGTGGCCGCCAACAACGCGCAGATCGCCGCGCAGGAGCCGGTGCCGGAGCGGGGCGACGGGCTGCTCGCGGGCGGCCTCGCGCAGTACAACGTCTACGCCTGCAAGGACGACGGCTGGCTCGCGGTGGGCGCGCTGGAGCCGAAGTTCTTCGCGCGGTTCGCGGCGGTCTGCGGGCACCCGGAGTGGATGCAGCACCCGGCCCTGCCCGGCCCCCACCAGGCGGGGCTGGGCGCCGAGGTCGCCGCGGCCGTGGCCTCCCGCACGCGGGACGAGTGGATGACGGCCCTGCAGGGCGTGGACTGCTGCGTCACCCCGATCCTCCGCCCCGAGGAGTCGCCGCTCCAGGCGCAGCTCCAGGCGCGGGGGCTCGTCCGCCAGGGCCCGCCCGGGCTGGAGTCGGTAGGGTGGGCGGACACGCCGCTCGGGCCGCCGTTGGACGGCGACCCGCCGGGCGTCGGAGAGCACACGGATCAGGTGCTCGCCGAGCTCGGCCTGGACGACGCGGCGATCGCCGCCCTGCGCTCCGCCGGCGTGGTGCAGTAGGAGATTCGGTGGACGGACTCTTCCTCGAGGACTTCTCGGCCTGGACGCCGCGCGACATCATCGCGTTCGTGGGCGCCGTGCTGATCGTGCTCGGGCTGTCCAACCTGGCCGGCGTCGGGCGCAAGAAGGAGGGCAGCAACATGTCCCGCACCGACGCCTCCACCCGCGCTGACGAGGCTGCCGACGCACCGACCGAGTGATCGCCCTTGCCGCCCGGAACACGGGCGCGTTATGGTGCGCCGACTTCTGGTTGACTGAATCGTCATTCAGTCGCGCTGACCCAACGACGAGCGGGTGACCCGGCCACTGCGCCCCCCCGCGGAGGATTCGAGATGAGCACTCCCGCTGACTTCTTCGCCAAGAAGGACGAGCAGATCAAGTCCAACCCGGACGCGCTGAGCGGCGTGAACGCCACCTACCAGTTCAACCTGTCCGGCGACAACGGCGGCGAGTGGATCATCAAGCTGGGCGGCGACGGCTCCGGCGTCAGCGACGGCACGGACGAGGGCGCCGACTGCGTGATCTCCATGAGCGACTCGGACTTCATGGGCATCATCTCGGGCTCCCTGAACCCGCAGATGGCGTTCATGACCGGCAAGCTCCGCGTCAAGGGCGACATGGGCCTCGCGCTCAAGCTGCAGACGATCCTCTCCTAAGAGGCGAGCGACTTCGCCGGGCGAGCCCCGGACGCTGGAACCCCGCGGGCAGGTGGTACCCCCGCGGGGTTCTGTCGTTCCGGAGCGGTACCATCGGCCCCATGCCCCCCTCCCCTCCCCTGATCGGGCGCGACGGACTGCTCGCTCGTCTGCGGGACACGGCTCCTGGGATCCTCGCGGTCACGGGCCCCCCGGGCGTGGGGAAGAGCGCGGTGGTGGCGGCGGCGCGAGGCGACGCGCTCTGGGTGAACGCCTCGGCGGTGGCCTCTGTCCGCGATCTCGCGGCCCTGCTGGCCGACGCGCTGGGCGGAGGAGGCCCGGATCCGGACGCGGTGGCTCGCGCGCTCGTTTCCGTGGACGCCACTGACCTCGTGATCGACCAGGCCGACGCGCTGGACGACGACGCCCTGCGCGCCGTGGTGACCTGGACCGAGCTGGCCCCGCGCCTGCGCGTGACCCTGACCCGACGCGCCCGCCCGCTGCGGATCCCGGTCGTCGAGGTTCCTCCGTTGCGCCCGGACGACGCGGTGGCCCTCCTGCGGCGCGAAGCGGGCATCCCCGTCGCGGAGGCGCTTCTGCCCGACCTCGCCGACGCCCTGGATCGACTGCCGCACGCGCTCGTGCACGCCGGGCAACGGCTCCGGCTCCTGCCCGTGGGCACCCTGCTGGCCGACCCGGCGCTCGCCGCCGACCCCGACCGGCTGGCGAACCTGGCCGAAGGCTCTCTCGAGCGACTGGGGCCCGCGCCCCGGCGCCTGCTCAGCACCCTCTGCGTGTTCGAGGGCCCGATGCCGGTGGGCGCGCTGCTGGAGGTCGTGGGGTCCGGGGGCATGGACGCGCTGCAGGAGCTGCGCGACGCGTCGCTGATCCAGACGTCCGCCCGCGAGGCGCGGCTCTTCGGGTCGGCGCGGCACGCAGCCCGGCGGGCCTTGACGGGCGAGGACGCAGCGCGGGCGCGGGTCCGCCACGCCGAGTACGTCTCGCGCCGGATGGCCGAGCCCGCCCCCGGCGCCGATCTACGCCCGGAGCTGGAGGCCGCCACCCGCCGCCTCCTCCGGCTCGGAGACACGGCCGACGCGGCGGCGCTCCTCGCGGGAGCCAGCCCCCACCTGGACCGATGGGGCCCCGGGGGACTCGTGGACCTCGTGACCCGGTGTCTCGCCGCGCTGCCCCCGTCCGCGACCCTGCGCGGCGTCCTGTTGCTGTTGCGGGCGCGGCTGGAGCTCGCGGCGGCTGACCTGGACGCCGCCCGGGCCGACGCGGACGAAGCCTGGACGCTGCTGCCGCGAGACCTGGAGCCGGCGCGCGTCGTAGCGCATGCCTGCATCCGACTCGGGGACCGCGAGGGCGCCGCGGCCGCCCTCGAGCGCGGACTCACGACGACCCAGGGCGCCCCCGAGCTGCTGCTGGAGCGCGGACTCCTGCGCAGGGACGCGGGGGACCTGGCCTCCGCGCGGGCCGACTTCGAAGCGGCCCGTGCGACGTTCGCGGCCCAGGGCAACCGCGCCGGCGCCGCGCAGGCGGAGCTTCGACGCTGCCTGGTGGCGCTCGAGGGCGAGGACGCGGCGAGCACGGTCCCGGCGCTGCACGCCGTGTGCACCGAGCTCGGGACGCTCGGGCGCGTCCACCTGGAGGCCGTCGCCCGCTGGTACCTCGCGTGGATCTCCCTCGAGATGGGAGACGACGCGGTGGCGCGGCGCTTCGCGGACCTCGCGCTCGCTGCGTGGTCCCGCCGCGGCGACCAGCTCGGCGAGGCCCGCGCCCGCGGTCTGCTCGGCGTGATCTCGCTGCTGGAGGGGGACCTGGACGCCGCGCGGGTCGCCTTCGACGACGCCGAGGTGGCCCGTGAGGCGCCGGGGCGCCCCCACTTCACCGTCCTCCTGCTCGAGGCGCGCTCGATCCTCCTCGCGCGGCAGGGAGACGCCGCCGGGGCCCGCGCGACGATCGCCCGCGCCCGCGCCCTGGCCGATGGCCTCCCGACGTCGCTGACGGATGGGCTGGAGCGCACCCGGGTGGCGCTGTCCGGAACCCGCCTGGCCGGCCCGTCCCGCCTCCGCACGCGGCTGCTGGGGCTCCTCGCCGCGCCCACCGTGGTGCCCGAGGGCCGGGCGGTCGAGGTCAGCGCGGACGGACGCTGGTTCCGGGTCCCGCCCGCCGACACCGTCGACATCTCCACCCGGGCCGCGCCCCGGCGGATCCTGGCTGCGCTCCTCGCCGCCCGGGAGCGGGAGGCCGCCCTGGACGTCTTCGCGATCGTGGACGCGGGGTGGCCCGGCGAGAGCCCTCACCCCGAGGCCGGACGCGCCCGCGCCTACACCGCGATCCGCAGCCTGCGCAGGCTGGGACTGCAGGACGTGCTCGTGCGCACGGACGCCGGCTACCAGCTCGATCCGGCGGTCACGATCACCATCTCCCGCTGAGCCTTCAGATTCCTTCAGATCCTGTTCGGGGTCATTCAGATCCTCGCGCTCCAGAGTCTTCTCCAGAGGCCGCGTCCACCGCGCGGCCCGTCCTGGAGACGACCTCATGCCCACCTCGAAGCTGCACACGCGGCGTGGATTCGTGCGCCTCGCCGCCGGCCTCGCCGCCTCCCTGTCCCCCGCCCTCGCCCTCGCCGCGCGGGAGACGACGCCCGGCCAGATGGTCGGGCCCTACTACCCGCAGGACGATCAGCTCGCGCTGCGCCCCGGCGCCTGGCAGGACAACGACCTGACGGTGGTGCCCGGAGGCGTCGCCTCGGCAGCGGGCCGACGGATGGAGCTGGGCGGCCAGGTGCGGGGCACGAACGGCGAGCCGCTGCGGGGGGCGACGGTGGAGATCTGGCAGGCGAACGCCGAGGGCCGCTACCTGAGCGGCAAGGACGGACGCTCGGAGCGCCCCCACGACCCCGAGTTCCAGTACTTCGGCACCTGCACCACGGGCGACGATGGCCGCTACGCCTTCCGCACGATCGTGCCGCCGTCCTACCCCGCCGGCGTGATCCCGGGCTGGGTGCGCCCGCCGCACATCCACGTGGCGGTGCGCAGCGAAGGCCTCGAGCCGTTCATCACCCAGGTCTACTGGGACGATCCGAACGATCCGCACCGGGAGCTCCACGCGCGCCTCCAGCGGCGGGACCTCCTGATCAAGAACGTGAAGCCGCGCAAGCGCGACCGGCTCATCCGGCCCATGACCGGCGACCACGTCGGCCGGGTCGACTTCCCGATCCTCCTGGACGCGGACACCTGGCTGCCCTGAGGCGTGCCAGACTGGCTCGATGCCGCACCGCCGCCAGGTCCTGATTGGTCTGCTCGCCACCGTGGGCGGAGCCCGCTACGCCCACGGCGCCATCTCGGGCCCGCTGCAGCCGACGCCGTCCCAGACGGAGGGGCCGTACCACCCGCCGCCTCGCATGCGGAAGGCCCGGTTCCCGGAGGATCTGGATCACGACCTGAGCCGCGTCGGCGACACCCTCGCCCAGGGCACGGTGCTCGGGATCCACGGGCGCGTTCGCACGGTGGACGGCGCCGCGCTGACCGGCGCGGAGGTGCAGATCTGGCAGACCTGCCACCGGGGCCGGTACCTGCACCCCCAGGACGACTTCGGCTCGGAGATCCCGCCGGACCCGGGCTTCGCCTACTTCGGCAGCACCACCACCGACGCGCAGGGGCGGTATGCGTTCCTGACGATCATGCCGCGGCGCTACCCGTCCGGCGGGCAGCGGGAGTGGTGGCGACCGCCCCACGTGCACATCAAGGTGCGGACGGGCGACACCGACCGGCTGACCACCCAGATCTACTTCGACGATCCCGCGGATCCCGAGAACGGCTGGAAGCACCGCACCATCCAGTCCGTCGACCGCCTCATCGGCAACGTGGACGCGAGCCGGCGGCACGAGCTGGTGTGCGCCCTGCGGGACCCGCGCGAGGGCGATCTCGCGGTGCTGGCGGCCTTCGGACTCCCGGCGCCGGACGCCCGGGCCGGGCGCGCGCCGCGGGCGGGACGCTTCGACGTCGTCGTGGAGTGATCGCCGTCAGGGGTTGAGCGCGTCGCCGACGGCGGCCACGTGGATGGCGGCCCAGAGGTCCACGAACCGGACCCGGCCGTACGGACGATTCACGCCGACTCCGCACAGCAGGGAGCGCAGCGGGCGCTGGGCGCGCAGCGCCTTCCGGTCGGCGTGATCGAGTCCCAGGGTCGTGTCCTTCTCCCAGACGGTGCGCCAGTCCCCGTGGTAGCCGACGTGCCCCGCGTCGGTCTGCACCCACAGCTCCTTCAGACCCAGCCGGGCCGCCAGCTGCGCGCCGGACCGCACGTTGCCCATGCTGTGTCGCGCGAGCCCGTCCTGCACGATCCGGAGCTGATCGTTGGGCAGGTCGAGCCAGAGGTCCGCCTCGGCCTGCCAGTTCTGCTTGTCCGCCAGGAACTCGGCCATGAACGCGGCCTCGGGGCGGATCGAGCGCACGCTGCCGCCGGAGCACAGCACGACCACCTGCTCGCCCGGCGGGCACTGCTCCACGTGCCAGTGGATGGTCTTCATGGCGGCTCGGGCGCGCTTCTCCGAGGCCTCCTTCGCGGCGGCGTCCTCGACGGTGTCGCCGGTGGACGCGCCGGGGATCAGCAGGACCCGGAACGCGTGGCCCGTCCCGCACGACAGCTCCCAGTCCTGAAAGGCCGACCTCCACTGCGCCAGCCACTCCGGCCAGACCGCGGCGGCGGGGGGCGGGCTCGGCTGGGGGATCGGATCGACCTCGTGCAGCACCACGCTCAGGATGCTCGCGAAGCGCAGCAACAGCGTCGGCTCCTTCGACCCGTGTCGATCGGCCTTGCGGAGCGCCTCGATCGCCTGGTCGTAGAGCGAGCCGGACATCCCCACCGGACCGGTGATCGTGAGGATCAGCTCCCCGACCCACCAGGAGACGTCGTCCGGGGCCTGCTCCAGCCACGCGGCGAGGTGGTCGAGCAGGGTCTCGGCCTCGTCCTCGCTGGCGACGACCAGGGCGTCCACCCAGAAGGCCGGCGGATCCGCGGCGTAGCTCGGCAAGGGCGGGAGCGCAGCCGCGCGATCGCGCATGAAGTTCGCGCCGCACGCCCAGAGCACGTCCCGCCGCGCCCGGCTCGCCTCCCACAGGGCGTTGTGGGTCCGGCGCGCGACGGGGCGGAAGCGCACGTGGCCGTCGAGGATCGGGCTCCAGGGGCTGCGGGGATCGCCGGCGTCGTACGGGGCCAGGCCGCGGGTGAGGGACGGGTCCGGCGCGCAGCGGGCGCGCAGCGGGACGTCATCGTCGCAAGGCTCCCCCAAGCCGCTCTCCTGGGCAGGGGCGGTCAGGCCGCCGGGAGCTCAGCGTACATCGCCTCGATCAGGGGGCGGTACCGCTCGGACACGGCGCGGCGCCGCACCTTCAGCGTGGGCGTCAGCTCGCCGCCCTCCACGCTCAGGGAGCGGGGCAGGATCTTGAACCGGCGCACCTGCTCGAAGCGGGCGAGGCGGCTGTTGCTCCGCTCCACCTCCTCCTCCACCAGCTTGACCACGCGCGGGTCCCGCACCAGCGCCGTCCACTCCGCGGTGTCGATCCCGAGCCGGGACGCGAAGGCGCGCACCTCCTCCTCGTCGAGCGCGAGCAGCGCCACGAGGTACGGACGGCGATCACCGAACACCATGGCCTCGGTGACGTAGCTGCTGAGCCGCAGGGCGCCCTCCACCCGCTGCGGCGCGACGTTCTTCGCCCCGGACGTGATGAGGATGTCCTTCTTGCGGTCCGTGATGACGAGGTAGCCCGCTTCGTCGAAGCGCCCCAGGTCCCCGGTGTGCAGCCAGCCGTCCTCGAGGACCATCGCCGTCTCGTCCGGGCGGTCGTAGTAGCCCTGGAACACGGCGTCGCCGCTGATGAGGATCTCCCCGTCCGCGGCGATGCGAACCCGCAGGCCCGGCAGCGGCCGGCCGACGGTGCCCAGCCGGGGCTCGCTCGTCGGGTTGATCGTGCCGGCGCCGACGGTCTCGGTGAGGCCGTAGCCCTCCAGAACGGGGATCCCTGCGAGCTCGAAGAAGCGCAGCACCTCGAGGTTCATGGGCGCGCCGCCGGACACGCAGAAACGCACGCGCCCGCCGAGTGCTTCGCGCACGGGCTCGAAGATCGCGCGCTCGGCGAGCCGCTCCTGCACCCGGGTGGCCACGCGGAAGCGACCCAGCAGCGGCTTCTCGGTCGCGGCCTCGCCGGACTCGGGGCGGGGCAGGCCCCGGGCGTCGCGCGCGGCGGCGACGCCCTTGCGGAACGCGCTCCGCAGCAGCGGCGGCAGCTCCCGGTAGCGCGCCAGCGTCTGCTGGTAGATGCGCTCGTAGATCCGCGGCACGGCGAAGAAGAACGTGGGCCGCACCTCCAGCAGCACGTCCTGCAGCCGGTCCACCCGCTGGGCGTACGCGATGCAGAACCCCGTCTCCAGCGAGGCGAACTGGGCCAGGCGCGGGTAGATGTGCGACAGGGGCAGGCACAGGACGGTCGTGTCCTCCACCCCCACATCGAGCACCTGGGGCAGCGCCTCGATGGCCGCGAGCAGGTTGCCGTGGGACAGGCACACGCCCTTCGGCTGCCCCGTGGTCCCCGACGTGTAGACGATGGACGCCAGGTCCGGCAGGTCGATCGCGTCCGCGCGGCGCTCGAGCTCGCCGGGCTGCTCGCGCAGGAGGCGCCGGCCGTCCCGCTCCAGCTCGTCGAGCAGGCGCGCGTTGTCGACCTCGCGCAGATCCGCCACCTCGATGAGGACGACGTGCTTCAGGTGCTCGAGCTCATCCAGGAACGGCAGCAGGGCCTCGAGCTGCTCCCGCTCCTCGATGACGAGCACGGACGCGCCCGAGTCGCGGACGACGTAGGCCCACTGCTGGGGCGTGTTGGAGTGGTAGAGCGGCACCACGACGCCGCCGACGCTCAGGATCCCGTAGTCGAGCAGCGACCACTCGATGCGGGTGCGGGACAGGAGGGCGACGCGATCCCCGACCTCCAGCCCGGAGCCGATGAGGCCGGCGCCGATGGAGCGGACGCGCTCCCCCATCTCCGTCCAGGACAGCACGGACCACTTCAGGGGCTCCCGCCGGCGCCGGAGGGCGATCCGGGGGCCCCAGCGGTCGACCGCTTCACGCAGCAGGGCTCCGATCGAGCGAGGCATGCGGGTCTCCGAGCAGGGTGAGGAGCCGTTGGTCCGCCGGTGACGGTCCGCGGGCGATGCGGACCATACCGCACCTCCTCCGCTACCATCGGACGCGCATCAGTCCAGGAGCACGGATGAGTCAGAAGAGCGACCAGGAACTCCCGCAGCCCATCTTCGTGGTGTCCGACAGCAGCGGGCACACGGCGGAGCAGGCCGTGCGGGCGGCCCTGGCCCAGTTCGAGAACTTCCTGGTCAACATCAAGACCTATCCCCACGTCACCGAGGCGCGCCGCGCGGACGCGGTCGTGCGGCTCGCCCAGCGCGAGCACGCGATGATCGTGTACACGCTGGTCAAGCCCGAGGTGCACTCCGCGCTCGTGAAGGCCACGGCCGAGAACAACGTGCTCGCCGTCGACCTCATGGGGCCGCTGCTCAGCGGGGTCTCGGAGCACCTGGGCGACGGACGCGCCTCGCGCGGGATCCCCGGCGCCCGCACGTCCCTGTCTGCCGAGTACTTCCGGCGCATCGACGCGGTGGAGTTCACGGTCAAGCACGACGACGGCGCCGAGCCGCGGCACCTGCGCAAGTCGGACATCGTGCTGACGGGCGTGTCCCGCACGAGCAAGACGCCCGTCAGCACCTACCTCGCCCAGAAGGGCTGGAAGGTGGCCAACGTGCCGCTGGTGCTGGGCATCGACCCGCCCCGCGAGCTGTACGAGATCGACCAGACGAAGGTGTACGGCCTGACCATCGAGCCCGAGGCGCTGCACGCCATCCGGCACCAGCGGATCCGCCACCTGGGGCTCGCGGCCGACAGCAACTACGGCCACCTCGAGCACATCTACATGGAGCTGGAGTACGCCCACGAGATCTTCCGCCGGAACCCCACCTGGCCGGTGATCGACGTGACCTCGCGCGCCGTGGAGGAGACCGCCACGGTCATCCTCCGGATCCACGACGAGCGGCAGAAGACCCGCACGCGTGAGACCACCATCCGCGGCTGACGTGAGCAGCCTGCCGCTCCTGCGGGTCGTCGGCGGCGCGGTGCTGCGGGACGAGCAGCTCCTGATCACCCAGCGGCGGCCGGGCGACTCCTACGCGCTGCACTGGGAGTTCCCCGGCGGCAAGGTCGAGCCCGGCGAGGACGATCCCACCGCCCTGGCCCGCGAGCTCCGGGAGGAACTCGACGTGGACGTGGCGGTCGGACCCCTCGTGAAGCGCGTGCTGTACCCGCTGACCACTGTGATGCTGGACCTCCGGGTCTACGCGTGCCGCCTGGTGCGCGGGACGCCACGGACGGTCGGCGTGCACGCGATCCGCTGGGTCCACCTGGCTCCGGATCAGACCCGGGACCTCCCGTTTCCCCCCGCGGACGAGCCGATCCTGGCGGTGCTGCGTCAGCGCGCACGCGATGGTTCGTTGTGGGACGAGGGCGCGCGATAGGATGCGGCCGTGATCACCAAGGGTGCGAGCGTCGACAAGTACGAAGTCCTCGACAAGATCGGGGAGGGCGGGATGGCCACCGTCTTCAAGGCGCGGCACACCACGCTCGGGCGCGAGGTCGCGATCAAGGTGCTGCATCCGCACCTGGCCAGCAGCGAGCGGAACCGCACGCGGTTCGAGCGCGAGGCGAAGGCCATCCTCGCCGTCGAGCACCCGAACATCCTGAAGATCCACGACTACTCGGGCCGTGACGCCGAGAGCGCCTGGATCATCACCGAGCTCATCGACGGGCCCACGCTGCGCGAGCTGCTCGACGACGTGGGCGCGATGATGCCGGAGCCCGCCGCGATCATCGGCTGGCACCTGTGCCGCGCCCTCGAGGCGGCGCACCACCACGGCATCGTCCACCGGGACCTCAAGCCCGAGAACGTCATGATCGACGGCTCCGGCGAGGTGAAGCTCATGGACTTCGGGATCGCCCGGGTCCTCACCGACGTCCAGGTGACCATGACCGGCGCCCTCGTCGGCTCGCCCGCCTACATGTCGCCCGAGCAGGCGACGGACGGGGAGGTGGACGCCCGGTCGGACCTGTTCTCGCTGGGCACGGTGCTCTACCGCATGGTCACGGGGACGCTGCCGTTCCGGGGCAACAACCCGTCGGTCGTGCTCAAGGCGATCATCGACGGCACGTACGAGGACCCGACCTCGCGGGTGCCGTCGCTGGACCACGCGCTCGCGGCGATCATCTGTCGGTGCCTCGGGCGCGACAAGGAGGACCGGTTCGCCTCCGCGTCCGCCGTCGCCGATGCGCTGGCCGCGTACCTGAAGAGCGTGGGGATCGACCCCGCGGCGCCGGGGCCCTGGACCGTCCAGGCGTACCTGACGGACGCCGACGGCTACGAGGAGCGGCTGGCCGAAGCGCTGATCGCCACGCTGACGACGCGCGGGCGGGCCGAGGCGGAGGCCGGGGACACGTCGGCGGCGCTGCGCACGTTCAACCGGGTCCTGTCGCTGGACGAGGACAACACCGAGGTCGTCACGATCATCGAGGGCATGCGGCGCCCGCTCGCAGCCGAAGAGAAGAGCAGCACGCCGCTGGCGCTGTGGCTCGCGCCCCTGCTGATCGGGCTGGCCGCGGTCGGCGCCCTCGCCGTGCACACGAACGGGTTCACCCAGTGGAGCGGCGAGGCGCACGTGGATGCCTCGCTCCCCGCCCTGCCGACGGCTCCCCGGCTCAGCGTGCAGCGGGCCGAGGTCGTGCCCGAGGCGCTGCGGGTCGAGCCGGCGAGCGCCGTGGAGGTGGCGGTGGCCGCGCTCGCGCCGGCGCCGTCCATCAGGGAGCCCGACGACGCGAAGCGCGCGCCGGACCCGGAGCCCGAGCCGACGCCGGCCCTGGTCGTCACGGTGGTGGAGGAGGAGCCCACGCCGGAGCAGGTGGCGGTGGTGGAGGCGCCCTGCGAGGGCTCGAACACGCTGATCATCGGCTCGCTCGGGGCGCAGAAGATCCGGATCGACGGCGGCGAGCCGGAGTTCACGCCCCTGCAGCGCACGCTGACCGCAGGGACCCACACCGTCGAGCTCGTGGCGGATCAGTACAGCTTCGCCCAGGAGTACGCGGTGCGGGTGTGCGGCAACGAGCCCGCCGCCGAGCCCACGATCGACGTGAGCTACAAGCCCTCGAAGATCGTGCTGGAGGGCTTCCCTCCGAGCGCGAGCGTCCTGCTCAACGGTGCACAGAAGGGAACGGTCGGGGATCACCGGTCGCTCCAGCTCACCGAGAACAAAGCGTATTCGGTGCGGGTGTGGCTCGACGGCCAGACCCTGCACGAGAGCACGCTGACCCGCGGATTCGAGACCGGTCAGCTGCTTCCGGGCCAGACGACGACGATCACTCACAGCCCCTGACACGCATCTGCTTGATCGACCCGGCCCCCTGGACGCACGGTCCAGATACGGGGTCCGCGGCGGACCGGCCCGATCGCCCCGAAGATTGCTAGCCTGCGACCCGTCGAGGGAGGGGCTCCCCATCGGGACTTTGCGCCGCGTTGCCGCCGTACTGCTGATCGCCTCCGCGGCGTCTCTGTCGGGCTGCCTGTGGATCCCCGGTCTCTTCAAGGAGAAGGCGGATCCGCCGCCCCCCACGCCCGACAACCGGCCCCTGTCCCACTGCCGTCCCCACACCGGCGAGCCGCGCCCCGTCCTGCTCGGACAGCAGACCGGCGAGCGCACGTTCCAGTGCCGCATCAAGGACGTCGCCCAGGCCGAGTGGCGCGTGTCCTTCAGCGACCCGATCCAGGCTCGGCTGCCGTCGCTCGCGGTGAGCCCCTTCATCCTCGGGCAGGGCGTGGACGAGGTGCGCCTGGCCGTCGACGACCTGCCGATCTCGCCGGCCCCCTACGAAGCGCTCCTCGAGCTGCGCCTCCGGGAGGACGGCTCGAGCCAGACGTGGCGCCTCATCGTCATCCCCCACCCGGACGCGGCCTTCCCCGAGCCGGATCCGCTCGAAGTGGACGAGACGTGAGGGCCGCGCTCGCCCTGGCGGTGCTGCTGCTCGGCTGCGACGTGGAGCCGACGGCGTCCGCGCCTCCGCGGGGGATGCGGGTGGCGCTGCACGATCCGGGCGCGAACCAGACCCAGACGCGGTCGCAGCCCGCGGGGGCGCACACCTGGTCCGGTCAGTCGGACGACATCGTGTACGTCCAGATGACGGCGCCGGTGCAGGCGACGGCCCAGGTGACGCCGGCCGCGAACCTCGCGGGCGACCTGCCGGACGAGATCCTCGTGTTCCTCGACGGCGCGGGCGAGCTCGGTGATCTGGGGCGCCGCGTGGACAGCTCCGGGGAGTTCGCCGAGGCGGTGCTGCCGTCGACGTTCGACGTGCTCATCGCGCCGGACGGCCTGCTCGGCCGGTATCCCGCCCGCCTCGTGACGCCCGTGACGTTCACGCCCGACGGCGCCGGGGACGTCCTCGACTGGGACCTTCCGCCCCTGGAGTTCGTGGCCGGGACCGTGGAGACCCGCAGCGGCGTGCCCGTGGAGGGCGCGATCGTGACGCTGTACCGCAGCGAGGAGCCTCGGCTCCCCGTGGGCGTGACGGTGGTGACGGAGTCCGAGGGCGCGTTCGGCTTCGAGGTGCCGGAGGGCCGCTACGACCTGGTGGTGTCGGGGCCGTCCGACGGCAGCGTGCCCATCCCCACGGTGCGGACGCGCAACCAGGCGCTGCCGCTGTTCCAGGGCGTCGAGCTGCTGATCGAGATCCCCGACGTGCCGGTGCGGCCCGTGCGCGGACAGCTCGTGCGGGGCTCCGGCGATCCGGTGGCGGGGCGCATCCGGCTCGATGGCGTCCTACGGGATCTGGGCGCGGGCGGGAGTCCCATCCCCATGGGGCGGTACCGCGTCGAGTTCGAGTCCGAGTCCGACGGCAGCTGGGAGATCGACCTGCCCATCGGGGACTACACCGCCACCGCGTTCCCCCGGTACTCGTCGCAGGCGATCGGCCAGACGCTCTCGACCGGCAACAAGAGCTTCGAGGTCCCCTTCGGCGTGGAGTCGGTGGAGGACCTGAACGTGGTCCTGCCGGACGCGACGACGGTGCGCATCGAGGCGCTGAACCCCGGCGGGTCGCCGATGGTGGGCGCCCGGGTCGTGATCCGGATGACGTCAGCGCCGCGGTACACGTGGAGCCAGATCACGGGGGCCGAGGGATCCGTCCGCGGGGCCTGGATCGGCGGGCTCATCCCCGACGTCTACGACATCACGCTGATCCCTCCCCCGGACGAGGACGGCAACCCCGAACTCGCGCGGGTGCAGGCGCGCGTGGAGATCCTCGACGAGCAGGTGGTGACCCTGCAGGCCGAGCGCAGCGACACCTTCCAGGGGCTCGTGTTCGGCACCGGCGAGGAGCCGCTGGGCGACATCCGCGTGGAGCTGCGGCACCCGGACACGGGCGAGCTGCACGACGTGGCCACCACCCGCATCGCGGGCGACTTCCGCGGGTTGTTCCAGGGCGTGCTGCCCCGCTGAGCGCATCGCTGGAGGGAGCCTCGGCGGCGCGAGCGCCGACGAGCAGGCAGCGAGCGCCGACGGGCAGGCAGCGAGCGCCGACGGGCAGGCAGCGAGCGCCGACGGGCAGGCAGCGATCGCCGACGGGCAGGCAGCGAGCGCCGACGGGCCGGCCGCGAGCGCCGAAGAGCAGGCAGCGATCGCCGACGAGCAGGCCGCGAACGGACGCCCGCCCAGCGGACGCCTCCCTCGACCAGCGATCCTGCGGCCATGCAGGGCGGCGAGCCCCGCTGTCGGCGGGCGTCCCCGGTCTGCACCCCCGCCCATCGGCGGACTCGACGACGAGTCGAGCTCCACCCCGGCTGCAGGGTGGGGCCGTCCGCCCCGCGCCATGTACGTGGCACTCTTCGGTCTTCGACCGGAGGTCCCGTGAGTCTCGACAACCTGTTCACCCTGGCGATGCTCGTCTTCCTGCAGGCGGTGCTGGGCTTCGACAACCTGCTCTACATCTCGCTCGAATCGAAGCGGGTGGCGGCGGACAAGCAGCAGATGGTGCGGCGCGTGGGGATCGGCCTCGCGATCGCCCTGCGCATCGTGTTGCTGTTCGTGGTCGTCAAGGCGATCGACTCGTTCCAGGAGGCGTTCTACAGCCCTCATTGGGGCTCGTTCATGCACGCCGAGTTCAACGTGCACTCGCTCATCGTCCTCGCGGGCGGGATCTTCATCATGTACACGGCGTTCAAGGAGATCCTCCACATGCTCGCCGTGGAGCACGTCGAGAAGTCCGACGGGCCCATGCGCAGCCCGGGCGTGGCGATCGGGTGGATCGTGGCGATGAACCTCGTGTTCTCGTTCGACTCGATCCTGTCGGCCATCGCGCTGACGAAGGTGTTCTGGGTGATGGGCGCGGCCATCATCATCAGCGGCGTGATGATGATCGTGCTGGCCGACACGGTGGCCGAGTTCCTCAAGCGCAACCGCATGTACGAGGTGCTCGGGCTCTTCATCCTGCTCATCGTCGGGGTGATGCTGGTGTCCGAGGGCGGCCACCTGGCGCACCTGCACTTCTTCGACAAGCCGGTGGAGGCCATGTCGAAGACGACGTTCTACTTCTCGATCGCGATCCTGGTGGTGGTCGACATCGCGCAGGGCAAGTACCAGAAGAAGCTGGACGCGGAGCGGGCGCGGGAGCAGGCGGCGTAGGGAGCGCGGGCGCGACGCTCTGTACGAGCCGGGCCCGCACGCACGCTCACAGCGGCCGGAGCTTTCAAAGCTCGCGACGCTCAGGAAGCCCGGGCCCGCCCAGACGCTCACAGCGGCCGGAGCTTTCAAAGCTCACGACGCTCAGGAAGCCCAGGCCCGCCCAGACGCTCACAGCGACCGGAGCTTTCAAAGCTCACGACGCTCAGGAAGCCCGGGCCCACCCAAACACCCTCAAACCGCAGACGTCTCGCCTGTCCCAAGAAAAGTGGCCCTCACATGGCAAAACTTTCGTCTGGGTCCATGAGGAGGACTCGGTATGCCCACACACGCAACGATTCGACTTGAAGACAACGCTCTGATTTGTGCGACCCAGCGGATGCGGCGAGCGATGGCACGCTCCATCGCGCGGATTGGAGCCCACACGCCGCTCGTCGCCTGGGCACTTCCCGACAATCACGGCCATCTCGCCTTCGCTGGCACCCGGGAGGAGGCCGCCCATGCGGCCTGGCGGATCGAGCTGGCCCTCCAGGCCTACCGGCCCAGCGGTTGCAGCCCCTTCCTCCGCCGCTGGCTGCGGACGAGCGGCGACTACAGCTACCTCTCCCGGATGACGAGATACGCCCTCGCGCAGGCCCGACACCACGAGATCCAGTCGGACCCTTTCGGTGAGTCCGACGCCCGGGTCGATCTGCTCGGCCTGCGAGTGATTGCGCCGTGGGCCCGGCGGCGGGTCCGTGAGGCCCTTCCCCGTCTCACCGACGGCTGGATGCTGGAGCAGCTCGGCCTGGAGCCCGCCGAGGTCCGTGGATGGACTGGACCGATCGAGGCCGGCGACGGCCTCGAGCATCTGGCCGAGGCAGCCGCGGCGACCTTTGCTCTACCCTCCCTCGCCGGCTCGCGGGCCGATCGGATGGACGCGAAGACCGCTGCCGTTCTGGCCTGCGCTCCGACCGTCCCCCCCGGGGCGCTCGCCGCCCTCCTTCGCTGCTCGCCTGGAACGGTGTGGCGAATCCGGAACGGCGAAGGCGCCGCAGCCGCGCGAATGAGCGACGCAGACTGGGCCGTGCGAGCGGTCGCGGTCCAAGCCCGCTGGCGCGCTCGGTGGGCTGATCGGCGCTACTTGCTGGCGCCCGCTTCTTGAGCGGCGGCAGCTCCGAGGACGCGCCCCCCGAGGTCGCTCACAGCGGCTGAAGCTTTGAATGCTCCGCCGGCTCTGAACGACGCAGACCCCTAACTCGCTCACAGCGGCTGAAGCTTTGAAAGCTCCGCCCGCTCGGAACGAGCCGGACCCCAAACTCGATCACAGCGGCCGCAGCTCTGAAAGCTCCGCCCGCTCGGAACGAGGCACGCCCCAAGGTCGCTCACAGCGGCCGCAGCTTTGAAAGCTCCGCCCGCTCTGATCGAGGCCGCACGCGCGCTCACCCGATCGCCACCACCTCGACCTCGACCACCCCGCCGGGCCGCCGCACCTCGGCGGCGTCGCCCTCTTCGGCCCCCCACAGCGCACGGATCAGAGGCGCCCGCGCCGACACCACCGACACCGTGACCCCATCGACAGACACCCGCTTCCCGTCGCCGCCGGGAAGCACCGCCAGCCAGCGCTCCGCCGCGCCGTCGTCCAGGCGCACGATCGCCCCGAGCACCACGCGCTCGCGCCGGCCCGGTGCCAACGCATCCATCTGCGCCAGCGCCGCCTCGACCTCCGCGGCCCGCCCGAGCAGCCCCGCGCGCAGCGCCCCGGCGGCGCTCACCGCCCCGCGCTCCCCACGGGAGTCCGGACGGTGGTCCCCGTCGACCCGCATCGCGTCCTGCGCGGACTCGGCGCTCGCGTCGAGCGCGGCCTTCTGCGCTTCCAGGCTCGCCCGATGGGCCGCGGTCACCGCGTCGCGGTCGGGGATCACGGCGCCTCCTCGGCCTCCGCCTCGTCGGCCTCGGCCCCCTCCCCGGACTCCGCCATGGGCTCCACCTTCGACCCGGCCTTCGCCCCGGCCTTCGCCCCGGCCTTCGACCCCGCCTTCGACCCCGCCTTCGACTCCGCCTTGGGCTCCGCCCTCGACTCCGCCTTGGGCTCCGCCCTCGACTCCGCCCTGGGCTCCGCCTTCGACTCAGCCTTCGACTCCGCCCTGCGCTCCGCCTTCGACTCCGCCCCCTCCGCGCCGCCGCGGGACTTCCCGTCCAGCCGCTGCTTGAGGGCGTCCAGGAGCTCCTTGGGATCCTCGGCCCCGCTCCGCCCGGCCCGGTGGATCGCGTCCGCGGAGTCGTCGTCGTCGCCCGAGTCGTCGTCGTCGGCCTTGCTCCCCGGCGGCCACGGCGGCGTCCAGGGCCGGTCGCGCTCGGGCCCCGTCTCCACGGGCAGCTTGCGGTCCAGGCTCCACTCCCACCACGACCCGGCGTAGTTCGCCACGTTGGGGTAGCCGAGCATCGTCAGCACGAACCAGGTGTGCGCCGACCGCACGCCGCCGGTGCAGTAGGTGACGACGTGGGCGTCGGGCCGCACCCCCTTCGCGATGAGGATCTCCCCGAGCTCCTCGCGCGGCTTGATGCGGCCGTTCTCGTCCAGCAGCGTGCGCCAGGGGATGTTCACCGCCGTAGGCAGATGCCCGCGGCGCAGCGCCCCGTACGTCGGCGCGTCCTGCGCGCCCGTGAACTCGCCCGGCTCCCGCACGTCGAGCAGCACCGTGCGCCACACGTCGTCGCCTCGCTCGTCCACATAGACCGCCACGTCCTGCTTGCGCGCCAGCACCTGGTCCTGCAGCTCCGGCACGAACTCCCGCCGGGCCCGCGTCACCGCCCCCTTCTGGACGGGCAGCCCCGCGGCCACCCAGGCGGCGTGCCCGCCGTCGACGATCGACACCCGGGTCGCGCCGAGGTACGCCAGCGTCCAGGCGATCCGGCCCTCCTCCCCCCAGAGCGTCAGCGGGTCGCCGAACACGATCGCCCAGCTGTCGCTCCCGACGCCGCGCGACGCGAACACCTCCGCCAGGCGCGCCTCGTCCGCGTCGAGCTTGCCGCTCATCAGCACCGTCGCGTCGCGGAACTCCGTCCACTCGAGGTGCACCGCCCCGGGCGCGTGGCCCTTGCGGTAGGCCTTCTCGGGCCGGGCGTCGATGAAGCTGACGTCCGGGTGGCCGATGTAGAGCGCGGCCTCCTCCGCCTCGATCACCGGGGGCGGCTCCGCCGGCACCACCTGGTCGGGATGCACGGCCGCGGGATACTCCGCCTTCGACCCGCAGCCGCAGAGCAGCGCCAGGAAGGCAAGGACGCTCTGGTAGCCTGCTCGTCGTCTCGATGGCGTCACGTCGCCTCCCCGCCGGACCCGGCGACCGACGACATACTAGTGGACGAAGGACTCCCCCCTGGTGCGTTCGCTGCTCCTGACTCTCGCTCTCCTTCTGCTGCCCTCGGTGGCGGGCGCGGTGGATGACCGGGAGCCGGTGCCCCTGTCCGCCGAGGAAGCGGCCGAGCTCCGCCAGGAAGCGCGCGAGCGGGCCGCCCGGGACCAGCTCCAGGACGCGAAGATCGCCTTCCAGCGCGGCGACTGGGACCGCGCCATCCAGCTCTTCGAGGGCATCGTCGGCACCCCCGTGGCCCTGCGCCGCGCCGACGATCTGCACGACGCCTTCCTCCACTACGCCTTCACGCTCTTCCTGATGGGCGACAAGGTCACCGCGGGCGAGATCCTGACGACCGCGCTCAAGCTCAAGCCGGAGTTCGTCCCCTCCCCCGTCACCACGCGGCCGGATCTGCGCGCGTTCTACGACGAGCAGCGCAGCCTCTTCCTGGCCGAGGGCGGCACCGCCGTGCTGCCGGGCGAGCTGTTCCCGGAACTGGCGGGCAGCCGGTTCATCAAGACCCGCCGCGAGCTCCCGATACCACTGTTCGGAATCCGGCTGCGCCAGCTCGGCCGCCCTCAGCTTGGGAATGCGTTTCTCACCCTGGAACTCACGGGCTTGTCGCTCAACGCCGCTGGTTGGATCCTCTGGGGCAGCCTGTGGACGAACTACCGCCAGAGCGCTGACAAGTTCCGCGAGGTCTTCTTCGTCACCAACCCGATCACCTTCGGCTTGCTGTGGGGGACGATCGCGGTGGAGCTCATCACCACCGCCGTACTCAACCGTCGGGCACGGCTCGGCGAGGACGTTGCGTTCTTCGGGCATCCGGACGCACTGCTGCTGCGCCGAGAAGCCATCGATCTGAGCCACCGCAAGCGCGCCCGGCCCCGGCTGCGTCCCGGGGGCAACGGCCTCACCCTCACCCTGTGGTGACGCGACCGCGCGGATCCGGTGCGGTAGGCTCCGCACGTGCCCTATCTCACGTTTCATGACGGCGGCGAAGTGCAGCGGATCGAGGTCCGGCGCAAGCTGACGGGCATCGGCTCCGCCGGCGACAACACGGTCGCCCTCGCCGATCCCGCGGTCCTCGCCTACCACTGTCAGATCCTGCGGGACGGCAAGAACTGGGTGCTCAGCTCGCTCGACCGCGACGCGCTCATCATGGTCAACGGCAAGGAGCGGCGGCACTACAAGCTCCAGGACGGCGACCTGCTGATGCTCGGCGGCACCGAGCTCGCCTGGTCCACCGACGAGCCCACGCCCCAGGTCGCGACCACGCTCACCCGCCAGCGGGTGGCGCGGCCCCTCATCGAGGGCAAGGACCCCCGGTTCGACAAGCTCGCCCGCTTCAGCGAGAAGCTGCTCCTCGGCATGGAGGTCCCGGACGTCTTCAAGACGCTGCTGGACGCCGTCATCTCGCTGACGAGCGCGAGCAAGGGCTTCCTCATCTACATCAACGGCGACCAGATGGTCATCCCCGCGGCCCGGAACGTGGACCGCGTGGACATCGGCAGTGACCCGGGTCAGGTCAGCGACAGCGTGGTCGCGCGGGTCATCCGCGAGCGCAAGTCGATCATCATCAGCGACGCGATGAACGACACGATCCTGGGCCAGTCCCGGTCGGTCGTGGATCTGCAGCTGAAGTCGGTGATGTGCGTGCCGCTGCTCGCCAAGGAGACCCTCATCGGCGTGCTCTACGTCGGCAACGAGGGGCTCGGCACGCTGTTCACGGCGGACGACCTGGAGCTGCTCAAGATCTTCGCCGCCCAGGCCGGCCTGATCCTGCACAACGCGCTGCTGCTCGACGATCTGCGCCTCGAGAACGAGGACCTCGCGCGCGACCTGCAGGCCGGCAAGGGCCTCGGCGGCGCGATGATCGGCAACAGCGCGAAGATGGTCACCATCTTCCGCACGCTCGACAAGATCGCACCCACGGACATCTCGCTCCTCGTCACCGGCGAGACGGGCACGGGCAAGGAGCTCGTCGCCCGCGAGCTGCACACCCGCAGCAACCGGCGCGACAAGCCCTTCGTCAGCATCAACTGCGGCGCGATCCCCGAGAACCTGCTCGAGAGCGAGCTCTTCGGCCACAAGAAGGGCGCGTTCACCGGCGCCATCTCGGACAAGCAGGGCAAGTTCGAGGACGCCAACGGCGGCACGCTGTTCCTGGACGAGATCGGCGAGATGCCCATGAACCTGCAGGTCAAGCTCCTGCGGGTGCTGCAGCAGCGCGAGATCGAGCGCGTGGGCGAGGGCCGGCCGCGCCCGGTGGACATCCGGGTGGTGTCTGCGACGAACAAGGACCTGGAGGAGGAGATCGGCGCGGGCCGCTTCCGGGAGGACCTCTTCTACCGCCTCAACGAGGTGCTGGTGGAGCTGCCGCCGCTGCGGGATCGGGGGGACGACATCGTCCTCATCGCCCAGCACATCCTGGCGCGCTTCACGAAGCTGTACCCCGGCAAGGCCCGCGGCTTCTCCACCGAGGCCGTCGACTCCATGCGCGACTACGTCTGGCCCGGCAACGTCCGCCAGATGGAGAACCGCATCAAGAAGGCCCTCGTGCTCAGCGACGGCCCGCTCCTGACGCCCGGCGATCTCGGGTTCGGCGGGAGCAGCAAGCCCCAGCGACGCTGGAAGCCCTTGAACGACGCGCGCGAGGAGTTCCAGACGCGCTACATCAAGGAGTGCCTGGAAGCCCACGACTGGAACAAGGCCGCCACCGCGCGCGCCCTGGACGTCGATCCGCGCACCATCTTCCGGTACGTCGAGCGCATCAAGGACGACTGACTCATGGCCCTGCGCGTCTTCGGGCTGACCGGCAACATCGCCTGCGGCAAGTCGCTGGTGGAGCGGATGATCGCAGAGGCCGGCGTGCCCGTGATCGACGCCGACCAGGTGGCGCGGCAGGTGGTGGAGCCCGGCGAGCCGGCCCTGGCGGACATCGCGGCCGCCTGGCCGAGCGTCATCGGGGACGACGGCCGCCTCGATCGGGCCGCGCTCGGGCAGATCGTGTTCGCCGACGCCGACGCGCGAAAGCGCCTCGAGGGCTTCACGCACCCTCGGATCTTCCAGCGCATGGCGGAGCAGATCGCCGGGTTCGGGGCCGAGGGACACGAGACCGTCGTGGTCTCCGCGCCGCTCATGATCGAGTCCGGCAGCTCCCGCAACTACGCGGGGATCGCCGTGGTGACCTGCCCCGAAGAGATCCAGCTGGCCCGGTTGATGGGGCGGGACGGGTTCGACGAAGCGGCAGCGCGGGCACGGATGGAGAGCCAGATGCCCCAGGCCGAGAAGGCGGCCCACGCCGACGTCGTCATCGACAACGGCGGGACGATCGAGGAGACCCGGGCCCAGGTCGCCGCGTGGCTGGAGACCGTGCGGGCCTAGTCAAGTGGCCGAAAATACGACCGATGCGCGTGGTAGCGTTCGTGGCCGTGAGTCGGGGAGGCTCGCGCGCGCGTCCGGAGGGCGGACCAGCAGGTGACCACACACCGCGAAGAGGGCGAGATCTCGCCGGAGGAGCTGCTCGAGTCGTCGGAAGCCGACGTGCCCGTGCCGACTCCGCCGCAGCGATCCACCTCGCGCAGCATCCGCCGCGATCCGCTGATCGGCGCCACGCTGGACGGTCGGTACGAGGTCACCAAGCTCATCGCCCGCGGCGGGATGGGGCGCATCTACTCGGGTGAACAGTCGGCGCTGGGGCGCAAGGTGGCCCTCAAGGTCATGGACCTGGGCTACAGCGAGGACCTGGACCCGGACTTCCAGAAGCGCTTCACGCTCGAAGCGTCCACCTGCGCGCAGCTGAGTCACCCGAACACCATCCGGGTCTTCGACTACGGCGCCGACGGCGACATCTACTACATCGCCATGGAGCTCATCGAAGGGCAGACCCTGCTCCAGGCGATCCACCACGACGCGCCGTTCGCCGCGAGCCGGCTGCTCCACATCTCCCGGCAGATCTGCGGCTCGCTGAGCGAGGCCCACCGCAAGGGGATCATCCACCGGGACCTCAAGCCGTCCAACGTCCTGTTGTCCGATCAGGGCGACGACGAGGACTTCGTGAAGGTCCTGGACTTCGGGCTCGTGAAGCTCCTGCGGGAGGACGCCCAGGAGATCACGCGGTCCGGGCTGTTCCTCGGCTCCCCGAACTACATGTCGCCCGAGCAGATCCGCGCCACCGGCGTCGACCAGCGGTCCGACCTGTACAGCCTCGGCGTGATCCTCTTCATGGCGCTGACGGGCAAGGCGCCGTTCAAGCGAAACACCTCGATCAACGTGCTGCTCGCCCAGCTGGAGGAGGCCCCGCCGGCCATCGCCAGCGTCGTCCCGGACACGGACGCCTCGCCGGCGCTGCAGTGGACGGTGATGACCTGTCTGGAGAAGGACCGGGCGGCACGGTTCTCCGGCGTGGACGAGCTCAACCGCGCGCTGAAGGCCTGCCAGAAGGAGCTGCGCGGCGAACTGAACGGGCCGCTCCAGCTCAGCCTGGAGGCCGGCCGGGTGGTCATCGGGACGGTCGCCCCGGGACGCGACCCCTATCAGGCCCACGGTCTGCGCCCGCCGGGTGCGGCGCCCGGCTCGGAGCTCCCGACGGTGGAGAGCCAGGGGCCCTCGGGCCTCGGCGGACACTCGCTGCCGCCCGCTCGGGGCTCGTCGCGGAAGTCCGGGGGCAGCAGCTGGAACGCAGACCAGAGCAACGCGGCGCGGGGCAACCCGTCCGCCGGGAGTCAGCCCTACGGCCCGCCAACCGAGGGGCCGTCCCTCGCCGGGCGCGTCAGCTCTGTTCGGCGGGACCCGGCGTCGGTGCGGCGGGACCCTGCGTCCGTCCGGCGGGACCCGCAGTCCGTCCGGCGGGACCCGCAGTCCGTCCGGCACGATCCTCCGTCGGTCGGTCGGGATCCGTCGATCCGGGCGGACACGAGCGGCCCGCCCACCGTCGGCTACCCCGGGGGGCCGCCGACCGCCGGGCGCGGGAGCGGGCCAATCCCCTCCACCACCCGCGGGACCCAGCGCCGCCGGCGCCGCAAGAAGAAGCCGCGCTGGCCCCTGTTCGCCCTCTTCGGCCTGGGCGTGCTCCTGGCCCTGCTGCTCGTCGTGGTGGCGAGCCAGCAGGAGTCGACCGAGCCCGTCGTCGACGCCCCGCCGGTCCTGCCCGAAGCGGTGCGGCTGTTCAGCGATCCGCCCAACGCCAGCGTCTACAAGGACGGCACGTTCCTCGGGACGACGCCGCTGGACCTGACGGTGCCGGAGGACGACGCCTGGACGGTGACGTTGACCGTGCCCGGCCACCTCGAAGAGACGGTCACCGTCCCGCCGGGGGTGGGATCACGCCGGGTCCAGCTGCGCACCACGCCGCCCGAACCGGTCGCCACCGAGCCCACGCCCCAGCCCCAGCCGCGCGCCCAGCCGACCACGCGAACACCCCGGGCGGACCCCACGCCACCGCCCTCCCCACGCGCCGAGCCGGTCGAGGCGAAGCCTGCGGAGGCCGCCCCGGTGGCCGATTCCGAGCCGACGCCAGAGGCCACTCCGGCCCCCGCGGAGGAGCCGGCGACCGACGCAGGGCCCGGCCGGATCACCGACACCCGGGATCCCTGGGGGGACTGAGCGCGGCGTGTGAATCCGGCCCCCCGGCTGTGCGCTCCCAGGGTCTGGTCTATCCTGATCCCATGCAGGTGTTGAGGGAGGCGTTGCTCGTTGCGTCGCTGTTGATCGGGATCACCGGACTCATCAGCCCGCCCGCGCACGCACAGGGCCAGGAAGGCTCTTCGGACTCGGACGCTCGCGCCCGCGAGCTCTACGAGAATGGGGCCCGTCTGTACGACGAGGGCCTGTACGAGGACGCCATCGCGGCCTGGAAGGCCGCCCACGATCTGAGCGAGCGTCCGCTCCTGCTCTACAACATCGCCAACGCCTACGAACGGATCGGGCAGTACCAGGAAGCCCTGGATCACCTGAACCGGTACCGCGCCCTCGCTCCGTCCAGCGAACGGGAGACGCTCGAGCGCCGGATGCGCAACATCGAGCGCCGGCTCGAAGAGGAGCAGGCGGCCGGCGGCGGCACCACGGACAACGGCGCCGCGAGCCTCACCGTGGTGAGCACCACCACGAGCAGCGCGCCGGCGGGTCCCCACCCCGCGGGCGTCGGGCTGATCGTGGGGGGCGGCGTCGGGCTGGCCCTGGGCGGCGTGTTCGGCGGCCTGGCCCTCGACGAACGGGCCCAGGCCCGGGCGCTGTGTGTGGAAGTGACGGGACAGGACCCCCTGTGTCCGTCCGACGCGAAGACACACGCGGACGCCGACCGCCGCTACTCCCTGGGCGGCGACATCGCCCTCGCCGCCGGCGGCGTGGCCCTGGGCGCGGGCGTCATCATCCTCATCATCGACGCGACGTCCCCCGACAAGTCCGCGATGCGCGTGCTCCCGAGCGTCGGGCCCGGCGGCGCCGCCGTCACCCTGGAGGGACGGTTCTGATGCGGATCGAACGCGCGCGCGTCGGCTGGGTCCTCGTGGGCCTGCTCGGCCTCGTGCTGGTGGGCGGCTCGTGCTCCATCGGCGTGTTCAAGAACGGCGCCTGCACCAGCGACGACGGCTGCCGCACCGCCTTCGGACCGAACTACACGTGCGGGGAGGACGGCTTCTGCGCCCTCGGCTCCTGCGCGTCCACGACCCAGTGCCGCGAGGCGCTCGGCCTCGGCTGGGCCTGCGGGGACGACGCCCAGTGCTTCCAGCCCGGTCCGCACCCGCGCTGCATCTCGGAGCCCGCGACGATCCTCACGAACCCGTCGCAGCACGAGGACGACCTGATCATCGGGTCGATCTTCGACCAGAACGACTTCCTGCTCATGGTCCGCGCCGCTCGCCTCGCCGTCATCCAGGTCAACGACCGCGACGGCCTGGGGGGACGCCCCGTCGGCATCATCGAGTGCAGCAACCAGCAGACGGCGGACTTCGACGCGCTGACCCCCGAGGAGGCCACCGTCGAGGTGGGCCGCTACATGGTCGACCAGTACGGCGTGCCGGCCATCGTCGGCCCGGCCACGAGCGGCCGCTCCGAGGTCGCGTACAACGCCCTCGCGGCCTCGGACGTGGTGCTCATCTCCCCCTCGGCGACGAGCCCCGCGCTGACCTCCATCGATGGACTCACCTCCACCGACGACGCCCCCGGGCTCTTCTGGCGGACGGCGCCTCCGGACTCGCTGCAGGGCCGCGTCATCGCCCAGCAGATGATCAACGTCCTGCAGGTCAGCAACGTCGCGGTCATCAACGAGACGGGCGCCTACGGCGAGGGGCTGGCGGAGGTCTTCCTCGAGCACTTCGTGGGGGGCGGCCGCGCGGCCGAGAGCTTCCCGTTCAGCAGCATCACGGACCTGGCGACGATCACCGCGACGGTGGGCGATCCCTCCGCGGACTTCGACGAGGTCCTGGTCATCAGCTCCCAGACGTCGGACGTGGCGGACTTCCTGAACGCGGCGGCGGGCATCTCCGGCTACGCGGACATGGGGATCTTCCTCACCGACGGCGCCCGGGACGCGCAGCTCCTGACCGAGACGGCAGGGACGGCGGACGCGCTCTATCCGAACATCCGCGGCACCGTGCCCGCCATCCTCCAGGGCCTCGTCTACAACGCCTTCTCCGCGGCCTACACCATCGTGTACGACGGCGAGGATCCGTCGGACTTCGGCTTCAGCGCGCACGCGTGGGACGCCGGCTGGCTCGCGCTCGTCGGCGCGGCCTGGGCGGATCTGCAGGAAGACGCCGTCACGGGGACGTCCATCGCGCGCGGTCTGCGGCAGATCAGCTCCGGGCCGGAGCTGGACCTGGGGCCCACGGACTGGACGGAGATCCGCGCCAACTTCGAGATGGGCCTCCCGGTGGACGTCTCGGGCGCGTCCGGCGCGCTCAACTACGACGACCAGAGCGGCGAGACCACCGCGCCCATCTTCGTGTGGGCCATCGCCGCCTCGGGCACGGACTTCGTGGATGTGGACTGCGTGGACCTGTCCGGCGCCGAGTCCCTGTGCCCGGACCTCGGGAACGGGGACGACGACGACGCCACCGGCGACGACGACGACGCCACGTCAGGCGACGACGACGACTCGGGCGACGACGACGACAGCGCCCGCTGAGCGCTCGACCACACATGAGCGCGCGCGCAGACCGCGCCGGCGCCCACCCTGCCTACTGATAGACGCGCAGCCCGTTGCCGTGCCCCTCGAGATCGATCCAGAGGACGATGTCGTTGGCCACGTGCGGGACGATCACGACCTGCCGCTCGCGCAGCTTCCACCACTCGCCCGACCGATCGTCGAACAGCTCGGTGAACACCGCGGGATCCCCCGGCATCTGCTGCACGGGGATGGGCGTCAGGGCGTCGTTGATGGGGAACGCCCAGGCGTCGCCCTCGGTGGTGGCGAAGGTGCCGGGCTGGATGAGCACGGAGAGCTCGCCGCCGTCGGTCACGTACCGCTCGCCTTCGTACGCCAGGCCCTGCTGCTCGCCCGTGCGTGACCCCTCGACCTCGTAGGCCTGCAGGGTCTCGCTGAAGCGGAAGGTCCACACCTCGTTCCGGCTGATGCCGCCGCAGGTGTTCGTGGTGACGACCGAAGCGGACACGGTGTCGTACGTCAGCTGCGGGTTGGAGACCTGGCCCACGTCCCGGAACGTGTCACCCTCGGAGCCCGCGGGGACGTCGAGGAAGGCGTTGGCGGGGAGGTCCTGGACGATGCAGCCGGTCGCGGCGTCCAGCCAGTACATCTCACCGGAGAAGGTCGTCGCCACGACGCCGTAGACGGTGTGCCGGACACCGCGCTCGTCCATCTCCCACGTGCGCGCGGGCCCCGGGGTGGCCGCGAGGCCGGAGATGGGCGACCCGGTGGCCAGCGTGCCGGCGCGCAGCCGCATCGGATCCACCACCTCGGTCCAGGGGTTGATGTCGATGGGGGCGTACGTCGTCCCATCGAGCATCCAGACCGCGTCCGTGAAGGCGGCCGCGACGAAGACCCGGGCGGCGTCGGGATCCCGCCCCTCGGCCACGTCGATGGCCGGCTCGGGCACGGCGATGGTGGTCAGGGCGAGGCTGTCCACGTCGCCGGGCAGGTAGTCGACCCGGTGGATCTGGCCGCCGACGCCCGTGTCCGCGCTGTCCGCGATCCAGAGCACGCCGTCGGTGGCGCCGAGCGCGAGCCGCTCGGGGGTCGCGCCGGTGGGCAGCGGCAGCCGATCGACCTCCGTCACCTCCAGCGCGTCGTAGACCGCGAGGAAGCCGTCGCCGTTGTCAGGCAGGACGATGGCGAAGATCCACGTGCCATCCATGGAGGCGCGCAGATCCATGACGAGGCCACCGGCGTCGAGGCTGCGGACGCCGTTGTCCACGTCGATCTCGATGCTGTCGCCCTTGTCCGGCGTCGCTCCGTTGAGGGACAGGATGAAGCCCAGCTCGTTGCGATCCGACTCGTACCGCGCGCCGGGCACGGCGCGGGCGCGCTGCAGGCCCGAGGCCGTCCCCCGCACCTCGTAGTGGTG
>ENA-OWNT01001350-OWNT01001350.1-seawater-metagenome-genome-assembly--contig:-NODE-1350-length-31574-cov-40.890878_pt1 | contig 31574 bp, 26 predicted proteins | sample MGYA00238136_ERZ651165 | MGnify/ENA primary metagenome ERZ651165 (study PRJEB26861, sample SAMN08777766) | seawater metagenome | isolation source: coastal seawater | place: USA: Florida | collected...
TGCTGGTCACGCTGAACGCGCTCCTCCGAAAACAGGAAATCTGGGTCAACCCAGCTTGATTTCCAAGACAGTTGCTCGCCCCAACGGGGCCCCGCGGTTCGAACCCCGGCAAAGGCAGAACGTGCACGCCCGCCCAAGCGAGCGGCCCGAAGGGACGCGCAGCGCCAAAGATAGAAACGGGGCCAAACAAACGCCCACCGCCCGAGGGGTTCGGGAGCGGGGCCCTCGCCCCAACGGGGCCCCGCGGTTCGAACCCCGGCCGGCAGAACGTGCAGGCCCGCCCGGCCCCGCTCCCGAACCCCGGCCGGCAGAACGTGAAGGCCCTAGTGCGGAGAGACGAACACTTCGCGCGGCGTCGTGCCGCGGCTGGGCCCAATCACGCCGCGCTCTTCCATGCACTCGACGATCTTCGCGGCGCGGTTGTACCCCACGCCCAACCGCCGCTGGATCATGCTGGTGCTGACCTTCTGCGCCTCGGCCACGACCTCGACCGCGCGGTCGTAGAGCGGGTCGAGGTTCTCGTCGGCGGGACCGTCGGCCTCTTCGGGCTTGCGGACCACGTCCATGTTGTAGACCGGCTTGGCCTGCTTCTTCACGAAGTCGACGACCTTGAGGATTTCGTCCTCGCTCACGAAGCAGCCGTGCACGCGGTTGGGCTGGGTGCCCCGGTCCATGTGCAGCATGTCGCCCATGCCGAGCAGCTGCTTGGCGCCCTTGCCGTCGATGATCGTGCGGGAGTCGATGTCGGAGGTGACCTGGAACGCAATCCGCGAGGGGAAGTTGTTCTTGATCGTACCGGTGATGACGTCGACCGACGGACGCTGGGTGGCCACGATGAGGTGAATGCCGGCCGCGCGCGCCTTGGCGGCAATACGCGCCACGCTCTGCTCGACCTCTTTGCTGGCCACCATCATCAGGTCCGCGAACTCGTCGATGATGACGACGATGTACGGCATCTTCTCGGGGTAGTCGGGCGCCTCGGCCCCACCCCGGGTCTCCTTGGGCCCGTTCTGGTCGAAGCTGATGCCCGACAGCGCGGTGCCATCGGCCATGTCCTCGCCCTGCTCGGCCGCAACACGCCGCATCTCCTCCTCGGCGAGGTCGGCGAGGCGCATTTCCTTTTCCCAGGCGGCCTGAAGCTCGGGAAGCTTCTTGTTGTAGCCAGAGATGTCGCGCACCTGGGCCTCGGACAGGCAGGTGTAGCGGCGTTCCATCTCCTGAACCGCCCAACGCAGGGCCAACGACGCCTTCTCGGGATCGGTCACAACCGGCAGCAGCAGGTGCGGAATGCCCTCGTAGATCGACAGCTCCAGCATCTTGGGGTCGATCATGATCATGCGGACGTCCTCGGGCGTCGCCGTGTAGAGCAGCGAGCAGATCATCGAGTTGACGCCGACCGACTTGCCGGACCCGGTCGCGCCCGCGACCAGCAGGTGCGGCGCCTTGGCGAGGTCGGTGACCTCGATGTTGCCCGTGATGTCCTTGCCCAGCGCCAGCGGCAGTTTCATCTTCTGCCCGAAGTTCTCCTGGTCGAGGATCTCCTTGATGTAGACCGTCTCTCGGGTCTTGTTGGGCACCTCGAAGCCGACGGTCGCCTTGCCCGGGATGGGCGCGAGGATCCGAATGCGAATCGCTTCGAGCGCCATGGCGAGGTCGCTCTCCAGACTCTCGATCTTCGACAGCTTGACCCCGGCCTCGGGCTTGAACTCGTAGCGCGTGATGACGGGCCCGGGGTGAATCTTGGTCACCTTGCCGCGGATCTTGAACTCGCCCAGGGTACTCACCAGACGCTGCGCCTGCTCCAGCACGAACTTGCGATCGAACTCGTTCTGCGACGACTCGGCCGCCGCGAACAAGGCCGAAGGCGGAAGCTCGAACGGCCCCGAGGTGAGGCGCACGATCGACCCGGCGCCCGGAGGCGACTTGGGGGCCTTCTTGGGCGCCGCGGGCTTCGACTTGAACGCGTCGATCGGCTTCTGCTGGGGCGCGTCCTGTTGCTTGGCGAGTTCTTCGGGACGCGGGGGCGCCTTCTTGCCGTTTGCAGCCTTGGCCTCTTTGGCCGGCTCGGTCTCCTCGGGCGCGTCCGGGGCTTCGGTACGCACCACGATCTCCGGCTCCTCTTCGGGCTCGGCGACCGCAGCCTCGGGCGTCTCCGGCTCGGGCTGCGCCTTGGTCCGACGACGGTTCGTCTTGCGCTTGGTGCCGGGGACCTCGAGCTCGGTCTCGATCTCCTCGCCCACCGCGACGGTGTCGCCGGAAGACTTGGCCTTGGCTTTGGACTTGGCCTTTCGCGTCGAGCGACGTTGGTTGCGCTTGGGCTTGGGCGCAGGCTCCTCTTCGGGCTCGTCCTCGGCGTCGGCGAGCAGCGCTTCGTCCTCCTCCTCCTCCTCTTCCTCGAGCTCCTCTTCCTCGTCCTCCCACTCGTCTTCGCCCAACTCTTCGTCGAGGGCCGCGAGTTCTTCGTCGAGCTCGTCTTCGATGGGTCCGGGGTCGCGCTGGGTCCGAATGAGCTCCGCGACTCCGGTGCCGAGATACCCGCCAACCCGGCGCAGGCCGCCGACGATCGCGTGGCCTGCGGTCATCAGGTGCGTGGTCGACAGCGGTGTGGACGCGATCAACCCGACACAGAGCAGGGTGAGCGCCGCGAGGTAGGTGCCCGCGTGCGCCAGCATGCCGAGGCTGACCTCGCCGACCAGCTCGCCTGCCAACCCGCCGGCGGTGTAGCCGTGCACGCGATAGGCCGGAAACATGACGTGCAGCAGCACGCAGCCGGCCAGCGTCGCCACGGAGAAGCCGACGCCCTCGCCCAGCGTGATCTCCATGCCCTCACCGCGCAGCGCCTTGATGCCCATGCCGAACACCCCGAGCGTGATCAGGTACGCCGCCATGCCGAAGCTGGCGTAGAGCCCGGTCGCCACGATGTGACCCACGGGGCCCATCAAGGTGCCCGAGCCCGACTGATAAGAGATCAGGCCGCCGAGCATCAGCACGCCGCCCGCGAGCAGCGCGATGCCTAGGAATTCCCCCCAGGGACGGGGCAGCGGTCCACCGCCTGTCGGCTTGGGGGCCGGGCCGGATCCGCGCTTCGACCGGGACGATTTCTTTCGAGCCGCCATTTTCTCTCGCAATTCCGGCGACTTGAAGGCCAATATGCCTACGGTCGCACGGCATGGTACCGGCGCCCCCGAAAGAGTCAAAGTTCCTGCGTTTTCGCGGAGTTCGGGCTCAGCGCACCTGACGCCACCAGCGCCTTTCGCGGCAATCAGCCCGCGGGCTCCGAGCACCCGAGTTCGCGCCGCCGCCTAGTACCGCAGGTCGTAGGTCCGTTCCTAGATTCGAAGACGTGGGCAGCAAGAGAGCGAAGCGTCCCGGAGGGACGCAGAGCGGAAAAAGAAGAAAGTGCCGAACGTAGAGCTGGCAACCGAGGGTTTCGGAGGGACCCCCCACCCAAAAGGGGGTCCTGTAGAAACCCGGCATGGGCATGGACTTCAGACCTGAGGCACTAGACTCGCACGAGGACGTGCACCGATGACCGACCTCGACGCCGCGAGACTCTCGAACGCCAAGGGCCTGTACCTCGAAGGCATTCGCGACGGACGCCCGCGCGAGGCCCAGGCGAAGTACAGCGGCGCCCGCTATCGGCAGCATTCGACCGGGGTTCCCGACGGCAAAGAGGGCTTCATCGAGTTCTTCGACGACTTCCTCGCCCGCAACCCCAGCCGGGACATCCAAGTGATTCGGGGATGGGTCGACGGCCCGCTGGTGTTCCTGCACGTCTACCAGTCGCTCAACGACGGGGCCGCCCTGTGGGTCACCGCCGACTTCTTCGATACCGACGATGCCGGCAAGCTCATCGAGCACTGGGACGTCATCGGAGCCTTCACGCCGCAAACCGCCTCCGGCCACACCAACATCGACGGCACAACCGCCCTCACCGACCACGCCCACACCGAGGCCAACAAACGGGTGGTTCGCCAGGCGATCGAAACGCTGGCGATGCGAGGCGCGGACCTGTCGAACGCCGCGGAGTTCGTCGACCCCGGCGGGTGGGTCCAGCACGGCGTCGGCGGGCTCGGGGCCGTGCTCGCCGAACCCGACGGTGGGCTGTACTACGAACGCGTCGTTTTGCTGGCCGGCTGCGGCAACTTCGTCGCGACCTTGTGCGAGACCAGTCGCGGCGACGATCGGTTCGCGCAGGTGGACGTATTCCGACTTCACGGCGGTGTCATCGTGGAGCACTGGAACGTCGTCGAGCCGGTTCCGCCGCCCGAACAGCTCGCCAACAGCGGCAAGTTCTGATCGCGCGGTGTAAACCCCGTTTTTTGCGCGGTCCACGATCCCGCTGCGCCCCACGCTTTGGTAGGCTCCGCCGGCCCCATGAGACGCGCACTGCTCGCCCTCACTCTGTTCGCCGTCGCCCTGCCCGGCTGCAAAGCCAAGAAGCTCCAGGCAGAGCTCGACGCGACCAACGCCACGCTTGCCGCCACCGAGGCCGACCTGACCAAGGAGCGCGGCAAGAACAAGACGCTGACCGAGGAGAACCAGGCGTTCGAGGCCCGCGTCGCAGAGCTCGAGACCGAGCTGGCGGCCTTGAACGCTCAGATCGAGGACCTCGCCAAGAAGCAGGGCCTCACCGCCAAAGAGCTCGCCGATCTGCGGGCCGAAAAGGCCAAACGCGAGCAGGAACTGCAGGTCTACAAGGACCTGTTCGCCGAGCTCAAGGCGCTGGTGGATGCGGGCACCATTCAGGTCGTCTTCCGCAAGGGCCGCATGACGGTCAAGCTGTCCAACGCGATCCTGTTCGACAGCGGCAAGGCGCGGCTGCGTGAAGAGGGCAAAGCCGCGGTGGCGCAGATCGTCCCCGCGCTGTCCAAGGTGGGCGACCGCGAGTTCCTGGTCGCCGGTCACACCGACAACGTGCCGATTCGCACCGCCCGCTACAAGAACAACTGGGAGCTCTCCACCGCCCGCGCGGTCTCGATGGTCACCGAGATGATCGCGGACGGTTACCCGGGCACCCGCATCGGCGCCGCCGGCTTCGGCGAGTTCGACCCGATCGCATCCAACGACACGCCCGACGGAAAAGAGCAGAATCGCCGCATCGAGATCATCTTGATGCCGAACCTGGGCGAAATCCCGGGCATGAAAGAGATGCTCAAGGGCCAGGGCTGATCCCGCACCGGGAACTTTCGAGGCCGCCGTGTGTCCGATCCGGACATGCGGCGGTTTTGCGTTGTGGGGTTGGCGTTGGCTGCGTGTGCCGCCGACCCCGCCCCGATGCATCGTGAACCGCCGCCGCGGCCCTCCCCCACCCCGCCGGCGATCGACCCCCTGTTCGAGGACGACGCCGCGTTCGAGCGACTGCCGCCGCCGGACACCACCGGGTGGAGGGCACGCTTCGACGAACCGGGTCAGAGCTACATCGACTACTTGGGCACGGTGCCCCGCCGACCTGGGCCCGGCGCCGACCGGCTGTACCTGCTGCCGCTGGGGGAAATGGGCACCGCGATGGTCGTCGATGCCGAGCTCGCCTATCTGGTGCGCACCCCTTCGGCGGACGCGATGGCCCAACTGCTCACCGCGTTCTTCGGCGTTCCCACCGAAGTGCTGCCCGCCCACCCGCTCGCCGACTTCGCCGAGCCCGAGCGCATCCACCGAGGACACGAACAGTTCCGGGCCCAGTCGTTGCTGACCCACACCGCCGCGCTGCTCCCCAGCGACGCCTACTCGATGACCGCCCTGATGGTGCAGGACGTCTACTTCGACGAGGAGCAGACATACGCGTTCGGGTTCGGGCAACACCGCGATGGGCAAGCGGTGGTCAGCTTCTCCAGGATCGACCCCGTCGTGTCCGGGCTCGCCGGCGAACCCGACGTGCTCGAACGACTCCCACCGCGCGCGTTCAAGCTGCTGGTGCACGAGGTCGGCCACACCTTCGGCTTCGAGCACTGCACCGCCTACCGCTGCGTGATGAACGGCATGGCCGACCTGGCCGAGCTCGACGCGACCCCGCTGCATCTGTGCCCCGAATGCCTTCGCAAGCTGCTGCACGTCTCCCCGATGGACGCAGCCGCGCGCTACCAGGCCCTGACCGAGGTGTACGAGGCGCTGCAGCTCGACGAGGCGAGCCGTTGGTCCAGGGCCCGCGCACGCCATACCCGACGTGAGCCCGCGCGCCCGGACCCGCCTTGAGCCCGCCCGCGGCGACGTGGGAGCCTCGCCGCATGGACGCGCCGATCGAGATTCCCGATCGCCTCAACATGGTCACGTTCTTCCTCGACGACCGGCTCGAGGAGGGCCGGGGCGACGACGTTGCGCTCATCGATGCCTCGACCGACACGCAGGTCACGTATGCCCAGGTGCACGAGGGCAGCTGTCGCATCGCCAACCTGTTGCGCGAGCTGGGACTGACGATCGAAGACCGCGTTCAGCTGCTGCTGCTCGACACGCCCGAGTTCGTCGAGTCGTACTTCGGCATCGTGCGGGCCGGGTGTGTGGCAGTGCCCACCAACACCTGGCTGCGCACCAAGGACTTCGCCTACTACTTCGAATACGCGCGCCCCAAGGCGGTCATCGTCGACGCGGAGATCTGGCCGGAGGTCGCCCCCGCGGCTGCCGAGGCGCCCTACACGAAGCACTTCATCGTGCTCGACCGCAGCGGCGGAAAGGCGCCCGAGGGCACCATCGACTACCGCGAGGCCACCGCGCGCCAAGCCGCCGAGGCGAAGACCGAGCCCACCTACCGCGACGACTTCGCCACCTGGCTCAGCTCGTCGGGTTCGACCGGCAACCCCAAGTGCGTCGTGCACATGCACCACGAGTTCATGTGGAACACGATCGCCTACGCGCAGCGCACCTTGGGCATCACCGCCGAGGACACCACCATGGCTGCGCCGAAGCTGTTCTTCGGCTACGCGCTGGCCAGCAACATGCTGTTCCCATTCTCGGTCGGCGGCCGGGTGGTGCTGGTGCCGCAGCGCCTCGAGCCGCAGCAGTACTTCGAGCTGATCGAAAAGTACCGCGTCACGCAGCTGGTCACGGTCCCCACCAACATCACCAAGCTGCTCGCGGTCCCCAAGCCCGAGCGTTTCGACATGGGCTCGCTGACATCGATGGTCTCGGCCGGTGAAGCCTTGCCCGCCCGCGTCTACCGGGACTGGAAAGAACGCTTCGGCGTCGAGATCTACGACGGCATCGGCTCGGCCGAGATGTTCCACGTCTACATCACCAACCGGCCCGGCGACGTCAAAGAGGGCAGCCTCGGTAAGATCGTCGATGGCTACAGCTACCGCCTCATCGACGATGACGGCAAAGAGGTGCCGCCGGGTGAGATCGGCACGCTGGTGATCAAAGGCCCCTCGGCGGGCATGGGTTACTGGCGCATGCGCGACAAGAGCCGCGAGACGTTCTGGGGCGACGAGGTCAAAGGCGGCGACAAGTTCTACGTCGATGACGAGGGGTACTTCTGGTACTGCGGCCGCGGCGACGACATGCTCAAGTGCTCGGGGGTCTACGTCTCCCCGGTCGAAGTCGAAAACGCGCTGCTCGGGCACGACGCCGTGTTCGAAGCCGGGGTCGTGGGCGTACGCAACGAGGCGGGCCTCGAAAAGACGATGGCCTACATCGAACTCGCCGAGGGCCATGGACCTACCGCCGAGCTCGAAGAAAGCATCATCGCCTACTGCCGCGAGAACATCGCGCCGTTCAAAGCGCCTCGCATCGTGCGGTTCTTGCCCGAGCTTCCCCGCACCGAGACCGGCAAGATCAAACGCGGCGCGCTGCGAGACCTCGCGCAACAGGAGACGCTGTGAGCGGGTCGGCCCACGCGTTGTTCGGCATGCGCTACCCGCAGGTCGCCGAAGCGATCGATCGGGCGGAGCGTTCCGTGGCGATCATTCCTGCGGGCAGCGTCGAAGCCCACGGGCCCCATCTGCCGCTGGGCACCGACACCCTGATCTCCACCGCCGTCGCCGAGCGTGCCGCTGCCGCATTGGCCGAGCGAGGCTGGCTGGCGGTGCACTACCCTCCCCTGCACTACGGCGTCACCGACTGGGCCGAAGGGTTCGCCGGCACCACCAGCATCGGTGCCGAGGTGATCGGTCCCCTGGTGCTGCAGACGTGCCTGTCCGCCCACCGCCTCGGCTTCGACCACGTGGTGCTGACCAACGCGCACCTCGAGCCCGGTCACATTCAAACCTTGCGCGCGGTCGCCAAGGACTTCGAAGCCAACACCGGTACGCCATTGCTGTTCGTCGACAAGACGCGCCGCAAGCAGGCCGCCAAGCTCACGGCCGAGTTTCAAAGCGGCTCATGCCATGCAGGCCAATACGAGACCAGTCTGATCCTCGCGATCCGGCCCGACCTGGTGGACACCGACGCCGCGGGGGCCCTGCCCGCGCTCGAGCTTCCCCTGCACGAAAAGATCGCCGCCGGAGCGCAGAACTTCGCCGAGTGCGGACTCGAGCAGGCGTACTGCGGTGCGCCCTCCAAGGCCACCGTCGAAGAGGGCGAGACGTCGCTGCAGACCCTCGCGCAGATGGTCGTCGACGCCGTCGAGTCAGCCGCGGCGCCGAAGGCCGAGTAGGCCGAACAGGCCGAGCCACAGCCCGGCGCCTGCCGGGTCGCCCCCACGACAGCCGCAACCACCGTCATCGTCTTGGGCGCCGTCGGCTCCGCTCGACGAGTCGTCGCCGCCAGTCTGGGGCGAGGGCAACCCGGTCTCCGCCGCGCCACCGGTGCCGCTGGACGAGGTGCTGTCGGGGCCATCCGTCGTGACCCCGGCAGTCCCCGCATCGACGCCGCCCGTGCTGTCGTCGCCCGTGCTGGAGCTGTCGGGAGGGTCGCCGGTTCCGGTGTCGTCCCCTCCGGTCGACGAGCCCATCGCCGGTTCGCACAGCGCTTCGCCGCCGCCGACTGCCCCGCCCACGCATCCGTCGTCCCAGGTTCCGGTGCCGACGCTCGGCGCCGTCGGGAACGCGCCGCAGTCCTTCGATGGCGCCCACAAGCCCGCCTCGTCGTGGCACGGCGTCAGGTCGTAGCCGGTCTCTGCCTCCAACCACGGCAGCTGCGTGGTGAGCAGGCCGTAGGTGACCCCGACGCCGCAGAAGTTGTCGGGCAACTCGGGCGGGGGAAACCCACCGGGGTCGTACAGACGCGAAGCCGCACCGAACACCCGCCAGGTGCCATCGGCCATCTGCACCATCGCCGGTCCGCCCGAATCCCCGAAACACGCGGACTGGGACCCGCTGGGCCCGACCATGTGGACCTCGTCGCGGTCGGCCTCGACGACGTCGATGCTCTGGGTGGTGTAGCGCTTGGGTCCGACGCCTTCGGCTTCGATCTCCCCCGAGACGACCGTCCCGAACGACGCCCCGTATCCGACGATCGTGACCTCGAGGTCGGGCTCGAGCACGTCGAGCTCGCAGCCGGCGAGGATCGGCACCCGCGGCACGTCGAGCACGGGCTCGGAGAGGATGCAGTAGGCGACGTCCGGGTACTCGATCTGAAAGTACTGCGGGTGCCCGACGCACTCCTCGACCCCGACCACCCGCGCAGGCCCGACCTCGCCCTGCCCCTGCTCCCCAAACCCGATGCCCACGATCGGACGCTCGGGGTTGATGCAGTGCGCCGCGAGGGTGACCACGTTGGGATGCACCAAGGTGCCCGAGCACATCACCGGCGTCTCGTCGCCCTCGAGAATTGCGACGGCGCTCGGAAACTCGCACAGCTGTGCCTCCTGGCCGCCGACGATCGGTTGCACCGGCGGCGGCTCGGTGCCGAGCGCCTCGGGCAAGAGGACCAGGCAAGCCGCAGCGAACGCTCCGTGTCCGAACACGGATGCAGTATCCACTACTGGTGGGCGCGCGCGTTGCTCAGCACAGCGCGCCGCTGTCACAGCCCACGTCGACCGTGAAGTCGACCGGCACTGTCTCGGGCGCGCAGGCAGCGTCCCCGCACACCGCGAAGTCGATCTCGCCTTCGATGTGTTTGGGACCGTCGGTGGTGGGCGTGAACGGGAGCGCGAACACCAAGCCGTCGCCATCGAAGCGCTCGGCGTCGTCCTTGCGCTGACGCGGCACCTCGAGCGTCACGCCGTTGGTCGCTTCGATGCGCAACGCGACCGGGAAGTCGGTGTTCATGTGCCACGGCTTGCGCGGCTCGACCCGCACCTTGGCGAGCGTCTCCTTGCCGGGCGGGGCGTGCTCGGGCGCCTCCACGCGAACGTCGAAGCGCGGAGCGTCGGGGTCGGCGGCGGCTTGCTCGGCAGCCACGGGCACGGGCGCCTCGGCCGTCTTGGCGGGCGCGGACTCGCTCTCGCAACCGACGAGCAACGAACTGAAGCACGCGACGAGGGCCGCGATTTTGGTCGGAGCGAAGGCGTTCACCGAAGTACCCAACGGGTGCACGGGCCGGAGGTTACCGCAGCCCGTCTTGTGTGTTTTCTCCGACTGGTGCAACGAGCCCGTCCGGAGTCACGACCGCGTGCATGGGCAGGTCGTGGGCCTCCATCGGCACATGCTCGACCACGCCCGGCTCCAAGCAGATGCCCACTCGCCGCGCGCCCGGCACCTGGGCCAAGGCGCGATCGTAGTAGCCCCGACCCCAGCCCAAGCGGCCTCCGCGTCGATCGAACGCAAGCCCGGGCACCAGCACCACGTCGAGATCGGACGGGAGCGTGGGCGATGTGGCCACGGCGGGTTCGAGAATGCCGAACCTCCCCTGCTCCAGCGACTCCCAACGCTCGACCGCGGCCCACCCCAGCGCGGTCGGTCCCATGACCTTGGGCAGCAGGCGAACTTTCGGCGCGAGCGCGTCGAACAACGCCCGGGTGTCCGGCTCGTGTGCGACCCCAACGAAGAGCGCGACCGCCTTCGCGTGGACGATGAAGTCCAGCGAACACAGTCGCGCTCGAAGTGCATCGCTCTGCCGAGCTCTGGCCGACGGCTCGAGCAGGCGTGCGCGTTGGGCCGCGCGAAGGGCAGCCTTGTCGAGACTCACCCCTGGGCGCTCAGCTCGCGGTTGCCCGGGTGCGCCGGGTCGAGGCGAATGCCGTTTTGCCAGGCGAGTGCAGCACGAAGCAGTTGCGTGGCGTTGGTGAGGCCGAGCTTCTGCTTGGTGTTGCTCTGATGCGTCTCGACAGTCTTGACGCTGATCGAGAGCTGCTTCGAGATCTCGCGGGTACGCAGGCCACGACCCATGAGCTCGAACACTTCCATCTCCCGGGTGCTCAGGCGCGCCAACGGGTCTTCCCCTTTGCCCATCGGGTCCGCGCCGCCTTTGGTCCACGCGGCGCTGAGGTTGGCGCTGACCACCTGCTGCCCTGCGGCCACCTTGCGAATGCCGTCGAGCAGGATGTCCGGGCTGGAGCTCTTCATGAGGTAGCCGGCAGCACCGGTGCGAAGGGCACGGTCGGCGAAGAGCGCTTCGTCGTGCATCGAGACGACGAGGGTGGGAATGCCCAGATCCTTGGCACCGATGTGGCGCACCAGCTCCAGGCCGCTCGAGTCCCCGAGCGCGAGGTCGACGACGATCGCGTCGGGTTTGATGGTGGTCAGCTTTTCCTTGGCGTCTTCGAGCGATGTCGCTTCGCCGACCACGTCCAGGTCGGGCTCGGCAGCGACGAGTGCGCTCAGGCCATGCCTGAACACGGGGTGGTCGTCGACGATGAGGATGGTCTTCTTTTCGGCTTCGGTCATGGGTGCGTCCATTGGGCGAGCGGGTTCACCGGGATCTCGTCGAGGGACTCCTCGGACTCGATTGGCTCCTCGGATCTAGTGACGACGACGCGAGTGCCCTCTTGCGGCGTCGAGAAGAATTCGATGTGTGCGTTAACTGCTCGGGCGCGGGCGTGCATGCTGCTGAGCCCAACGCCGGCGGTGGTGCTGCCCTCGCTGGCGGAGGAAAGACCGACGCCGTCGTCTTCGATGCTCAACGTGACGGGGTCGTTCGACAGCGTGATCTGCACGTTGCGCGGGTTGCCGTGGCGCACCGCGTTGGAGAGCGCTTCTTGAGCGATGCGGTAGAGCTGCATCGCATCTCCATCGGAGATTTCCGGAGGCATCTCGCCCGGACCTTCGAAAGAGAAAGTGAACTCACCCAACTCGGAGAGTTCGATCCCCAGCCGCTCGAGCGCCGCCGAGAGGTTCACGGCTCGGACGTCACCCGGGTACAGGCCATGCGAGAGGGCGCGCGCCATCTCGAGCGCGCGCGCGGCCAAGCCCTCGAGCGTGTCGAGTGACTGCTGCGTGGACGCATCATCGGTGCCGCGCTTGGTCGCGAGTGCGAGCAACCGAAGACCGCCGAGCTGCTGGCACAGGCCGTCGTGCAGCTCCTGTCCCAAACGGACACGTTCACCATCCGCCGCATCGAGCACGGCCCGCTCGGCCTCGGCCAACTCGGCGCGGTTCTTTTCGATGCGACGAAGACCCGCGGTGAGCACCCAGCGAGACACCGCGACGATCGACACGAGCATGACGCCCCACGATCCCCACGACAGCCATCGCAACCATCCACGACTGCGCTCGATGTCCGCCTCGACCTGCGCGCGCGCCTTGCCGATTTCGTCCGCCAACGCAACCGCACGAGCCCGCAGACGTTGCGTAACGCGATTGGGTACGGCGGCGTTCTCCCGAATGCCTTGGGCTTCGTCGCTGAGCGAAGCCAGCGCGAGAGACACCCGACCCCACCGGGGGTTGTCGACTGCCGAGTCGATTTCCTCGGTGGCAATGGCGAGTTCTTCGACCTCGAGCGATGCGACAGCCCGCGCCAATGCGGCACGGTGGCTGTCGACCTCTGGTTCTCGCTCGATGCGTCGCGCCAAGACCTCGACATCGAATGCTGTAACCGAGAGTCGGTTGATGCGGGACAGTGCCTCCACCGCAGCTTCGGAACGGGTGTCGATTGTGTAGGTGACCCCCTGGGTCAGGGTGCAAGCCAACAGCAGCAGACCGACACCGACCACACTGCGACGTCGCAGCCCAGAAGTGTCTCGCACTGATGCGATCGACCGACCCGACAAAACCCCCACGACCGCAGTATCCACCCTGAACGCCGGTCTGTTGCGGAATTCCACCGGGTTTTTGAGGAGCGGATTTCCGGGGTCTACAGACCTCATCTCGATTTTCGAGCCGCGCGATTTTCATCTCGCCAGCGGTCGCGGCCGGCGCGTCCCGAGCGCACCGGCTCACGCCCCTCAGTGCCTATGTCCTCGACGGACACCCACCTCTCCCGACCTCCCCCCATCGTGTTTTCGCCTGCCCGTCCGTGCGCGGCGCCGCGCGCCCCGGGGGTTCACCGGGAAATATGATGGGTCCGTTCAGCCCCAACCGGCGCACTCCCCACACCCCAACCCCAGGCAACGGTCAGGCAATCCCCGACGCCCGCGTCCCCCACACCTCCCCCCATCGGGCAGCCCCGGACCGCGTGATTCACCCGCCGCCTACAGACACTCACAAGGGCATGCCGGATGTCAGTTCTTGCCATTCCCTTGCAGTTGGCGGACGGACAGGCTACTTCCTACGCCCCGCTGCGGGTGTAACTCAGTTGGTAGAGTGTCAGCTTCCCAAGCTGAATGTCGCGGGTTCGAATCCCGTCTCCCGCTCCAGATGAAGGCCCCTCCCGGGGCCTTTTGCTTTTTGTGGCGCGCGCGCGTGGGCACACGGTGGTCACAAGCGCCAGCGATGCGACTTGGAACATGGGACCAGCGTGGGGGAGCATCCCATCGTGGCCAAGGGTTCGAAGGCGGATAGGCGAGCTGCAAAGCGTCGTCGACGGGTGCGGTCCAGCAAGAACCGAGGGCAGGGACACACCGACGACACTGCCCCGACCTGCCTGTGCGGATCGGGCCGCCAGCTCTCACTCTGTTGCGGGCCGCACCTTCGCAGCACGCAGCTCACGACCGCGGATGCTCTCAGGCGAGCAAGGCACGAGTTCGCCCGACACCGCAGCCTCCACAACGCTCACACAGCGCGACTGCCAACGTGGCACCCAATCCGCAAGGAACTTCAAGCCATTGACGTACGAGCGCTGGGAGAGTTGCTCGATTGCCTGATGCATGCCCACATCGAAGCGGGTCTCGTCGACGAGTTCTCAGCGGTGTTGGACCGACTGAACTCTGTGATCGATGATCCAAGATGGACGCACCGGCTGGTGTTCCAACGCGCGTTCTTGGCGATGGGTCACGAGTGGAACGAAGAACTCGCGAAGCAAGCGCTACGAGGCTTCACCGACATCGCGGCGGTTGAGGACGCCGAGTTGCTCGCCTTCTACCACGACGTCATGGGTGACGAGCTAAGCCTTGATGCTCGCCGCGAACTCGCGCGAAGAGTCGCTGCAAACACCGACGACCCAGCCATCCGTCTCCAGTATCGCATCATCGACCACCTCGAACTGCTCAAGATCGGCGAGGTTGCCGAAGCAACGAAAGGCATTGGTGCCGCCATCACGGCGTTCGAGGTCGAAACCCAGGATCCTTCGACCTCTTCCCCGGATGCGGTGAGACAGGCATTCCGTTGGTACAAACTGGGCGGCGCCCACTCCTTGCTCGGTTCCCTCGCAGACGATCCCGGGTCTCTTGAGCGGGCACGTGATGCGTTCCGAGCAAGCTTGGAGACCCAAGTTCACAACAGCATCGGTCGGGCGGAACTACTGCGCGAGATCGGCATCTGCCACCTCCGCCTTGGAGAGTCCGAACACGCCGCGGAGTTCATGAGGAAGAGCCTCTACGAGCACCCCCTGGACCGAACAAAGATCGTCCTCGCAGAGGTCCAACTCGCTGCGGGCCAACTGAAGGAGGCCGCTTCGTCCTTGGATGCCATCAACTGGGAGTCGCTGCCATCCCACGAGCAGTACGACTGGGCCATAGTGTCCGGCGGTCTTGCGCTAGCAGCCGAGGACGAGACCCGCGCCCGCATGACCGCGGAGAGGTTGGAGCAGCTCAATGTCCTTCCAGGCATTTTCGAGCGAACGCGACACAAACTCGTCGTGGCGCTCCTGAAGCTGAGCGTCCCCGCGTCCGCCAACCTTCAGAAGGACATGTTCCTGATGCTTCAGGAGCTGTTGAACGAAGGACGACTCGCGAGCTACCTGCTCGAGTCGGTGAAAGCCGACACCGACGAGATCGTGAACACACGCCTCAGCGAAGCCGCGCGTGAGGCTCTCGAACGGAAGGGAACAGAAGAGAACCTCGCGACAGATAGACGGCTCGCCCGAACGACAGGCCAGAAGATCGCCCGGTTGGGTGGCAAGCGCGTAGTGAAGGCCGTCGTCGGGGAGCTGGAGGGAGATGCATTGGAAGTCGCGAAGGGAATTGCCGAGGGCGTCTCACAAGGGACTGAGTAACCGCGGGTGTCCAGATTTCCACGCGGACTCAACGGGCGCGGCCCCCCTACTCCAGCACACCGAACTCCCCGGCCTCGTCATCTCGGCGAGCCCTCGCGATCTTCTGGTCGAGTTCCGCGATGACTGCCTTCGCCCATCTCGCCACCGGAGGACTGGGATGGGAACTGAATTCATGGAACGCTGCTCGTTCCCGTCTGAGCACAGGAACGCGGGGTCCAGACCAGCTCCTGATTGCTGCATTTTCCGTCAGCCGCAACCCCGAGCGGGTTGGGACTCTGCCTGGCCACGTCTCCAGGCCATAGAAAACACCCGGTACACTCACCTCTCGATGGCGACGCGACCCCGGATCGGTACCACCTCCGCGTGCATCGACCGCGCGGAGCAAGAACTATCGGTCGCGCTCCCCGGGCCTCTCCGACAGGCGATGATGGCCGCGAACCGACTCGAGTTCGAGTGCGAGGGCGAGGGCGAGTTCTGGGAAGTCCACCCGGTCTGGGACCCGGAGAACCCGCGGCGCACGGCCAGCCACATCGTGCATGAGAACAAACCGGAACAGCGCTGGCCTGGGATGCCCGATGAGATGCTGGTGATCGCACGCCACATCTCCACCGCCGATCGCCTCGTCCTCGAGGTTGTCGGCCGGAAGGCGGGAGAGGATGTCCTGGTGTTGGATACCGCCGACAACTCAGTACGTCCCTCGGGTAGGACGGTGCACGAGGTTTGGGACCAAGCAACCGCCTACGCGCGGAAGGTCGAGTCCGCATCGCGACGCGGGAAGTAGTCCATCGTTGGAGCGACCCAGACCCGTCGGATACAGCAGCTGGGAGACGGACCTCGCTGAACCGCATCCGTGCCAGGTTCCCCTGGCTCTCCAACGCGCCGCGCTTCACGAGCTCGCGCACCCGCTGACCATAGAAGAACTTCGGGCAGCATCGGGTGACGGTCTTCCATCTGCCGCCTTGACATCATCACGAGCCACGCGACTTTGCGGAACCGTTCTTGAGCAGTCTCGAGCAGGAAAGCGTCGATCGCAGCGAGTTCGCCTGCGTCAAGCGCAGCCACCAAGGTCTCCTCTTCGGCGGTGAGTACTTGTTGCCGGACGCGGGCCTCGCACGCGCCGCCACTGAGCTCCGCCCTACGACGGATAGCCGTCTTGCTCCGGTTGTCACCTCACCGACTCGACAGCGGCCGACATGTCGATGAGCGCGCGTTGTCGCGTGGCAGAAGAACTCCTGCTCACTCTTCCAACGCGAGTCCGAGCGTCCTCATCAGGCCGCCGAGGTGGCGTTCTCTCGCACGATGTGCGGGTGCCTTGCTGCGATCCGCAGCAGCGCGATCGCAGGCCCCTCGGGTTGGCGCCGCCCCTGCTCCCAGTTCCGCAGTGTGTGCACACTGATCCCCAGAGCCTCCGCGAATGCCTCCTGCGACAGCCCCACGAACTTGCGGAGAGCGACCACGTCCTCACCTGCCTCGATTTCGCCTCGCATGTACCGACGGCGCTGGCTCGCTTTGAGCGAACGCGCAAAGTCGGCCGCAGTCAGTTCTCGATCAGTGCTCATGGCCCCTCCCCCATATACTCGCAGAATAGTTCGACCTCACGCCCGGTCGTACTTCTCGCGATTGGCTTCATCTGTTGCGCGGGTTCCAAGCCAGCCACATGGCCAGCACCACGCCGCTGGCGTACATGACAGACTTGCTGCGGTCGTTCGTCCCAGACGTAGCAGCGACTCAGCGGATGAACTCGGCTCGGTTGATCCCGAGCTTTCGCATCTTGCTCTGCAGCGTGCCCGGCTTCAGGCCCAGCATCTCTGCCGCGCCGCCGTCTCCGTAGATCTTGCCCTTGCTCTCACGCAGGGCGGCTTCGATTGCGCCTCGCACGATTGCTTCGAGAGGTTCGACGGACGTCACCATGCCGGTGCGGCGGGTGCCGCGTTCGAGGAGCAGGGGGAGTTGCAGTCTTCCGCTTTCGCTCATGACGAGTGCGCCCTCGAGGGCGCACTCGAGTTCGCGGACGTTGCCGGGCCAGTCGTGGGCGGCGAGGCGTGTCATGACTTGCCGCGGCACGGATAGCGGGAGGCGACCCATGCGTTCGGCGAGGCGGCCGAGGATCTGTCGGACGAGGTGGGGAAAGTCCTCGGGGCGTTCGACGAGGCTCGGGACGCGCACTTCGAAGACGGCAAGGCGATAGAACAAGTCTTCTCGGAACTCTCCGTTTCGGACCCGCTCGGCCAAGTCTCGATGCGTCGCAGCGATCACGCGAGCGTCGCTGTGCCGTTCGCGTTCGGAGCCCAGCGGGGTGAACGTCCCCTCCTGCAGTACACGAAGTAGCTTGACCTGCGTCGGGGCGGACAGCTCGCCGACCTCGTCGAGAAGCAAGGTCCCACCCGCAGCGCGTTCGAACACGCCCTTGTGGTCCTTCGTCGCGCCCGTGAACGCGCCGCGCTGATGGCCGAACAACTCGCTCTCGGCCAGCGACTCCGGGATGGCGCCGCAGTTGAGCTTGATGAAAGGCTTGGTCGAGCGCGATGACAGGACGTGGATGCGACGGGCGAGCACTTCCTTGCCTGCGCCCGAGGGTCCCGTCACCAGCACGGGGGTGGAAAACGGCGCGACAGCATGGACGCGTTCGAGGCAACGACGCATGGCAGGACTACGCATGGTCGGATTCGGCGCGACGCTGTCGCGCAGCGCTCGACGAAGTCGGCGGTTGTCCGAGTACGCCGACCGCGACAGCTTCGCCACACGATGAAGAAGCACCCTCGCGTCGACGGCGAGGGCCAAGCCGGCCGCGAGCACGTCGACGCTCTCGTCGGTCATCCGCGCCCGCGAAGTCCAAAGGACGACAGACGCATCCGTGTGACGGCACCCCAGTGGAACCTCGACCACCTCGGTCGCGCCGACCTCCGCACCGACGGGTCCCCGGCCGTCCGGGCCCCAGCCGCCCTTGGGGCGACGCGTCCTCTTCCGCTGCGCGGGTCGGGACGCTTCGGTTGCCCGGAACCTGGGGCGCTTTCCATGCAGCACGACGAGCGTCGTCTCAGGCGGTTCGATACACAACTCGATCGCACGCAGGCCGCCGAACGACTGCAGCGCCGTCGCAACACTGCGTACGAACTCATCGTCGGTCGGTGCTTCCCAGCGGATCGACTCGAGCGCAAGTGCCATGCTCTTTGCCACTGATATTTCAGTGTACACTGAGATTTCAGTTCATCGTCATCTGCATATCAGTGACTGCACGCTAAGCACCTGCAATTACGAAGACTCCAGGAGGCCCGAATGCTGCTCTGTTTCACGGCATGGCGTTCGTGATCACCCAATCCTGCCTTGGCGTCTGCGACACCGGTTGTGTCGACGTGTGCCCCTGCGACTGCATCGTGGGGCCCGTTCCGCTCGACGAGCTGCGCAAGTTCGACAAGGCGGAACGCAAACGCAGGTTCCCGGGCGTGCAGATGTTCATCGACCCCGACGAGTGCATCGACTGCGCGGGATGCAGTCCCGAGTGTCCCGAGGACGCGATCCGAGCGGACGTCGAGCTGCCTGCAGACAGCGACGACGCGCGTCGAAATGCCCGGTTCTTCCTCGACCGCAGCTGATCGCACCCGCGGAGCGTCCAACCAGCGGCTTGGCGACCGGCTGCTACCCTCGTGCCATGTCCTCCCAGCCGGCGTCCACCGTCATGGTCCGCCCGTTGACCGATGCGGATCGCACGGCGATCGCCCAGTGGCGGTATGGCGGCGAGCTCTCCTTGTACAGCCCGGGCGAGGGTGCGGCCGAGCTACGGGCACCGGACCATGTGGCCCTCGCGTCGCCCGAGGGTGAACTGCTCGGCTACGGCACGCTTGGTCTCGAAGCGCAGGTTCCCGGCGGTGCCTACGGCGACAGCACGGACGCCCTCGATCTCGGTCTCGGTTTGCGACCCGACCTCGTGGGCCACGGACTCGGAGCAGACGCGCTCGCAGCTGTGATCGCACATGCCCGGCAACACGGGGGCACGACTCGGTTTCGGGCGACGGTGGCGTCGGCCAACGGACGAGCCACCGCGCTGGTGATGCACGCGGGCTTCGAGGCGGCGCACCGCTTCACGCGAAGCCGCGATGGACGAGAGTTCGTGCAGTACGTTCGAGCGTTCGACTCCGAGTGTTAGCGGCGGGCCATCGCGCCCGTGGACCCGCGGCCGCGTCGTGCCACGATCACGTAGCGAATGATCGCCCCGGTCAGCACGGCGGACGAGACGGCCAACGTCGCAATGCCGGCAGCCTTCAGCCGATCCTCCCGCTCGCGAACACGTGTGTAGTCGGCGAAGCTCTCCGGCTGGCTCGTGTCCCGGTCCTTGGCGACGAGCAGCCCCGTGCCGACCGCCGCGCCGGCCAATCCCACGCCGAACATCACACCGCCGGTTACATCTCGAGTCCAGGCCCAGCGGGAGGTCGGCGTGCCCTCATGCACCGGGCGCGGAGCGGGCAGCGTCTCGGGCGGAGCACCCTCAAACGTGGTCAGCGGCAACCTCGTCGGTGGCTCGGGCGCACGGCAGGCGCTGATCCGCTCGCGGGCCACGTCCGCATCCATCGACGACGGCGCTTGCTCGAGAAACGCTTCGAACGCGCGCGTGGCCCCCTCGCAATCACGCATGCGCTGCAGCACGACACCACGGAGGAAGTCGTGCTCAGGGTCGTCCACCAGTCCGCGAGCACGCTCCAACGCCTCCAGCGCGGCCACGTAGTCACCGTCGGCAAACGACGCATCCGCCTGCGCGACGTGCTCGGCCGCGCGGACTCGGGCGTCGTCGGTCGTCGCCGCGTTGTCGGGGGCCGGCTCCTCGGGTTGGGCGTCGGCATGATCCGGCATCGACAGCGGCGCCTCGGGCAGTGCCGGCGGCTCCTCTTGGGCAGGTTGAGTGGCAACGAAGAAGGCGAGTGCGGCGGCGTGCATGGTGGGTTCCCTTCCCCAAGTTGCGGTTCTCGGGGTTTGGCTCGCTGCTTTCGACGACCGTGCACGCTCGGTGTGGCCGCGTACCCTTCCGTCACTGCGACGGCCCTCAACCGGCACCGACGCGGCGATACACTCGAGCGATGCGGACCTCGTGGGTGGGATTGGGCGCGTTTCTTGTGGTGGCCGGGTGCGGCGACGACTCCTCGGGCAGCGGGACCGACACGGATGCGGGGAGCACCGCGGCCACGATGGGCGTCGGTGAGACCGGCATGACCTCCGCGCCCGCATCCACCAGCGCGGCGCAGACGACCAGCGAAGACACCACGGTCTCCAGCACCTCCGCCCCCGACAGCAGCACCTCTGCGGCAGAATCCAGCGGCGACACCACCGGAGGTCCGGACGACTTTCCCGAGGTCGACGTGAGCGACCCGCAGCTCTACGAGTTCGAGCTCGACCCGGCGATGCTCGACCCCACGGTGGTGGAAAACCTCGAGGTTCAGTTTGCGCACCTCGACACCCGCGCCGAGCCGCTGGGCAAGCTGGTGATCTTCTTGTCGGGCTACACCAACACCCCCTCGTCGTGGAGAGACCACGGCCGGCAGATCGCCGGGCATGGGTTCCATGTGGTCGAGCCCGACTATGCCAACGATTGGAGCTGCGACGGGGGTGGCGACACCTGCAGCGTCGACTCCCGCTGGGAGGCCTTGGTGGGAGAAGACGTGTCGAGTGTGATCGACATCAGTCGGGCCGACAGCGCCGAGGGGCGGGTCGTCACCATGCTCAGACACCTCGAGCAGGCCCACCCCGGTGGGGATTGGGGCTGGTACCTGAACGACGACGACACCCTGCGCTACGAGCACATCGTCATCGCCGGCATCTCCCACGGGGCGTCCAGCACCGGGCTCTACGCCACACGGCGGCCCTTTTCCCGCGCCGTGATGCACTCGGGAGGCTGGTGGAACGTCGACGACGACTCTCAGACGCCCGTCTCGGAGTTCTACGGACTCACCCACGTCGATGACGCGCAACACCCGGGGCACCTCGATGCCTGGGACGCCGCGGGCATGCTCGGCGAGCCCACGGTGATCGAAACCGAGGCGCCGCCGTACGGCGACTCGCGCCGCCTCGTCGCCACCACACCCAACGGCTACCCGCACTGCTCGGTGTGTGTTTCGGGCAACTCGCCGATGGACGGGGACAGCTACGTGTTCGACCCCGCGTGGCGATACATGTACGGCGCCCCGCAGCTGTAGGCCTCGCTCGCAGATTCCCCTGCAACCAAACCCTTCGATCGGAAACGTAGGGAGGTGGAGTCATCGAGCGATGCAACAACGGAACAACGGTGTGATTTGGGTACTGGGCCTCATGCTCTCGGCAACGGGCTGCGACAACAACGGGCAGCAGCCCAGCAGTCCCTTCTTTGGCGATGAAGATCCTGAGGGCGCGACCACCAACCAGGCAGCAGGCGCCTCGGACACCAGTCCCGACGACGACTGCGACACCCACGACGAGGAGGACGCATCGTCGTCCACCGGACCGGGCGAGGAGGACGAACCCGACGATGCAGCGCCGCTGGAGGGCACCAAGTTCAACCCCGGACACTACGTGTTCATGAGCATCAGCCGGGGCCACGACATCGAAGAACGCAACCGGCTGCGTCTCGAGTTCATTGAGCGCTACATCGACGACCCTCACATCAAGGGCTTCATCGGCAGCTACGACTGGCAATACCTCGAGCCCGAGAAGGACGCCTACGACTTCGACAACATCGAGGAGATCCTGGGGCGCCTCGAAGGCACCGGCAAACACTTCGGCGTCTACCTCAAGGACCGCACCTTCAACAGCGACTGCACCAAGCCCCCGGTCCCCGACTACCTGCAAACCGCCGAGTACGGCGGCACCTACAAGTACAACGGGTACGTCTGCATGGTGAAGCTCTACCGTGAAGACGTGATGGACCGGCACATCGCGCTCTTTCAAGCCTTGGGGCAAGCGTTCGACGACCACCCCAACTTCGAGATCGTGTCGACGGGAGAGACCTCGATCGGTGGAGACGACGACTATTCGCACGACGCGTGGGCGCAACAGCTGATTCGCTTCTTCGACGAGGCCAAGCAGGACCTGCCCCACACCATCGTCAACATTCAGACCAACTTCCTCGGAGGGGGCATCGGCCACATCGAGCAGATCGCCGAAGCCATGGCCGAGCGCGGGGGCGGTGCGCTCGGCCTGCCCGACACGGTGCCGTGTCGCCGCATGGACATCCCCGAAAAAGAGGTCTGCGGATATCGCATCGAGGCCTACGACGTCCTGCGGGCCTATGGCGGCCGTCTCGCCATCGCCCCGGACGTCGAGACGTGGGACCTGTTGTTCGAGCAGACCCCCGAGGTGTTCGACATGGCCGTCGACTACCTGGGCGCAACCCACGTGCTGTGGCAGTCGGACTTCAGCAGCCGACGCGACGAACGCGGCCACGTGCCGGGTTACCTCGACGAGCAGGTGCGACCCACCCTCGAGGCCAACGACGGCCGCATCAACGACGCATGCCCCTCGGAACTCGCCCCCTGCGAATGATCGCGGCCTGGGTGTGACAGACTCGCGGGGTGCGTTGGTTCGAGAGGATTTTCGGTTTCGAGGAGGGTGACTGGGCGTCGACCCAGGCCCAGTTCGCCATGGAGGGCACCACCCTCACCTCCCGCGCCAACGGGCGCAGCTTCGACGCCGGGCTGTTCGAAACGCCGAGCGTCGAAGCCTTGCGTGCCGCGGCCGGGCCTGCGCGGGGCCGCCCCGGCGTTCTGCACGAGGCGGTCGGCGACGTGCTCGAGCTGCACGCCTACCCCGACAACGAAGACGCGATGTTCCAGGTGGCCTCGCAACTCAACTGCCTGGAGTTCGCAGACCCCCGCGAGACGCCCGAAGACGGCGTGACCGCCTACGCCGACGACCCCACCCAAGGCCCCGCGTGTGCCCTGGCGGCCGCGGCCGCCACCGTCTACCGCAACTACTTCGCCCCCGTCGGAGACGCTGTGGGGCAGCGCGCGCATCAGCAGCTCGACAACCTCGCCGAAGCGCTCGCGTTGCTCGGCCCGCCCGAGGCCTTCGCCACCGTGCGCAACGGCTACGCGTTCTCCGATCCGCCGCGCCTGGAAGCCTCCGCGCAAGCCCTGGCCGACGTCGGCCGCGAAGCGTTCATCGCCAAGATGCGCATCGGCGTGCAGACCCACGCTCAGGTCACGTTCGCCTCTCGTTTCGTCGAACCCGCGGCGCCCACATTCGTGAACCAGGCGTTCTGCTCGGCCCTGTCCGTCGGCTACGATCGTTCTCCCCGCGACGCCTGGGGCCCGCTGGCGACCGCGGTGTTGGACGCCGCGTACGAAGCCACGCTGCTCGCCGCGCGGGTCGGGGTGGCGGCCGGCACCTGCAGCGGCCGCGTGTGGCTCACATTTCTCGGCGGCGGAGCCTTCGGCAACGAGCCCTCGTGGATTGGCAGCGCCATCGCGCGGGCGATTCGGGTCGCGGGCGACGCATGCCTCGACATTCGCATCGCCCACTACAAACGAGTACGCCAGGACATCGCCCAGTCCATCGACCGCGAACTCGAAGCCGCAACCTCTACTGCGCCGTGATGCTGGCGTGCGCCGAGCGCAGCACCTGCGCCGAGCGGTGCAGCGCCGCACGTTCGGCCTCGGTCATGTCGGGTTCGAGCACCGTGCGTGCGCCGTCTCGACCGACGATCGCAGGCAACGACAACGCCACGCCCTGCACACCGCACGCGCCCTCTTGAACCCGCGACACCGTGAGCGCACGGCGTTCGCCGCGAAGCGCCCACCGCAGCAACGTCGCCGTGACCAAGCCGATCGCGTGGTTGGTCGCGCCCTTGCGTTCGATGATCTCGTGCGCGGCCGTGCGCACTTCCTGCGCAATCGCGGCTTCGCGTTCCGGAGTCCAACCCGGCCATCGCCGCAACGCGACACCGCCGATCGACGCACCCGACCACAGCACCGACTGGCTGTCCCCGTGCTCACCGACCACTTGGGCGTGAATCGAGCGCGGCTCCAGCCCCAGCTCGCGCCCCAACACCTGGCGCAGTCGGGCCGTGTCCAGCATCGTCCCGGTGCCGATCACCCGCGAGTGCGGCAGACCGGACGCGTCCGCAGCCACGTGGGTCAACACGTCGACCGGGTTGGTCACCATGACCAGCAAGCCCTTCAACCCCGACAGCCGCGTGCAGATGTCGGCGATGATGTCCGCGTTCTCCCGCAGCAGGTCGAGACGCGACTGGCCGGGCACCCCGCCCTTGCCCGCCGCGATCACCACCGCGTCGAGCTCGGCCATGGCGTCCACCGACGCGGCTCGCACGGTCGCGGTCGGATAGAAGGCCGCACCGTGTCCCAAGTCCAGCGCTTCGCCCTCGGCCAACCCAGGCTTCGCATCGTTGAGCAATAGCTCGGTGGCGACACCGCTTTGCAGCACCGAGCTGGCCACGCTCGTGCCCACCCAGCCCATGCCGATGATTCCGACGCGTGCGCCCATCGTCACTTCGGCTTGGGCACGTGTTGGTCGATGAGGACCGGGTTGCCATCGGGGTCCACCACGACGAAGCTGCCGACCCCGTCACCGTCGAGGCCCGCTTCCTGCGACGTTTCCATGCCCGCGGCCTTCAGCGTGGCATGCAGCTCGCGCACGTCGGTAAACGACTCGAGCGGGGTCGCATCGCCCTTCCAACCCGGATTGAAGGTGAGCAGGTTGCGCTCGAACATGCCCTGAAACAGCCCGAGCGTGGTGTCACCGTTGCGGAGGATCAGCCATCCTTGGTCGGCATCGCCCCCGAGGGTCTTGAAGCCGAGCTGCTCGTAGAACGCCCGCGACGCGGCGAGGTCCTTCACGGCGAGACTGACGGAAAACGCACCGAGTTCCATGCCGCAACGGTGCCACGTCCCGCCCCCGACGGGGAGCACTGATGCGCGCTTGCACCCGGACGCCCAGCCGCCGACACTGGGCGTCCGTGACTGCGTCGCCCGCCGAGTCCATGCGCATGTTCGACCTGTTCGGCATGCCGATCGCAGACATCGACACCGAGGGTCTGCTCGACCACATGTTCGACCGTCTGGACGCGGGCGAGGGAGGATGGATCGTCACCGCAAACCTCGACATCCTGCGTCGCTTCGTCCTCGACGCCGACTCGCGCGCCCTGTACGGGCAGGCCGACATCATCGTCGCCGACGGCATGCCCCTGGTCTGGGCCAGCCAACTCCGCCACGAGCCCCTGCCCGAGCGGGTCGCGGGCTCGAGCATGACCGTGAACCTGCTGCAGCGTGCCGCCCAAACCGGGCGCACCGTCTACCTGCTGGGCGGCAAGGGCGACGTGGCCGAGCGCGCACGCGCCACGGTCGAGCGCGAAATGCCGGGCGTGCGGATCGTCGGGACCCACGCCCCGTTCATCTCGTCACCCATCACCCCGGCCGAGACCGACGCCATCGCCGAGGAGATCGACCAGGCCAGCGCCACCCCCGACATCATTCTCGTCGGCTTTGGCTCGCCCAAACAGGAGCACGCGATCGCAGCGCTGCGGGAACGCTACCCGAAGGCCTGGTTCATCGGCATCGGCATCACGTTCAGCTTCTTGTGCAACGAAACCTCGCGGGCCCCGGTCTGGATGCAGCGCACCGGCCTCGAGTGGCTTCACCGCATGGTTCAAGAACCCGGGCGCCTCGCGACCCGCTACCTTCGCGACGACCTGCCGTTCTTCGGCCTGCTGATGCTCGAGAGCTTCCGGCAGGGCCGCGAGCGATGAACACAAACCATCGTCGTCGGGTCGCGGTTTCGTCACACCGCCGTCCCGCCGGGTTTGCACGGACTGACGTATCATCCCGCGCGTGACGAAGTCCTCACCCGGCGCACCGCAGCGGCTTCAGCCGAGCTTGCGGTCCTACGCCTGGGGCGATTCCGCGTTCATCCCCACGCTTCTCGGGCGCACGCCGACCGAAGAGCCTTGTGCGGAGGCGTGGTTCGGAGCGCACCCCCTGGCGCCCGCGAAGGTCGTCGGCACCGACCAGGGGTACGACGCGCTCATCTCCGCCGACCCGCTCGCCACGCTGGGGCATCGCGTGTTCGATGCCCACGGGGCGCTTCCCTTCCTGCTCAAGCTGCTCAGCGCCGCCCGGCCGCTGTCGATCCAGGTCCACCCCAGCGCCGCACGTGCAGCCGAGGGCTTTGCCGAGGAAGAGGCCGCCGGCATCCCGCTGAGCGCCAAACACCGGCGTTTCAAAGACCCCAACCACAAGCCCGAGCTGGTCGTCGCCCTCACCCCGTTCGACGCGCTGTGCGGGTTTCGCCCATCCGCCTGCCGTGCGCGCGCTTTGGCGTCGGCGCCCGAACTCGCCGACGTCCTCCCGCTCGGTGATGGCAGTCCCGCGGCGCTGCGTGACGCGCTCGAGCACTACTACGCCACCGAAGACGCCACCGTGGGCCAGGCCCTGCGCACCTGGCTCGACCGCATCGCGAGCGAGACCATCGAGCCAGACAGCGACACCGACTGGGTCCTGCGCATTCATCGAGCCACCGGCGGCGAGGGTCCGGACCGCGGCCTGCCGTTCGTCCTGCTGCTGCATCGGCTGCGCTTGGAACCAGGCCAGGCGCTGTTCCTCCCGGCCGGGGTTCCGCACGCCTACCTCGGCGGTGCGGCGGTCGAGCTGATGGCCAACTCCGACAACGTGCTGCGGGCTGGCCTCACCACCAAACACGTCGACCCGCAGACTTTGCTCGAAGTGGTGCGGTTCGAGTCCGGGCCGCCCGTGGTGCTCGAGCCGATTCCCCGCGGCGACAGCGGGGCCGCCACCTACCCGGTGCCCACAGCCGAGTTCGGGCTCGAGCGCGTCGAGCTGCAGCCCGGGCAGTCGTTCACCTGCGCGACCGACGGACCCGAGCTGTACCTCTCGGTCTCGGACCCGCGCTCGAGCGTCGAGGTCGACGGTCTCGACACACCATGGGTTGGAGGCCAATGCCTCGCCCTTCCCCACGGTGCGACCCTCCGCGGCACTGCCCGCACCGCGTTTACGATGTACCGTGCGCACGTGCCCAACGACGCGCGTCCGACCCCGAGCTTTCGCGGCCGCACCCCCACCCCGCTGCGCTTCGGCACATCCGGGCTGCGCGGGCGAGTCGAGGACATCACCGACCTCGAAGCCTACGTGAACACGGCCGGCTTTCTCGGCGTGATGTTGGCCCGTGGCGTGGCCGTGCCCGGCAGCCCCGTGGCCCTCGGGGGCGACCTTCGCCCCAGCACCCACAGCCCCGAGCGCAGCATCATGCGCGCGGTGGCCCAAGCGATTCGCGACGCGGGCATGACCGTCGTCAACCTGGGGACCCTGCCGACCCCCGCGCTCACGCTCGAAGGCCTTCGCCTCGGCGGCCCGAGCGTGATGGTCACGGGCAGTCACATCCCCTTCGATCGCAACGGCATCAAGTTCAACACCCCCTCGGGCGAGGTGCTCAAGTCGGACGAAGCCGAGATCCTGGCCGCCGTCGCGCGGGCACGCCACCTCGAGTACAGCCGCCCCGCCGCCCAGTCGCTGTTCGACGATGAGGGATGGTTCAAGCCTGGAGCCGCCGACCCCCTGCCGGCCCACGTCGACTCCGGACACGCGCACTACACCGCCCGCTACACGGACGCCTTTGCAGCCGACACGCTCGCCGGCCTCAGCGTGGTCTTGTACGAGCACTCCGCCGTCGGCCGGACGCTGTTGGCCGAGGTGTTGCGAGCCTTGGGCGCCGAGGTGCTGCCCGCCGGACGCTCCTCCACCTTCGTGCCGATCGACACCGAGGCCTTGGGCGAAGACGGCCTCGCCACGTTGCAGCGCCTGGCCGACGAGGCCCGCTCCGCCGGCCACACCGTCGACGCCGTCGTCTCCACCGATGGCGACAGCGATCGTCCGCTCGTTGCAGGTGTCACCCCGGGCGGCCAGGTGTCGTTCATCGGCGGCGACGTGCTCGGTGTGCTCGTGGCCAGAGCTCTGGGCGCCGACGCAATCGCGGTGCCCGTGAGCGCAACCGACATGGTCGAGCCCGTGTTCGGCTCCGAGACAGCCGTTCGCCGCACCCGGATCGGCTCGCCCTACGTCATCGCTGCCATGGCGCAGATGCCCGGCAACAAGGTCGTTGGTTGGGAAGCCAACGGAGGGTTTCTGCACGCCTCTGCCCTGGCCACCGAAGTCGGCACCCTCGCGCCGCTGCCCACCCGCGACGCGACCCTGCCCATCGTCGCCGCGCTGCGCTTGGCCGCCGCCGCCAAACGCCAAGGACGCACGCTGCTCGACGACGTCGCCGCCCTGCCCTCTCGCCACAGCCGCGCCGGACTGCTCGACGCGATCGAGCCCGCCCGCTCAGCCGCCCTCAAACGCCGGTTCGCCATGCCGCGCCCCGACCTGCGCGGGGCAACCCTCGGCGAGAGCGGGTTCGAAGGCTTTGGGCACGACGGCACCCCCATGCCGCTCGACGCCGCCGACCAGGCCGCGCTGCGCCGGATGTGGTCCCGCCTCGGTCGCCACTTCGACAGCGCGCACGGCTTCACCCCAGTGCGCTCCGTCGACACCCTCGATGGGGTCCGCATCACGTTCGAGGCCGGCGATGTGGCCCACGTGCGCCCGTCGGGCAACGCCCCGCAGCTTCGCATCTACGCCCAGGCCGACACCGCCGAGCGTGCCGACACCATCGTGCGCGACGGCCTCGCCGACGACGGGCTGTTGCGGGGCTTGCTCAGCGGCGCCGACGAGACCCGCTTCTGCGACGCGGTCCTCCGCAACGTCGCGCTCGGCCAGCAGCTGTTCGCGCGCGAGCTGCAAGAGCGTCCCGCAGCGCTCGTCGGCGCGGTCTGTGGTTCGGCCGCCGCGCAGACCTTCTGGCAGGGGCAACTCGACGCCATGCGCGAAGACTTCGGCGCCCAGCGAGCGCAGGCGTTCTTCGAAGACCTGCCGGTCAATCAGGCGTTCGGGTTGCTGCTGCTGTGGGAGCGCGCCAAGCCCCACTACACCGCAGGCCAGGGTGCACTGGTGGCGTTCGTCTTCGGCAGCGGCACTCGAGCCACGCCGATCACCGAAGCCGAGTGCGGCCAAAAACCCGCCATCGATTCGTTCGCCCGGGTCGGAAGCCGCCGCGCATCCTTGGTCGAGCTCGCCATGCGAACCTTCGCCCCCGTCGAAGCGTACCTGCGCCGCAGCGGCTTCGAGGGCATGGTCGTCAAATGGGGCGACGAAGTTCAGATCCCCACCGTGGACCTCGCCGGGACCGATGCACGGCTCGCAGGGGCCGACATCGTGCGCTTCGTGTCGATGCAACCGATCACGGAGGACACCGCCGCCAACAAGGACTGGGTCGGCGTCGATGGGCAGGGCCGCGTCACCGCGTTCATTCCTCGCCGCCCACTGGCCCAGATGGCGCCCTTGGCCGATGCCGGCCTGCTGCAGCGAAGCGGCGAGACGCTCATCGGCGGCGTGAACCTGGGCTCCATCGCGATCTCGGCCGCGTTCGCCGACGTCTTGCTCGAGACCTTCGTCGACGACATTCACGACACCGCCGCCCAGCGCAGTGACCGGCCGGACCTCGATCCACAGCTGTTCACCGCCCTCACCATCGCCGCCCTGCCGGCGTCCGAACGCGCACAGGCCTGGCGCGCCGCCCAGGCGAGCGCTCCTTCGATGGCGCAGCTCGCCGAGCGCATGCCGGACGTGCTCGACCGTTTGGTGGGCGCGCTCGAGACCTTCGAGCAACGACACGGACGCCCGGTGAAACTGATGGCGATGGACTTCGGCGACCAGTACTGGGGCGACATCGGCCAGCACCGCAGCATGGCGGCCTTCTACGGAGCGCTGCGGCAAGACACCGCGGGCGGCACCATTGCGCGCGCGCTCGCCGAGGTGCCCGAGCTGCCCGACACGCAGGGCAACCGCATCGTCGGACAAACCTCGCTCGGCGCCGACGTGACCGTGAGGGACAGCGTCCTCATCGATGCTCGGCTGGACCGAGGCCAGGTGACGGACAGCGTGTTGCTCGGGACCCACGCAACCGACATCACCGCCCACGCGGCCTTCGATGTTGGTTCGGTGGTCCCCTCGCTTCGGTTGGGCACAGATGCCGGCGGATACAAGATCGTCAGCACCACCGCGGTCGAGGTGCCGGACGGTGAGCGCTGCACCTCGGTGTTCCTTCCCGAGGGCGCCGTGGTGCTCCGCGTCCACCAGGACACCGACCTTCGCGACAAGGCCCGGACCTACGACGTCGCGATCGGCGAGAACGCGCTGTCGTTCAAAGACGCACACGCCAAGGCAATGGCCGGTGACCCGGAATCCTTGCGGCAGGCGCGAATCCGCGCCCGCGAATCCGTGGCGCAAACGCTGCGCACCCCCGACGCATCGAGCTAAAACGCGGTTCTTGCGCAGGTTCCAGCCGGCTGGCCCTAGCCCGCTCGAAGGGCCTGTGGGGCGTCTGCAACACCCATATGATGGCGAGTTGCAACACTCCGCGCGCAAGCTCGTCTCAGAGAGTGCCCGGCATGTTCGTAACTGGGCAAGCAGCCGCGTCGACTCCTCGTTTGATCGATTGGAACGCGAACTGCACTGACTCCCGGCAGAAGGCGCCGCCCACCATGACCACTCGCAAGACGCTCCTCGCCCTCTCCGCTCTCGTTCTCGCCGCAGCTTCGGCCCCCGCGGTCGTTTCGGCATCCAGCGTCGTGCCCTACACCCGTATGGCCGCGGCCGATCTGGCCCCCGATGGGTACGCGCACCACAAGGTGCTGCGCATCGACCAAGACTTCCATCCCAACGACGACTACGAGATCGCCATCGATGCGTGGGTCGCCGATGGGTCCCCCGACGCGCTGGCGGCCGTGCGCATGTGGTGGATGGACACCGCCGACGCCGATGCCCGCAGCCCGTTCGGCAAGGGCGTTCGCCGACACATCGACATCGACTACGACCAGCGCGACGCCGGCTGGGACATCCGCATCAAACAAGGCCGCAAGAAGGCGTACGTGTTTGCGGTCGACCTCGAGGACGGCAAGGCCGTCGCCTCCGCCGACGTCCGGACCAAGGGCGGGCTGGTGGAAGACTGCCAGGTCACCCGCTCGCGCCTGGTGGCCAAGAAGGTGCTCGGCATTCCCACCGGCCTGCGCCGCATCGACGTCGCCTGCACCGATGCCGACGGCAACGAACACCGCGGCTCGGTCGCAAGCCGCTAGCAGGATGTCGGAAAACCCCGGTTCGGGACGACACGAGGGAGCCCCGAACAGGATCTGACGAGTGAAGCGCCGC
>ENA-OWNT01001351-OWNT01001351.1-seawater-metagenome-genome-assembly--contig:-NODE-1351-length-31571-cov-5.242364_pt1 | contig 31571 bp, 23 predicted proteins | sample MGYA00238136_ERZ651165 | MGnify/ENA primary metagenome ERZ651165 (study PRJEB26861, sample SAMN08777766) | seawater metagenome | isolation source: coastal seawater | place: USA: Florida | collected...
GCCGCGCCGTCGGCGTGCAGACGGATCCGGGCAAGGACGGCGCGCGGGAGGTGCGGGCGCCGATCGTGCTGTCGAACGCCGACCCGACCCAGACGCTGCTGCACCTCGTGGGCGCCGAGCACCTGCCGCGCAAGGTCGTGGACACCGTCAACGGGTGGGAGCACCCCGCCGCGCTCTTCCTCCTGTGCCTGGGCGTGAAGGACGACCTCGCTGCCCGCGGGATGGGCGCGGCCAACTACTGGACGGTGGACGACTACGACCTGGACGCCCTGTACCAGCAGGGACGAGACGCCATCGGCGTGCACGGCGCCTACATCACGTCCGCGACGATGAAGGATCCGGGGACTCCGGGCCACGCCCCGGACGGAGTCCACAACGTGGAGGTCATGACCCTGGTGCGCGGCGAGCCCGAACGCTGGAGCGCCGACGCCGCGGGCATCGAGGAGCGCAAGTACCGGCGCATCGAGGCCTACCAGGAGATGAAGCAAGGCATCGAGGACGATCTCATCCGTCGGTTCGACGGGGTCTTCCCCGGAGCCGCCGAGCACATCGTCTTCCGGGAGGCCGCGACGCCCGTGACGCACACGCGGTTCACGCGGTCGCCGGCCGGCAGCGGGTACGGAATCGCCGTAACCCCGTCGCAGTTCGAGTCGCGCCGGGTGCACCCCCGCAGCGCGATCCCCGGGCTGTACATGTGCGGAGCGTCGGGCCGGCACCACCTCGGCGTGATGGGCGCGATGCTGTCGGGCCGGGACGCCGCGCGCCGGATCCTCGAGGATCTCGGGCCGCGTCGATTGTCGGCTCCCACCCCTTGACACCGCGGGGGCAGGGGATTTAGAAACCGCACCTCGCGCGAAACTGCGCCGACGTAGCTCAGTTGGTAGAGCAGCTGATTCGTAATCAGCAGGCCTGCGGTTCGAGTCCGCACGTCGGCACCAGTCGAGGAGCCGCAGGGATCACTCCCTGCGGCTTCTTGCGTTTCAGGCCCTCCGCCTCCACCGGGCGAACCCGACGAGCCCCGCGAGCCCCAGCACCATCGCCAGCAGGCCCGGAGTCAGCCCCGGCGTGCGGAACCGCAGGCTGAGCTGCTGCGCGCCCGGTGGCACCGTCACGCCCAGCGCCAGCCCGTTCACCCGGCGCACGGGGGTCGGCACGCCGTCCACCGTGGCCAGCCACCCCGGGCTCCAGGTCATGGCGGCGACGACGAGGCCGCCGTCGGGCACGTCGAGCCGGGCCTCCACGCCCTGGGTGCCCCAGACGGACTCCGTGATCGTGCCCGGCCCCGGGACGATCGGGGCGTCGAGGTCGGGCACCAGGGCCGTGCGGGGGCTGACCGTGCTCGACCGCAGCGGCGCGTCGCCGGTCGCCTCGTCCCAGGGGAGGAGGCGCTCCGCGAGCCACAGGCGGGGCAGCGCCGCCGGATCCTCGAACACCGCCGATGCGTCCCCGGCCTGCACGAAGGACAGCTGGGGATGCCCGCCGATCCAGGCGACCATCTCGGGATCCGTGCGCCCCACGACGTACCAGCGCACCGCCAGCCCCCGCAGCAGCGAGCTGGCCACCAGGGGGCGCGCGTCCGCGGCCGGGACGTGGCCGAGGTGGTCCGTGGGGAAGACGTCGAGGTACCAGGACTGCATGAGGCCGTCGGTCTTGGTGCCGGTGGCGGACAGGTACCCGTTGGCGGTGGCGGCGTGCCCGGCGGACTGGTGCTCGAACACGCCCGGCGCAGCGTCGGGGACGCGTGACAGCGGCAGGACGCGGTGCTCGGTGTCGATCCCCAGGGACTCGGCGCCCACCGCGGCCCACGGGACCGGGTAGGACCGCGCCCCCCAGGTCTGCGCGAGCCCCACGCACGCGAGCGCGTGCGCGGGTACCAGTGCCAGCAGGGCCGCCAGCACCCGGGGCCGATGGAGTCCGCCCGCCAGGGCCATCGAGGCCAGGCCGGTCGCGGCCGCGAGGACGCCCCAGGCCGTCCCGAAGGTCACCCCCGTGGTCCTCGGATCCCCCGCGAGCGCCACCTGCGCGATCAGTCCGACGAGCACGGCTCCGGCCAGCGCCCCGGACATCCGCGCCGTCCCGCGGCCACCCGCTCGGGCCAGCACCTCGAGCCCGGCGCCCGCGGCCAGCACGAGCCCCGCCGCGGCGAAGGGCAGGAACTTGAAGGGCCAGCGGAACGACGACCACACCGGGATCCACAGCGTCAGCGGCAGCACGCCCCCGGCGCGCCCCAGGGCCAGGACGAAGCACCCGGCGAAGAGGACGAGGCCCAGCAGCAGCGCGGCCCGCAGCGGATCGTCCCGGCCGAGCGTGCGGCGCAGCATCCACGCGCCGAGCAGCGCCGGCGCGACCCAGCCGGCGACATGCAGCCAGATGGAGATCCGCGGGCCCAGGAAGCCGTTGGCGTAGTGGAACACCGGCAGCAGCACGTCCAGCAGGACCTGGGGAGGCGCCGCGCGGCGCAGGACCTCGGACGGATCCAGGGCGCCCGCGCGGGGCGTGCTGGCCAGGAAGCGGAGCGCCGGCAAGAGGAACGGCCCTGCGAGCAGCCCGCCGAACAGGAAGGCAGGGACGGGCCCCATCATCCGTCCCGGCGCCCGCACCAACACCGCGTACACGGCGGCGGCGACGGCCGCGAGCATCCAGGAGTACACCGACCAGGTGGGGTAGCCCACGAACAGGGTCGCGGCCAGCAGGGCCGCGAGCCCCACCGTGGGGCGCGGCGCCAGCGGGTCGTCCACCAGCGCCACCGCGCCCAGAAGGAGCCAGGGGGTCAGCGCCAGGAACGCGGCAGTGAAGAGCCACAGCGGCGTCCACATCAGCCCGAAGCCGGACACCGCGGCTGCGACCCCGACGCCCGCCGCCAGCGACGGACGCACCCCGAACCGACCGAGCAGCACCGTCCAGCCGGCGGACCCGGCGCCCGCGTGCAGCGCCGCCGACACCGCCGAGAACGCCGCCGTGGGAAGCCCGAGCAGCTTCGTCAGCAGCAGCGCGAGGGTGTAGGGCAGGTAGAACGTCCCGCACTGCATCGCCGCGTGCAGCGGCTCGCCCAGGTGCTGGTGCGGGTTGAGGTGCGGGAAGGCGCCGCGCAGGAGCATGCCGTGCGCGGTGGTGACGATCGCCGTGTGGATCTCGAAGTTGTCCCAGCGGTTGTAGTCGAACCCGCCCACCAGGACGGCCCCGAGCACGAGCAACGCGGGAGGGGCGAGGGCAGCGCCAGCGAGCCACCGGGTCGCCGGCTGGTCGGTGCGCGCCACGGTCGCGGATGCTACCTCAGCCCCAGGCCCGTCGCTGGTATCCTGCCGGGCGATGCGACCCTTCCACTCGGCTGCGCCGACCCTGCTGATCCTCGTCGCGGCGCTCCTCCTGCCGTCGGCCGCTCACGCTTCGTTCAACAAGAGCAAGCCCAAGGAGGTCGGCGTCGTGTTCATGCCGTTCGAGGCCGCGAAGGCCGAGGACGACGCGCTCGCCTTCCTGCTCGAGGACCTGGTGGGCGCCAAGCTCATGCGGACGATCCGGCACCCGGTGCACACGGGGCGCAACGTCACCATCGCGCTCACCGGCACGCCGGCCACCTGCCTGCGGGAGCCCGACTGCGTGCGCCTGCTCGGTGGACAGTTCAACGCGAGCCTCGTGGTGGCGACCATCGTGACCCGGTCGGGCTCGGAGGTGCGCATCGCCACCGAGTGGTACACGACCGGCAACGGCTACAAGGTCAGCCGCGAGTCCGCCTCCTTCCCGGTCGGGCAGGAGGACCAGATGCTCGAGGCCCTGGCGGGCTGGTTCGACACCCTGTTCGAGCCGTCCCTGCTGGTCACCCCCGAGTCCGGGGCGTCCGAGGGCGGCGTCATCGGCGGGGTCGACGACGAGGACCGCATCGAGGACCTGCGCCGCGCGAAGGAGAAGCGGGTCAGCTCGCGCCGGGAGGACTTCGACGCCGGCAGCCGCCGGGACGACGTGGACTCGGATCCCACCGCGGATCTCCGCTCCGCCGTCGGCGACGACGACGATGACGATGACTACGGCTCCAGCACTGCACGCGACGAGCCCGATGACATCGACGTGTCCGACCTCGATCCCATCGAGGACGACGAGCCCGAGCCCGACCCGGTCTCCACCCGCACCGAGCGCACCACGAAGACGAAGCCGGCGAAGACCCGCAGCACCCGCCGCGACGAGCCCGCCTACGACGATCCCGGCGACGTGGATCTCGACGCCGTGGACGACGACGAGCCGGAGGAAGAGCTCGGGCTGTCCGCCTCGGACGACACGGGCGACAGCGTCTCCAACTACATGGACGCGCAGCGCCTCGGCATCAGCAAGCGCGAGTACAACCGGATGGCCAAGACGGGCCTGCCCTTCGAGGAGTTCGTGGCCCGCCGCTGGGCGCACGGTGGCCGGTTCCACCTCCGCGTGGGCGGCTTCTACGGCTTCGGCGGGCTCACGCGCCGCTACTCGACGACCATCTTCATCCGGGCGGGCAACACGAAGACCGAGGAGGCGTCCTGGGAGAGCCTGGGCGGCTCGGCCGTGAACCCCGGTGGCACCATCGGCTTCGGCTTCGCGCCCATCGATCTGTTGGAGATCGGCCTCGACGTCTCCGTCATGTACGGCCAGCAGGACCTGCGCCGCGAGTACGACGGCCACGAGACAGGCACGAACATCCCGGCCGTCCCCGCCTCCGCGCCCACCGCGCACGTCGCCGTCGACCTGGCCGCGCGCCTGCTCCTGGGGCCGAAGCGCAAGGTGAAGATCGCGCCGAAGCTGGGGGCCACGCTCATCTTCATGGCCGGCTACGACATCGTCTCCGAGGCGCCGCTCGAGTACACCGACCGCCCGCCGGCGGCCATCGTCGGCGTCACCGTCGGCGTCGGCGCGCTGGTGTCGCTGACGCCCTTCGTCGGGCTCGACTTCGACCTGTCCGGCACGGTCTACGTGGCCCAGGGCGCTGCGAACCACGAGGCGTACGACTTCTACGGCGGCGTCACCGAGCCGTACCTGAACCAGGAGCTCCTGGGACAGCGCCTGCCGTCGATCCCGGTGATGGGCCGATTCACCGTCGGACCCCGCTTCTTCTTCTAGACGCGTCCCGTGCGCTGCCCCCAGCACCCGGACCGCATTGCGGCGGTCGCCTGCACCGTGTGCGGCCTGCGCTCGTGTGCCGCCTGCGCCCCGGACCACCCCGCGCTCGGCGGCCCCGTCTGCGGATCCTGCGCTCCCAGCGTGCGTGCGCCGGACCCAGCACCGGCGCGGGCCCCACGACGCTGGCCGGTGATCGTCGTCGGCCTCGTCCTCGGGCTGGGCGCGGGCGCGTTGCTCCTCCGGGATCGTCCCGATCCTCCTCCCCCCACCATGGCCGACGCCGTCGAGCAGCTTCGCGTCACCGGGCTCGCCCTGGACGTGGCCCGCGCCCAGACGGGAGCGTGGCCGGCCGACCTCGCCGGCGTGGGCTCCCCGGTGGATCCGTTTGCGCCGTCGCGCCCACTCCGATTCGGCCCCGCCCCGGCCCGGTCCGGCGCCCTCACGCTGTGGTCCGTGGGCCCCGACGGCATCGACCACGGCGGCAGCCCGCTGGATCCGGTCACCGGCCGCGGGGACGTCGCCGTGCCCCTGGAGTAGTCGCTCTGTCTACACTGCGGCCGATGTCCGACTCCACGCCCGAGCGCTTCCGCCCCACCATCGCGCGGATCGATCTCGGCGCCCTCCGCCACAACTACCGCCTCCTGCGTCGCCGCCTGCCGGACGGCTGCGCCCTGCTCGTGCCCGTCAAGGCCGACGCGTACGGACACGGCCTCCTGCCCGTGGGCCGGGTGCTGGAGTCCGAGGGCGCCGACTGGCTGGGGGTCGCCATCATCGAAGAGGGGCTGGAGCTGCGCCGCGGCGGCGTGGGCATGCGGATCCTGGTCCTCGGCGGCCTCGCGGACGGCAGCGAGGCCCTGGCGGTGCAGTCCGACCTGACGCCCGTGGTGTACCGCTCCGCCTCCGTGCGGGCCCTGAACGCCATCGCCGCCCGGTCCGGCCGCCGCGTCCCGGTGCACCTCAAGGTGGACACGGGCATGAACCGGCTCGGCGTGCCCATCGGCCACCTCGCGGCGTTCCTGGAGCTGCTCGACGGGCTCGACCACGTCTACGTCGACGGCGTCATGACGCACCTCGCCGAGGCCGAGAACGCCGACGGCGCCTTCACCGAGGCCCAGCTCCGCTCGTTCGACGACGCCGTCCGGCTCGTGCGCGCCCACGGGCACACCCCGCGCTGGCTGCACGCGGCGAACTCGGCCGCGGTCATGACCGGCCGGGGCACCGATCACCTGCCGCTGGTGCCCGACGGCGAGGCCCTGGTCCGCCCCGGCATCGCGCTGTTCGGCCACGCGCCGGACGCGGGCCTCGAGGGCGCCTGGCCCCTGCGCCCGGTGATGTCCTTCGAGTCCGCCATCGCCTTCCTCAAGAAGGTGCCCGCGGGCAGCGAGGTCAGCTACGGGCGCACCTGGCGGGCCACGCGGGACACGAAGCTCGCGACGCTCCCGGTGGGCTACGGCGACGGATACTGGCGCGCCTTCGGCAACCGGGCCGAGGCGATCGTCCGCGGCCACCGGGTGCCGGTGGTCGGCCGCGTCTGCATGGACCTGTGTCTGCTCGACGTGACGGACGTGCCCCACGTCGCCGAGGGGGACCGCGCAGTCCTCATGGGCGCCATGGGCGAGGAGGTCGTCACGGCCGCCGAGCTCGCCTCCCTCGTGGACACGCTGCCGTACGAGATCCTGTGCGCCGTCTCCCCGCGGGTCCCCCGGGTCTACACCCGAGGCCCTGCGTGAACGCACTGCTGGCGCCGTTCAACTGGCTCGGCGGCCTCGTCCTCGGCTTCCTCGTCGGGCTCGGCGGCATGACGCGGATGCTGTTCTCCGCGCTGTTCGTGGGCATCACGCCGCCCTGGCGCGTGTCCCTGTGGTTCAAGCAGATGGACTTCGTGGGCGCGGGATCCGTGGTGATCATCGCGATCACCGGCTTCTTCACCGGCGCGGTGTTCACGCTGCAGTCCAACCTGGCCTTCGCCCTGTTCGGGGCCGAGGGCCTCACCGGCGCCACCGTGGCCCTGTCCCTGACCCGCGAGCTCAGCCCGGTCCTGACGGGCCTGATGGTGACGGGCCGGGTGGGCTCGTCCATGGCCGCCGAGATCGGGACGATGCGCGTCTCCGAGCAGGTGGACGCGCTCGAGGTCATGGCCGTCAACCCCATCCAGTACCTCGTCAGCCCGCGCCTCCTCGCCTCCGTGACGATGCTGCCGCTCCTGGCCATGACCTACACGGCCCTGGGGATGGTCGGCTCGTGGCTGGTGGGCGTGAAGTACCTCGGCATCGACGAGAACGTCTTCTGGAGCCGCGTCTTCAGCTACGTGGACCCGGACGACATCATCAACGGCCTCATCAAGGCGGGCTGCTTCGGCCTCATCATCGCCGTCGTCGGCTGCTACCTCGGCTTCCAGACCCGGGGCGGCGCCGAGGGCGTCGGGCGCTCCACGACCCGCGCGGTGGTCATCGCGTCGGTCGCCATCCTCATCAGCGACTACTTCATCACCTCGCTCCTGGAGTACGGGGCGCTGGCCAGATGAGCGACGATCCGATCATCCGCATCGAGGACCTGCACAAGTCCTTCGGGCCCCACTCGATCCTGCGCGGCGTGAACCTCGAGGTCCCCCGCGGCGAGGTCACGGTGATCATCGGGCGCTCGGGCGAGGGCAAGTCCGTCCTGCTCAAGCACATCATCGGCCTGCTGACGCCGGACTCCGGCGATGTGCTCGTGGAGGGCGCGTCGATGTGCTGGTGCTCTCCGCGGGAGCGCCGCAAGCTCCTGCGCCGCTTCGGGATGCTGTTCCAGAACGCGGCCCTGTTCGACTCCATGACGGTGTTCGACAACGTCGCCTTCCCCATCCGGGAGGCGCGGCTCGGGCTGAGCAAGGGCGAGCTCCGGGATCGCGTGCTCGAGAAGCTGGAGCTCGTCGGGCTGTCCGGTGTGGACATGAAGATCCCGGCGGAGCTGTCCGGCGGCCAGCGCAAGCGCGTCGGGCTCGCGCGGGCCATCGCGCTGGAGCCGGAGATCATCCTGTACGACGAGCCGACCACCGGGCTCGATCCCGTGCGCACCCACGCGGTCGATGAGATGATCCTGCACACTGCACGGACCCTGAACGTGACCTCCATCGTCATCACCCACGACATGCAGGCTGTCTTCGAGATCGCGGACCACGTCGCGATGCTCTACGACGGCGGGATCCACGTGCGCGTTCCTCCCGAGGAGCTCCGCCACCACGACTCCGAGGTCGTCCAGTCGTTCATCCACGGCCGGCCCATGCGGGACGCGTCCGCCGGGCAGCTCACCGGATGAGGGGCGGCGCCGAGGCCCGCGTCGGGCTCTTCACCGCGCTCGCCCTGGCGGCGGCCGTCTGGGCGTCGATGGCGACGACGGACAACCCCTTCAAGGACCAGGGCTACACCCTGCACACGAAGCTCGTGAACGCGCAGGGGCTCAAGGACGGGTCCGGGATCGAGCTGGCCGGCGTCCGCATCGGCGCCATCGAGCGGGTCTACGTCGACGGCAACTTCGCCATCGCGGACCTGTCCATGGACGGCAAGTTCACGATCCCCATGGACTCGTCGGTCTCGGTGGGCTCGCGCGGACTGCTGGGCGACACGATCCTCAAGGTGCACACGGGCAGCTCGGCGACCGTCCTGTCCGACGGCGACTGGATCAAGGCGGACCTGCCCCTGGCGTCCATCCAGGACATCCAGGCGGAGCTCGGGGACATCGCCGCGGACGTCAAGGCCATCACCGGCTCCCTCCGGACGATGCTGGACACCGAGGAGACGGTCGGGCGCGTCAGCTCGATCCTCACCAACGTCGATCAGTTTACGAAGGACGTCACCGGGATCACCGCCCAGAACGCCGACCAGATCGCCGCGGTGATCGAGAACATGCGGCTCCTGACGGAGCAGCTGAACACCATCGCCACCAGCATGGCCCCCCAGCTCGACACCGAGATGGCGGAGATCGCCGAGGTCACCCGCACCCTGAATCGCGGGCTGCAGCGGGTGGAGTCCATCGCCACGAAGATCGACGAGGGGGAGGGCAGCCTCGGCAAGCTCGTCTCGGACACCGCCCTCATCGACTCCATCACCGGCACGGTCAACGACATCGGCGACCTCGTGTCGTCCGTGGGCCGCTTCCAGCTGGAGGTCTACTACCGGGGCGAGGTGCACCTGTCCCCGCTGCGGGCGGAGCGCCGGTTCAGCACGAAGAACCTCATCGGCGTGCGGGTCAAGCCGCGGCCGGACTACTGGTACGTGTTCGAGTTCGTCGACGATCCGCTCGGCGACTTCTCCGAAGAGATCGTCTTCCTGAACTCCACGACGAACGGGGTCCGCGAGGTGCGGCGCCAGGACAAGCTCCAGGTGTCGCTGCAGTTCGCCAAGCGATTCAACGATCTCGTCCTGCGCCTGGGGATCAAGGAGAGCACCGGCGGCGTCGGGGCGGACCTGTACCTGTGGGACGACAAGATCACGCTCAGCCTGGATGTGTTCGATTTCACATACGCGTCCTGGCCGGGGGATCTGGGCATCCCGAACGTGAAGTTCGCGCTCGACTTCTCGCCCATCCAGCACGTCTACCTGACCGCCGGCGTCGACAACATCGTCAACGGGATCGTGCGGCGGGAGCCCACCTGGTTCATCGGCGGCGGCGTGTTCTTTACAGACAACGATCTGAAGTGGATCTTGCAGGGGCTGCCAACCGGAGCCTTGTAACGCGCGATGGATCCTCCACATCGGGATGGGATCCAGGGGGCCGGCGATTGTGCCCTCGCGCGCGGCATTGATAGGATCCGATGCCTCCCTCCACCGGAGCCGACCGTCGATGGCGAAGAAGAAGAACCGCAAGCCCACCACCGCGGGACGTCAGAAGGACCAGGTCCGACAGGCGCCACCGAAGACGGACGACGAGTTCGACGAACTCGACGACTTCTTCTTCGGGTCCCAGACCGGGCAGTTCCAACGGGACGAGTTCGACTACGACCCCTTCGAAGAGAAGTCGGGGAACTTCGAAGCCGCCACCGAGCAGCCGGACGGCAAGGCCACCCGCATGGTCATGGACGTGCCGAAGGAGGTCCTCGCGGCCGACGCGGCCGCCGCCAAGAAGGCCCGGGGCGAGACGGACAAGGCCGCCACGAAGACGGATCCGCCGGCGCGGAAGTCGCGCGCCGAGCGCCGGCGCGAAGCGGACGCGAAGAAGAAGGCCGAGGCCGAAGCGAAGAAGAAGGCCGCGGCCGAGGCGAAGGAGAAGGCCGCCGCTGCCGCGAAGGAGCGCTCCGAGGCCGCCGCGAAGAAGAAGGCCGACGCCGCCGCGAAGAAGCAGGCCGAGGCGGACGCCCGCGCCGCCGCGAAGGCCGAGGCGGAGGCGAAGAAGCAGGCCGAGGCGCAGGCCAAGGCCGACGCCGCCGCGAAGAAGAAGGCCGAGGCGGAGGCGAAGAAGCAGGCCGAGGCCGAGGCGAAGAAGCAGGCCGCAGCGCGGAAGGCCGCCGAGGCCGAGGACGCGCGCGCCACGGAGGATGACCCCACCGGGCTCCCCGAGGACGATGAGGATCCGACCGGCCTCCCGTCCGCCGGAGGCGCTCCGCCCATCAGCGAGCGTCGGGCCGCGGGTGCTGCTGCCGCGGCCGCCATGGGCGAGGACATCGTCATCGGCGGTGGCGACGACGAAGGAACGGGCGCGGCGCTCGAGGCTGGCGAGGACTGGAGCGCGGCCGACGGCGAGGCGACCCAGACGCCGGACCGGCGGCGTGGCGGACTCTCCGCGGGTGCCGGGGGCCTCGGGTCCGCGGCCGTGGCGGCTCCGCTGCCTGACGAAGCTCCCCTCGGTGCGTCCGACTGGACGACCGCGGTCGCTGAGCTCGACGCCGAGGCGCAGACCAAGAAGGGCAAGAAGGGCGCGGAAGCCCGGGCGGTCCTCGAGTTCGAGATCGGGCGCATCCTGGCGTACCGCATGGGCGACTGGCAGGCCGCCGAGGCCCGCTTCCGAGCCGCTCTGGACGCCTCGCCCTCCTTCGTGCCCGCCCTGCGTGAGCTCGTCCGCCTCGCCGTGTCCGACTCGGACTGGGACGGCGCGGTGGAGCTCCTGGGCAAGCAGGCGAAGGTCGCGAAGGACGACGTGCCCCGTACGGCCGCGCTCCTGGCGTCGGCGCACATCCAGCTCTCCGAGCTCGAGGGCAAGCAGTCGGACGCCGCCGCCTCCCTCCGCGGCGCGCTGGACGTCCACCCGGACAACTACACGGCGCTGCGCTTCCTCCGCGTCATCCACTACGACCAGGAGGACTACTCCGCGCTGGTCGACGTGCTCGAGCAGGCGCGCCCCCTGGCGGGCCCCGGCGAGCAGCTGCGGATCGACTACGAGCTGGGTCGCGTGCACGACGAGGTCCTCAAGGACTCCGGCGCCGCGCTGACCGCGTTCCGCCGCGCGCTCGACCAGGACGGCCGGCTCATCCCCGCCTTCCTCTACGCCGAGCAGCTCCTGGGCGACTCCGGCGACAAGGCCGGTCTCGTGGGGCTGTGGCGCGACGCCGCGGCCGCCTGGGGTGGCGCCGACGCTGCCTGGTGGCACGCCCGCGCGGCGCGTCTCGGGGACACCGCCGGGGAGTCCGAGGACGCGGTCGCCGGCGACTGGGCGGGGGCCACGGCCGCCGCGCACGTCCCCGACTTCCTGGCCGAGGAGCACCGGCACTGGCTCGAGAGTCACACCCGCAACGAGGATCTGTACGCCGCGAGCGAGCAGGCCCTCGAGGGGCAGGAGGATCCGCGCACGCGGGCTGCCCTGTGCACCGCGCTGGGCCGCATCGCGCTGCGCGTCAAGGGAGACGCCGCCGCCGCCACCGACTGGTTCGACAAGGCCCTCGCGGCCGATCCGTCCTGCGTCGCCGCGCGGGAGGGCCGCCGCCAGGTGGTCGCCACCAGCAAGGACTGGGAGGGCCTGCTCGCCCAGCTCCAGGAGGCCATGGACGCCGCCACGAGCACGCGGGTGAAGCTCGCGCTGCACCTGAAGATGGCGGAGATCGCGCTGGATCGCCGCGAGGACGGTGAGGCCGCCCGTGGGTTCCTGCAGAGCGCGGTGGACCTCGCGCCGAACTACCTGCCCGCCGTGGACTCGCTGGCGACGGTGCTCGGGATCCTCGGGGACTCCGCGGGTCGCGCCGAGCGGCTCGAGCAGTGCGCCAACCTCGTGGACTCGGATGAGGCCCGCTCGACGTACCTGCTGCGCTCCGCGCGCTCGTGGCTGGACGCGGGATCCCAGGACAAGGGCGTCGACGCGCTGCGCCGGGCCGCCGATCACGGTCCCGGCTCCCTCCTCGCCCGCGAGTGGCTCGTGGAGGCGTACGTCGCCGCCGAGAAGTGGAGCGAGGCGGCCGAGACCCTGAAGCAGGCGGCGGCCGAGACCGAGGACGCCGCGCTGCGCGTGTCGCTCCTCTACCGCGCCGCCCGCATCGCGCTGGCCCACGCCGGTGACGAGGACCTCGCCGAGGCTGCGTACCGGTCCCTGCGCGACCTCGTGCCGGACTTCCTGCCCGCCACGATGGATCTGCGGGACCTCTACCTCAAGCGCGGGGACTGGGACTCGTTCGGGCTGCTCCAGCAGCAGGAGGCGGAGTCGGCCAAGGACGCCGACGAGGTCGCCTGGTGGAACATCTCCGCCGGTGAGGCCTACGAGCGCGCAGGCCGCGTGCAGGACGCCCTCGCTCGCTACGGCGCCGCCCTCGATGCGGTCTCCGGCCACCCGGTCGCCCACGCCGCGCTCCGGCGCGTCTACCGGTCGACGGGAGACTGGGCCTCGCTGGCCGAGGACTTCGGCGCGCAGCTCCGCGGCGCGACCGATCCCACCCGACGCGACGCGCTCCGGCTGCAGCTCATCTCCGCGCTCGAGCAGCTCGGCGACGCGGCGGCAGTGGCCACCGAGGTGTCCGAGCTCCTCAAGAGCGAGCACCGGGAGCACCTGCCGCTGCCCGCCATGGGCATCCTGTGCGAGGGCCTGCAGGCCTGGGACCAGGCCGTGGCGGTCTACGCCTCGGTCGGCGACACGAAGACGGCGGACGCGGCGCTGCGCGCGGCGTGCCTCTTCCAGCAGGCGCTGCTCCTCGAGGAGGGCTTCGAGGACCTGGAGGGCGCTGCGGCGCTCTACGACCGGGCCGACCAGCTCGTCGGGCACCACCCCATGGCGCTCGAGAACCTCGAGACCATCTACGGCAACCAGGGCGAGCGCGCCGGCCTGGCGTCGGTCTACGGCCGTCAGGCGGAGCGGGCGGGATCGCAGCCGGTCCGCACGTTCTACGCGCTCCTCGCGGGTGACAAGTTCGAGGGCCTGGGCGAGACCGAGAAGGCCATCGAGGCCTACAAGGTCGCCTTCGCCGATCCGGTGGGTCGCGAGCGGGCGTACGAGGCGCTCCGGCGGATCACGCTGCAGGCGCAGGACTCGAAGACCCTCAAGGAGGTCACGGCGGAGCTCGCCGGCGACGGCGCGGATCCGGTCCAGCTCGCCCGGTGGATGGAGCTCGGCGACGGGCTCGTCTCCATGGGCCGCGAGGAGGAGGCGATCGACGCCTTCTCCGAGGTCGTCATGCGGGACTCGGGCTACCTCGGCGCCTGGTACCAGGTGGAGCGCATCCACCACGACCGTGAGGACTGGAACGGCGTGCTCGAGGCCCTCGAGGCCATCGCCGGCACGGTCTCGGCGGACTCCGTCAAGACCGCCGTCACGGGCCGCATCGAGCACCTGCTCGAGGACAAGGGCGTCACCACGGACTCGGCCTGGGACTTCTACGCCAAGGCCCACGCGGATGACCCGGACAACGTCGTCGCCCTGCGCGGCCTCGGTGGGATCTCCATGTCCCGGGGCAACGCCGACGATGCCCGCAAGTACTACACGGACCTCGTCGACAAGGCGACGGATCCGGCGATGCTCGCGGAGGCGGAGACCCAGCTCGGGGACATCAGCCGGGACGGGGGCGACGTCCAGCAGGCCATCGACCACTACGAGAAGGCCCTCGGTCAGGTCGTGGGCTACCGGCCGGCGCTCTCCTCGCTCCGCAAGGTGCACGAGGACGCCGAGAACTGGCAGGCCCTCGTCGGCGTCGTCGCCCGCGAGGCCAGCGCCGCGCCCGAGAACCGGGTCACGCTGCACGCCGAGATCGCCCGCCTCTGGCAGGACAAGATCGGCGAGGCGCGCATCGCCATCGCCTCGTGGCAGAAGGTCCTCCAGGAGGATCCGACGAACGACGAGGCGGTCCGCCGTCTGCAGGACCTGTACGAGGAGGCCGGCGACTGGCGCGGCTACCTCGACATCGCGGATCGCTCCCTGAGCCGTCTGCAGGGCCTGGAAGCCCGCGACCGTCAGACGGAGCTGGGGATCATCGCGTTCGAGCGGGCCGGTCTGCCGGACCGCGCGGTGACCTATCTGCGCGCGGCGATCGCCGGCGACCAGCCCTCGACGCTGGCGCTGACGACCCTGCGCCGGATCTACCGGGGCCGCGGCGACTGGGAGCAGGTCATCCTGCTGTCCGAGCAGCAGGCGGAGCTCGTCACGGACGTCGTCGAGCGGGTCGCCCTGTACACGGACGCGGCGCGCATCAAGCTCGACCAGCTCCTGGACCGCGATGGCGCGGCGGTGCTCTACGAGCGCGCGCTGGAGCTCGAGCCCACCAACCCGGACGCCGCCCACTTCTTCGTCGACTACTACTACGACGCGGAGGACTGGGAGAAGGCCGCCCCCGTCTTCGAGAACCACCAGCCGGTGGTCGAGAAGATCGATCTGGACGACGACGACGAGCGGATGGAGGCGACCGCCTTCTTCTACAAGTACGGCTCGCTGCTCGTGAAGCTGGGCGATCCGGAGAAGACGGCGCTCGGCAAGTTCGCCAAGGCGCTCGAGCTCACTCCGACCCATCTCCCGTCGCTGGAGGCCGCGGCCCCCCGCTACTTCGACGCCGAGGCCTGGGACAAGACCCGCGACGCCTGCCGCGCGATCCTGCGGCTCCGCGGCGGCACCGGCGAAGCGAACACGCTGACCAGCCTGTACCTGCGCCTGGGCGAGGCGGAGATCCAGCTGGGGGACACCAAGAACAGCCTCAAGCGGTTCAAGAAGGTGCTCGACCTCAGCCCGAACCACGTCGAAGCGCTGCTCGGCATCGCCCGCGTGCACCGCAACACGCAGGAGTGGAACTCGCTGCTGTCCACCTACAACAGCATCATCAAGTACGCCCGCGACCCGGACCAGGTCATCCAGGCGTACCTGACGAAGGGCGACGTCCTCGAGCGCAAGCTCAACTTCACGGACAAGGCCGTCCTGCACTACGAGAAGGTGCTGATGTACGACAAGAACAACGTCGCTGCGATGACGCGCCTGGGGCACATCGCCCTGAAGCGTGACGACTCGCAGAAGGCGTTGGAGTACGGAGCGAAGGCCGTGTCGGCGGCCCGCGGGGACGATGACCGGCAGCTGGGCACCCTGCTCGAGCGCCTGGCGGACGCCTCCGAGCCCATCGCGGTGGACGCCCTCCTCAAGGACGTACGCAAGGCGGCGGGCGACGGCTCCATCCTGAAGGCCTTCTCCGAGGCCGTCGGCGAGGGCAGCACCACGCGCGCCAAGGCCGCAGACGCCTTCGCGGAGGCGTTCGGCACCCTCTAGTCCGATGCTGTTCCGCCATCGCGGCGTCGTGTTCGGCGCCATCGGGCTGATCGTCGTCGCGCTCGCCCAGCCCACCCACGGCTCGCTGGCCCTCGGTGTACCCCTCCTGCTGGGAGGGTTGCTGTTGCGCCTGTGGGCCTTCGCGCACCTGGGTCCCGCGGGCCGGACCCGGGATCCCGCCGCCCCTGCCACCCGCACCGTGTCCGGGCCCTACCGCTGGGTCGCACATCCCGTCTATCTGGCCAACGGGCTCGTCGCTGGCGGAGTGCTCGCGGCGGCGGCGCCGCCGGTTCCGGTCGTGGTGGGTGCAGCGCTCGCGGTCGCTGCCGCCTACGCGTCGTTGGCGCTGCGCGAGAGCCGGCAGCTCGCCGGGCTGCCGGCGCGATCGGGCCTCGTGCTGACGGGCGCGCGCCTCCTCCGAAGCGAGCGCAGCACGTGGCTATCCGTCGGGCTCCTGCTGGCCGTCGTCCTCGTCCGCGTCTGACCAGTCCTCGCGCCAGGACTCCTGCGCAGCGACGCATCCGGCCCAGTGATCGAGCTGGGCCTGCCGATCCGCGTCCGACCAGCCCAGCAGGCCACCCATCCGCTCGGCGACGGCCTCGGCCACGCTCGCTCCCTGGTCCCGGGCGCGGATCTGGATCTGCGTCCTGCGCCGGAGCACGTCCTCGAGGGTGACGGCGAGCTCTTCGTGCACGGCGTGGTCGATCTCCGCCCACAGGTAGGGCAGATCCGGGACGATCCGCTCCCCCAGCGCCGGCTCCCGGGCGGCCCGGCCCACCACGTCGAGCCAGCGCCCGCCGTGGGCCTGGCGCAGGTGTCGGGCGGTGTCGGGGCCGTAGCGCTCGACCAGCTCGGCGTCGGCGTCGCGTCCGCCGGGCCCGGTGGTGACGAGGGCGTCGCCCTCCCAGCGGATCCCGTCGCCGCCGGGGAGCCGGACCGCCGCCGTCGGGCAGCGCCCCACGTGCATGCCGTCCTCCCGCAGCCGCCTCGCGACCCGGTCCACCACCTCGGCGGACATCAGCCGGTACGTGGTGAGCTTTCCGCCTGCGATGGTGATGAGCCCGTCCTCGTCCTCGACGAGGTGGTGCTCCCGCGACACGGCCATCGGATCCACGTGGTCGCCGTGGGGCGAGATGAGGGGTCGCAGCCCGCCCCAGCTCCCCACCACGTCGTCGGGCCCGAGGTGCGCCCCCGGGAAGGCGCCGTTGAGGGCGGCGAGGAGCGACCGGACCTCCTCCGCCGTCGCCTGCACGCTGTCGTAGTCGCCGTCGTAGTCCGTGTCCGTCGTGCCCACGAGCACCCGCTCGCCCGACGGGATGGCGAAGACGAAGTGCTCGTCCTCCCGGGGGATGGTGATGGTGGCGCCCAGGGGCAGGCGGTCGGCGGGGAGGACGATGTGCACGCCCTTCGTGGGCCGCAGCAGGCGCGAGCGCTGCCGCCGGAGCCCGAGCGTGCGGTCCGTCCAGGGGCCCGTGGCGTTGACCACCACCCGTGCGGACAGCGTGTGGCTCGCTCCCGTGAACCGATCCCGGACCACCGCCCCGCCGACGCGCGCCCGGTGCACGACGAACTCGACGACCTCGGTGTACGGGAGCACCCAGGCGCCGGCGTCGTGCGCGGCCCGGGCCGTGGCCAGCGTAAGGCGGGCGTCGTCGGTGGCGCAGTCCCAGAACACCACGCCCCCGTCGAACCCGTCGGGGTTCATCGTCGGGAAGGCCTCGCGGGCCCGGGCGCCCCGCAGCGTCTGGTGGCGCTTCGGCACCCGGTAGAGCGCCAGCGCCTCGTAGATCGACAGCCCCAGGGCGATCTGCCAGACCGGGCGGGGCCGCTTGCGGTAGACGGGGAAGAAGAAGGGCAGGGGCCGCACCAGGTGCGGGGCCAGCTCTCCGAGCCGCGCGCGCTCGCTGACGGACTCGAACACCAGGCCGAACTGCCGGTGCTCCAGGTAGCGCAGGCCGCCGTGCACCAGCTTGCTGGACGCCGAGCTCGTGCCGCTCGCCAGGTCCCCCTTGTCCACCATGGCGACCCGAAGGCCGCGCATCGCCGCGTCCCGGGCGATGCCCGCGCCGGTGATGCCCGCGCCGATGACGAGGAGGTCGAAGGAGGTGTCGTCCAGCTGCCCGAGGCGTGCGTCCCGGGTCGTCCGTGAGAACGACGAGGGCGTAGGTGCCGTCAGGGCGTGCTGGGCCACGCCTGCACTGCGCCACCAATGGGAGAAAACGTCAAGCTTGGCGTCGACTCACGCCCCGAAGGGCTGGCCTCCGAGCCCCGAGAGCAGGGCCGCGCCCAGCGCCAGGGCGCCCACGAAGAGCACACCGGCGATGGCGAGCAGGGTGCCCGGCCCGCCGATCATCCAGAGGATCCCGAAGAGGCTGAACACGAGGGCGCCGACCACGAAGGAGGCGGCGCGCCCGCGCCACGCGTCCGGGAGCGGCAGCCGATCCCCGAGCGCTTCGCAGACGCCGGTGACGCCCGCGAGCCAGACCCCCATGGTTGCCAGGATGATCAACGGCCAGCCCAGGAAGCCCACGATCGTCAGCCCCAGGAGGACGAGCATCAGCGCGATCCCCGCCGTCACCAGCCCGCCCACCAGCAGGGACGCGCCGGGGGCGGCCTCCACCGTGCGCCGCAGGTTCCGGGACCGCTCCGGCCACGTGGACAGGAACAGCAGGCCGAGCACGACGAGGCACGCCGAGCTCGCCGCCCAGCCCACCAGCCGACCGACGCGCAGCGCCGTGGAGCCGGCGCCGAAGCCCGTCTTCTTTGCCCCGGCGTTCACGTCGAACTTGCCCGCGAGCTCATCGGGCGCCGGCATGGCGCCGTCCACCCCGACGGTGGAGCCGATGACGGACGCCGAGGCCGCCTGGTCGAGCTCGCCGATGAGGTGCACCGCGTCGCCGTCGATGCGGGCATTGGGACCCAGGTGGAGGGTGCCGCCGATCACCACGACGTCGCCGCGCACCTTGCCGTTCACGTGCGCGTTCGCGCCGATGACGACGACGTCGCCGGCCAGGTCTTCGCCTGCAGCGACGGTGACGTCGTGCCCGATGGCCACCCGGTCCGCCTCGCCGGCCACAGCCGGGGCGGCGAGCAGGGTCGTGAACAACAACAGACTCAGCAGGGTCAGGTTCCGCAACATCACGCAGCCTCCGCACGGGCCAGGACGGTCCGCAGACCGTAGGTGACACCCCCCAGGGCGGCTGCGCAGAGCAGCATCAACGTCGGGACGAGCACGGCCGCGACCTCCGCCGATGGCACCAGGTGCGCGGCGAGGACGACCAGGTCCTTGATGCCGAGCACCCAGGACTTGAGGAGCGCGAGGGGCCCGCGCGCCAGCAGGAGGCCCACGAGCAGCGCCGCGAGCACGCCGTCGAGCACCAGGAACACGCCCACGCCGCGCTTGAGGCCGCCGAAGATCTGCAGCCAGCCCGCCTGGGGCTGCGGCAGCGCGGCGCTCCAGTTCGCCACCGCGCTGGTGGCGAGGTCGGGGGGCGCTTCGTAGGCGTGGCGGTCGAGCGCCGCGAAGAAGGAGGCGTAGCCGCCGACGAGGTCCGCGAACGCGGGGTCCTCCTCGAGCAGCCGCTCCGCCTCCGCCTCCGCGGCCGGATCGAGGGTGCCGTCCAGGTAGCGCTGGGCCAGGGCCTCCCGCGGATCGATGGGCGCGTCCGGATCTTCGGCGGGGGGCTGGGGCGGGTTCGGATCGGTGCTCATGGCGTGATCCCCTTTGCCAGAAGGGCTGCTTGCATCTTCTTGCGGGCGCGGAAGAGGCGGTTCATCACCGTGCCGTCGGGCAGGCCGAGGTGCGCGGCGATCTCGGTGTAGGTCATGTGTTCGTAGTGATAGAGGATGATGATCTCGCGGTAGATGTCGCCGAGGCCGGCCAGGGCCTCCTCCATCGCCTCGTTGATTCGGCGCTGGTGGGCGAGCGCGTCGGGGGCGCGCTTGTAGACGTTGTCGCCGATGTCGAGGGCGGGCGCGGCGTCTCGCTGCTCGTCGATCTCGAGGGCGGGGCGCTTCTTGCGGTGGCGGTCGATGCACAGGTTGCGCGCGATCCGATAGACCCACGGACTGAACGGCCGGCTGGCGTCGTAGGTCTCGATGCGCGCGAGTGCCTTCACCATCGCCTCCTGGGCGACCTCGGCGGCGTCCTCACGGTTCCTCAACAGCCGCAGGGCGAGTCCGAAGAGCCCGTCCTGGTACCGCTCCATGAGGAGCTGGGCGGCCCTTCGGTCGCCCCCCTGTACCGCGATCGCCAATTGCTGGTCGCTCATTGCTTCCACGGCCTACGCGGCTCCTTCCGACCCATTGCACGGTTCGGGAAAGAAAATCTGCTCACGCGCGCGGGCTCGCGATCAGAAGGCGGTTGATTGAACTCTCCCGGGAGAATACTTTGTTGAGAAGAAGGAGCCGTCTGGAAGGGGTCGGTTGCATGCCCTCGGACGACAAGTCCCGGAGCGACAAGCTGAAGTCCTACGACACGAAGGACTACAGCGAGGTCATCGATTTCCCGGTCGAGCTGGTCGACCGCGATGGAGTGGTGCGCCGGTATTCCTACGAGGAGTCCCTGGCCGTCTATCACCGCCGGATCCAGAGCGCGCCCTGGCGCTACACCGACGAAGACCTGATCCGCGCCGAGGTCGGTCACTGCAGCGCGCGCATCGATCAGATCAAGCGGAGCTACGCGCACCGCGCCACCACCGGCCTCGCCAACGCGACCGTCAACCCGCGGGCGTGCCTCGGGTCGGGCTATGACCTCATCCGCCAGTTCTACCGGGCCGCGCTGTCGGACCGGGCCCTCGTGGTGGACGGTGAGCTGCCCATCCGCCTCTCGCTGCTCGACGATCAGGCCACCTGCCGCACCTACCACGTCGGCTTCAACGGTGGCCACAGCGAGCACCTGCTGTACGTCTACCCCTTCGACCGCATCGGCGACGGCGACCCCAAGGCGGCCTTCGGCGCCGCCCGCGACCGGTTCCGCGGGCAGGCCGTCGCAGCTGGAGTCGAGGGCATGCTCATGGCGGAGGAGACGTCGGAGGCCGGCTTCCTGCTGACGGGCAGCTCCGAGGTCCCCGCCGGGCTCCGGGATCTCGCGCGCGAGGCGCGGCCGCAGCTGATGACGGGCCCGGACGGGCCTCCGCCAGAGCCGTCGAGCGTCGTCGACTGGATCTTCGAGGAGTCCGCGCAGCCGTGGTGGGCCCAGAACCGGGACAGTGACGACGAGGAGCCGCGGCGGTCCGACTTCGAGCTCGGCGTCATCGCCCTGCGCGAGGAGCGGCACGACGAGGCGCTCGAGCGCTTCCGGCTCGCCGTCGAGCGCAACCCCTGGCACCGGGAGGCCTACCTGGCGCTGCTCGCGGTGCTCGACGGCGCCGGGCTGCACGACGAGGCCGAGATGTACGGCGCGATGGCCGGACACTACCTGCAGGACGACGGCCTGGTGCGCTATCGGCAGGGCATCAACCTCGTGCGCCAGGGGCGCCTCGGCGAGGCCGTCACCTGCTTCGACGACGCCTGCGACATGGACGGGTCGCTGTACCAGCCCTCGTACTTCGCGGCTCACGTGCTCGTGGCCCGGGGCAAGGATCTGGACGGTGCCATCGCGCGGATGAGTACCGCCGCGCGGGCTGCTCCCGAGGAGCTCGGCCTGGGGCGCCTGCACCGCTCGCTCGTGAACACCCGTCGGCTCCGCCTGGGGATGCACTGGATCGGACTGGCGCTGGCGCTGGCCGCGGTGCTGCTCGTGGCCGAGGGCGTCGGCTGGGCCTGGCCCGCGGTCCCGCTCGGGGTGCTCTCGTTCCTGCTCGCGCGCCCGCTCACCGCGGCCCTCGCGCGGGTCCTGGTGCGGCGTCAGGTGGCGCCTCCGGGCGAGGTCGTCACCGACGCGGAGTGACCGCCGCCGGGACGTAGCGCCCGTGGGGCTGGACCATCCGGGCCAGCTCGTGCAGCTCCCGCTCCGAACCGCTGCTCGCCAGGACCACGGTCATGGTTCCGTCCACCCAGGTCACCAGCGTCAGGTCCGCCACGTCGAACGAGTGGATTGGGGGCTCCCCGGCGTCCAGGGTGCGGGACTGGGGCGGGATGTCGGGCTGTCCGTCGATCCGGTGCACCGAGTACCAGCGCCCGCGCCAGGCGAGCATCTGGCTGTCCATCTGGAAGGCGCCGTCCTGCACGCTCAGCTCGGCCGTGAGGACCGGCGGCGCGTCGGGGCCGGTCGACGCCGCCGTGCGGGCGGGGATCATCGAGTCGTGCACGGACACGAGGGACTGGAAGGCGGGCGACGGGCCAGGCCCATCCACGACAGCGACCGTCAGCACGACCAGCAAGCCGAACACCACCCCGAGGAGCGTCAGGAGGCGCAGGGGGCTGCTCATGGCGCGGCCTCCACGAGGGGGTGCAGCGCGCCCAGGAGCGCGTCGGGCCCGTCGTCCACCTCCCGCAGCCCGTCCTCGTCCCCGGACCGTCCGTAGTCGTGGCTCGGGCCCCGGAGGAGCGTGAGCGTGAAGGTCGAGCCATCCGCGTGGGTGCCGGTGATGCCGGCCGTCTCCACGAGGCCGAGGGGGGCGTCGTCGGCGGGCAGCCAGCCCTCCCCGCGGAGTCCGTCCACGGTCTGCAGGAAGTCGTGGACGGCGGCCGTGGCGACCCGGTCGCGCGCCCCGGCGTCGCCCGGCCCGAGCCAGCCGGCGTCGGTGTGATCGAAGGTCCAGCTGCTGCCTCCGGCGGACCACGTGAACGACCGGACGAGCCAGGGGTTCAGCGCCACGAGCTCGTCGGAGGGCCAGTCCCCCGCGGGCGCGAGCAGGCCGGCGAGATCCTGCAGGTCCACGGTGGCCACGGAGTCGGCGGAGTCGGTGCCGGGCCCGGTCACGTGGACGTCCAGGGTCGGACCGTCGGCGGGGAGGGGAGCGAAGGTGATGGTGATCGTCCCCGCGTCGGTCCGGACCCGCACGGTGGGGCCGTCGAGCGGCGCGTCTGTGGGGCGCCAGCGGACCGCCTCCAGGCCCACGAGCTCGTCCAGCAGCACGGCTGCGGCGTTCTCGTCCGCGCGCATGCCGGGTCCGGGCTCGAGGAACCAGCTGGGTCCTCGGCGCTCGAGGGCCAGCGGCGGGTCGGTCAGGCCGCTCTCGATCGCGAGGACGGCCTCCGCGTCCACCGGGAGCAGCCGGCGGTCCCGCCACCCCAGCGGGTCTGCGAGCACGGCGGCCAGCGGTCCAGCGGGCACGATGTGGACCTGGGCGCCCACGGCCACGTAGCGGCCCTGTCCGACGGTCACGGCGTCTCCGATCCGCAAGACCCGCTCGTCGTCGGCGAGCCCGATCGTCACCCGCAGCGCGTCCGGCCCGAGCCCGAAGCTCGCCGGGTCCCCGTCGATCGTCCGCAGGGACTCGAGCCCGGCCAGCCCGCTCGCTGCGGCGTCGGCTCGCACGGACGCGGCGCGCCGGGGGCGATCGTCCGGGAGGGTCACCCGCCACCCGTCCGCCTGGCGCTCGAGCAGGACCATGCCCTTGTCCTGGATGGCGATGCTCTGGATGGATGCGGCGTCGAGGGGCGCCCACAGCGGCGGCGCGGCCACGGCGTCGGGCGTGGGGGTCGGCTCCGGCGCGCGTTCGAGCAGCCAGAGCCACACGAGGAGGGCGCCGAGGACCGTCAGCGCGAGGGGGAGGGCGCGTCGCTGCACGCGGGCACCTTCGGCGGCGGTGGCGGGTGTGTCAAGAGCGCCGCGGTCGTCTTGACACCGGGTACGCGGTGTCTAGCTTGACGCCGCTTCCGGCCCGGAATCGGGTCGCGTCGAGGAGACCCCGTGACTCAGCCCCACGAAGCCGACACCGCCCCCGAGACCCCCGAGGCCCCCGAGGTCGTTCCGGTGGAGGACGTGCCGCCCGCCGAGGAGGCCGCGGCCGACTCCGCGGCCGCGGACGCGCAGGACGACCCGGCCGAGGCGCCCGCAGACGATGCGGCCGAGGCCGAGGAGCCTCCCAAGGACAAGCCCCCCGTCCGCACGCTGGTGGACGTGCTGCGCGACCAGCTCCTGGACAAGGAGACGCAGCTGCACGAGTACATCCAGGCCTACAAGTCCGCGAAGGCGGACATGGAGGACCGGATCGCCCGGCTGCAGCGGGACCGCGAGAAGGTCATCGACCGCGACCGCAAGAACATCGCCAAGGACCTGCTCGAGGTGCTCGACAACCTCGACCGCTCCATCGCGTCGATGGCCGATCCGTCGGACGCCGATGGCGTGCGGATGGTGCACCGGCAGTTCGCCAAGGTGCTGACCGAGTTCGGGGTCGAGCGCCAGGAGGCCATGGGGGACATGTTCGACGCGAACGTGCACGAGGCCATCGGGATGATCCCCGCGCAGCCCACCCACCAGGACCAGGAGATCATCCACGTGGATCGCGCCGGCTACACCTACAAGGGTGAGCTGCTGCGTCCCGCGCGCGTCATCGTCGCGACGAAGGCCTGAGCGCGTGCTCCGGCGCGCAGCGGTCGGCGCGCTCCTGGCGGCCCTCTTCGTCAGCGTCGGCTGTGCCGCCCTGCGGGGAGGCGCGCGGGACGCGAACACGCCGACGGAGTCGCCGGCCACGGTCGCCGCCGATCCCGCCGCCGAGCAAGTCAAGGCGCCGACGCCCAACACGTTGGAGCCGAACTCGGGGGTGGTGGCCTCGGCCCATCCGCTCGCCAGCGAGGCTGGCGCCGAGATGCTGCGCCGCGGGGGCAGCGCGTTCGACGCGGCCGTCGCCACGGCCCTGGCCCTCGGGGTCGTGAACGCCCACAGCAGCGGCATCGGAGGCGGTGGGTTTGCCGTCTACCGCACCGACGGATCCCCGCCGCAGAGCCTCGACTTCCGCGAGATGGCCCCGTCCTTCTTCGATGCCGAGACCTTCGCCGACGGCACCCGCAACAGCCGACGCGGTCCCTGGAGCACCGGCGTGCCCGGCGAGGTGGCGGGGCTCGGCGTCCTGCACGCCCACGGCGGCCTGCTCCCCTGGGCGGACGTGGTGGAGCCCGCGCGGGCGCTGGCCGCGGACGGGTTCCCGGTGGGGCCGTACCTCGGGCGCGCGCTGAAGGCCGTGAGCGCCGACGTCCTCGCGGATCCGGGGCTGCGGGCCGACTTCGCGCCGCAGGGCGTCGTCCTGGCGGAAGGGGAGACCTGCGTCCGGCCTGCCCTCGCGCGCACGCTGGAGTACATCCAGCACCACGGGGCCGACGGCTTCTACTCCGGCCCCATCGCCACGAGCCTCGCGGGCTTCCTGGCGGACCAGGGCCTGCCGTGGACGAGCGAGGAGCTCGCTCGCTACATCACGAAGTCGAGGGAGCCGCTGACGGGGAGCTACCGCGGACACTCCGTGCACGTGATGGGGCCGCCGTCGTCCGGCGGCATCGCGCTCATCCAGGTCCTGGGGATGCTGGAGCGCGTCGAGCACCACGCCATGGCCTACGGCTCGCCGGACTGGTCGCGGGTGCTGGCCCAGGCTCTGAGCCATGCGTTCGCGGACCGGGCGACCTACGGCGGAGACCCGGACTTCGTGGACGTGCCCATCGCCGACCTGACGTCCGTGGCGACCCTGGACGCGCTGGCCGCCGCGCTCCCGAAGCGGGGGCCTGTCGATCTCTACAGCGCGGGACTGTCCGGCCTGCGGGGCGACAGCAAGGCGGTGGTCCCGGATGACGGCGGCACCAGCCACCTGTCCGTGCTCGACGCCCGCGGCAACGCGGTGGCGCTCACGACGACGGTGAACCTCTGGTTCGGCTCCGGCCAGGCCGACCCGGGCACGGGCGTCGTCCTCAACGACGAGATGGACGACTTCGCGGCGCGCCCCGGCGAGCCGAACGCGTTCGGGCTCGTCCAGTCGAGCCGCAACGCCCCGGGCCCCGGCCGCCGCCCCTTGTCGAGCATGTCGCCGACCCTGGTGGTGGGGCCGGACGGCCACGTGGTGCTGGCGGTCGGCGCGGCGGGAGGTCCGAGGATCATCACCAGCACGCTCCAGGTGCTGCTGGCGGTCGTCGATCGTGGCGCGGACGCCGAGGCGGCGCTGGCGAGCAAGCGCATCCACCACCAGTGGCTGCCGCCCACGGTCTACGTGGAGGACGGCTTCCCGGCCGAGGGGCGCGCGTCGCTCGAGGCTGAAGGCTTCACCCTCGGCGACCTGCGCAGCTACGCGGTGGCCCAGGCGGCCGTGCGGAGCCCCGAGGGCGTCTTCACCGGCGGCGGCGACCCCCGCGCCGACGGCAACGCGGTGGTGGTCCCCGCCCCGTGACGGCCCCGCACCTCCACGTCGTCCTGTTCCAGCCGCTCATTCCCCAGAACACCGGCTCGGTGGGCCGCCTCTGCGTCGGAACCGCGTGCCGCCTGCACCTCGTGGAGCCGCTCGGCTTCGACATCTCCGAGAAGGCGGTGCGGCGGGCGGGGCTGGACTACTGGAAGGACGTGGACCTGGCGGTGCACCCCTCGCTGGGAGCCTGCCTGGAGGCCATCGGGGCCCCGCCGGAGCGGGTCTTCCACCTGTCCGCGAGCGCCCCGCGCGTCTACACCGAGGTGCGCTGGCAGCGCGGCGACGTCCTCCTGTTCGGGCGCGAGACCACCGGTCTGCCCCGCGAGCTGCTGGCCGACGCGGGCGACACCGCGCTCTCGATTCCCCGCTTCGGTCCGGTGAGGTCGTTCAACCTCGCCACCGCGGTGGGCGTGGTGGTGTTCGAGGCCTTGCGGGGGGTGCGCCCGGATGCGCTGCCGGGGCCGCCCTTGCATGCGGGCGAGCACGGACCGAAGTAGAGTCTCCACCCACTCCGGCTCCGCCCGGACAGCTGCGGAGAGACCAATGTCGCGCAAGCGCTCCCTGTCGGGGATCAAGCCGACCGGGATGCCCCACCTGGGCAACTACCTGGGGATGATCCGCCCCGCCGTCGATCTCCAGGAGGACCACGACGCCTTCTACTTCATCGCCGATCTGCACTCCCTGACCTCGATGCACGATCCGGCCCTCATCCGGCAGCACGGCTACGACGCCGCCGCGATCTTCATGGCCTTCGGGCTGGACCCGAGCCGGGCGGTGCTGTGGCGGCAGAGCGACGTGCCGGAGGTCTGCGAACTCACGTGGATCCTGTCCTGCCTGACGCCCATGGGCCTGCTCGAGCGCGCGCACGCCTGGAAGGCGGCCAAGGATCGCGGCAACGAGGGCGCGCAGCCCCACGGCCTGTTCGCCTACCCCGTGCTCATGGCGGCGGACATCCTGCTGTACGACAGCGACGTCGTGCCGGTGGGCAAGGACCAGGTCCAACACATCGAGATGACGCGCGACATCGCGGACAAGTTCAACCGGACCTTCGGCGAGACGCTGAAGCTGCCGAAGGCCTCCGTGCAGAAGGAGGTGCAGACGATCATCGGCACCGACGGACGCAAGATGTCGAAGTCCTACGGAAACACGATCCCCGTGTTCCTGCCGGCCAAGAAGCTGCGCAAGGCCATCATGCGCATCGAGACGGACAGCAAGGGCCTCGAGGACATCAAGGACCCGGACACGTGCAACGTGATGACGCTGTACCGCCTGTTCGCCGACGCGGACGCCATCGCCGAGATGGAGGCGAACTACCGCCGCGGAGGCTATGGCTACGGCCACGCCAAGCAGGCGCTCTTCGAGGCGATGGAGGCGCACCTCGGGCCCTACCGCGAGCGCTACCTCGCGTTGCGGGCGGACGAGGCCGCGCTGGAGGAGATCCTGCGGGACGGGGCGCGGAGGGCGCGGGAGGTGGCGCTGCCGCTCATCGAGACGGTGCGGGCCCGCGCGGGCCTCGGCATTCCGCGCAGCTGAGATCGGGAGGACGACGTGACTGAGCCCAAGACCCCCTGGATCCTGATCCTCGCCGGTGGAGCCGGCACGCGCTTCTGGCCCGCGTCCCGGCGCGACCGGCCGAAGCACGTGCTGCCCGGCCTGGGCGGCGATGGCCGGACGCTGCTCGAGGCGACCATCGCGCGCGTGCTGCCGCTGACGCGCCCCGAGCGGGTGTTCGTCGTCACGGCGGCGGACCAGGTCGACATCATCACGCCGCACCTGCACGGGCTGCCCGCGAGCCAGGTGATCGCCGAGCCGGAGCCGAAGAACACGGGTCCTGCGGTCACCCTCGGCATCCTGACGCTGACGCAGCGAGGGGCCGGTCCCCACTCGCCGGTCGTCGTGCTCCCGGCCGACGCGTGGGTGGACGACGAGGCCGCCTTCCGAGCCAGCATCCTGCGGGCCTCGGCGGCGGCGGAGCAGCACAAGTCCATCGTCACGCTCGGCATCACCCCGACCCGCCCTGAGACGGGCTACGGCTACATCCAGCTCGGCGAGGACGACGTGGAGGTCACCGGGGGAGGGGACGCCGCGGTGACGCAGGTGGCGCGCTTCGTGGAGAAGCCCGATCGGGCCGGCGCCGAGGCGATGGTCGCCGACGATCGCAACCTCTGGAACGCGGGCATCTTCGTCTTCCGGCTGGGCTACCTCTGGTGGCTGCTGGGCGATCTGAGCGACGAGTGGGACCTGGCGCTGATGATGATCAACGCCTGCCTGGTGGATGGCGACCCGGAGGCCCTCGCCCACGAGTACGGCAAGTTCGAGTCGATCAGCATCGACCACGGTGTCATCGAGCACGCGCCCTCGCTGCTCTGCGTGCGCGCCGACTGGGGCTGGAGCGATCTCGGGTCCTGGGACGCCGTGGCGCAGGTGATGGACACGGCGCCCGGCGGTGTCGCGCGGGCCGACCGCGTCATCGCGAAGGCCGCCGGCGGCAACGTGATCTTCGCGCCGGGCAAGACCGTCGCCCTGCTCGGAGTCGACGACCTCGTGGTGGTGGCGACCGATGACGTCGTGCTCGTCGCGCCCCGGAGCCGCGCGCAGGAGGTGCGGGAGCTCGCGGCCGCGGCTGCTCCCCAGGAGGACGCAGCGGCCGACGACGCGTCGGACGAGGCGGCTGAGTGAGCCGGCCCTCCACCCCCCTCGCGCTGCCGGTCCTCACCTGGGGGATCTTCGGGGGCCTCGCCGCGTCCATGTTCTGCTTCTGCTGGGTGGTCTCCGTGCCGGCCGGCTGGGGCGCGGTTCGGTGGGCGTCGCGCGTGCGTCCGGGCCTGCGCGGCGGCACCGCGGTCAGCATCGGGCTGGGTACCGGGCTGATCCTCGGGATGGTGACGGCGTCGTTCGGGACCGTGATGTTCCTCAAGTCGCTGGATCCGCAGGCCCTGCAGGAGAGCGCGGAGATGACCTCGGCGTTTCTCGGCGAGGACACGGAGGTGTCGGCGAAGGCCGCGGCGCTGGGGCACGCCTTCATGGCCTTCTGGGCCAACCTGTTCTTTGGGGTGATGGGGGGACTGCTCGGCGCCGCTGGGCTGTCGAAGGAGCCGCCCGCGCCGCCCGCGCCGCCGAAGTACCGGTTCGAGCCCCGAAAGCCCATCGCGCCGCCCGCGGCGGAGCCGACGCCCCATGAATTCGCGCGCGACGACGTGCCGATCGAGGAGGTGCCGTCCGAGGCGTTCCAGTCCGCCTGGCGCAGCGCCGCCGAGGGGGGCACTCCGCTCCAGGCGCCGAAGCAGGCGCCGCCGCCCACGACGGACGAGCACCTCGACGCGGTGTCGGACGCGGACATCGCCCGCCAGACGGGCGAGGACGCAGCGACGATCGCGGTGCAGTCAGCGAGTGATGAGGACTCGGCGACGATCGCCGTGAGGCCGGCGGTGGCGGAGGACTCGGCCACCATCGCGGTGCGGCCGGCGGTTGCGGAGGACTCGGCGACGATCGCCGTCCGGCCGGCGGAGCGCGACGAGGACTAGCGGATCCCGGTGGGGCCTACCGCTCGCCCCACTTGTCGATCTTGCCGTCCGCGTTCAGGTCCCAGCCGGAGCGCTGCATGACGCCGCCCTGGTAGTACTCCCAGTAGTCCATCTTGCGGTCGCCGGTGGTGTCCATCTCGACGCGCGACAGGACGCCGCCCTCGTAGTAGCGGACCAGGTCCGCGAACCCGTCGAAGCGGGTGTCCCACTCGGCGCGGATGCGCTCCCCGGAGTCGTAGTAGTCCTTCCAGTCGACCCGGCCGTCGAAGTCGGCGTCGATCTCCTCACGGGTCATCTCGCCGCCTTCCCAGATCTGGATGACGTCGATCTTCCCGTCGAAGTTCAGGTCGATCTCCTTGCGGACGAGCAGGATGGACTCGTCGCCTTCGCCCACGCGGTAGTAGTTGAAGACATCGGCGTTGCGGTCGCCGTTGACGTCGAGGTTCACCTTGCGGAACCCGCCCTCCTCGAACTCCTCGACCGGCTCGATGACCTCGTCATCGTCGACCTTCTTGTTCTTCTTGCGGGTCTTCTTGTGCTTCTTCGTCTGCGCGAGCGCGGGGGTGACGATGAAGACGGCGCCGATCAGCAGCAGCAGCAGCAGAGCGAAGGAGCGGGTGGCGGGCTTCATGGAAGGTCCTCGTGGGCGCACGTGCCCAGGCGGATCCTAGGTCCAAGGCCCGATCCGGTCAACGCGCGCGGGGTGCGAACGCTCGACGAGGCCCTAAGCTACCGCCATGCGGATCCGCCTCTTCCTCCTGATCACCGTCCTCGCCGCGCCCGCCGGGGCCGCGACGGGGGGCGACGAGGCACCCTCGGTCGCCCTCCCAGCGAGCCGACCGGGGCCCGACGAACTCAGCGGGGCCGGTGCCCGGCGCCTGGCGAAGAGCTTCGACCGCGCGCTCGAGGCGCTGGATGACGCCCGCTGGAGCGACGCAGCCGCGGGGTTCGATGCCGTGCTCGCCGAAGTGGACTGGCCCGAGGCAGCGTTCAACGCAGCGTTGGCCCGCTACCAGCTGCTCGACCTCGCCGCAGCCGAGGTCCACGCGGCGGCCGCGGTCGATGGACTCGATGACGGCCCCAGCCACTGGTTGCACGCCGTGGTGCTCGGGGCGGTGGGACGCAACCTCGACGCGCGGGCGGCCGCGGAGCGGGCGGCCCAGTGGGCGCGGGACCAGCAGGACGCGCCGCTCCTGGTCCGGAGCTTGCTGCAGCAGGCGAGCGCCTCGCGGCTGGCGGGCCGATACGCCGAAGCGCGGACCGCCGCCGAGGAAGCGCGCGCGGCGGCGGTGGCTCTGGGGGATCCGTTGCTGGTCGCCGCCTCCGGGCTCGCCGTGGGCCACGCCGCGGCTGCGGCCGGGGACCCCGACGGGGCGGCGCGGGCCTTCGCGGAGGCGGGCAGCAGTGCAATCAAGGCGCCCGGGGCGCAGCACGAGCTCGCGCTGGCGGACGCCGAGTCCGCGTGGCGGACGGGTCGCACCGGGGAGGCCCGGTCCCTCCTCGCGGTGGCGCTCTCCGGGATCGACGCCGACGGCGCCGTGCCCCCGCTGACCCGCGCGGGTCTGCTCTCCCGGGCTGCGCCGCTCCTCTTCTCCCTGGGAGACGTGGCGGGCGCCCAGGCGCGTCTCACGGCCGCGGATGACGTCCTCCGCCCGGCGGGGGCGCTCGCTGCGATCGCGGACATCGACACCGTCCGCGCCTCCTGGGCCATCGCGGCGGGAGACGTCGAGCGGGGTGCCGTCCTGCTGCGGTCGGCGGTGGCCACGCTCGAGCAGGTGCAGGCGCCCATGGCCCTCGCTGCGGCCCAGCTCGCACGGGCCCAGGTGATCGCCGAGCAGGGGCAGATCCAGGAGGCCCTGCGCCTCGCCGCGGCCAGCCGGGACGCCTTCGAAGCAGCGGGCAACCTCGACGGGCTCCCGGGCGCCTGGCTCGTGCTCGCCGAGCTCAAGGGGCGGGGCGGCGCCCTCGCGGACGCGCACGCAGCGGGTCTGCGGGCCGTCGAGCTGGCCACGAACCGCGGCAACCCCCGCCAGGAGGCCGCGGCCCGGGCGGAGGTCGCCGT
>ENA-OWNT01001356-OWNT01001356.1-seawater-metagenome-genome-assembly--contig:-NODE-1356-length-31515-cov-6.400057_pt1 | contig 31515 bp, 18 predicted proteins | sample MGYA00238136_ERZ651165 | MGnify/ENA primary metagenome ERZ651165 (study PRJEB26861, sample SAMN08777766) | seawater metagenome | isolation source: coastal seawater | place: USA: Florida | collected...
GTGTTCAACGCGGCCCCCACTGCGGACGCGGGCGGGCCGTACACCGGCACGAAGGGCAACCCGGTGACGTTCGACGGGTCCGGCTCGTCGGACCCGGACGGCTCCGTCGTGCAGTGGGAGTGGGACTGCGAGACCGACGGCACCTACGACGTCACGTCGACCCAGAGCACCGGCAGCACCTGCACGTACGCCGCGGTGGGCGGCTTCACGGTGACGCTGCGGGTGACCGACGACGACGGCGACTCGGCGACGGCGACCTCGACCGTGACGGTAGGCAACGATCCGCCGACCGCCAACGCGGGCGGCCCGTACACCGGCGTCGAGGGCGTCGGGGTGGCTGTGGATGGCTCCGCGTCGGCCGATCCGGGCGGCTCGATCATCCTTTGGGAGTGGGACTGCCAGGACGACGGCACCTTCGAGCTGCAGGAGACCCAGGCCACGAGCTCCTGCACCTACCCGGACGACGGCGTCTACACGATCCGCCTCCGCGTCACGGACGACGACGGCGCGGTGAGCAGCCTCGCGAGCTCCAGCGCCACGATCACCAACGTGGATCCGACCATCACGTCCACGTCGTTCCCAACCGGGGACGAGGGCATCAACCTCACGTTCGCGGCGGCTGCAACGGACGCCGCGGGCGACGTCCTGACCTACACCTGGGACTTCGGCGACGGCGCCACGGCCTCCGGGCCCACGGTCACGCACGCCTACGACGACGACGGCAGCTTCACGGTCGTGCTGACGGTGACCGACGGTGACGGCGGATCAGCCACGGCGAACGGCACCGCGGGCGTCGCCAACGTCGCGCCCACTCTGAGCCTCGGAGGCCCCACGACGGGCGACGAGGGGGCGCTGCTGTCCTTCACGGCCACCGGCTCGGACGTCGCGGGCGACCTCGCGTCGCTGACGTACAGCTGGGACTTCGGCGACGGCTTCTCGGACACCGGCACGGCGCCGGACCACGCCTACGGCGACAACGGCACCTGGACGATCAGCGTGACCGTGGACGACGGTGATGGCGGCACCACCACGGAGACGCTGACGGTCACGACGTCGAACGTCGATCCGACGATCACGTCCACCGCGCCCACCAACGCGTCCCAGGGAGCCCTCTACTCCTACGGCCCCGTGGTGGACGATCCGGGCACCGACGACACGTTCACCTGGACGCTCGACAGCGCGGCCCCCGCGGGGATGACCGTGGACGCGACCACTGGCCTCATCGAGTGGACGCCGACGTACGACCAGTCGCTGACGGGGACCTTCCCGATCACGCTGACCGTGACGGACGACGACGGCGCCGCGGCGGTCGAGACCTGGACCATCACCGTCAGCACGGTGGACACGGACGGCGACGGCCTCCCGGACGACTGGGAGACGGCCAACGGCTTCGATCCGAACGATCCCAGCGATGGCCTGCTCGATCCGGACGCGGACGGCCTCGACAACCTCACGGAGTTCGGACTCGGCCAGGATCCGAACGTCTTCGACGGGCCGACCGCCGTGACGCCGGTGTCGCCGGTGGCGGGCGCCGAGGTCACGACCGACACGCCGGACCTGGTCTTCGACAACGCGACGGATCCCCAGGGCGAGGTCTTGACGTACGACGTCGAGGTGTACGAGGACGCGGCGCTGACGACGCTGCTGACGAGCGCCACGGCCCTCGCCGAGGACGGCAGCGGAACGACGACGTGGACCGTGGACGTCGCCCTGACGGAGAACACGAGCGTCTGGTGGCGCGCCCGCGCGAACGATCCGTTCGTGGCCGGGCCCTGGAGCGCGGAGGAGGAGTTCTTCGTCAACACCACGGACGAGGCGCCGGACGTGCCGGTGCTCGTGTGGCCGCTCGGCGGCCAGATCGCCGGCCTCGCGCCGACGCTGCTGTGGAGCCCGGCGGCGGATCCCGACAACGACGACGTCACCTACGACGTCGAGGTGTGGGACGAGCTCGCGGGCCTGCTCGTGGAGAGCGAGACGGGCATCGTCGGCGGCGACACGGAGGTCAGCTGGAGCGTCTTCGGGCCCCTCACGGAGGACACTCTGTACTCCTGGACGGTGCGCGCGGTGGACGAGGATGGCCTCGTGAGCGACTTCGCCCCCGAGGAGCTCTTCATCGCGTCCGACGCGAACGGCCCGCCGACGGGCACCGCGTTCACGAACCCGCTCGACGGGGACTCGCTGTTCACCACGGCTGTCGTGTTCGCGGCGTCGGAGGGCACGGACCCCGAGGGCACCGAGCTCGAGTACCAGTTCGAGTACGACCTCGTGGCCACGTTCGACGGCACCGACTACGCCGCCGCCACGGTCCCGGCCAGCGGCACGGGCACCGTGGAGTGGGCCATCGCGGACGACGGACTGACGCTCCCGGAGAACGCCACGGTCTTCGCCCGCGTGCGGGCCATCGACGGTGACGGGCTCGCTTCTTCGCCGGACACGATCTCGTTCTTCGTGCGCGGCCAGAACGATCCGCCCGAGGTGCCGACGCTGATCAGCCCGGCGCAGGGCACGGAGGGCGACGGCTCGCCGACGCTGGAGGTGTCCGAGCCGGTCGATCCCGAGGGCGACGACGTCACGGTCGACTTCGTCGTGGCGCGCGACATCGAGCTCACGGACGTCATCGTCGAGCGGACCGGGGTCGCGCTCGACGGAAGCGGATCGGTGACCTGGGCCGTGGAGGTGGCGCTGGACGGCGAGGTCTTCTGGACGGCCCGCGCGGTGGACGCGGACGGCGAGGAGTCCGAGTGGGCTGCCCCGTGGCGCTACGTCGTGCCGGATCCCGACGTGGGTGACGACGACGATGACGACGACGGCGGCGGAACGGGTGGCTGCGACTGCCAGAACAGCGTGGCGGGGACTGGCTCTCCGATGGCCTGGCTGCTGCTCCTGCTGCCCCTCGCGCTGCGGCGCCGGCGCTAACGCTGCGGCACCGCCGCGAGCGGGCTAGAACTCGAAGCGGTAGCCCAGCCAGGGCCGGATCGGCAGCTGGCGGAAGATGAACGGCCGCGGCGCCTCGCGCGCCCCGGTCTCTTCGTCCACGGCGCCCTTGCCGTAGATCCACTGGTACTGCGACTGGGCGTTGTAGGTGTTCATCACGTCCAGGTAGACGCTCATCTTCATGCGGTTCTTGAAGACCCGCTGGTTCTCGATGCGCAGCGACAGCTCGTGGAACACGCCCAGGTTGCGGCCGTTGTAGTCGTACAGGACCGTGCGCCACGTGGCGCCGTCGTCCATCAGCTCGTGCACGACGGGGGTGCGCGGGCGGCCGCTCCGCAGCTCCCAGCTCCCGCTGATGGTCCAGGGGTGCTTCTTGCCGAGCTTCACCTCGCCGCCGATCCGCAGCCCGTGGCGCTGGTCGAAGAGCGGCGCGAACGTCTGTGGCCCGGCCTCGTTGAGGGGGTTGTGGCGCATCGCGCGGCCGAGCGAGTAGCTGGCCAGGACGCCGAAGCGCTTGAGCCGCAATCCGAAGAAGACGTCGATGCCGCTCGCCGTTCCCTTGCCGACGGACTGGTAGCTCACGCCGCGCTGCACGGCCTCCAGCGTGTCCGGGTTCACCAGCAGGTGGTCGAGGATCCGGTGGTACGCCTCGATCCGGATGAGCGCGCCGATGGGCAGGAGCTGCTCGATCGCGGCGCTGAACTGGATCGCGCGGGCGGGCTTGAGGTCCGTCGCTCCGGCCACCGGGTCGTAGATCAGGGGATCCGTGGGGATCTGGTGGGTCAGGGCGAAGGTGCCCTTGATGGTGGTCATCGTGGGCAGCGGCAGCGCGATGCCCGCGCGCGGCGAGACCAGGGGTTTGCCCGTGGCGTTGACCGGCGTCACCCGCACACCCAGCTGCGCGTCGAACGGGCTGCCCAGGAATCCGCGCCAGTCGTCCTCCAGGTAGAGCGCGAGGGTCGTGAACTCCTTGCGGGGATTGAACGCCAGCTCGAACGCACCCATGTCCGCCCAGGGGGTCGCGGCCCAGGTGGGCACGGTGCGCGGGTCCTTGATGACGCCGTCGCCGTTGATGGACGTGTAGGCCAGCTCGAGTCCGGCGCTGAGGACGTGCTTGCCGGCGTCGTCGAGCTGGAAGCTGGCGTCGCTGCGCCACGACGGCCGCAGCGTCTTGACCTTGCGGGTGACGGAGAACGCTGCGTCCTGGACCTCGTCGGCCTCGTCGTGCGTCAGCGCGACCATGTTGCGCCACTGGATGCGGGGGCCGATGTCCCAGCGCCAGTCGAGGCTGCCCAGGTACAGCTTGTTGCGGGCGTCGAGACCCGCGTCGAACTGGAGCAGCGCCGGGTCCTCCGGGTCGTCTGAGACGCCGAAGCTCATGCGGTCGTGGGAATGCAGGATGGTGAACCGCACGCGGTGTCCGCGCTCCGCGTACGTCAGCCGCCCCATGTACTCGCCGAAGTCGAGCCCGAACTCCGCGTCCTTCGACAGCACGCCGGCGGCGCGCATGACCGCGAAGTACGGCTCCAGGAAGCTGCGGCGCCCGGCGATGACGAAGCTCGCGGGGGCGCCGGGCTTGCCGATCGGCCCGCCGATGTAGCCCGACCCCATCGCCATGTTGATGTCGACGACGCCGTCGAACTGGTCGTTGGGTCCGTCGATGTAGTCCACTTCGAGTGCGCCCGCGAGGCTCTCGCCCAGGCGCGCCGGGGTGGCCGACGTGTGCAACCGGATGCCGTCCGCCACGTTCGGGTTGAACATGGTGAAGACCCCGCCCAGGTGGTTGGGGTTCTGCATCTGGATGCCGTCGAAGTAGAAGAGCGTCTCGTCGGCGGCGCCGCCGCGCACGTTGAAGGTGGCGAACAGATCGCCGTCCCCGCTGGCCCCGGGCAGCTGCTGCACGGCGCGACCCACGTCGCCCATGGCCCCCGGAGCGAGCTCCACGTCCCGCTTGGTCATCTCCCAGGTGCCGACGACGGCGCCCTCCGGAGCCTTCAGCGGCGCGCGCTCCACCTCCCGCCAGGGCTTGCGGCCGATGACGATGGACTCGTTGCCCGGGTCCGCCGGGAGCAGGATGACCTCGAAGGTCAGCCGCTGGTCCGCGGCCGCTTCGACGGGCTCGACGGAGCGCTGGAAGTCCGGGTGGAAGATGACGACCGTGACCGTCCCGGAGGGCACGCCCTCGAGCTCCCAGCGACCCTCGAGGTCGCTGGCCGCTGCCAGCTCCGTGCCCGAGATGGAGACCACGGCGCCGATGACCGGCTTGCGCTTGTGGTCCATCACGCGCCCCGCGAGCGTGCTCGTGGGCGGCTCGGGCTCGGGCTCCTCCACCTTGGGCACGAAGCTGAACGTGTAGTCGATGGCGATCGGCGCCGGCTCGCCGTCCACCTCCCCCGGCTCGAACACGAGCTCGGTCGCGGCGGCCAGGGCGGCAGCGTCGAGCTGCTCGTGGATGCCCGACACGAGCTCGGTCGAGGTCACGATGCCGGCCTCGTCGATGACGATGCGGACGACGACGTCGCCCCCGATCCCCTCGGCCTGCAGCGCCTCGGGATAGTCCGGCGGGACCTGGGAGAGCAGCTCGGGCGGCTTGGTGAGCACCGGGCCGGGCGGTTCGTCGTCCTGGGCGACGGCGAGGGCCGGGAACGCCACGAGGGCGCAGGCGAGAGCGAGCAGAACGCGAAGGAGCCCCATCAAACGTGTGGACCGATGCGGGGCGACGACGGGGTGCACGGGGAGCAGTCTAGCCTCCGGTAAGGTGGCCCTCGCGCAGTGCACTGGGAGGGGCATGCCGACGATCGACACCAGCGGAGCCCCCGGGCGTGACGGAGCGGACGGTCGCCCCGGACGCGACGGCAAGAGCGGCCGTCCCCTGAAGAAGGGCGGCTACTCCAAGGGCGGCAACGGCACGAACGGCACCGCCGGCAAGCGCGGCACCAAGGGCAAGAACGGCAAGAGCGTCCGCGGGCGCCTGCAGGTCACAGCCCACGGGGTCCAGTACAAGGGCACGGGCGGCACCGTCGACATCAGCGACGGTCTGTACATCGATGCCTCTGGCGGACGTGGAGGCTCCGGTGGGCGTGGCGGACGCGGCGGGAGCGGCGGCTACGGCAACCCGTCCGGCAGCCGGGGATCGGACGGATCCGGTGCGGACGGCGCGGACGGCGGCAACGGCGGCAACGTCACGATCACCACGGCGGACTCCCACCTGCTCGGGCTCCTGCGCGGCGTCGACACCTCCGGCGGGCGCGGCGGCAGCGGAGGCTGGGGATCTCCCAGCGGCAGCGACGGCTACCGCGGCACGGACGGCGAGCTCCGCCTCATCCACAAGAACAAGCAGTTCGAGGAGGAGGACGACCACTTCGGGTTGGTGGTCGGGACGCTCGGCCGCACGTTCGACGACACGCTCCTGAACGGCAACGCCACCCGAGGCACGGTCTTCACGGTCGGGTCCGCGGACGTCGTGAATGGCTCGGCGATCTCGATCCCCGCGCCGTTCGGGGTGCGGGTCTTCGCGGACGACCCCATCCGGGTGCTGCCGAGCCTCCTGATGGTGGAGGACGGGGTCCTGGGGCCGCACGGCGGGCGCGAGGCCGAGGGGCGCGTCATGGGGGCGGTCCTGGAGCGGTGCGACATCGGCTTCTTCGGACTCACTGCGTCCGCATGGTCGGCGCGGGCGGGCGCTCCGATCCACCTGGGCTCGTCGAGCGCGGACCGCTCCTACGTGATCCCGGTGAACCACCGGCTCGACGTGTCCTCTGCGCTGGCGCGGTGGACGGCGGATGGCGTGACGGCGCCGAGCGAGGACGAGCTCGAGCCGGGGGAGGACGGCCTCGTTCCCTTCAACCCTGCGCTGCGGGACGCCAAGGCGGCGCTGGCGCTGACGGAGGCGGACCGCCCGTTCCTTGAAGCGCTCAAGGCGGACCTGGATCACCTCGCGCCCGACGACCAGATGGCGGCGTACTCGGGCCTGCTGATCGCGCGGCTGCTGCAACCCGGCGAGGTGGACGAGCTGAAGATCGCCGACCGCCTCGCGGAGATGGCGGCGATCCTGGAGGGGCGGCTGACGGATCGGGAGACCTTCGTGGCCTCCTACGGGCGCTACTCCGTGGATCCCACCCACGAGGAGCAGGTCGTGCCGGTGCTGGCCGCGGCGGCGGACTTCTTCGGGGCGCTGAACCGGGACACGCGCAGCAAGATCCTGGACGCCGCCTACTTCGCGGCGAGCACCGACGGCTACGTGGACGGCAGCGAGAAGCGCATCCTGCTGCGGCTCGGGGCGGCGCTGGGCTTCGACGCGGCCTGGTTCAACGAGCACATGCCGCAGGTGCGCAAGCCCGGCGTCTCGGCGGCGACGGCCGAGCGAAGCAACCGGCCCGCCATCGGACTCATCCCCCTGGGCGGGTTCGGGCTGCTCGCGACCGCCCTGGGCCTGATGCCGCCGGAGTACGCGGCCCCCCTGGAGCTCGGGATGGCGACCCCGCTGGCGGTGTTCTCGCTGCTCGCGCTCGCCGCCGTCGGCCACCTCCTGAGCCAGGTCATCGTGGAGCGGATGTCGTTCAACGTGGCCTGCCGCTCCTGCGCGAGCGTGCGGCTGGCCGCCCTCGACGCGGGCGCTTCGCGGCTGATGATCGGGGACGCGGACGGCTACCGCTGCCTGGACTGCGGCGCGCGCGGGACCACCGAGGTGGGCGGGGATCGGCAGCTGTTCCATCACCAGCGCGCGGTCGCCGGAGGTCCCGACGTCGTCGGACCGTTCTTCGTCATCGCGCTGTTCGTGATCGGCGTCGCGGTGCAGATGACCCACGTGGGGCTCGGGGTCACGGGCGCCGGCGTGCTGACGCAGGGGGCGCTCTATCTGCTCGCCTTCTGGCTGATCACGCCCATGGAGCGCGAGCACGCCACACCCGTCTGGCCGGTGGCGATGATCGGCGGCATCGCGGGCTTCATGGCCCTGGCGATGAGCGGAGCGTTCGGCTGATGGCCACCGTCGCCGAGCAGCTGGCGTCCCTCGCGGACCTCGTCGAGAAGGGCTTCCTGACCCGGGAGCAGTTCGAGGAGGAGCGCGATCGCATCCTCGCGGAGGCCCGCGCCCGCTCCGAGTCGTCCAAGGCGGGGCCGGCGCTGCCGTCCAGCGGGATCGGCGCCCAGCCCGGCGCGCAGTTCGGGGGATACGCGCTGATCGAGCTCCTGGGCGAAGGGGGCATGGGGCGGGTGTTCCGTGCGCGGCACACGCTGGAGACGGTGGCTGAGCGCCAGGGTGGCGACGTCGCGCTCAAGATCGTTCTGCCCGAGCTCGCCCGCGACGAGCGATACCGGACCCGCTTCCAGCAGGAGGTGGAGCTCGGGCTGCGGCTCGCCCACGACGGCCTCGTCCGCATGCACGAGTACGTGTCTGATGGGGACACGCTCGGTGTCTCCATGGAGTTGATCCGGGGCCGCTCCCTGGCAGATCGGCTGGACGCGGAGGGGCCGCTGCCGGCTGACGAGGTGGTGCGCCTCTTCGTCGGCGTCCTCCAGGCCGTGGGGTACGCCCACGCGGCCGGCGTGGTGCATCGGGACCTGAAGCCCGACAACATCATGGTCCGCCCGGACACCGGGGCGCCGGTGATCCTGGACTTCGGCATCGCAAAGGCCGGGGACGCGGCGACCCGCACCCGGACCGGCGTGGCCATCGGCACCGCGAACTACATGCCGCCGGAGCAGCACCGCAGCGCGTCGCAGGCGGACGCGCGCAGCGACGTCTACGCCATCGGCCTGAGCATGTACGAGCTGCTCGTGGGGCGGCTGCCCTGGCCGGATGACGCGGACCTCGCCGGCGTCCTGATGGCGAAGCTCCAGGGCGACATGCCGATGGCCCACGGGCTGAACCCGGCGGTGCCGCCCGCGCTGTCCGCGATCGTGGCGAAGGCGGCGTCGGTGAGGCCCGAGGATCGCTGGCCGGACACGGCGTCGTTCGTCGTGGCGCTGCTGGGCGCGGACCTGGCGACGCTCGCTCCCGAGGAGGAGGAGGCGAGCGCCGACGACTTCGTGCTCGAGGACGACGACGGAGTCATCGAGGACGACGAGGACGAGGTCGACGAAGACGACGACGTCGAGGACGAGGACGACGAGGACGACGAGGACGTCGACGACGACGACATCGAGCTGGAGTCGGGGGGGCGCTACAAGACGGTGGTCGAGGAGCCCGGTGTGCCCGAGCCGGCGCCTGCGCCATCGGCGGCGGAGCCCGTCGCGCCTCCGTCGGCGGCGGAGCCCGTCGCGCCTCCGTCGGTGGCGGAGCCTGCGTCCCCTCCAACGGTCGCGGACGCTGCCACAGGGCCCACGGCGCCCGCGGCCGCCCCGATGCCCCCCTCGCCGCTGCGGGCTCATCTCGCGGAGCACCACCGCGCCTGGCAGGTGGTCGCCGGCGTCGCGCTGCTGCTCGCCGTCCCGCTGATCACGGTGTCGTCCGGCGGCTCGGCGCCGGCCCCCGCTCCCCCTGCGATGACCGACGGCATCGCTCCCAGCCTCGCCGGCGAGCAGGCGTCGGCCGAGCCGCCTGGGAGCCCCGGCTCCGAGCCCATCGCGCAGCCCATCCCCGAGCCGCCGCCGGAGCCGACGCCGGAGCCGACGCCCGAGCCGGCACCGGAGGTCGCTCACGAGCCGCCGCCTCCGGTCCGCACCCGCTCTGCGCCCCGTCCCGAGCCGACTCCCGAGCCCACTCCGCCTCCTCCGCCGGCCGAGCCGACCCTGGCGATCCAGAACCCCCGCGCGGTCACGGCCGGTGCTGTCTGGCCGATCGCGATCAAGCTGGAGGATCCGCCTCCGGGGCCGTGCTCGGTGAAGGTCTACTACCGGGACGGCGTCGACGTGCGCCGGGTGAAGGGCCAGCCGAGCGGAGGGGATCTCTGGGAGGCCGAGATCCCCGTGCCCGACGGAGCAGACACGCTGTCGTGGTGGGCCACCGCCCGCTGCGGGGACTCCAAGATTCGCTACGGCTCGGCCAGCGAGCCGCAGGTCACGCGGGTCCAGTGAAGGAACGACGATGAGACGACTCGCGCTGCTGATCCTCCTCGCCGGGTGCGCCCCTCCAGACCCGGAGGTCGCCGATCAGCTCGACCTGGCGGTCCTCGGCACCGCACCGACCTGGACCGGTAGCGAGACCGGGAACACCTACGCGGTCGACTGGGCGGACTTCGACGGGGACGGCGATGACGATCTCGCCGTCGGAGGAGCCGGCGCGAACTGGGTCTACACCTCTGGCGCCTCGGGGCTGACGCTGGCCTGGACGTCCCCCGAGACGGACAACACCCGCTCCGTGCGTTGGGGGGACTGGGATGGAGACGGCGACCCCGACCTCGCGGTCGGCAACTACAACGCGCCGGACAAGGTGTACGCGAACAACGGCGGCACCCTCACGCTCGCCTGGGCCTCGACGGACAGCGACGCCACCTGGAGCGTCGACTGGGGGGACTGGGACGGGGATGGAGACCTCGACCTCGCCAGCGGCGCGTTCAACGACCCGGTCCGCGTGTATGAGAACGGCGGCGGGTTCCTCACGCTCGCCTGGTCGTCTACGGAGATCGACACCACGTACGCCGTGGCCTGGGCCGATGTGGACGGCGACGGCGACGCCGACCTCGCCGCCGGGAGCGGGTCCAATCCCCAGGTCCGGCTCTACACGTCGTCCGGGTCGGCGATGGCTCAGACGAGCGAGTTCCAGGTGGGCTTCTCGACGGTCTACGACCTCGCGTGGGCGGACTACGACGGGGACGTCGACCTCGACCTGCTCGCCGGCAGCACCGGAACGGACCGGCTGTACCAGAACGGCGGGGGCGTGCTCACGGAGGTGTGGGCGTCGCAGGAGAACGACATCACCAACGACGTGGACTGGGGCGACATCGACGGGGACGGCGACCTGGATTACGTCGCCGGCGGCGGCTACTCGTCGGGAGCCCGGATCTACTCCCAGAACGTCGGCTCGTTCTTCGTCACCTGGTCTTCGACGGGCGAGGACGACGCCGACGGGGCCGCGTTCGGTGACGCTGGGGGGGACGGAGACCTCGATCTCGCGTTGGTCTTCTACGACAACTTCGACGAGGTCGAGCTGTACGAGACCATCACCGACCTCGACGGCGACACCTACGACACGGCCGTCGACTGCGACGACAGCGACGCTTCGGTCTACCCGGGCGCCCCCGAGACGTGTGACGGCGTCGACAACGACTGCGACGGCACGGTCGACGAGGGCTACGACGGGGACGGGGACGGCGTCGCGGCCTGCGGCGCCACTCCAGACTGCGACGACACGGATCCCGCCAACTACCCAGGCAACGCCGAGGTCTGCGACGGAGCCGACAACGACTGCGACGGCACCGCGGACGCGGACGCGGCGGGCGAGGTCGACGCGGACGCGGACGGCGCGCTGTCCTGCGTCGACTGCGACGACGGCGACGGCGACAACACTCCCGGCAACACCGAGGTGTGCGACGGCAGCGACAACGACTGCGACGGGCAGGCCGACGCCACCGGCGGTGAGGGCGACGCCGACGGGGACGGCTGGCTGGCCTGCGAGGACTGCAACGACGGCTGGGCGGCCGTCTACCCCGGCGCCACGGAGTCCTGCGACAACGTCGACTCGGACTGCGACGGGGACCTCGCGGACGGCTTCACCGACACCGACAACGACGGCGATCCGGACTGCAACGACACGGACGACGACGGCGACGGTGACGCGGACGGCGAGGACTGCGAGCCCCTCAACGCCCTGATCGGGCCCTCCCAGCCCGAGCTGTGCGACGGCATCGACAACGACTGCGACGCCACGACGGGGGAGGCCCAGGACAACGACGGCGACGGGCTCAGCGCCTGCGACGGCGACTGCAACGACGGCAACGCGAACGCCTATCCCGGCGCCCCCGAGCTGTGCGACGGCGTCGACAACGACTGCGACGGCGCGGTGGAGACGGACACCGCACAGTTCGTGTTCGCGGACGCGGACGGAGACGGATTCGGGAATCCAGATGCGCCCCACATCGACAACCCCGTCTGCGGTGCGCAGGCCGGCTACGTCGCGGACGACCGGGACTGCGACGACGGCGACCCGAGCGTCAGCCCCGACGGGATCGAGGTCTGCAACGGCGTCGACGACGACTGCCTGCCCGGGACCGACCTGGACGGCACGGATGTGGACGCCGATGGCGACGGCACGGCGCTCTGCGAGGACGACTGTGACGACACGGATCCGGACGTCTCCCCGGACCTCCCCGAGGACTGCTCGGACGACGTGGATCAGGACTGCGACCGCACCGAGGGGATCGCGGGGAGCGATCCCGAGTGCGGCGGCATCGGCTGCCGGCACACGGAGCCGCCCTCGGGGGTGCTCGCCCTGCTGGCGATGGGAGCCGCAGTGCTGCTGAGGCGCCGGTCGTGAGGGTCCTGGCCCTCGTGCCGCTGCTCGTCGCGCTGGCCACTCCCGCGGTCGCCGGGGTGTGCGACGACGAGGAGGAGGCGCTGGAGGCGCTCGCGGACGCCTCCGAGGCCGTGCGCGCTGCCGACGGGCCGGAGGGGCTGGGAGCCACGCCCGCCCGCAGCGTGCGGTCGGCACGGAACGCGCTGACCGAGCTGTCCGCGTGTGAAGGGCAGGTCGGACGCCGCGCGCTCTACTGGCGCGCGCTCGCCGAGGGTCTCGTCGGGGAGTTCGACGCGTCGCGGAAGAGCCTGGAGGCGCTGTGGCGTCGCAAGCCGCCCAAGGCCGAGCGCAAGCAGGTGGCGGCGCTGCGCAAGCGCCTGGAGGCTGCCGCGGAGGCTCGGGCCCAGGCGGCGAAGGCGAAGAAGCGGAGGACGGCCGGGCTCGGCGCCGTCGCCCTCATCGCCGCGGGCGGGGGCGGGGCACTCGCCGGGCTCGCGATCGCGCGCACGAGCGAGGCATCGACCTGGGACGCCCTGGCGGCGGGCACGGCGGATCCCAAGGACGCGCCGCTGTACGCCGATCAGGCGGTGGTGACACGCCGTGAGGCGACGGCGTTCGGCGTCGGAGGCGGCGTGCTGCTCGGGGTGGCGGGCGCCCTCGGGATCGCCACCGCGGTCTCCGCGGGAACGCCCGCGAAGGTCGCCGTAGGGATCGCGCCGACGCACGGTGGAGTCGCCTTCGCATTCAGCGGGACCTGGTAGCCGTCATGAAGAGCTACGACTTCATCGAGCCAAGCAAGATCGCGCCCGCCCTGCCGCGCACCGGCCCGTTCCGGCTCGCGGGCGCCTGGGTGCGCGGCGAGTGGCTGTCGGCCCTGCTCTGGACCGCGGTCCTGCTCGCCCTCGCGGCGCTGATGATCGGGCTCGGCATCCACCAGATCCGCAACGGCCTGCGCGCGACGCGCATCTGGGACCACGGCGTCCAGGCCACCTCGGACGTCGGCTACGACGGCGACGTCACCGTCCACAACTTCATCGGCCGCTCCTACGACCTCGAGGTCTTCACGACGACCAACGAGGGCCAGCCCATCGAGTTCGAGGCGGACTTCTTTCGCTGGTTCACTGGGCCCGGATCGGGCGATCCGGTGGATGTGCGCTACCTCGCCTCCGACCCGTCCGAGGCGGTGCTGTCGTGGCAGGCCGACGCCGTCTGGCACGGCTACGCCATCGCCCTGATGGTCCTGTGCTTCGGCGGGTTCGGGCTCTGGGGGGCGTGGCTGATCCTCACCAACACCCGCGACTCCATTGGCCACGCACGGAAGGAGGCCGCCACCGGCCGGCTCGTGCGCGCGGAGATCGTCGAGCGCATCCAGCGGATGGGCGAGAAGGGGAAGATCACCCACGTGATCCGCTGGGAGGGACCGGGCGGGGAGTCCGGGAGGCACGAGTGGGTGAAGGAGAAGCAGTCCCCCCTGCTCATCGAGGGAGGCGCAGCGGTGGTCGTGTTGACCTCGCCGGACACCGACTCGGCGCGCTCCCTGAACTCCAACGGCTGGCCCATTCGGCTGTGAGGGACTAGATTCCCCCGGCTTCGGCTCTGGAGGGATTCATGGAACCCGAGCAGCTCGAGTACTTCCGCAAGCTCCTGACGGAGCAGATGAACGGCCTGATCAACGAGGCGCAGCAGAGCGTCGCGGAGCTCACCGCCGATCAAACGAACATGCCGGACTCCATCGACTTCGCGTCGCACGAGTCGGCTCGCCACTTCGACCTGCGCATGCGGGATCGGGAGCGCAAGCTGATCATCAAGATCCGCGGCGCGCTCGCCCGGATCGACGACGGCAGCTACGGCGAGTGCGTCGTGTGCGGCGAGATCATCGGCGAGCCCCGGCTCAAGGCGCGGCCGGTCACCACGCACTGCATCGACTGCAAGACCGAGGCAGAGACCCGCGAGCGCGTCCGAGGCTTCTAACGCACGATGCCGATCGCCGAGGTAGCGGTCCCGCTGCCTCTGCCGGGTCCTTTTCACTACACGATCCCGGATGAGCTCGAGCTCGTGGTCGGGCACGCCGTCTACGTCCCGTTCGGGCCGCGGCGCCTGACCGCCTACGTCCTCGCGGTGCTCGACGCGCCCCCGGATGACCGCAAGCTCAAGCCGGTCCTGCAGCTCGTGGCCAACGAGCCGCTCTTCCGGCCCGAGCTCATCCCGCTCTACCGCTGGATCGCCCGCTACTACGCCCACCCGCTGGGCGAGGTGATCCGCACCGCCATCCCCGGCTTCACGCGGACCGAGACCCGGGCGATGGTCACGCTGCTGCCCGAGGGCCTGAGCGCCTTCGACGCAGGCGCCGTCGGGCTCGATCCCGACGCGGCCGCGCTCCTCGCTCGACTCAAGCGCGCCACCGATCAGCGCCTGACCCTGCGGGGCCTGAAGCGCGAGAACAAGGCGTTCGGCGGCGCGGCCCTGAAGCGAGCCGAAGCCGCCGGCTGGGTGAAGCAGTCCCAGGAGCAGGCGCACAAGGCCGTCACCATCAAGATGGAGCCGGTCTACGCCCTGAAGACCAACGCGATGCACACGCGCCAGGCGTTCGCGCGCCCCGGCCCGGTGCGCGACCGGCTCATCGACTACATCGAGCGCTTCGGCCCCGTCCCGGCAGGCGAGCTCAAGGACGCCTTCCCCAACGTGGGTGGCCCGCTGCGATCGCTCAAGGACGCCGACGTGCTCGTGATCACCGAGCGCCCGCTCCGGTCCGACGCCGCCGAGCAGGTGCGCATCCTCGCGGAGGACGTGGCGCCCCGACCACCCACGGAGAGCCAGGCCGCCGCGCTCCGTGCCGTTGAGGAGGCGCTGGACACAGGAAAGTACGGGGGATTCCTGCTGCACGGGGTCACCGGCAGCGGCAAGACCGAGGTCTACCTGCAGGCCGCGAGCAAGGTGCTGGAGGAAGGCGGCGGCGCGATCTTCCTCGTGCCCGAGATCGGCTTGACGCCGCAGTTCCTGGCGCGGTTCCGGGCTCGCTTCGGCGAGCGCACCGTCGGCGTGCTGCACTCGGGGCTCACCGAGCGGGAGCGGTTCGAAGAGTGGCTGCGCATCATTCGCGGCGAGGCGCGCCTCGTGATCGGGCCCCGCTCGGCGGTCTACGCGCCGGTCCACGACCTGCGGCTGCTCGTCGTCGATGAGTCCCACGACCACTCGTACAAGCAGGAGGAAGGCCTCCGCTACAACGCGCGGGACGTGGCGCTGGCGCGCTGCTCCATGGCCGGCGCGGTGGCGCTGCTGGGCTCGGCGACGCCGTCGGTCGAGGGCCTGCACCTCGCCCAGACGGGCCGCGTCCAGCTCCTGCGGATGCCGTCGCGGGTCAGCGGGCGGCCGATGCCGGAGGTCGAGATCGTCGACCTGCGGCGCTTCCCCGCGGACGACCCCGACGCCCCGGGCGCCCTGCTGTCACCGCCTCTGCGCGCCGCCCTCGAGGACACGCTCGCGTCGGGCCACCAGGCCATCCTGCTGCTGAACCGGCGCGGGTTCGCCACCACCGTGCTGTGTACGGCCTGCGGGACCCACTTCCGCTGCGACGACTGCGACGTGTCGATGACCTATCACGCGCGCCGGCACCAGGTGCTGTGTCACTGGTGCGGCAAGCAGACGCGGCTGCCCGAGGCCTGTCCCGCCTGCGAGGGGCGGGAGACGCTGCGGCTCGCGGGCCGCGGCACCGAGCGACTCGAGGAAGAGATGCTCGCCATCTGGCCCAACATGCGGGTGGATCGGATGGACGCGGACACCACGCGCTCCCGGTCGGCGCACCGGCGCATCCTCGATCGGTTCCGGGCCGGCGACGTCGACGTCCTCGTGGGGACCCAGATGGTCGCCAAGGGCCACGACTTCCCGAAAGTGACGCTCGTGGGCGTGCTGCACGCCGACGCGGCGCTGCACCTGCCGGACTTCCGGGCGAGCGAGCGGACGTTCCAGCTCATCGCGCAGGTGGCCGGGCGCGCGGGGCGTGGGCAGCTGCCCGGGCGCGTCGTGGTGCAGACCTGGCACCCCGACCACCACGCGATCCTCCGGGCGTCCGCGCACGACTTCGATGGCTTCGTGCAGCGCGAGCTGCCGCTCCGGCAGGGGCTGAAGTACCCGCCGTACGCGCGGATGACGATGTTCCGGGTCAGCTCGCCCCAGGAAGGCCAGGCCCACCAGGCGGCCTGGCAGACGCGGGATCTGATCGATCAGATCGGCGGGCGCATGCACGTGCAGGGGATGGAGGTGCGGCTGCGTGGTCCTGCGCCGGCGCCCATGTACCGGGTCAAGGGCCGCTACCGCTGGCAGCTGCTGGTGTCGGCGCCCGACCACAAGACGATGAGCACGCTGCTCGGGCCGATGGTCGACGGCGTGGCGGACGTCGCGAAGCGCAACGGCAAGGACACGCGGGTGGTCATCGACCGCGATCCGGTCTCGATGCTCTGACGCGCTCCTGCGGGGTCCGCAGGCGCACCACCGCCCCGCTACTGCGGCGTCTCGCAGGCGTACCAGACGCGGATCGTCTCCTGATCCGCGTCAGACAGCGCGCCGCTCGGGGGCATGTGCCCCAGCTTCACCTCGGTCCACGACATCGTCGGGTGCTCGCTGGCCGCCTCGTAGGTGTCGTAGTCGTAGCCCGCGGGGGCGTTCTGCCGGTCCGCGCCGGTGAGCGCCGTGCTGTGGCAGCTCGTGCAGTGCGCGTCGAACAGGACCTGCACGTCGGTCCAGGTGACGTCGGCGCCGTCGGGGCAGTCGCCGGGCGAGCAGGCGGTGAGCGGGAGGGCGAGCAGGAGAAGAAGCAGGGGTCGCACGCGGGAACGCTAGCCGACCGACTACTCCTCCGCGAACTCCGCGCGTGACGCCAACGCCTCCACGAGCGCAGCAGGCACGTTCCGCTCCCGCGCGGCGCCCTCCCAGGCAACGAGCGCGCGCGTGGCCTGGCGCCGCTTGCCCGCGTCGTCCGGGGTCGCGGCTGCGATCTGGACGAGGGCCGCGGCGCGCAAGGCGTGTGCACGGAAGAGGATCCCGACGAAGTCGATGGGCTCGGTGCCGGCGGCGGCGATGACGGCTCGTCCCGCCTGCTTCGCCGCGGTGGCGAGGTCACCCGCGTCCAGGGAGCACGCCGCCCGGATGGTGTCGAGGCGCATGTCCCGCTTGAACTTCTTGCTGTCGTCCAGCCGGCCCACCTCGGCGCACGCGCGCTCCTGGTCGCCGATGGCGTCGTGGTGCACGGCGAGCAGCACCACCGTCCAGTAGCCGTCCTGGGTCGCCAGATCCACGGTCTCCACGGCTTCGGTGAGGTCTTCGACCTCCTGGACGGAGAGCTGGCCCTGCCACGCCTTCTTGAGGTGGGTGTGGGCCCAGGACGCCTCGGCCGCTCCGGTGAGCAGGAAGGCGCCGACGAACAAGCAGAAGAAGAATCCGGTCCTCAGCATCCCCATGCCGAACGGCCGGATCGGCTGGAGCCTGAGGAAGTTGAGGGGTGGGGAGGACCCGCTTGGAGGAGTCGGTGGGTGTCCCGTATCTGGGCCAGATCGCTGGGATACGAGTGATCTGGCCCACCCGTGGGACAGTCTGATCTTCCCGTCCTCAGTTCGCGGGCTCCACCAGGAACGCGATGCCGTACGTGTTGCCAGGCGGATCACCCCCGAAGCCCACGAGCCGCACCTCCGCGAAGAAGGTCGTGTCCACGCTGACCGCCTCCGGCCCCACGAGCTCGTTGTCCGACTGCGAGAAGCTGCTGTCCACCAGCGTGCCCTCGTCGTTCTGCAGGACGAGGTCGATGTCGCCCTGTGCGTGGCTGAACACGGCCTGGACCGTCAGCCGGAAGCCGGCGGGCACCTCCACCTCGTACCAGTCGGGATCGAACGGGCACGCGGACAGGTTGTTGTAGCTCCCGGGCTGGAGCGACCGCGCCGTGGCGACGTCGTCGTTCTCTTCGAAGGAGTCGTCGATGCAGGGCGCGTCGGTGGAGTCGTCGTCGTCCCCCGTGATGTCGTCGTCATCACCGGCCGAGTCGTCGTCGTCCGTTGTGTCGTCGTCGTCGTCGCTGCCCTGGCGAGAGACAGGGGGGCAGGCTGCGAGCAGCCCGGCGAGCAGGAGCAGGAGCAGGTGCGAACGGCGCATGCTCGGAGCCTACGGCCTCGGTACCATCGGGGCACCCTGGAGGCCGTCGATGACCCGATTCCTGCTCCTCGTCGCGATGTGCGCGCTGCTGCTCCCCGGCTGTCCCGAGAACACCACCGATCTGGACGGCGACGGCTGGCCCGACGGTGATGGACTCGACTGCGACGACCTCACGCCATCCACCTACCCCGGCGCGCCCGAGCTCTGCGACGGGATCGACAACGACTGCGACGGCGAGATCGACGAGGACGCCGGCGCGGAGGGCGAGTGGTACACGGACGAAGACGGCGACGGCTTCGGCGGCACGCTCGTGGAGGAGCCCGGCTGCGATCCCGAAGCCGATGGCTACACCCCCGACGGCGACGACTGCGACGACGCCGATCCCAACGTGTTCCCCGGGGCGCCGGACTCCTGCAACGGCGACGGGCTCGACAACGACTGCGACGGCCAGATCGACGAGGACGCGGACGCGGACGGCGACGGCTTCGAGAGCGAGCTCTGCGACGGCGACGACTGCAACGACGAGGACGTGAACATCTTCCCGGGCGCCGCCGAGATCTGCGACGGACTCGACAACGACTGCGACGGCCTGCTCAGCGACACGCTGGACGAGGACGACGGGGACGGCGACGGCGCCCTCGGCTGCGCGGACGACTGCAACGACGACGAGTCCACCATCTTCGAGGGCGCCGACGAGCTCTGCGACGAGCTCGACAACGACTGCGACGAGATCGTCGACGACAACGTGGACGGCGACGGCGACGGCTTCACCGCGTGCCCCACGTCCGGCGGCGCCATCGACATCGTGGTGGTGGTCGACAACTCCCAGTCCATGGAGGACAACCAGACGGAGCTCGCGGCCCAGGTGGGCGCGCTGTTCGACGCCCTGGTCGCCGGGGCGATCGACTACCAGATGATCATCACGACCACGGACGACCCCACGGCGCGCGGCGGGATCATCACGGCCGGGCCCGGCGCCCGCGCCCAGTTCGTGGCCAACGCCACGCCCGGGACCAACGGATCCGGCACCGAGCGCCCCTTCGCCAACGGGATCGGCGGCGTGCTCGCCACCCCCGGGTTCGCACGCCCCGGCGCCAGCAAGGCGATGCTCATCGTCACGGACGAGGACGATCAGTCCGACTTCTCGATCCTGGGCGGCGTGGACACGCTGCTCGGCCTGGTGGGCGGCGTGTCGGACTTCGTGACCGTCAGCGGGATCACCGGTGGCGTGGCGGGTTGCGACAACGGCACCGCGTCCGCGATCTCCGCGCTCCGGATCGACCAGTTCATCCAGCAGACGGGGGGCGCCTGGGCGTCCATCTGCGGAGCGGACTGGTTCCTGAGCCTCAACGACGACGAGTTCCTGCCGGACGTCGGCATCGACTGCGACGACACCAACCCCGACGTCTTCCCGGGTGCGCTGGAGCTGTGCGACGGGCTCGACAACGACTGCGACGGAACCCAGGACGAGGACAACGATGGGGACGGCGTCACCATCTGCGACAGCGACTGCGACGACACCAACCCGAACATCTTCCCGGGCGCGCAGGAGATCTGCGACGGCATCGACAACGACTGCGACGGGACCCTGCCGGCCGACGAGCTGGACGACGACCTGGACGACGTCTTCGCCTGCGACGACTGCGACGACAACGACGCCACCGTCTTCCCGGGCGCCATCGAGCTCTGCGAGGACGGCGTCGACAGCAACTGCAACGGCGACGACGGGCTGGCGGACGACCTGATCGACGACGACGGCGACACGTTCAGCGACTGCGAGGGCGACTGCGACGACGGCAACGTCCACGTCTTCCCCCTCGCGCCCGAGCACGTGTTCGACGGGATCGACAACGACTGCGACGGCAGCCTGGACGGCGAGGACTTCACCCAGGAGACGCTGGTGCCGACGACGGTCGGCTGGTTCATCTTCGGTGGGCTGGGGCAGTTCGACTTCTGCGGAACCACCTACGACTCGATCGGCGTGAGCCCCGAGGGGTACATCCTGCCCGGCAGCGGCTCGCCGCCCATCGACAACACCCCCACGGCCGCCGAGATGGGGACCTACGCCCCGATCGTTGCGGCGCCCTGGGAAGACCACAGCCGCGACTGGGCCATGTACCGGAGCGCAGATCGCGCGAGCTTCATGTCCAACCCGGGTGAGTCGAACTTCGGCGCGTTGCAGGTCCACATCGAGTACGGCGGCGGCCTCACGATCATCATCCAGGACCCCACGGGCACCACGGACGGGATCCTGGGCTGGAGCTGCGGCGGGACGACGCCCAGCACGTTCTCGGCGGACCCGGCGAATCCGCGGCCCTACCCGACGGCGACGGGCCAGAGCGACTTCCTGGAGTACAGCGGGGGCGCACCCCAGGGTCGGTTCGTCTGGGAGTAGCCGTCAGCGGGAACGGCTAGGGAGCGAGGTCGCGGCTGACGAGCCAGGCCAGGGTCGCCGCGAGGTGGTCGCGCTCGCCCTCCTCGAAGCCGACGCTGTGGCCGACGACGGTCCCGTCCTTGTCGATGATGAACATGGCGGGGATGCCGCGGACGTCGTACGCCTCGGCGCCGCCGTCCTGGGTCAGGCCGACCTGCAGCGGGAAGTCCCGATCCCCCCAGAACCGCTCGATGACGCCCATGCCGTCGTCCACCGACGCCAGCAGGAACGTGATCGGCTGGCCCTCGAACGCCTGGCTCAGCGCCTCGTACATGGGCAGGGCCTTGGTGCAGGGCGCGCACCATGTCGCCCAGAAGTCGAGCACGACGACCTGGCCGTCGAGGTCGTCCAGGCGGAGCTCGCCGCCGTCGTTGATCCGCACGATGCCGACGTCGGGCGCCTCCTTGCCCATCAACGGGTGGGAGCTGTCCGAGCCGAAGGTGGGGAGACCGTCGGTGGGGCTGTCGTTCGCGGGGGCCTCGGAGTGGGGCTCGCCGGCGTCCTCGGCCTTGCTGCCCGCCAGCTCGGTCAGGATCTGGTTGTGTGTCTCGGCCACGAGCTTGTCGAGCCCGCCGGCGATGACGTGGGTCTTGCCGTAGATGTGCGCGGCGAGCTTGCGGACCTCGTCCTCCTCCTCGCAGCCGAGCGCCAGCGCGCGCAGCAGGTGCACGAACGCGCCGTCGTCGTTGCCGAGGGCGTAGCGGGCGCGGCCGAGGTGGCCCTGCACCGTCCCGTCCACCGTGAGGGTGCTGGCCAGGTGCAGGTCGCGCACCGCCTCTTCGTAGCGACCCAGCTGATAGAGCACCCAGCCGCGCGTGTCGATGAACGCGCCGATGGACTCGCCGGCAGACTCGGACCAGTCGCCGTACGTCTCGCCGGGTTCGATCTGCAGGGGCACGAACTGCTCGCCGGTGAGCATTGCGATCGCCCTGTCCACGCCGTCCAGCGCCTCGGCCAGGTCGACCTTGTCCAGAGCGGACATGTAGGCCCACTCGTTCAGCAGCTGTGAGTCCTCCGGCTGGAGGTCCCGGGCCTTGCGGATCGCGGCGCGGCTGCCGTCGCGATCGCCCACCGCCTCGTCCCGCAGGGCGTGGGAGCGCAGGCGCCAGTAGATGGCCTGGATCCGAGCGGAGTCGGGCAGCTCTGGCTCGTGAGCCACGAGGGCGGCGGCCTGGTTCTGGGGGTGGTCCTGGTTCGCCTCGATGATGGTCTGGATCCGCTCGAGCGCAGCCAGCTCGTCCTCTGTCAGCTCGCCCCCGGGGAGCGGCACGAGGTACGGGTTGCGCTTGACCGGCGGCGTCCACTCGCCCAGCGCCGTGAGGGCGTCCCGGGTGCGCCGGAGCCCCGGCTTGTTGGACGTCGCGTCGTACAGCCCGTGCAGGGCCTGCAGCACGACGCGGTCACTGGGGTGCTTGCCCTCGATCTCCTCCAGGAGGTCCGTGATCGTCTGGAGGTCGTCCGGGTTCGCGCCGCCCTTGGTGGTGGCCTTCTCGGGGATCACCGCGGTGCAGTGGGGGGCCCGCCAGGGGGCTGTCTTCAGGAGCTCGATGCAGACGGCGCTGGCCTCGTCCCACTCCTCCAGGACGGCGTGCGCGGTGATCAGCTCACCCCGGGCCGCCATGTTCATGGAGTCCGCGGCGACCGCCTGCTGGAGCCGGGAGCGCACCTCGTCGAGCCGGCGCCGCACCTGCTCGACCTCGGCGTAGATGAGGTGGGCGTAGGACGCGGCCTCGTCGCTGATCTCCGCTGCCGCGAGGCTGCGCTCGATGGCGCGGATCCGGTCGCGATCCAGGTAGTCCGGGGTGGTGAGCGCGGCCGTCAGCGTCGCCGAGGCGTGCAGCACCATGCGCCGCGCGTCGTCCGGCTCCTGGTCGAGCCAGTGCCGGTACTCCGCCTCCACCAGCGGCCCGTTGCGCCGGACCACGGCCGCCAGCTCCTGGTACAGCAGGTGAGCGGGCATCGACTCGGGATGGCGCGCCACCAGCTCGTGCAGCGCCGCCTGCGCCGCGGCCAGGTCGCCCCGGTCGCGCTGCTGGATGATCTCGACGATCTGCCGATCCAGCTCGAGCGCGGCCTTGACGGCCTTCTTGTTGGGCTTGCGCGCGTGCGCGTCCGTGGGCGGGACGACGAGCGAAGCGAGGGCGAGCAGGACGGCGACGAGGCCGCCACGGGCGTGGGACATGCAGGTTCCTCGGTGCGCGGCGAGGGCCGCGGGGTTCGCAGTTTAGAGGCGATTCCCATCGATGAGGACTCCGGGGGGCCGCGTCTTGTTCCGACGTAAGCTCCGCCCATCGCCTCGCCTGCCCCCGGATCGGAGCGCCTCGGGCGGCTCCTGTGCTGGCTCGCGCCGCTCGGGGCGGCGGTGTTCGCGCTCGTCTGCGTGGCGGGGCGGGTCGAGGGCGCGCTGACCTCGTACGGCACGGGGCGCAGCGCGGCGTTCGGTCCTCACACGGTGCGGCTCGACGTACTGCGGGTGCTGCAAGACGCCGCCGCCGGGCGCTCGTCCCTGCTGGCGGTTCCCTGGGCGATCGACGGGGAGTACCCCCCTCTGACCCACGTGGTGACGGGGTTCCTCGTGGCGCCCTTCGGCCACTCCCTGGATGCAGCGGTGCTCTCGGGGCTCGTCTGGGTGGTCCTGCTCGCGCTCGCCGTCGCGGGCGTGGCGGGCCGGCTGGGGACTGGCCGGTTCGACGCGGTGGCCGCCAGCGCGGCCGCCACGGGGGTCCTGCTGCTGGCCTCGTTCCAGGCCCAAGCGGTTCGCTACTACTACGACCTCCCCATGACGGCGCTGTTGTGGGTTGCCGTGGCCGTGGTGTTGCTGGGATGGGACGCCCGGCCCCGGCTGGCGGCGGTGGGCGGCGGAGTCCTGTTCGCGCTCGCGGGCCTGGCGAAGTGGACAACGGTGCCGTTCGGCGGCCTGATGGGGGTCGGGCTCCTGGCTCTGGCCGCCTTGTCCGGGACGCGGAGGCCGCGGCGCCTGCGGGTCGCCGCCGGATCCGGCGTGGTCGCGGTCGTCGTGGCGGCGCTCTACGTGGTGCCGGGGATCGTCTGGACGAGCACGAGCTCGTTCCTCTCCCAGATCAGCACCGCCGGATGGGCCGAGGAGCCCGCGGCGATGGCGAGCTGGCCACGGATCTGGTTCTACCCGGACGGCATCGTGCACGCCGTGCTGTCTCCGGCGCTGGCGATCGTGCTGAGCGGGTTGCTGGTGGTGTGGCTCGTGCGCAGCCGTCGAGGCGGTGCGCTGGTGGGGCTCGTGGTCGTGGGACAGCTGGGCTGGTTGACGCTCGCGCTGCCCACGCAGGACGAGCGGTTCGCGTTGACGGCGGTGCCGGCGCTCTTGGTGGCGGGTGCGCTCGGGTTCGCGCGGATGGGCCGATCAGCCCGCTGGATCCTGGCTCCGCTCGCGGTGGTGATTGCGGTTGGGGTGGCCTGGGACGCCCACTTCGGGGTGCGGGCGGACGCCGGGGAGCGGCGTCGTGGCCTTCGCATCGAGACCGCGTCGGACCTGGGGCTGGACAGCACGACCTGGCCGGACGCGGCCTGGACCCGCGGGGACGAGCCGGGACGCGACTGTCGGGAGTACCGGGAGCAGATCGTCGACCTCGTGGAGCGGTGCGGCGCGCACGTGATCGGGATCGCCGAGGAGGGCACGCCGATCGTGTCCGAGGAGCGGTGGTGGGACTACGTGGTGGCGTACGACGCTGCGCGCCGCGGGCTCGGGAAGCGCAGCGGGCTGGTCGTCCACCGCCGGTACCAACTGAAGGACGTGCCCGATGCCACCTTGGACCTCGTGTTGACGTCGTTCTCGGCGGATGGCGTGACCACTCCCGACGGCGTCGATCCCGGTGCGTTCCGGCTCGCCGAGCGAGTGGAGGCGGCGGACTGCCCGGAGACGGGCGGGGTCGTGGCGTGGCGGCCCGTCGAGCTGCCGGACTGTCAGGTCAGAGCTGGGTCAGCAGGCGCTCCACCGCCGCGGTGACTCCGGCCGGATCCGTCTGGTAGGTGCGCACGTGGTCCGCGCCGGGGATGGTCACGCCCGTCCACCGGTCGCTCTTCAGCCGACGGAACCACTGGGCCGACCAGCTCTGGCGGATGACCGTGTCGTTGTCGCCGTGCAGCCACAGCAAGGGTGTGCGGCGCAGGCGCCAGAGGGCGCCCCAGAGGTTGGGCACGTACCGCACCGGCTCGGTGCCGGGGATGATGCGCCCGGACAGGATCGTGCGGGCGAGTCGGTCGCGGGCGCCCAGGCCCAGCATGTTTCCGGCGAGGCCCCAGGCCGCCGTGCCCATCTCCGGCGCCGGACCCGAATCGAGGATCACGCCGGCGACGTCCGGGGATCCGGCGATCCCCATGGCGAGTGTCGCGGCCCCCTGGCTCTGGCCGTAGCCGAGGACGCGGGTGGCGCCCCGCCGGCGAAGCTCAGCGTGTGCGGCCCGGACGTCTGCGGCCCGCTTCGCGAAGGAGCCGCGCCCGTCCGGCGACGGGTCCGAGGCTGCGTGGCCGCGGGCGTCGAAGCTGAGCGTCGGCAGACCCAGCGTCCAGAAGAGGTGGATCCAGGGGATCAGCGTCGCCTTCTGACCCAGGTAGTGGTGGTGCATCAGCACCATCAGGCCGTCGTGGCGGGGCTGCTCGGGGTGCACGAACCAGGCGTTCAGGGCGACGCCGTCGTCGGTGTGCAGGACCAGGTCCTCGTGCCGCATCCGCCGGCGCCGGAAGGGGTTGATGCGGCGCGGCATCTTGGCCCGCTTCAGGTTCTTGGTGATGGCGTCGGAGCCCATGTTCCACGCGGAACGCAGCCGCTCCGGGGTGCGCTCGTCGACGTAGACCGGATCGCCCTTGAACGGCATCAGCGCCCGGATGGAGCGAGGGGGCGGTCCCAGTCCTCGTCGGGCCAGACGGCGATGGCGGGCTCGGCCATGCCGGCGATCCAGGCGCCGCGCCCCATGCCGTTCGTGTTGATGGCCCATCCGAGGCGGCCCGCGGGGTCGATGGCGATGAGGCCACCCTGGTTGGGCCCGCACTCCTGCTCGAGCAGGGCGACGGCGGCGTCACAGGCGGTCTGCGCGTCGTCGCCCCGGCGCATGAAGTGGGTGGCCTCGTGGCAGATCATCACGCGCATCAGGGATTCCCCGGTGCCCGTGGCCACGCAGGCGCCGTGTCCATCGACGGCCCAGAAGCCCGCGCCGGGGAGGGGCGAGTCGCCAACGCGTCCCGGCATCTTCAGCCAGATCCCGCCCGTGGTGACCGCGGCGGCGATGCGTCCGTCGGCGTCGATCGCGACGGCGCCGACGGTGTCGTGGTTGTCGTGGTGCGGGTCGTCCTCCTGTTCCCCCAGCACGCCACCGAGCTCGGCGAGGCCTTGCTCGAGCGACTTGCCGGCGGCCCGCGCCTCGAGCTTCGCGCGCTTGCGCGTCCACTCGGCGCGTCGATGGGCGGGCGGGAAGTCGGGACGTCGGGTCAGCCCCTGGGCCTCGGCGAAGGCGAGGGCGCCGTCGGCGGCCAGGAGGGAGTGGGGGGTGTGGTCCATGACCGCGCGCGCAGCGAGGATGGGGTTGGCGAGGTGGGCGACGCCGGCGACAGCGCCCATGGCCCGATCGCGGCCGCGCATGACGGCGGCGTCCATCTCCACGGTGCCGGCGGACGTCAGGCACGAGCCGAGGCCGGCGTTGAAGACGCCGCCGTCCTCCATGTCCACCATCGCGGCGATGCAGGCGTCCAGCGGGGTGCCGCCAGCCGCGAGGACGGCGCGGCCGGCGCTCGTGGCAGAGCGAAGTCCGGCGCGGTAGCGCGCCTCACGCTCGGCGGTCATGCCGCGCATCGCGCCAGCGCCGCCGTGGACCAGAATCGCGGGAGTCACCATGGGGCGGAGGATAGCGGCGCGGTGAGCGGGCGCGGGGCGGCGGGCGATGTGATCCGGCGGGCGATGTGATCCGGCGGGCGAGGTGATCCGGCGGGCGATGTGATCGGGCGGGGGGCCAGACAAGCCATCTACCCGCGCTGGCGATCACTTCGGGAGGCGAGGCGATCGGGCGGGGGGCCAGACAAGCCATCTACCGGCGCTGGCGATCACCCGTGGGCCGCTACGACTCCCCGCGGCGCACCCACACCCCGTAGTCGTGGGCCCCGTCCGCCTCGATGCGCTCGCGCTCGAAGCCCAACCCCTGCACGAGCGCGCTCGATCGCAGGTTTCCCAGCGCGCACCAGGCCTCCAGCCGCTCAATCCCGAGCTCGTCCGCCAGCGCCACCAGTCGGCTCACCGACTCGCGGCCGTAGCCCCGCCCCGCGTGGTCGGCGTGCAGCCAGTACCCCACTTCGAGCGCCCCCGGCCCGGCCCGGGTCATGAGCATCACCTCGCCGACGAACGTGCCGTCGTGGAACACGGCCCAGCAGAACGTGACGCCAGCATCGAACTCGCCAATCTGGTGCGCGATGCGGGCGGCGGTCTCGTCCATTGACCGGGGCTCGTCCTTCATCCAGGGGATCCACGGGCGCAGGTGGCTGTCGCTGGCGTCGACCGCGGCGCGCAAGATGGTCTCGTCTCCAAGACGCCATCGTCGTAGCAGAAGCCGATCGGTCTGCAGCGTCGGCGGGAGAGTCAGGGAAGGGGGCACGGATGGAGGATGCCTGGAGCGGGCCCAGTCCGTGCTTCCTGAGCGGGAGCAGCTCTCAGAGCTCCGGCGTCTGAGGAAGGCCGCTGCCTTCGTTCCTTTCTGAGCGGAGGCAGCTCTCAGAGCTCCGGCGTCTGAGGAAGGCCGCGGGCGCCGATCCTTCCCGAGCGGGGTGAGCTCTAAGTGCTCCGGCTGCTGAGGAAGACCGCGGGCCCCGATCCTTCCTGAGCGGTGTCAGCTCTCAGAGCTCCGGCGTCTGAGGAAGGCCGCTGCCCTCGGTCCTTCCTGGGCGGGGGCAGCTCTAAGTGCTCCGGCGTCTGAGAAAGGCCGCAGGCCCCGACCCTTCCTCAGACGGCGGAGCTCTAAGTGCTCCGGCGTTTGAGGAAGGCCGCGGGCCCCGATCCTTTCCCAGCGACGGTAGCTCTCGGAGCTCCGGCGTCTGAGGACGGCCGCCGGCCTCGATCCTTCCCCAGCGGGGTGAGCTCTAAGAGCTCCGGCGTCTGAGAACGACCCCACCCCGCGCGCCCGCTCGAACCTGCCCTTTCCCGCCGCCGGACCCCCGACTACCCTCGCCGCATGTCGACGATCGCCCGCGCTCCACTGATCCTGCTCGCCGCCGGCCTCACCGCCTGCCCCACCGATCCCGGCGTCGATCCGGACCCTACGCCCGCTCCCTTCGACCCCGCTGCCTACACCGTGGTCAGCGCCGAGTTGACCGAGCCCGACGGCGAGATGGACCTGGGCACCGGCGACGAGAACGTCTTCGCCGCCCAGCGCATCTGGACCGAGACGCCGGTTCGCATCGTGGCCGTCGAGGCGATGTTCAAGGTCCGGGCCGAGTACGACGGCCAGGCGCATCTCGCCATCTGGGATGACTGGGGCCACAACTTCTTCGACTTCGACCGCCCCAACCCCCTCGTCGAGTGGGATCTGGACCTCGATCGCCACGAGACGGATGAGCAGTGGCTCCTGATCGAGCTCGACGAGCCCATCGATCTGCCCCACCCCCAGCTCGTCTACGTCGGCAGCCACTTCAAGGCCGATCCCGCCCAGCCCCGCCTCATGGTCGACGCGGAGGTGAGCGTCGATCCCTTCCTCGCCGACAAGATGGCTGAGCCCTACCCGCCGCATGTCGCCGTCTATCCCGACCGCGGCACCGACAGCGGCGGCTTCGAGACCGTCCGGTTCGCCGGCACCACCGGGCTGCCCGGCGTGGGCGACCTCATGGTCCGCCTCTACGTCGAGCGCTACGACGTCGTCGCCGCCGAAGACACGTGGTTCAGCGAGCAGCACGCCCTCGAAGAGGATCCGCGCTCGGGCCTCCCCGGCAGCGGCAGCGTCGCCTGGGGCGACTGCGACGGCGACGGCCACCTCGACGTCTACGACGGCAACCTGCGCATGAACGGCGGGGACGGCACCTTCGGCCTCATGACCGCCGAGGCCGGGATCGATGTCGGCGGCGGCGCGGGCATGTGGGGCGACTACGACAACGACGGCGACCTCGACCTGTTCGTGGCGCGCCGCGACGACCAGCTCTACGAGAACCAGGGCGACTGCAACTTCGTGAACGTCACGGCGATCTCCGGCATCGACGACACGCAGTCCTGGAACACCGGCGACGGCCCCGTCGACCAGCACGTCGACACCCCGTCCGCGGCCTGGGTGGACGTCAACAACGACGGCCTGCTCGACCTGTACCAGGCGAACTTCATGCACTTCGGCAGCGGCGACTCGTCCGTCGACAAGCTCTGGATCAACCAGGGCGATGGACTCTTCCAGGACGGGACGGACGAGTGGACGCTGACCCAGGGCGGCGGCCGCGCAGGCCGGGGGATCCACCCGGCGGACTGGGACAACGACGGCGACATGGACCTGCTCGTGTCCAACTACCGCCTCCACCAGAACTACGCCTGGCAGAACGACGGCGACGCCTTCTCGTCCATGCACGACAGCGAGCTCGGCGGCACCCGCAACAGCTTCGGGACCACCTACTACTACGGCCACACGATCGGCAGCACCTGGGGCGATCTCGACAACGACGGCGACCTGGATCTGTTCGCCGCGAACCTGGCGCATCCCCGCTTCTTCAGCTTCAGCGACAAGTCGATGCTGCTGCGCAACGACTCCGACGTCGGCGAGTGGACGCCGATGCGCGACGGCAGCGGGCTGCGTTACCAGGAGACGGACAGCTCGCCGGTCCTGCTGGACTACGACAACGACGGCGATCTCGACCTCTTCTACACGGCGGTCTACGAGGCGCGTCCGTCCTACCTCTATCGCAACGACGGTGACTTCACCTTCACTCTCGTCAGCTACCCCGCCGGCACCTGGATCTGGAACGGCTGGGGCGTCGCGGCCGCCGACTGGGACAACGACGGTGACGTCGACCTGTACGGCAAGAAGGCGCTCCGCAACGACACGGCCGCCGCCGGCAACTGGATCAGCGTGGAGGCGGTGGGCAGCGGCGACGGCGCAACGAACGTCAGCGCGATCGGCGCCCGCATCTACATCACCACGGACGTGACCCAGATGCGGGAGGTGACCTCCGGCATCGGCGTGGGCTGCCAGAATCCGCTCCGGCAGCACGTGGGGATCGGCGAGGCCGTCACTGCGGACGTGCGCGTCGTCTTCCCGGCGACGGGAACCGAGGTCACCGCCTCGGCGGTCGCTGCGGGCACGCGCCTGGTCGTGCACGAAGACGGCACCGTCGAGTAGATGAAGCGCGCACTGGTCGCCCTGGCGGTGCTGACTGGCGCCGCGGCGCTCGGGTATGTCCTGCTGTCGGAGAAGCCTCCGGAGACCCCGCCGTCTGTCGCCGTGGACATCCGCGGCACCGAGGTCGGCCAGGTCACGCGGATCGCGCTCACCCTCACCGCGGGGCCGGGCGGTCTGTCGGCGGGTCGCACCCTGCGCGTCGGCTTCCCGCACTGGGTCTACGGCAGCAAGGGCGTCCGTCCTCCGCCCCGCGTGGATCGGCTGGGATGGGGGCGCTGGTACTTCGTGGAGCTGACCCCGGAGCTCGCGCCCGGCGCCTCCCACGTCATCAACCTCCAGCCGTTCCGCCTCCCCCAGACCGCCGGAGACGGATTCCGCCCCTTGGTCTTCCTCGACTGGGAGCAGCTCCCCACCGAGCCGGTCGCGCTCCAGGCCGGGAAGGCAGAGGGTCTCTCGGTGATCGCGCCCTCGATGTGGACCCAGGGGGAGGAGTTCGCCGTCCACCGCCGGCTGGTCGATGCGTTCGGAAACGTGCTCGAGGTCACACGGGAGGACAAGGAGCCCCTGTCCGGTGAGGGGATCGTTCCGTTCTCCGTCAGCCTGGACGGGCCCGACGGGCACTTCGCCGGCCGGAGCCATCCGTCGCTGTTCGTCGACGACGCGCCGCCGCGGGTGGCCTGGCTCGACCTGCATGGCCACAGCGGCCTGAGCGACGGGCGGGGGACCCCGGAGGAGTACTTCCGGAAGGCCCGGCACGAGTCGCTGCTGGACGGCGTCGCCCTCAGCGATCACGACTGGCAGCTCGACGACGCGGAGATGAAGCAGCTCCTGGCCGCCACCGAGGCGGCGTACGAGCCCGGCGCGTTCGTGACCATCCCCGCCCTCGAGATCAACGTGAACGGCCACGAGGTCGCCTACTTCCTCGACTCCGCCCGCCTCGCAGGCGTCGCGCAGGGCTCCAGCGGCGGCGCGCGCACCATCCACGACGAGACCGACCGCGGACTCGACACGGCGAAGGTCCCCGACGTGCTCGCGGACTACGGCGACGCCGACATCCTCGTGGCCACGCACACGTCGCTGGCGCGGGGGATGGGCACGGCCTACCCGCTGGAGCGTCCGCTGCCCGGGTACCACCTGTTCGAGGTGTACAGCGCGCACGGCAGCAGCGAGTGCGCAGGGTGCCCGCGGAGGGTGGCCGGCGAGGACGGAGATCCGGACACCGCCACGCTCTGGGACGCCCTCGACACCGGACACGCGCTGACGCTCATCGCCGCCGGCGACGGGCACGA
>ENA-OWNT01001357-OWNT01001357.1-seawater-metagenome-genome-assembly--contig:-NODE-1357-length-31489-cov-5.332357_pt1 | contig 31489 bp, 32 predicted proteins | sample MGYA00238136_ERZ651165 | MGnify/ENA primary metagenome ERZ651165 (study PRJEB26861, sample SAMN08777766) | seawater metagenome | isolation source: coastal seawater | place: USA: Florida | collected...
AATTAAAAAATACCGAACAAGCTGCTGCCGATCCCTATTATTGTCAGCTCTGTAATCCTTAAGGTTTACCTATGAATGAATTTAAAACACTCGAGCTTCTCACCGGAGACGAAGGGATCGCCCAAGCCGTTAAGCTTCTTTCACAAGGCGAATGTGTCGCCCTGCCGACTGAAACCGTGTACGGCCTTGCTGCGGATGCAACGCAACCTGAAGCCGTGGCAAAAATTTTTGCAGCAAAAGGTCGCCCGTCCAATCATCCGTTAATCGTGCATATTCCCGATGAAACGCATATTGCTCGTTGGGCAGAGTCAGTTCCTGCTGATTTACAAAAACTTGCTGATGCATTTTGGCCGGGGCCATTAACGGTTATCTTAAACACCAAAGCTGGGCTAAATAACCCAGTCACTGGTGGTAAAGATACTATTGCGCTTCGCGTGCCTTCTCACCCGCTGTTTTTAAAGGTGTTAATTGATTTAGACACAGGATTAGCTGCACCTTCGGCAAATCGTTATAAGCAACTAAGTCCAACAGTACCTGAGCAAGTCATTGAGCAATTAACAGGTCGTATTCCGGCGGTTTTAGAAGGCGGCGCGTGCGAGCATGGTCTTGAGTCGACTATTTTAGATTTAACATCAGATGAGCTGAGAGTATTACGCGCCGGCCCAATTTCAGCCGCTGAAATTGAACAATGTTTAGGTAAGCCAGTCACAACGCCGATGGAGCATAACGAAGCGGTGCCGGGTAACGTAAAAGCCCACTATCAGCCAAATGCTCCGGTGACTTTGGTGAAAACTGCGGAGCTCACTCAAGCCATTGAAAATGAAAGCAACAAAAATATCGCAGTACTTGCCTACTCTGAGCAGGTTTTAGCCGAGCTGAAAACACTCGGTTTGCAGCCAGAGCTCATCAAGCAGATCGCCAGTGATGCTGCAGGTTACGGTAAAGGTCTTTACTACGATTTGTACTGCTTAGATAAACTAACACCGACTAAAATCTTTGTCGAAACACCCCCTGTGAACGACGACTGGTTGGCGGTTAACAACCGTCTTTCTCGCGCCGCATCTTTTGAGTTTATTCCTGAGTAATCTAATCTGACAAAAAGCCATTCAGTCGTTGAATGGCTCTTTACCCTCCAAGATGTATATTTCGTTTTGCCGCTATCCCAAGTCAAACTAGGCACTAATAATCACATTTCCAAATTTATATTTTTAAAATGAGCATGTATTTAGAGTTTTTATCAATTTTCTATTGAAAATAAATCGCGTTCATTTAAGGTCTAATACCATCTACTGATCCATAACTCACTTTTTGGAAACATTGTGAATATTGAACATGTAAAGCTATTTATCAGAGTAGCTGCCTGCCACAACATCAGTTTGGCGGGCAAAGAGATGGGTCTTTCAGCAGCCGTTGCAAGTAGTCATATAAACAAACTAGAAGAAAGCTTAGGTGTTCGTTTAATACATCGCACAACCCGCAAAGTGTCTTTGACCGAAGATGGCGTGGCATTTTTACCCCATGCACAAGAGGTGATCAGCAGCGTCGATATTGCTTGTGCATCAGTGGGCTCAAGAAAATTATCGCCTACCGGGAAACTAAGAATAACCGCTCCGGCTTCATTTGGGCGCATGCACCTCATTCCTGAATTGCATGACTTTATGTCACTCTATCCAGACCTTACAGTCGACATTAGGCTCAGTGACAGCATTGTTGATTTGGTAGAAGGTGGGTTTGATGTGGCAATCCGTAATGCAGCATTAAATGACTCTAGCTTAATCGCTCGAAAAATCGCTGCGGATACTCGGCAAGTTTGCGCGTCACCGGATTATTTAGCAAAACACGGTACGCCAAAAACACCTCAAGATTTGCTGAACCATCAATGTATTGACTTAATGGGATTTGATACTTGGACGTTCAACACCTCAGAGGGTGAACAACAGATTAAAATTAAGCATTTCTTACGCGCCGATAATGGCGAAGCAATAAGAGATGCAGCCATTTACGGTCTTGGACTGACTATCTGTTCAAAGTGGTGTGCATACAAAGCCATCGAGAAAGGGCAACTTATTCCGGTACTGACAGATAATCCCTTGGTAAGCAATACCTCAATTTGGGCGGTTTACCCTAGCTCTCGCTTACTTGCCCCAAAAGTAAGAGTGTTCATTGATTATTTGAAAGCGCATTTCGGCGAGGTGCCCTATTGGGAGATTTGAATTAATTCACTTATTTTGAATTTAATTCATTGGTATTTTTGCCAATCATTTTCTACGCTTAGCTTTGTATCTAACCATCCAGATGGACTTTGCAAGGAAGTGCAATGGCAGCTAAACGACGCCTCAGGTTTTCTATCCAACTTACTCTGTTTTCGATTTTTTTAATCGCAACCTGCCTCACTGCCGGTATTGCCATTTTATTGCAGTACCACTTTTCAACAGAGCAAGCCAGTAAGAGTGCACTCAACCAGTTCCAAATGTCGGCTAAATATACTCGTGACCATCTCGAAAGCATTGATTTGCAAGCCACTGAATTAACAGGATTACTGGCGTCTAGCCTTAAACTTTCAAGTGGAAATGACTTCTCTGACCTGCTGGTTTTTGCCAAAGCGATGCAGCATAACCCTATTTATTACTCCATATTTGTAGGCCGTGAAAACGGCGAGTTTACTCAATTAATCAATCTTGAAGCCAACACCTCAGTAAGAAGTCGCTTTAATGCTGCGCATACAGACAGGTGGTTACAAATAGATATTTTTAATGACAAAAATCAAACCATGCGCAGCGTAAAATACATAAATGAACATTACCAAGTTCGCTATGTATCTCAATCGGAACATGAATTTGACCCAAGGGTTAGACCATGGTTTATTGGTGCTTCTGATTCAGCAGTTTATAAATCAGTGCCTTATCAATTTCAGTCATTGCAAGCGCCGGGCTTAACCTATTCACAAAAGATCTCTGCTTCAAATGCCGTTATTGGCGTCGATATTGCCCTCACCAGTTTGTCTCAATATCTAAGCGATCACCAACTCGGTGATAATAGCGATATTTATTTATATCAAGAATCTGGGGAAGTCATTGCCTCAAACAAAATCAACCTAAGCAAAAGCGTCGGCTCTATTAAACGCATCACGCCCATTTCTTTAACACAGGAAGAGACTGAGCTTATTACTAAAACCCCTCCTTTGTTGGTTTCAAACTCTGCAGATTGGAGCCCAATTGACTTTGCTATTTCTGGTAAACCCAAAGGTTATGCCGTCGATAAACTGTCGATACTCTCACAAATGACCGGGCTTAAATTTGAATATATCAATGGCTTCACTTGGCCAGAGTTAGTAGAGCGGTATAAAACCAAACAACTCGACATGCTGCAGGCAGTCTATAAAACGCCAGAGAATGAACAGATGGGCAGTTTATCTGAGGTACTATTAGAGCTTCCATTTGCATTAGTTACACAGCAGCATGTTGAAGATATAACCCATATAAATTCACTAAATCATAAACGCTTAGCAATCACTAAAGGCTGGTCTATTACTGAGCAGTTAAAAACTAAATTTCCTGATATACAAATTATTGAAGTAGATACCATCAGAGACGTTTTCGATTATGTGAAGTCTGGACGCGCTTTTGCAGGCATAGATACACACCTAACCTTACTAAACACACAATCTCAGTTCTTTATTGAACAAGTCAAAGTGCATCCAAGTTTATCGTTCGCGCCACAACATTTCCCGCAAACTTTACATTTACTGTTGCAACCAGAACATCAAGCTCTGTTGCCTATCATCAACAAATCGTTAGCGCAATTTAGCGCACAGCATGAGCAAGTGCTTAGTGAGCAATGGCTTGCCAATCATAAAGACGATTTAGCAACAGATACATTTGTTGTGCCAAATAAAACCTTGTTGCAAGCTGTGTCTGATCAAGCCTTACAAAACCAACTTATTCAAAGCGATACGTCTCAGTTAGTATTTATCAGCCCAGTTAAAATTAATGACCGTCAGCAGAGTTACTTCGCTATTATCACTTCCCGAGATGTCATCTTTGCAGACAGTCTAAATGAGGTGAAGTTGTCTATTTTCTTGACCTCCGCTTGTCTGATTTGCCTTCTTCCATTGTCGTATTTGTTCTCTGCCCCCATTGTTAACCCAATTAATAAACTGATGGAACAAAACACTAAAATTAAGCGCAGGCAATATGATGAAGTTACGATTGAACGAAGTAATATTAAAGAACTCGATCAGCTTGGTGCGTCTTTGGCAGAAATGTCGGCATCTATCAAGCAGCATGAAAAGCAACAAGCGACTTTACTGGAATCATTTGTCGAACTGATTGCTCAAGCCATCGATGATAAATCGCCCTATACAGCAGGACACTGTAAACGTGTGCCAGATATAGGCATTAGGTTAGCTGAAGCGGCTTCTAATACTCCACATGGTATTTTTAAAGACTTCACTCTAAATACAACTGAGCAAAAGCGTGAATTCAAAATGGCTGCGTGGTTACATGACTGCGGAAAAATCACCACTCCAGAGCATATTGTCGATAAAGCCACAAAACTAGAAACCATTTATAACCGCATTCACGAGATACGCATGCGCTTTGAAGTGCTGTATCGCGATGCAATCATTGAATATCATCAAAACGTGCAGCTTCACCCTGACTCTCAAGCATTTTATAAAAGCGAGCTAGAGCGTAAATATAAGCACCTGCAAGATGACTTTGCCTTTATTGCTGAATGTAACCAAGGCGGTGAGTTTTTAAGTGATGTGGCTATTACGCGACTTGAGAATTTGGCAGTGATCACTTGGGAGCGCCACTTTGATGATTCTTTAGGGTTATCACAATTAGAATTAGCGCATAAACAAGCTGAAAAACAACCTCTCCCCTGTGTTGAGATGCTTCTAAATGATAAAAAAGAACACCTTCAAACTCGGAGCGCCTCACCAGACTACGATGATAAATACGGCATTAAAATGGATATCCCTGAGTTACTGAGCAATAAAGGTGAGCTTTATAACTTACGTGTGTCGCGCGGTACGCTCACCCAAGAAGACAGGTTCAGAATTAATGAGCACATGATCAGCACAATAAAAATGCTCGACAGCCTCCCCTTTCCAGAAGATTTAGCCAATGTACCGCGCTGGGCGTCTACCCATCACGAAACCCTGATAGGCACAGGCTACCCAAGAAAGTTAGTCAAAGCAGACCTATCGATTGCCGAGCGTATCTTAGTGGTAGCCGATATTTTCGAAGCATTAACCGCTTCTGACAGACCCTATAAAGAAGCTAAAACCTTATCTGAATCACTGAAAATAATGCAATTTATGGTCAAAGACCAGCACATAGACTCAGATGTTTTTGAGCTATTTTTAACCTCAGGCGTTTACTTAGACTATGCCAAGCAACATCTCGACCCATCACAAATTGACGAGGTTGATATAGAAGCATTGCTAGAAAATGTAAAAGTGGCTTAAAGTAGCTTTTTAAAAAAATAACTATAAGCCATTTTCATTATGAATATTTTTCTGATCTTCGCTGGTTCATTAAGTGCCCTAGCCGCACTCATGCATCTAGGGTGTATTTATTTTGGCGCACCTTGGTATCGTTTTTTTGGTGCTGGTGAGCAAATGGCGCAACTTGCTGAGCAAGGCAGTAGTAAACCCGCTGTTATTACCAGTGGCATCGTGTTCATGCTTGCTATTTGGTCTGCCTATGCGTTTTCTGCAGCAGGGCTTTTTACAAAACTTCCGCTTTAATTTTGATCACCTTAATTTACATTGCCCGTGGTGTTGCTGGGTTTTTCTTTATTAACAACCCTATGGGTCGTTCAAGTGAGTTTTGGATTTGGAGTTCGGTTATTTGCTTGTCTTTTGGTTTAGTGCATTTTATCGGCTTAAAGCAGCAGTGGGCTAGTTTATGAATAAAGAAAAAATTTTACTGGTTTACGATAAAGACTGCCCTGCCTGTGATAACTACTGCCAAGTTGTTCGTATTCGAGAAAGTATTGGTGAACTTAAAATTATCAATGCCAGAGAAAATAGCGAAGTATTAGAAGAAATTACTCAACTTGGGCTCGATATCGATCAAGGCATGGTATTAAAGATGGGTGGCGTGATTTATTACGGTGCGGATGCCATTCACGCCCTCGCGCTAATAAGTTCACGCTCAGGTGTTTTTAATAAACTAAATTATTGGCTGTTTAAATCTAGGCGCGTTTCAACTGTTTTATATCCGGTATTACGCTTTTTAAGAAACTTACTTTTGAAAGTATTAGGTAAAACCAAAATTAATAACTAAATAACCAAAGCTCAGGTTAGATAACTCAGGAAATGATCATTTTTGATCATTTCACCAGAGGTAACACTTGTTTAAATACAGGGTCGTTCGCGTCTTTTATCAGCTCATACAAACACATTTCAAAACAGGTTAAGCCAACACCCGCTTGACTCAGCTTTTGTAAAGCCAGTTGTTTATGTTCAACATTGCGCGATGACACACAATCTTGCACTAATTCAACACCAAACTCTCTTTGTTTTAAGCTCATCGCCGTTTGATATACGCAAATATGGGCTTCGATACCACATACCAGCCAGTTGTCGACGCTAGCTGCATCTATCGCTTGTAAAAACTCTTCGCTGCCACAGCCATCAAACGTGCTTTTCACTATGGCAGGAATATCTTCAAGTAAAGCCTGTAACTCGGGTACGGTATGGCCTAACTTTTCTGGCAATTGCTCTAAAAAAACAATGGGAATATCGAGTAATTTCGCCGCTTGCACCAGCTTTACTGTTTGCGCTATCGTGGCTTCACTGTCATGCACAAGTGTGGCCAACTTACCTTGAATATCAACAATCACTAGACCTGTGTTATATCTATTTAGCATTTAATACTCCTTAAGATCCCGCTTAACAGCCGCCGTCAGCGCCACCACTGCTGCCTGCATCACAGCCACTAGAAGACTGAGACGAACCACTTGATAAACCGCCAGTAGAAATACTTGACCCAGCAATAATTGAAGCATTCGCAGAGTTTGAATTTTTTCCGCTACCTGGGTGACTGGATTGCGACTTTCTCATTGTCACAATCAACAATAAAACACTCAAAGCAATGGCGGCGATGGCGTATTTCCAATTACCTAGGACAATACCCATTGATACTGCAGCAATAATAGCGCCAAGGGATAATACTCTTAAAAACAGTCTCATAAACATCTCCTTGATGGTGGTAATTTTACTCAAAATTACCTAATAGACAGACTTCAAGTTGCGCTACTTTTTAAGCAATGTAAAGTTTTCAAGTTGCTTTACAAAGAGAAAATATGCCTCACCATTTAAGTCACCGATGTTTTACACCTATAAAAGAATTAAAAAATATTATTTTATATCAGCAACTTAAAAGCAAACTTTGATATAAATAATCAGTGTAAATAATATTTTACAAATGACCTGCAAGCTTTAAGGTCATCTCTGCGGCAGAAATGGCCGCACAGCCTGAGGTATTTTGACCACACCATAAAGGCGAAAAATCGTGGTTATTTTGCGCCTCAGCTTTGCCACGAAGCTGACCTAATTCAATGGCTGCATAAGGAAACTCAGGTGCCTGAGCTGACATATAACCAAGTTCAGACATAACCCGATTTACAATGCCTCTGGCTGGCTTTCCAGTGAAGATGTTAGTTAATGCCGTGTGCTCGACTTGCTCACTTAAAATGGCACTTTTATGCAAGTTTGAGGTTTTAGCTTCATCACAAAGTAAGTAACTGGTGCCAACTTGCACTGCACTCGCACCTAGCGACAATGCAGCTTTAACTCCCTTGTTATCAGCAATGCCGCCTGCTGCAATGACTGGAATATCCACAGCGGCCACAACTTTAGGCAGCAAGCTAAATAAACCCTGTTGCGTGGTGATGTCTTGACTTAAAAACATGCCTCTGTGGCCACCCGCTTCAAGACCCTGAACGATGATGGCATCAGCCCCCTGCGTTTCAAGCCATTTCGCTTCAGCAAGTGTGGTTGCAGAAGAGATTACTACCGTGCCCCAACCTTTTACCCGTGCCAATAATTTGGGGTCGGGTAAGCCAAAATGAAAGCTGATCACTTTGGGCGAAAAGCCTTCTATTACATCGGCTATATCGTGACTAAAAGGTACTCGGTTACTTTGCGCATGTTCATAACACGCGATCCCGAGTTCGTTAAAATACGGGGCTAATGTTTGCTGCCATGCACGTTGTCTGTTTTGGTCTTTTTCAACCTGCGCGTGGCAAAAGAAATTAAGATTAATCGGTTTGCTCGTAGACGCTTTTATCTTGTTAAGCTCAGCTTCTATTTGACTATTCGAAAGCATGCCACATGGTAAAGAGCCCAAGCCTCCACTCTCTGTTACGGCGATTGCGAGTTCACAGTCTTGTACTCCAGCCATTGGCGCTTGAATGATGGGTAATTCAACCCCGAGTCGCTCTGTCACTGAAATCATTTTCTTACTCCCTGATTTTTAAGCCAAAAAAAGGCGTCAACTTCACGTTAACGCCTTTGTAGAATACCGATAAAAGTCGCTAATTACTTAACAATTTTCATCTCTTTCAATAAGTTCTGTGCATTATCGACTTTGTCCATTACCCACAGCATATAACGAGAATCTACGTGAATAGAGCGATTTAGATTAGCATCATAATCCCAGTCACCAATGATACTTTCGTACACACCGTCAAACAACAAACCAACTAATTCGGCTTTACCATTCAGCGTTGGTGAACCTGAGTTACCGCCTGTTGTATCAACATTCGATAAGAAGTTAACCGGTACTGTGTTCATGCCGCCAGTATAGTCACCGTAGAGTTTTTGCTTAATTAACTCGTTTTGTTTCTCTGGTGAATTGAATGGTTCAACACCGGTGTTTTTAGCCAATAAGCCTTCAAGAGAAGTAAACGGTGTCGCCACTAAACCATCTTGAGGTGAGTAACCGCCAACGGTACCGTAAGTAACACGTAACGTGCTGTTTGCATCGGCATAAACCGGCTTATTTAATGACTTGTTGTAAGCAATGATCGCTTCCATTAGAGCTGGACGAGCCGCTTGTTGTTTACCTGCAATCTCTTTGTCTTGATCTTCAATTTGCTTCATCACTGTGAAAATGGCTTTAGCATATTGAATAAACGGATCTGCACTTGCGTTAATTTGCGAGAACTCTAGATCTGCCATCCATAAACGGGCTTTTTCATCAGCCAGTTTAGAGTTTGCATACATATCATCCAACAATGCTTTTTGTTTCGCTTTATTAAAACCATTAGTTAGATTAAATGCCTTATCAACTTCAACTAATCGCTCAGACTGTGGCAGTGCTGCATAAAGCTCTAAGAAATGAAGTAAAATCGCCTTGTCTACCGTTTCGTCATAACGGCGGCTCATGCGGTTTAAGCGAGCTTTAATTTTTGGTAAGTCACGTTCTTGATAACCACGCTCACGCTCTGCATCTGGCTTTTGTTTCTCAACAGCTAGACGGTAAAGCATGCGTGCCGTTGAAATCATTTGTGAACGATGTACATAACCTAACATGCGATCACGTTGATTATGCGCTTGTGATTCTGCAACTAATTTACTTAGATCTGATAACACCGAACCATATTTAGCTTTACGCTCTCTGTCTGCGTTGATCCAAGCCGCTAAATCTTTCTCAAACTGTTGCTTACGCGTATACATAGAACCTTTTTGGAAGCTCTCAATCATTGAGCCATAGTTCTTGATGTAGTTGTTGTAACCCGCAATGGTACTTTCATAAGCAATGCGTGCCTGAGAGCCTTCAGGGGCATTTTCTTCAATTAACTCAACATACTTAGAGTTATGCTTTCGTGCTAACGGGTAAGCCGTATTGAAAACATAGTCAACTTCAGTGGCGATACGATAACGGTTGGTACGGCCCGGGTAGCCGGTTACCATCACAAAGTCACCTTCTTGTACGCCCTTGGCGCTCACACTTAAGAATGAGTCAGATGCAAATGGCACATTGTCTTTTGAATACTCAGCGGGTTTACCATCTTTACCAACATAAGCACGGTAGAAAGCAAAGTCACCTGTGTGACGTGGCCACATCCAGTTATCGATATCGCCACCGTATTTACCAACCCCCATCGCTGGCGTATAAGCTAAACGTACATCTTTGATCTCAAGAGATTTAATTAGGTAGTACTCAAGACCACCGTGGAAGGTATAGACATTACAGCGATAGCTGCCGTCAGCTTCACACTCTGCGACCAGCGCTTTGCGGTTTTTATCAATTGCTTCGTAACGTGCTTTACCCGATAAGCCGTCTGTACCTTGGTTTACTTGAGCTGTCACATCAGTCACTTCTTCAGTCACATAAACGCGTGAGCCCGGTGCCGCAGGTAAATCTTCTGATGGATTTTTTGCCAAAAAGCCATTTTCTAGAATATTGTTATCAGTTGTTGAGTTGTACTGAATTGAACCATAAGCACAGTGGTGGTTTGTCACCACTAGGCCTTTTGGTGACACAAACGATGCTGTACAACCACCTAGGCTGATCACGGCATTCATTGGGAATTCGGTTAGTTTAGAAATTGATTTAACATCAATTTCTAACCCTTTTTGTTTTAATACAGACTCTAATTCAGGTAGTTGGTGTGGTTGCCACATACCTTCATCGGCGATGGCAAAGTTGCTCGCAGCAAGCACTACAGCCGCTGTTAATGCTTTAATACGCATAATTTTCCCTTATGTTTTGTGTTTTATTTATTATTGAGTGTTTTCACTTTCGGGAAGCACCTTACTCCCCCATCTTCAAATAGCAATTTTTTGCGGTGCGCTCGAGTAATTAAATTGTTTCAATTCGTTACAAGCAGATATAGCCTAAGTGATTACACTTTTGATATTGAATAATAAGTAGCACCGCGATAGCTAGCACTAACATTAGCGGTTAAAAACAAGTGCCTTAGCCGCTTTCACTTTTGTATTTACATACTCGCCATCATACACCTTTTGTCCATTTACAAAGGTTGCAGCGATTTTATGTGAGAAGGTTGTGCCATTAAAAGGCGTCCATTTACACATGTAATGAATAGAGTCATGAGTCACATAAGTAGAAGCATTCGGGTCAACCAAGACAAGATCTGCAAAATAGCCTTCTTGAATAAAACCACGCTTTTCAATCGCAAAACGTTTAGCCACATTATGTGATGTTTTTTCTACAACCTGAGTCAATAACATGGTGCCGCGTTTAACCTGCTCCAATAAGCTTAAAAGTGCATGCTCTACAAGGGGTAAACCCGCGGGTGCTTGTTCATAAGGAACTGACTTTTCTTCCCATGTATGCGGCGCATGATCGGTCGCAATAATGTCTATCCTATCTTCTTGTAATGCTACAAGCAGCGCTTGTCTATCTTGCTCTGATTTAACCGCAGGATTGCACTTTATTTGATTACCAAACGCGGCATAATCGTCTTGGTTAAACCAAAGATGATGCACACAAGCTTCTGCGGTAATTTTCTTACCTTCGATTGGACCTGACTCAAATAAAGCCATTTCTTTGGCCGTGGTTAAATGTAAAACATGTAGGTCAGAATTGTATTTTTTCGCCAGAGAAACAGCATAAGACGAAGATTGATAACAGGCTTCTGCATCTCGTATTACTGGGTGATGCTCAATGTTTAACACACCACATTCAGCCAATACTCGAGCATGATTTTGTTTAATCACCTCCCCTTGCTCGCAGTGCGTCGCGATTAAAATTGGGCACTCTTTAAAAATTCTCTCGAGCGCCTCAGGATGATCAACAAGCAAGTCGCCCGTCGACGCGCCCATGAACACTTTTACACCACATACTCGATTAACATCGACCGCTTTGATTTCATCAATGTTGTCAGGTGTAGCACCTAAATAAAACGAATAATTCGCGACAGAGTCCCTATCTGCTATGGCCATTTTATCTTCCAAAGCTTGTCGTGTTGTCGTTGAAGGTGACACATTGGGCATTTCCATAAAACTGGTGATGCCACCAGCCACGGCTGCTGCCGACTCAGTTGCAATTCGGCCTTTATGGGTTAAGCCAGGCTCTCGAAAATGTACTTGGTCATCGATCATACCGGGTAATAACCACATCCCTTCAGCATCAATGATTGAATCAGTATCTGTGACTGTAATATTTTCAGCAATTTTTGCGATTAGCTCACCTTCGACTTTTACATCACAAACTCGCACCTCACCATTATTCACTAAAGTTGCTTGCTTAATAATTAATGCCATACAGCCTATACCTTTCAACAGAATTTTATACACCAACAGAAGGCTCACGGTAAAAAACTTGGTCTAACCACTTATCGTGAGCTTCTGCCATTCAACGCAATAATGATTGCATCAATATTTGTTACTTTATAACATATCACGAGATTTGAATTTTTCTGAAGCATGTTGATGAACAAATTTTTTAAACATTCACTTTTTACTTGCTGCGCGACCATCGCACTCAGTGCATGTGACACGGTTACTCATCCTGATAACTCACTGGCAGTTGCAACTTGGAACACAGAGCATTTGGCTGAGAATAATGACCAAGGGTGCAAAGCCCGCAGCGAAGCTGATTATAAAGAATTGAAAGCGTATGCAAGTAGTCTAAACGCGGACGTGGTTGCACTACAGGAAGTCGAATCTGCCAAAGCGGTTGCCCGTATCTTTCCTGAAAAAGAATGGCAAATTATTATCTCAGACCGTCCTGATTCTCAAACTTATACCTGCAGAGAAAGCGGCCTGACATCAACACAACAAAAAGTCGCTTTTGTTGTGAGAAATTCAGTAAAAATAGACAGTGTTGAACAACTAAAAGCCATTGCTGCACCTAGAGCCGGCTTGAGGCAAGGTATAAAGTTAACTATTCAGCATGAAGATGAAAAGCTTCACATCGTCAACCTTCACCTAAAAAGTGGCTGCTTTGTAGATGACTACTTAGATTCAGATAAAGAGTCTTGCGCCGTGCTGAGTCAACAAATAAAAATTCTAGATAACTATTTAGAATCTCAGCAATTAAATCAAGAAAATTGGATTGTGTTAGGTGACTTCAATCATAGACTGGCGAACCCTAATAATCGTTTCAGAAAAGATTTATTTCACTCACCGGGTTTATTCGGTGACAAAAGCTTTCCCAATAACCAATTACAAAACCTCACTGATGGCAAAACAGGTTGCCACCCAAAATACCCAGCGCCAATAGACCATATTTTTGTCTCAAGTGCTTTAAGCACTAAATACAACAGTGAATCTTTAAAATTTCATTATTTCGACAATATGAATATTGACGACATGTTAAGCGACCACTGCGCCTCAAGTGCACACTTTACCTTTTAACCATTTTTAGTTTTTAAACACAAAATAGAGAAAAACAATGAAGACACTGATCGCGACCGCTATTAGTTCAGCACTTTTATTAAGTGCTTGCTCAGAGCCAAGCAACACAACAACAAATAAAACTGCGCAAAATGAGCAAGTTTCTGCTTCAATTGAAAGTACAAACCCGCTATTTGTAAGAAGCACATTGCAATATCAAACACCTGATTTTAATGCCATCAAAGATGAGCATTTCATTCCCGCATTTGAAAGAGGTATGCAAGAGCAGCTTGCAGAGATTGAAGCAATCGCTAACAACAGCGCAGCGCCTACATTCGAAAACACCATTGTGGCAATGGAAAAAAGCGGCGAGCTTTTAACACGTACTAGCCGTATTTTCTTCAATTTAAATGGCACAGATTCAAACGAGACGCGTCGTGCAATTCAGTCTGAAATGGCACCAAAGCTTGCCGCGCACGGTGACAATATCAATCTAAACGCGACTTTGTTTTCACGTATTGGAACAATTTATAACCAACGCGCAACCCTAAACCTAACGGGTGAAGAAACACGCCTTGTAGAAGTTATTTACAAAGGTTTTGTGCGTGCGGGTGCAAAATTAAACGAAGAGCAAAAAACGCGTATTCGTGAGATCAACAAAGAGCTATCAACACTCGGTACACAATTTGGTCAAAACCTCATGGCACTGACTAAAAGCAATGTGATAATTGTTGAAGACAAGGCACAACTTGCTGGTTTATCTGATGCGCATATCACCTCTTTAGCTAATGCAGCTAAAGAAGCAGGCCACGACGGTAAGTATTTAATTAAGATCACCAACACGACTCGCCAACCAATTTTAGCATCACTTGAAAACCGTGAGCTACGTGAAAAAGTCTGGCGCGCCTCTGCTGAGCGTGCGCTTACTGGCGAAAACAGCAACGCAGATATCGTGCCCACCATCACCAAACTACGTGCTGAGCGTGCTGCACTACTCGGCTACGACAGCTACGCACACTTTGGTCTTGAGTCACAAATGGCAAAAGAACCACAAGCGGTGCTCGATATGCTTTCAAGCATGGTGCCTTCACTGTTACAAAACGTAGACGCTGAAGCGGCCGCTATTCAAGCAAAAATTGATGCCTCTGGTGCAAACTTTAAACTTGCACCTTGGGACTGGTTCTTCTACGCAGAGCAAGTACGTAAAGACAAATACAATCTTGACGAGAACGCTGTAAAAGAATATTTCGAATTTAATCGTGTTTTAAAAGACGGTGTATTCTTCACTATGAACCGTTTATACGGTGTAACGTTTAAGCCGCGTCCAGATCTACCGGTTTACCATGAAAACGTTGAAGCCTATGAGCTATTTGATGAAGACGGTACAAGCCTAGCGATTTTCTACGCTGACTACTTTGCCCGTGAAGGCAAACGTGGTGGTGCTTGGAAAAGTGCGTTCGTTAAACAATCGGGCTTAGACAATCAACGCCCTGTGATTGTGAATGTTATGAATATTCAAAAAGCACCTGAAGGCGAACCGACGCTTATCAGCTACTCAGAAGCAACGACTATTTTCCACGAGTTAGGTCACGGTTTGCATGGTATGTTGTCACAAGTTAAATACCCAACTTTATCGGGTACTTCAACATCACGTGACTTCGTAGAGTTCCCTTCTACTTTTGAAGAAGATTGGGCGATGCACCCAGAAGTAATTGCAAACTATGCAAAACACTACAAAACGGGCGAACCAATTCCAAAAGATTTATTAGGTAAGGTTATTGAGTCTCGTAGCTTCAACCAAGGTTTCGACACCTTTGAATATGTTGCTGCAGCACTACTTGATATGGAATGGCACTCACTACCCGCTTCTGCGCCAAAACAAGATATTGTTAAGTTTGAGCAAGCTGCACTTAAAAAACATAATGTAGACGTTAGCTACATTCCTCCACGTTATAAGTCAGCCTACTTCAATCACTCAATGGGTGGCTATGCTGCAGGTTACTATGCGTATATGTGGAGTGAAATTTTAGCGGCAGATGCATATGCGTATGTGCAAACGCAAGGTGGTTTAAACCGTAAGATTGGCCAGAAGTATCGTGAGAATATCCTTGAAGTAGGCAACACACGTGACCTTATGGAGTCTTACAAAGCATTCCGTGGTCAAGAGCCGACGACTGAAGCGCTACTGAAGCGCCGTGGTTTAACGGTAACGGTTAACTAAGTCATTACAAATTTAATGGAGCAATGGCATGTAGCTATTGCTCCAATTTAACTTCTAATGCAACAAGTAACCGGCTTTACCATTTGAGAAAGCAATTTTTCTTTGCTTTTCTAAAAAGGTTGTTTTGAAATTTGATAGGTTATTGTCACCAACAAACATCGTGGTTACTGTTTTTCCTGTTATTGGAGATATCTCATAAACGCTTTCTTTATGTTGCATATAAACTGTTTTATTTGATTTATTTACACCCAGGTAGTGCCATTCACTCACATCACCTTCAACTTCTAAAACCGAACTTCCTTTTACATTTAATAATGCATCTAATAATCGAAATGAGATATAACTTCCATCCTCAAGGACTTTCGCTGTTCTCATTATACAAACCACAGACTCCCCACTAAAATCTATAAATCCGATTGATGTATCACAACTTGCAGGATGCTCTATTCCACTTTCAACGCTGATCAAATTACCGCCTGTATATGCGTAAGTATTGATCGAGTTAGCGTCCGCTTTTTCGTAAAGATAGCCCTGTTGGCCGAGGTTAAAGAAACCTCTTTGCCCCTTTTCTTGAATACTAGGAGTAACCTGCTGCAATACCCCACTAGAAAAATCTATAACATTTATAAAATTATCTAGGTCGGTATAAATAATTTCCTCAAACCCATCTTGGTTTAGGTCAAAACTTTCGATGCGCTGTGCAAGAATGTTTAAATCAATCGTGTGCAAAGGTTGATAAGTTTCTAAGTCCAAAATATGAAGTGTATTTCTGCCAAAATGTTCGGAAACATATGCCAAGTTAAACACGCCATCTGATTTTGTATCAATCAATGCAAACCAAAAAATATATCCCTGCGCGAGCTTTATCATTTTCTCGTCTTCATTCTCAATGTTTCTGACCGTTAACAGATTCTTATTTTCAGATACTGAATAAGGTTTTCCTTTTGATATAAATAATGCTTGTGATTGATTTAAGGCGCTTGTTCTAAAACCAATGGATGAAGTAGAGCCTGTAAACGTCTTTTCAATCGGAGTTTTTGTGAATTCCTTATGCAAATCTACGAGCTCAAAAGATTCCATAAGACCTATTCGCAAAAGTTGTTTAGTCTCATTAGATGTAAAGTTGCCGATTGCCAACACTGACAGAATATTATCTGTAGCACCTTTGCTCACTGTACTAATTTCTTTTAATTCACCATTTTGATAATTATACAAGCCAACACTTCCAGTCTCTGTGGTTAAAGCCATTAATGCCTTGTCACCATCAGATTGAACAAATTGCAATCTCTTTTGGTCTCCAGCTAGATTAAAAGCATTAACTCTTAAAATGGCTTCACTGCCACCAATTGCCGACCTAACTTCATTCCCGCTGATAAACTCTGAAACTCCGTCATTATTGATATCAACAATCTGATGAACATCAGATAACGAATAACCCAATTGCTCAATTTGCAATGACTTTTCATCAATAGCGAGCATCTCCTCAAAACTATTACTGATTATTTCAAGCTGGGGGTCTTCATCTATATTGGTAAAAATTAGAGGCTTGGTATTTACTATTGGGGGTAAGTTTGTTGGTAACAGCCTTTTCTCAATCAGGGCGCCTGATTGAGAAAAGTAGTGAATAGTTTGATCCGATTCGTCGGCAGTGATAAACACAAGTTCTTTTTCAGAATTCCCAGTTACATCACCTAAACCAAAAGCATTAATGTTGTCTAATTCAATTAACTTGCTAGGCGGCAAAGTTAAATCAGTGACTAATTTGACTCCTTGCTCATCAACAAAAAACATTTGTTTAGTCTCATTGATTAAGAACTGATTCGTCACTGTATAAGGGTAACTAATTTTAGAACTTAATTTACCTTCAGAGAGAGTTAATATTGATAAGGATTGCTCATAAATTGAGATTAGCTCACTTTTTGCGTCACCAAATACATCATGTGCATGTACTGTTTCACTCTGCATAATGGGTAAATACGACACGCTTTTTAATTGCTGTTTAGAGGCTAGTACTTTAACTTCCTTGCTATAACGCAATGCTGCATCTGCAGACTCAAAAGTAAATGTATGTTGAGACTTATTTGCAAGGCCTTGCGGAGTTGCTAACCAATTTACTCGTGAGCCGTCAAACTCAGCCCCCTCAGGAGCAGAGGTCATAACAACTTTTGCTGAACTTTCATACTCTCTATCAACTTCAAAAATAAATATTTCGCCAAAAGCAATTTCTGTTTGAGTATCTGTGAAAGTTAACTCATTCTCATCTCTTATTGTAAATACCACCTCACCGTTTTCAGGCAGGTCCCACATAGTGACTTTTTCTTCAGAAAATGACACATAAAGTTCACCAGTAAGTCCAGAGATATCTTCATAATCTCCGTAACAATCAGGCTCTAAATTTTGATTTTTAAAATTTAAAGTTAATTTATGTCTCTTTCCCTCATCAACTGTACTAATGAATTCAAAAGTACCCTCGCCCATGTATGAGGCTGAATGCACTCTAAACTCATTATCATCATTGAATACAAAAGCTGAGCGACAATTTTCTGAGCTGCTGTTCCATATGCCCAGAATTGAATTAGTAACAGAGGGTGTTGGTTGTGGTGAACTTACTTCTGGGGTATTAGCCTTTTCAGAACCTGAGCCACCACCTCCACAACCTACAAGAGACAATAGTAACCCGCTTAAAATTATTTTTTTCATTGTTTGTCCTTATTTTTACACCATGATATCCATTTAATTACATATTCTTCAATAATAAGTTTTAGCATTAAATAGTATTTACTCTTTTCCTGAGTTAAAGCAGCATAGAGCCAAAACAAATATTAAAAACTATCTAATGTCGCTTGCTATCCAACTTTTCCCACTTTGGGCAATAATTTGCTCTGCTATCGCTTACTTTAACCCGAGCCTATTCGCTAGTTTTAAATCAGGTATTGTGCCGCTGTTGATGTTTATTATGCTGGCTATGGGATTAACCCTCAAACCAGCGGACTTTAAACGCGTCATTGAGAATAAAAAAGCCGTGGGGCTTGGGCTAGTTTTGCAATTTACTGTCATGCCCGTCAGCGCTTTTTTGCTCAGCCAACTATTTGCATTAGACACACAAATGCTGATAGGCATGGTGTTAGTCGGTGCTGTAGCTGGTGGTACCGCAAGTAATGTGTTGTGTTATTTGGCAAAAGGCGATGTTGCTTTGTCTGTGACTATGACAGCAGTCAGCACCTTAGTTGGGGTGATCATGACACCGCTTTTAACTAGCCTATTGGTTGGTCAGAATGTTGATATTCCTGTGCTTTCAATGCTAAGTAGTTTAGCAAAAATTGTCTTATTGCCACTTTTAGCTGGCATTACGCTTAACTACACCTTTTCAAATATTATTGCGAAGGTACACAGCAAATTGCCAATAATTGCCATGTTGGCAATCATTTTTATCATCAGCATTATCGTCGCCTTGAACCAGCAAAAGCTGCAAAGCTTGAGCCTATTAATTGTGGCTGCAGTTATGCTTCATAACCTCATTGGGCTAACATTAGGTTACTGGGCTCCGAAAAAATTAGGTTTTAATGAACAGGTTTGTCGCACAGTGGCATTTGAGGTGGGTATGCAAAATTCTGGCTTGGCGGTAGCGCTTGCGATTAAGTTTTTTACTCCTGCAGCTGCCATTGCAGGCACACTATTTTCAATTTGGCACAATATCAGCGGGTCAATCTTAGCGGGATACTGGCAAAGAAAACGCGCCGATTAAGGCGCGCTAATTAGACTTTAAATATTACTTTTCTTGAAAATCTTCAGTTTCATAATAAAGCGGTTTTAACGTACCGCAATTTACAAATTTGTAAGTAAGCTCGCTTTCTTTTGGCACACGCTTTGATGTTCTGAATTTTTGTAAACAAGCCCCTGTCATATCAATATGAATTAGATGGCTAAAGCTTGGGGGTTTTTGAATTTTATGAATATATAAACGCTCATTGCCTTTTATATCCACATAATCATATTCTTGCCACTGAGAAGAATCTTGCAACTCTTTAAACTCTCTCGCATAAAGCTTTTCCGTAAACTCTATAGTGCGGTTTGCATAAAAAAGACTACCTCCCCTATCAAAATGCCCCATATAGACATCGGCAGTGACCGTGATCTCTTCACCTCGAAGCAAACGTTGGATGTTAAATGCTTGCGGTTTAATCGTAACCAATTCCGCATCTTTGACTAGGTTTAAAAAAGCAACATCAGGGTTTTTAATTTCATACACAACTTGTAAGTCATGGGGCATACGATAACCAGACATATTCATAGCATAAATATTTGAGCCTTTATTAACGAGCACCATAGGATGTTCAGCATGATATGAAGGGTCTAACGGTTCAGGCTCTGGCTTTTTTTCTTCTTCAGCAATTACCGCGCATGTAAAAAGTAACCCCAGTAACAAAAAAACTAATCTCATATTACTTCTCTTTAACCTTATGATTAAAAAGCAGTATAGCAGTTGAACCGACAAAACATGATTACTTAACAAGATTATTTATATAAACCTATTAAGACATAAAATTTTTATTACTTAAACTAGACGTTGAAAAGAGGTTGGTCATATTTTGATAATGAAGTGATGTAAGTATTTTTAAGTCTGAAGCCTGAAATTTTTTAGATTAACAAGTCAGTTTTACACGGCAATAACTACTCTACTACCACTAAATTCAAAGTCGTTAACATTGTAAACTAGCAACTGGAGATAATTCTATTATCATACCTCAGGTTACTAAGCCCAAGTAATTGTAAAAATTTAACTATTCGATAACGAAATAAAAAATTGAATACAATATACTTTACGCAATAATGATGTTTTGATAGTTTTATTTCGACATTTATTCATAAGGAGATAAAAATGAAATTGTCAGTAAATAAAAAATTAATGAAAAACCTTCTTGATAAGAACGGGATTAGTAAAGATTTAACGAATAAAATTAATGGTGCAGGCTTACCAGATCCCCACTCAAAACATGAAGGTGACTGTCAACCACATACTAAGTGCGGTGCAGCAGCATGCGCTAATGATGGTGGAAAGAAAGGAGCTAATTAAGACAACCCTTCATAATTAATCATTATTTTTAAAGGGTTAGCACTCAAACACTGCAAACCCTTTTATAAAGATGATATGAAGTACTATTTTAAAACGTCAAACTCCCTTTACACCATTCAGTGTCGATTAAGCCTTTATAAATGCATCTTGCCGCCAATTTCTATATGATGCGCGCGAAAAATTATTCTTATTAATTTCTAGGACAACAAGTATGAGTAACTCCCCAGAAGCCATGACGCTAGATATGTCTTCAGCCAGTAGGGGTGGCTGGACTCAGCACGACACACAGTGGGTGCTAAGCCTATTCGGTACAGCGGTCGGTGCTGGTATTTTATTTCTACCAATCAATATCGGTATTGGTGGTTTTTGGCCACTGCTGATTATGGCCTTACTAGCCTTCCCTATGACGTTTTTAGCACACCGAGGTCTTGCCCGTTTTGTGCTGTCTTCAAAACAAGAGAATGCCGACTTCACCGATGTGGTTGAAGAGCACTTTGGTGCTGGTGCAGGTCGCTTAATCTCTCTACTCTATTTCTTCTCTATTTACCCTATTCTACTTATCTACGGTGTAGGTTTAACCAATACAGTAGACAGCTTTATGGTGAACCAATTAGGCATGGAGTCTATCCCTCGTGTGGCCCTATCTGGCGTGCTGGTTGCGTTTATGGTGAGTTTAATGCTGGGCGGTGAAAAGCTGCTCATGCGAGCCTTCTCTGCTTTGGTTTATCCTTTAGTGGCAATTTTATTATTCTTATCACTATACCTTATTCCAAACTGGCAAATGCCAGCGGTGTCAGCACCGGATATCGGTGAGCTAAGCAGCACATTATGGCTATCAGTACCTGTGATTGTGTTCTCATTCAGTCACGCTGCGGCTATTTCTAGCTTTGCCAATGTTCAGCGCCGTCATTATCGTGCTGAAGCCGTATCGAAGAGTGAAAGAATACTAAAATACACCTCATTAATGCTGATCTTATTCGTATTATTATTTGTGTTTTCTTGCATTTTCTCTTTGACACCTGAGCAAATGGCACAAGCAAAACAACAAAATGTATCGGTACTGTCGTTCTTAGCGAACGTGTATGACAACCCATATATTGCACTGCTTGGCCCATTCGTGGCGTTTGTTGCCATTACCTCTTCTTTCTTAGGCCATTTCTTAGGTGCACGTGAAAGCTTTAATGGCTTGGTAACTAAGCAAACTAAATTAGGCAGTGCCACTGCGGATAAAATTGGCGTTGCAGTGATGTTTGTCACTATTTGGATTTGTGCGGTAATTAACCCAAGTATTCTGGGCATGATGGAAGCCATTTCTGGCCCTATCATTGCGATGATCTTATTCGTGATGCCAACTATCGCAATCTACAAAGTACCAAGCCTGAATAAATACAAAGGCCGTTTAAGCACCTACTTTGTATTAGTGGTTGGTTTACTTGCGGTATCTGCGTTGTTATTTAGCTGGTAAGCAAGCTCGATTACCAAAATGCGTATTAGCAAAGTAACGACGAGTTGTTTTGTTAATACGCTCACCTCCCATCCAACATCCATTTTTCAATTCATCTACTCTCCAACATATTAATATTTATAAATATTTTTTTGATAAGAAAAAAATAGAAATTTATTAAGAAAGATTTTCTTTGTTTCATTAGTTTGCTGGCTAACCACCTAAAAACAAAGAGAACAAAATGAATAAACAAACGCGTTTGCTCTGCGTAAGCCTTTTCGCAATACCTTTTGTGTCATTTGCAGAACCGATTGAACCTGAAATGATCACCATTCCCGCAGGTAGCTTTGAAATGGGTTCAGCAAAATATAAAACTAGCCAGCCTGTTCATACTGTTACATTGCCCGAGTTTAGTTTGGGAAAATACGAAGTGACAGTGAGCGAATTTAGACAATTTATAACCGCAACAAATTATCCTGCACCACAAGAGTGCCGCCATGAAATGGATGGCTGGTTTTTACTTTGGACAAAAGGTGACTGGGAAACTAACGCGCTCAATACCAGTGAATACCAGCCCGTTGTGTGTATTAATTGGGAAACAGCAAACGCCTATGCAAACTGGCTAGCAAAAGAAACAGGTAAACCTTATCGTTTACCAACTGAAGCAGAGTGGGAATATGCCGCTCGCGCGGGGACTGCAACCGATTATTTTTTTGGTGATGACCCAGACCGAACTCTTGTCTGTGAGTATGCCAACACAGGAGACATCGGTGGCGAAAATATACTTCAGCGCGATAGCAATACCAGCTATTACAACTGGAGTGGCAAGCTGGCGAACTGTAACGATCATGCCGCTTATGCCAGTATAGTTGGCATGTATAAGCCCAATCAATTTGGCTTACACGATATGCTCAGTAATGTACTCGAATTTTTAGCTGATTGTTATGAAAACGACTACAGCAATACACCAAGAGATGGCTCTGCACATCAGAGCGAAGACTGCAATCGACATGCAACTCGAGGCGGCAGTTGGCACTGGAGTCATTGGCCCTTAACTATGCGCAGTTCACAGAGTAAAACATTTTCCGGTGGCGTTGATGGCTTTAGACTGGCACTTGATGGCGCAGCCCCTAAGCTATCAAAAACCACCAAAACGCATATCGCACAACTTCAATTTGCACAAAACCAAGAAAGAAAACGCCGTGACATGCAGCGCCCAATTCCCGATCCTGTGAGTAATTTGCAGCTGTTTAACAATACCGACTCAGTCACGTTAACTTGGGATTATCCCGAGCATAATTTTTTAGTCAGTTATCGCGTTTATAGAAACAGTTTAACGGGCAAGATGTTTAAACTCATTGCGACAAATATCAAAAATAAGCAGTTTACCGACGCTAATATCTCCCCGAATAAGTACGAGTATACGGTAGTTGCCGTTAAGCATCACATGCAAAGCTATTATGCAGAGCCTGTAGAAACAACTTCTAGAGTGATAAACCTGCCTGGCACTTTCGAAGCCGAGTGGGCAAATAAAATGAGCCAGAGTAATGTCAGTTTTGCCGAATACGATAACCGCAATGGACTGAGTGTTGCTGGCGCTCAACACAGTCAAGATAAAGCAACGCTCGAGTACCAAATAAATGTGCCTAGCGACGGGCAATATCGTATCGACTACCATGTCAGCGCGCCTGACAGCATAGAGGCGTTCGAGATATATAGTGAAGATAAACTGATTGGCACTAGCAAAATGGAAAAAACAGGTGATGCGAAAGTATGGCGTACACAATTTGCAAGCAATCTAGAACTCAAAAAAGGCTTACAAACTTTAAAGTTTAAAGCACTGAATAATGACTGGAAAATAGATTGGTTTAATGTGCAAAAATTATAAACTTAAACTTTAGCAATAATTAAAAACTTAAACTTTAGCAATAATTAAAAAAGCGCCCATCAAAGGGCGCTATTCACGATTAGCGTCTTCTGAGGAATAAGCCCACACCTAGCATTATCAATAAACTAAATAAGCTGCCCGAACTGCTATCAGTGTTGTTATTATCACCATTTCCAGTATCTGGTGTTGTTGGCTTTAACAACGTATTTTTTACTGGCATTAAATCCGCCGCTGTATTGTCGCTATCATCAATGATAGTCACAGTGTTAATGGTAATAAAATTACTTGCATCAGGATTTATTTGATCATCAGCACATTTTTCTTGCGAGAAATCAACTAATGGCGTCGACCCACAGCGCTCTAATTTAGCAATTTTATCAACAATTTCCATACCATCGCCGATCACTTGACCGAATACAGTAAAACCACCGTTTTGAACGTCAAGATTCGAGCTGTTATCTTTTAAATTGAAAAACCATTGGTTCGAGGCGCTATTTGCATCGCCCGCTTGTTTTGCCATTGCAATAGTGCCGCGCACATTTGAATACACTGGCTCGTTTTCGACATTTCCAAATGACTCAACGGCACTCAGTGGAATACTGCCTTCGTAAAAAAAACCACCCCCTTGCAACACAAAGCCTGGCTCTAATCGATGAAAAATTACTTCATTATATCGGTCTGCATTCACGTATTTCATGAAATTTTCAACCGTTTTTGGCGTAGATTGATCAAACAAATTTACTTGAAAACTACCTTGTGACGTTTGGAATTCAACGATTGTTGCCATCGCCGAGCTGCTGCTTACTAAAAGCGCTGCTGAAATTAAATGCTTAATCAAAATTTTTGCCTCAAAAATAAATTTGCATGCAGACTACTGGTTAATTGTTTGAATGAAAAGCTAATGAGTGCTTTGCGTAACAATTAATAACAATTACAAACACAAAGCACGAATACGAAGGTTAAGCGACTGCTTTCGCTGCACGCTCTTCTTGCCAGCCATAAAAAAGCAGCAAACCAGCACCGGCTAAAATAAACATATCGGCAATATTAAATACACCCGTTCTGAGGCTGCCAATACCGATATTTAAAAAATCAATCACTCCCCCATCGTTTAACACACGATCAAGCCAATTACTTGCGCCACCTGACACTATCAATGCCCAAGCTATCGCCATTTTGTTATTTAATTTCTTATCTCTGAATACATAGATAATGATGCCTGTTAAAAACACCCCAACCACACCAATAAATACCATAGTGCGCATAGACTCAGACATTGCCCCGCCTAAGCTTAAAAACGCACCGTGATTTTCGGTGTAACCAATACGAAAAAGGTCATTGAGATAACTGGTCATCTGCCATGGTGTTAAGACAGCCGCAGCCCAAATTTTAGAAAGTTGATCAAATAGAAGTGTGACGAGAGTAAAAACGACAAAAGTCATTTTTGGGGAAAGCTTTGTAAACATAAAAACAGTACTGCCGTGGATAATTCATAAAATCAAGATGCCAAACTACCCAATCGACTATCAATACGCAATGTAAAAATAACAGGAACAAGTTATAAAGCGATTAGCAACAGGTTGCCAATCGCTTGTATCTTCTTTTAACACATATTCGATGTTGCGCAGCCCGCACCCACACTTGGCGTACATAGATCAGTGCAGTAGTAAGTCATAGGTTGAGTGTTGCAATTATCGTAGTAGCTGTAAGGTTTTCCGGCACCTGCGATATCAGCGGTTAGCTCTACTGGTAGTTTTGATTTGTCAAAAGATAAAGATTTCATGTTTTTCTTTTTTAATTTAATCATTTTAATTTTTCCTTATTAAAAATAATGATTTAAGTTTCGCTTTTACTAGCCCTCTTAGAGTAACAACTCCACCTACATATGAAAACACAAAATAGTTACAAAATATTTACCTAACCTGAGCCTTGCTTGAAACACTCACTAAATCATTGGTATTTGGTGATAAATACTTTATCAAAAAAAGCATCCGACGACTTTTAGTGATAACACCGCTCACGTGTCCTGCTATCGCCAAGGTATCTACATCCGTGTAGGCAAGGTGAATTTACGACTCAATAGCTGGCCTATTGCAAGCAAACTTAAGGCAGTTAACGTTAAAAGTAGCCGCTGGAGATAGATTTATTATCCAGAGCTCAGGTTCCTTAGTTATATCGCCACTCATGGCGAGGTCCTTGCACTTTTCACTTTTTGGCAAGTCAAAAGTATTTTTTGACACTTAAAGACCAAACAATGTTAACAGGACGATAATCAGTCTAGTGTAATTATTTGTAATCACTATTCACTAGGTTTCCCCGATTTAACAGCCGTCTTTTCCAGTACTTTGCCAATTACACACTACTTTCACCACAAAAATGCTGATAAAGGATTTTGTTTGCACGTAGAAATTATTGCAATTTAATAAACAAAATAGAAGCAAGCGTGGTGACTAACTAACCGGAGAAATACAATGGAAATTCGCTCACAAGTGAAAAGGAACACTTTCGATGTAGCGCTTTTGTTTAAAAACTCAATTGAACAGCTACTAGACAACAAGTTTAACCATTTAACACGATGTGACTTTGTTGTTGAATACCTTACCTCAAACGCGCTGTCACACTTTTGGCCAAAGTACGATCTATTTGAGAAACCCATCTCAAGTATTGCCATCACTTACCAAAGAAAACCCCTTGGTACATTACATTTACTAGTAGAAGTTAAACCAGGTTCAAGCGAAGAGCTGGCATTTAAACAATTTGCAAGTCAGCTCGGATTGATGTTTGCCCGCCTTAATATTGCCCAAATGAGCGAGGAAAAGTTCGGTCAGAACTATGCTTTACAAGGTTTTAGTCCTGAAATTAATAAGCTTGAACGGCTGATCGAAAAAAGTGCTAATACTTTATTCCCACTTGTTTTAAATACGCCTGCAGGCAGCGAAACTTTAGCGACTGCGATCAGTATTCATCTTTTAAGTGACAAACAAGCCGGCCCATTTATTGAATTAGACTGTACCTGCATTGACGCACATAACTTTGAAAGCAAGTTAAAACAAGCGTTCGAACAAGCGCAAAATGGCTCTCTACTCATCGCCAATGTCAGTCATTTAACTATGTCTCAGCAAACTCAGCTCAATACGTTACTGACCAATCAATATAGTTTAAGACAAAACACCTCACAGCCGCGCCTGCTATCTAGTACCGAACACAATTTATATGCTCGAGTAAACCAAGGCCTATTCTCTCGAAGTTTGTTTGAAAAATTAAGCTTTCTGGAGTTGCCTATTCCGGCTTTAAATGAGCGAAAATCCGACTTGCCTTATCTTATCAATGTGCTCTTTAAGCGTCATAAAATTAATCCTCGACAGCTCTTGAGCAAAGACTGTTTCGATACTCTGGCGCAATATGAGTGGCCTGGCAATATGATGCAGCTAGAGCAGACGTTAGTGAAGCTTATTACTTTATCTCATCAAGATGAGATCAGTGTACAGGTACTCACGCAAACGCTGCCAGAATTTGCGCAACAACTGCAGAGCAGTGTAAACCATACACATGGACTTCACGGCAAAAACATCGTCAGTATCTTGTTCAACAAGCACGTTGCAGAGCTGAAGTCGCTGCATCCGAGCTTAATGAAAGCACTCATGTTTATGCAAAATAACTGGCAACAAGAGATCACATTAACAGGCCTCGCTAATCAGGCATTTGTGAGCCCCTCTCACCTGTCTTACTTATTTAAAAACACATTAAACAAAAGCTTTAAGCAAATTTTGGCTGAACTAAGAATAGAACACGCCAAAGCCATGATAGCCCAAGACCCTAACATTCGTATTACTGATTTATGTTTAGAGGTTGGCTTTGGCGACTTAAGTCACTTCGAAAAAATCTTCCGACGTTATACCGGTATGTCACCCCGCGACTATAAAAAACAGTACAAACCATACCGAATTTAAACAAGCCGATATTCGCGGCAATTGTTAGCGCAATTGCCCGATTAACAAAACGCTGCACCCCCTAATATGACCTTATCGAAACAAGCACGGATAACTGTGATGGAAGACTTAAGCGCACAAATAGAAGACTTAGTTAACCAACAGTCGCCGCAAGTTTCTCGTGCCATGTTAGTGCAAGCAACAGCACAAGCACTGGGTAATGCAGCACACAATGCCACTTACTCTCAACAGCAACACAATGTGCTGATCAAAACGAATACCGCCATTGGAGCGAATTTAATTCTCTCTCTTGGCGCCAAGTATGCGAAAGCATAAAAGCTCAAACCGCTTGGAACGAGCAAAATATCAACATGAAGAAGGAAACAAACTATGGCAGCAGCAGCTGGTGGTGCAGCAACACCACTTCAAGTAAATAGCCAAGTCACTGACTCAGTAACGCAAGTGAACACCAGTGTCGTTGGTGAAACACCTGCGATGGCAATGGGTAACGTGCATATGGCAACCAGTCAAGCATTAGGCACAGCAGCGCTCAATGCAACAACAGGTAACCAACAGGCTTCAATCACAATGCAGGCAGCGACAGTACAAGGCGTGAATTCACTGATGTCGATTGGTAGCTCAGTGATCGGCCGCGGTACCTCAGAGATTTTATCTTAATTGAGCGGTTTTGCTTGGCAAAACTTCTCTCTTAACTTTACGACTTAACAGTCAAAATTAACTTAAAGAAAGGAAATTATCATGACAGCAACAGTTAATGGTGCAATCACTGATTCAGTAACTCAAGTAAACACTAAAGTTGTAGGCGAAACGCCAGCCATGGCGATGGGCAACCTATTAATGTCAACAAGCCAAGCATTAAGTAATGCTGCGCACAATGCAACATCAGCACAGCAACAAGCGCAAATTACGATGCAAGCAGCAACTGTGCAAGGTGTTAACTCACTAATGTCAATTGGTGGCTCTGTAGTAGGTCGAAGCGCTGAAGGCATCATCGAAAAAGGCTAATCGGGCTCAGCGCCATACAATGTGTATGGCGCTTTTTAATTCTTAATTTTATTTATTCTTAACAAGGACCGATTCGGTCACAGGAGAAAATCATGGCAGATGCACTAACAGTAAACCCGCAAGTTACTGATTCAGTTACGCAGGTAAACACTAAAGTTGTAGGTGAAACACCAGCAATGGCAATGGGTAACCTACTCATGTCAACAAGCCAAGCATTAGGTAACGCTGCACACAATGCAACAGCGGCACAACAACAAGCTGCAATCACAATGCAAGCTGCAACTGTGCAAGGGGTTAATTCACTGATGTCGATTGGTAGCTCAGTGATTGGCCGCAGTGCTGAAAGCATTATTGAGCCAGGCGCTTAATCACTTTTTATGATGCCTTCAGGCCCTTACTTGCCTTGCAACTAAGGGCTTTTTTTGCAGGAGTTAAATATGAGTAATCTAAACCAAGCCCCTGAGGCAGGTGAGTCTGCAGTTAATAGCGCACAGCAATCTATCGCCCAATCTACTGCCCTGGCGATGGCAGATGCAACTGACAATTTACGTAACCTCAATACCTTAAGTACCACTGCAATTGGTGTCGCGTTATCACAATTTTTAGAAACGGGTGATAGCAAGTATGTTGAAGCTATTTCAACGGCACAATCTATTGTCTCTCAAGGTGCTGAAAACTTCAGTGTGGTGGGCGAAAAAATTGCCACTGTATTACACGAGACCGCCGAATAATCACTTTGGGGATGAATCTTACTGTCTTAATCATCCCCGTATTTTCAGTAAAAAGCCCCGATTTTGTTCAAGCGATAGGCGATAAGCTGTATTTAATTTCTAACTAATACCAATACGCTTAACTAAGTGGTCTATTTTGAGGCAAGAAAACCTTGTTGGTAGCAAGGCAAATATTTCGTTATTTAGTTATTCTAAATGAGAAATCTTTAACGTAGCTATCATCAGGTTTAATCCCTCAAAATGATTAAGTGTTATTGCGGATTGGTATAATCTACGCAGTTTTTGCGTGCTTAAAGCAAGGACAAAGCAATGAGTGACGAACAAAATACCACAAACCAAGTACCTGAAGACAACCACCCATTTTCACAGCAGCCAACCAGTATGGTTGAAGCTACCCTTGCTGAGACATTGGGTTTGTCGATGCATAATGCGATCACCAACCAACAAAGTGCACAAATGACGACTTCTGCGTCGATCACCAATGCCTGTGCTCGATTATTGCAAACACCGACTCATTTACCAGCGTCGACTCAACAAACTCATACTGCGCCACAAGCTCCACCAGCTCCCTTACAGCTTGAGCAAGATGCAGATATTGAAGATGTAGAGCCTGAAGAGGAAGTAACGCCCCCGCCTCCACAAAAAAAGCGCTTCAACTTGTTTAACTTTTTAGGCAAAAAACCCAAAGAGTCAACTGACGATGAATAGTACCGAAACAATTCAAGCTCATTGTGCTGAGCAATTAGCACAAATCACTGCGCTCACAAAAAGCAAGCAGCAAGAGGTTAATGCACTCCTGCAAGGCAATAAAAAAGTGTTAAACGAGCATCAACCTTTTGAAGAAGCGAGCAAAATTTCTAAACACGTTGACGCCATGCTGAATGACGTTGACAAAACACTCACTCAAGCCATGTCAGCACTCAGTGAACAACTTGGTGTGCCGGCAACGCAAGAAGACAATCAAACGGAATAAGGACTCATTATGGCCGACAAACAACTCAATAAAGTCAATGAACAGATCACAGACTCTATTACTCAAGTAAATACCAAAGTACTGGCAGATACCCCTGCGATGGCAATGGGTAATTTCTACACCGCGCTCGGTTTATCACTGTCAAACGCAGGGAATAATGCCACCAGCGCACAGCAGAATGCCAATATCATGGCCCAAGCTGCAACCGTTCAAGGTGTTAATGCATTGGGTGCAATTGGCAGTGCGGTACTGGGCAGAACGACCGAAGAGTTAATTGAGAAAGGCTAACTCAATTTTATAGCATGTTTGGGGGCTAGATTAGCTCCCATTGTTATCTAGGAGTAAGCATGTCTGATAGCAACGAAAAAACCATTTCTGACATCATCACACAGCTGTCTGACTCAAGCCTCGCAGACACCGTGGGCTTAATGATGCAAAATGCCGTGACCATTCAGCAAAGTTCGCAAACTGTGAGTACGGCTTCTGTCAGTACTTCATGCGCCATGATTTTATCGCAAGGTTAATCTCGCACTATCATGTCGGATGTCAATGCGCGCAAAAAAGCTGAACAAGCCGTAGCTCAGTCTACGGCTATTGCCGTGCAAGACGCCACCGATAATTTAAGAAACCTCAGCACCATTACTACTACTGCCATTGGTGTGGCGTTATCACAGCTTCTGGCTACGGGCGATCCTAAGTATTCAAAGGTCATTGAAGAGGCGCAAAAAGTGCTCGAAAAAGGCACCGAGCAATTTGCCAACGTAGGTAAAGAATCGGCAAAAATCCTAGAGCAGTTTAAGCCTTAGCTTTTAGCTTTTAGCTTTTAGCTTTTAGCTTTTAGCTTTTAGCTTTTAGCTTTTAGCTTTTAGCTTTTAGCTT
>ENA-OWNT01001358-OWNT01001358.1-seawater-metagenome-genome-assembly--contig:-NODE-1358-length-31486-cov-4.359929_pt1 | contig 31486 bp, 35 predicted proteins | sample MGYA00238136_ERZ651165 | MGnify/ENA primary metagenome ERZ651165 (study PRJEB26861, sample SAMN08777766) | seawater metagenome | isolation source: coastal seawater | place: USA: Florida | collected...
GCGGGCGTGAATGTGGACATGATCGTGCAGAACATCTCGGAAGAGGGCCGCACCGACATGACCTTCTCCTGCCCCACCAATCAGGTGGCACGGGCGGAACAGGCAATGAAGAATGCCAAGGACCGGGGAGAGATCAACTTTCACGGCCTGATAGCCGATACCGATGTCGCCAAGGTCTCGATCGTCGGCATCGGGATGCGCAGCCATGCGGGTGTAGCAGCCCGGATGTTCCAGGCGCTGCGCGACGAGAACATCAATATCAAGGTGATCACCACCTCCGAGATCAAGGTTTCGGTCCTGATCGACCGCAAGTACATGGAACTGGCCGTGCAAGCGCTCCATGACGCATTCGAGCTGGAAAAAGCGGGATAAAACTGACGGTTCCCGCGCGGATAACCCCGAAGGGCGCATTTTCCTGCGCCCTTTTCTTTTGCGTATCGCCGGTCCAGTTGCAGGCAAATGCCCGGATATCCGGCAATCCGCCGGTTCCGGCCTGCGACCCGTGTTGCGCATTGCACCCGCCCTGCCCCGCGCGCTATTGCTGGTGACAGCGGACAGAACGCCCGACAGGGTTTGAGGGAAAAGGCAAGATGCCCGAAAGGACAGAAACTGAAAGCCGCAAGCTCTTGCGACGCTTGCAGGCGACGCTGGCCGAGGCTGGTGCCGGGCAGGAACGGCTGGACCGGATCACCCATATCATTGCCGATTCGCTTGGTTGCGAGGTCTGTTCGATCTATCTGTTCCGCGATGCCATCACACTGGAACTGTGTGCCACCGAGGGGCTGGCGCAAGAGGCCGTCCACGTCACCCGCCTGCGCGTGGGCGAAGGTCTGGTGGGCCGCGTCGCCAGTCGGATGCGCCCCGTCAACACCGACAACGCGCCCGCAGAACCCGGCTTTCGCTATATGCCCGAAACCGGGGAAGAGGCGTTTTCCTCCTTCCTCGGCGTGCCGATCCAGCGCCTGGGGGAAAAGCTGGGCGTTCTCGTGATCCAATCCCGCGAAGCGCGGGCCTTTTCGGACGATGAACTATACGCACTGGAAGTCGTCGCCATGGTGCTGGCAGAAATGACTGAACTTGGCGCCTTTGTGGGCGACCACGAGGCGATGTCGGCGCGCCACCAGAAATCGGTCATTTTCCATGGCGGTATCGGCCAGGAAGGCGCCGCCGAGGGCCATGTCTATCTGCATGAGCCGCGCGTCGTGATCACAAACCCGGTGGCCGATGACCCGGTCGAAGAGCTGAAGCGCCTGAACGAAGCGGTCGATCAGCTGCGCGTATCGGTTGACCAGATGCTCGACAACGCCCCCAAGGGTGATTCCGAACAGATCGAGGTGCTTCAGGCCTATCGCATGTTCGCCAATTCCCGCGGCTGGATGCGCCGGATGGAGGAAGACATCTCACGCGGGTTATCCGCAGAAGCTGCTGTCGAGAAAGAACAATCCACTGCCCGAGCCCGAATGCATACGGTGCCCGACGCCTATCTGCGCGAACGGCTGCACGATCTTGACGATCTGTCGAACCGATTGCTGCGGCAACTGACCGGACAGGGCAAAGATACCGGCGCGCAGATGCCCGACAATCCGGTTCTGGTGGCCCGCAATATCGGCCCGGCGGAACTGCTGGATTATGGCCGCTCGCTGCGCGGCGTGGTACTGGAGGAAGGCTCGGTCGCTAGCCACGCCGCCATTGTCGCCCGCGCACTGGCGATTCCGCTGATCGTCCATGCAGGGCGGATCACGCAAGAGGCGCTGAACGGCGATCCGATCCTGGTCGATGGCGACGCGGGCGTGGTGCATCTGCGCCCTGAGGACACCGTCGCCTCGGCCTTCCGCGACAAGATCGCCATGCACACGGCAGCGCAGGAACGTTACGCCTCGATCCGCGACAAGCCCGCCGAAACCCTGGATGGCGCCACCGTATCCCTGACCATGAATGCCGGACTGATGGCCGATCTGCCGTCGCTGCCGTCCTCCGGGGCGGATGGGGTCGGGCTGTTCCGCACCGAACTGCAATTCCTGACCCGCAACACCGTGCCCAAGCGGGGTGAGCTGGCGGCGCTCTATGCCCGGGTGATGGATGCGGCGGGCGATAAGAGGGTCACCTTCCGCACACTCGATATCGGGTCGGACAAGGTGTTGCCCTATATGAAACCGCAGGACGAACCCAACCCGGCGCTCGGCTGGCGCGCGATCCGCCTGGGTCTCGACAAGCCCGGCGTCATGCGAATGCAGCTTCAGGCGCTGATCCGCGCCGCGAACGGGCGACCACTGTCGGTCATGTTCCCCTTCGTGGCCCAGTTCGAGGAATTCACCGCCGCCCGCGACCATCTGCTGCGCGAACTGGACCGCGAGGCGGCCCTTGGCCACCCGCTGCCCGAAAACGTGGAAATCGGGGCGATGCTGGAAACGCCCTCGCTGGCCTTCGCGCCACGTCAGTTCTTCGAGCTGGCCGATTTCATCTCGATTGGCGGCAATGACCTCAAACAGTTTTTCTTCGCCGCCGATCGCGAAAATGAACGGGTCCGGCGCCGCTATGACACGCTGAATGTCAGCTTCCTAACCTTCCTGGGGCAGGTGGTGGAACGTTGCGGGGAAACCGATACGCCCGTCAGCTTCTGCGGTGAAGATGCCGGTCGGCCCATCGAAGCGCTGTGTTTTGCCGCCATGGGCCTGCGGTCGCTGTCGATGCGCCCGGCCTCGATCGGGCCGGTCAAGTCGCTGCTGCGCCGGGTCGATCTGCGCGAGGCGCGGGCAGTGATCAACGAGGCATGGGCCGAGGGCGCGCAATCGGTGCGTCCGGCGGTGATGGAGTGGCTGAAGCGGAACAGCTGACGGCGGGCGGTGGAAATGTCTTGAAGACATTTGGCCCGCCCGGATCAGACCGTATCAAGCCTGAACTTGCGAAAGGATTGGCCCGCGTAATCCACGCGGCCAAGCTCGTGCGCGCCGAGACGGCGCAGCGCCCCCAGATGACGGCGCGAGGGCGGCAGCAGGAAGGTCACGAACGCAATGCGTGGATCGGATCGGGCAAATTCCAGGGCCTTGGCGGCAATCGGCAATCCCAGCCCAAACCGGTCAGGCCGCAGCACCAGCCCGAAATCCCATTCCTCGCCTTCCTTCTGAAATCCGCCCCAGCCGACGTAACCGCCATCTACCACAAAGGCCCAGTGCCCCAGCCCGTCGCGCTGCCAGCAGGCCTCTTTCGCGGCGACGAAATCCGACACTCTGCCGGGGGTCCATTCAAAGGTCAGAAGCGGCATATGCTCGGCCATGCGCGGGTGGCGCATATGGGTCAGGATCGCCTCAGGCGGCACCTCGGTCAGGCGCAGGAACTGGATGTCGGGTTTGGGCATGGGTGCTCCGGTCTGTTGGCGCGGTTAGTTAGGGGGGATGACCGATCCCAAGCAAGCCGGGGTCAGATCACATCTGCGTTGGCGTTTTTGTCTGCACGGGGGGCCCTTTTTCACGCCGTCCAGGCTGTCACCTTGCCCGTGATCCCAACCCAATCCCCGATCCCCAGTATCCGGTCGGGGTTTGTCGGCGGCGGCATCTCGACCCCGTCCAACCGGGTAAATCCAAAGCGGCTGTAATAGGGCGCGTCGCCCACCAGCAGCACCCGCGGCCAGCCCAATTCCCACGCAATGGCCAGGCTGTCCTGCATCAGCGCACCGCCCAACCCTTCACCCTGGCGGGTCGGGTGAACCGCGACAGGGCCGAGGAGAAGCGCGTCATGCGCACCGACGTGAATCGGCCAGTAACGTATTGCCCCTGCAAGGATATTATCCGGGTCACGCGCCACGCGGCACAACCGGTCGACCGGCGGCACTCCGTCACGCAACCGGTACGACGACAGCGCCTCGCGTCCCGGCGCGAAACACAGATCGTAAAGCGCCTCGACCTCCCACAGGTCTTCCGATTTTTCCTGCCCGAACTGGTACACCTGCCCGATCCGTCCCGATTTTCTTCTGGAACCGCTGCTAGCACGGCGCTAACTCCTTGCCAAACGGATCAGCAAGGATTGCGCGATGTTCTATGAACCCAAGGATGGCCACGGCCTGCCCCACAACCCCTTTAACGCGCTAATCACACCGCGCCCCATTGGCTGGATTTCCACAAGATCGTCAGAGGGTTACGACAACCTTGCCCCCTATTCCTTTTTCAACGGCGTGGCTTATACCCCGCCGCAGGTGATGTTTTCCTGCACCTCGGGCAAGCATGACCGCGATGGCGTGAAGGACAGCGTCGCCAATATCGTTGAGACCGGGGTTTTCTGTGTAAATGTCGTGGCTTACGATATGGCACAGGTGATGAACCAGACCTCTGGCCCCTGGGACAAAGAGGTCGATGAATTTGCCGATGCCGGGATCGAAAAGGCCGACTGCCGTCTGATCGACTGCCCTCGCGTTGCACAGGCCCCGGCGAATTTGGAATGCCGCTTGACCCAGATCGTGAAGATCGAGGGCGAGGCCAATACCGTCGTTTTCGGCGAGGTCATCGGCATCCATATGCGCGACGATTGCCTTATCGACGGTATTTTCGATGCCCGCAGCTTTCAGCCCGTGGGCCGCATGGGGTATCGCGATTTTACCCGGGTGACGGAGCTGTTCACGCTGAAACGCCCAGGGGAATAGGGCCTGAAATCAAGCCGATAAGCCGCGAAAGATCGCCCGATGCCCGCTGTGGCCGGTCCAGCATCAGGGCCCGGCCTGTGGTGTGACGGCGCGGGGTCAACGGCACCAACACCCCCGCGCGCAATTGCGGGTCCAACAAGAACCCATGCCCCATCAAAACACCGGCCCCCGCCACCGCCTCGGCCACCGCGAGGCTGTAGAGCGAAAAGCGCGGCGCATCGGTCAGGTCGGGCTGCGCGATGCCCTCGGCCTCGGCCCAATCGGGCCAGTCGGCAAACCAGCTTTCATCATTCAGCAAGGTTTCCGCGCTAAGGTCCCCGCTCTCGCGCACCCGTGCCGCCACTTGCGGGGATGCAACCGGGAAGATCTCGTCAGGGGCCAGCACCACCCCGTCGGGGCAATCGTCCGGGTCGCGCGGAAAAAGGCTCAGGTCGAACAGGTCCCGCCGCAGGTTCGGCGGGGTCTCCAGCGCTGTGATCGACAGTTTCACCCCCGGCAGCGCCGCCCGGATCGCGGCCATACGGGGATAGAGCCAAAGCTGCGCCACGCTTGGCAACGCCGCGATGGTCAGCGTCGCGCGGGGCTTCATCTCGCGGATCATGCGTGTGGCTTCACCAATGCCGTCGAAGGCCCCCGCCAGCACCGGCGCCACCTGTCGCCCGGCCTCGGTCAATTCCACCCCCTGCGCGCGGCGGCGGAACAGGGCAACGCCCGACCAGGCCTCCACCGCCTTGATATGTTGGGAAACCGCGCCGGGCGTCACCGACAACTCCTCTGCCGCCGCCGCAAAAGACCCAAGCCGCGCGGCGGCTTCAAAGGCGCGCAAGGCATTCAAGGCAGGCCCTTTCGGGCGCGGCGGTGCGACGGCCATATGTACTACCCCTAGATTTCCTAAACTCATAAATAGGAAATCTGGTTTGCCCTGTCACCCCGCCAGCCGCATGATCGCCCCAACCAGACAGGAGAGCCCACATGACACTCGCCCGCCGCCCTTGGGTGCCCGACGCCTGCGAAGACCTGATCCAGCGCATCGCCACCCACACCGCCACCGACGACAGCAGCGCCATCCACGAACGGATCGAAGCGCTGGCTGAAGCCAACCGCCACATCCATGAACGCGATTGCTTCAACCTCAACCCCGCCACGAACGTCATGAACCCACGGGCCGAGGCGCTATTGGCCAGCGGCATGGGCAGCCGCCCGTCGCTTGGCTATCCCGGCGACAAATATGAAATGGGGCTGGAGGCAATCGAAGAGATTGAGGTTATCGCGGCGGAACTGGCAGCCGAGGTGTTCAACGCGAAATACGCGGAAATCCGGGTGCCATCGGGCGCAATTTCCAACCTTTACGCCTTCATGGCGACCTGCAAACCCGGCGACACGATCATCGCGCCGCCTGCTGCCGTGGGGGGGCATGTGACCCATCACGAGGCGGGTTGTGCGGGGCTTTATGGCCTTCGCATTCTGCCCGCGCCGGTTCATGCCGATGGTTACACGGTGGATGTCGACGGCCTGCGAAAACTGGCGCGGGAGGAAAACCCCAAGCTGATCACGCTTGGCGCCAGTCTCAACCTTTTTGAACATCCGGTGGCGGAGGTCCGCAAGGTGGCGGATGAGGTCGGCGCGAAACTGCTGTTCGACGCGGCCCATCAATGCGGGATCATTGCAGGCAAGGCGTGGAAAGACCCGCTGGCCGAGGGCGCACACCTGATGACGATGTCGACCTACAAAAGCCTTGGCGGTCCGGCAGGCGGATTGATCGTCACGAATGAGGCCGATCTGGCCGAGCGTCTGGACCACATCGCCTTCCCCGGCATGACCGCGAATTTCGATGTGGCAAAATCGGCGGCGCTGGCCGTGACCATGCTGGACTGGCGCGATCATGGTCGCGCCTACGCGGGCGAGATGATCCGCATGGCACAGACGCTGGCAAGCGCGCTGTCAGACGAGGGCCTGCCGGTCTTCAAAGGCGCGGGCGGCTATACGCAATCGCACCAGTTCGCCATTGAGGCACAGGACTTCGGCGGTGGTCAGGCGGCGTCGAAAACGCTGCGGCAGGCCGGGTTTCTGGCTTGCGGGATCGGGTTGCCGATTGACCCGGTCGCGGGAGATATGAACGGGCTGCGCATCGGCACGCCGGAATTGGTCCGGTGGGGGATGACGGCGGAAGACGCGCCGCGACTGGCATCGCTCATTTCGCGGGCATTGCGGTCTAACGACCCGGCATCCCTTGCGGCAGAGGTCGCGGATTGGCGGCAAAGCTTCACCACGCTGCATTTCGTGAATTGAGACCCGCGCCCCGCACCGCTAGGCTGCCCCCAAATGGCCAGTAGAGGGACGGGTATGGACACGGTAATCGGGGTAATCGGCGGCTCGGGCATCTACGAGATCGAAGGGCTTGAGGGCGCGGACTGGGTGACGGCGGACAGCAGCTTTGGCACCCCCTCTGACCAGGTTCTGGTGGGGCATCTGGACGGGATCAAGATGGTGTTCCTACCCCGCCACGGGCGCGGCCATGTTCACACGCCCTCGACCGTGCCCTACCGCGCCAATATCGATGCGCTGAAGCGGTTGGGCGTCACCGATGTGATCAGCGTGTCCGCCTGCGGATCGTTCCGCGAGGAGATGGCGCCCGGCGATTTCGTGGTGGTCGATCAGTTCATCGACCGCACCTTTGCGCGGGAAAAGACCTTCTTCGGTCCCGGCCTTGTCGGTCATGTCAGCGTCGCCCACCCGACCTGTCCGCGCCTGTCTGCGGCCTGCGTGACAGCGGCCAAGGATGCAGGCATCACCGTCCATGACGGCGGCACCTATCTGGCCATGGAAGGCCCGCAATTCAGCAGCCTGGCTGAATCCAAGATGTACCGCGAAAGCTGGGGCTGCGACGTGATCGGCATGACCAACATGCCCGAGGCCAAATTGGCCCGCGAGGCAGAGCTTTGCTATGCCTCTGTCGCGATGATCACCGACTATGACAGCTGGCATCCCGATCACGGCGAGGTCGATATCTCGGACATTATCGCGACTCTCACGGGCAACGCCGGCAAGGCCAAGGCGTTGGTGGGCAAACTGCCCACCCTACTGAGCGCAACGCGCAGCCCCTGCCCCCATGGCTGCGACCGGGCCCTGGACTACGCCATCCTGACCGCGCCTGACAAACGCGACCCGGCAATGCTGGACCAGCTCTCTGCCGTTGCTGGCCGGGTGTTGTGAGCCGCGCGCGCAAGATCCTGCTTCTGGGCGCGGACGGGTTCATCGGCCGCCATATCGCCTTTCACTTGCGGGCCGAGGGGTGGCAGGTAGTGGCATCTGCCCGCCGGGTGCGGGCGCTGGATCAGATGGGATTTCAGACCGCCGCCGCCGATCTGGCCCGGCCCGAAACCCACGATCCCGCCTTCTGGGCCCCGCATCTGAAGGGCTGCCAATATGTGGTGAACGCGGCGGGGCTGCTGACGGGCAGCGAGGACGCGTTTCAGGGCGTGCATGTGCTGGCCCCCAAAGCCATTTATCAAGCGATGCCAGACGGGTGCCGCGCGCTGCTGATTTCCGCTGTGGGGTTGGAGGCTGAGACGGATTTCGCCCGTTACCGGCGGCAGGGCGAGGCGCTGGCCGACCGGCATCGTGTCACCATCCTGCGGCCCGGGCTGGTGCTGGCCGACAGCGCCTATGGCGGATCGGCGCTGGCGCGGGGGTTGGCGGCGCTGCCGCTGGTCACGCCGGTCGTGGGCAAGGGCGAACAGGTGTTCAACCCGATCCATGCCACCGATCTGGCAAAGGTTATCCTGGCCTGTCTGGCCGATCGCCCCGGCCCCGGCGCGCATGAGATCGGCGGGCCGGACCGGGTGACACAAGGAGAGATGCTGCAATCCATCCGCCGCTGGTTGGGCCTGCGCCCGGTGCCGCTGCTGCACATGCCCCGCTGGCTGGCGGGCGGTCTGGCGCGGGTGGGGGATGTGCTGAAATTCGGGCCGATCTCTTCCACTGCGCTGGATCAACTGGCCACGGGGGTAGAGGCGCAGGAGGCCCCGCTGCTGGAACACCTGCCCGAGACCGCCCGCCCGCGCGGCTTTTCCCAGTTCATGGCCGCAAGGCCCGCAGGCACGGCGGATCTGTGGCACGCGCGGCTCTACCTGATGAAACCGGCGCTGCGGTTGGTGTTGATCCTGCTGTGGCTGGTCTCGGGCCTTCTGGGCCTGTTCCTGCCCTCGCAAAGCTTTCTGCCGATGATCCCCGAGGGGATGCTGTCGGACCCCGTGCTGATTATGCTGGCCCGCGCGGGCGGGGTGGCGGACCTTGCGCTTGCGGTCGGCTTGGCAGCGGCCTGGCGGCTGAGGCTGCTTGGCTGGCTGCAACTGGGGTTGGTCGGGGCCTATACGCTGGCCTTCACCGTGCTATCGCCGGACCTTTGGCTGCTGCCCCTTGGCGGGTTGTTGAAGAACCTGCCCATCCTGATGCTGATCTGGCTGTTCCTGGTGCTGGAGGAGGAACGCTGATGGACCCCTACCTGCTGGCCCGCTGGCTGCACATTCTGTCCTCGACGGTTCTGTTCGGCACCGGCATCGGCACCGCCTTCCAGATGGTCTGGGCGATGCGGACGGGTAAGGTAGAGACGGTGCATTCCGTGGCCTCGGGCGTGGTCTGGGCCGATTGGCTGTTCACCACGCCCGCCGGGATCGTGCAGCCGCTGACGGGGCTGTGGTTGATCCATATTGCGGGCTATTCGCTGGCAGAGCCGTGGCTGGTGGTGACCTACGCACTTTACTTGCTGGCGTTGATCTGTTGGGCGCCGGTGGTGCATCTGCAAATCCGCATCCGCGACCTGGCGGGCGGGGCGCTGGCGGCGGGACAGCCTTTGCCGGATGAGGCGCGGCGCATCTACCGCATCTGGTTCGCCCTTGGCTGGCCCGCCTTCGGGGCACTGACCGGGATATTCTGGCTGATGGTGGCGCGCCCGGCGCTGTGGTAGGCGGCCTAGCCGTTGTCCTTAAGATACCGGCGGATGAAGTGCCGGATTTCCCGCGCGGCGCTTGTATCCATATCCTTGCACAAGGCGACGAAGCGATCCCGTTCGTCCTTGTCCAGGCGCAGGATCAGCTGACTGTCTTTCTTGCCGGATTTCGATCCGTCCTTGTTTTTGGGCACTGTCCCGGTGTCCCCTCTTGATTTTTGTCAATGCAATGTATATACAAAGCATATGCAGTCGTCGCAAACTTAGCGCGACGAAAACGTTAATAACAAGAAAAAGGATTAATCCGATGAATCTTCTTCAAGCCCGACAGATCGTCTGCAAGGACCAGATGAACTGGCGCAAGCCGCATTTGCCTTGGCTGCCACGGTCGCTTTATCGCTATTTCAACGAATCCAAGAACTGACATCACTCACAAGACCATCGGGCGCGGCTGAACCACGGGTCGCGCCCGGCTTGACTTTGCCCTTTGCTTCTGGATTGCTCGTGCCTGTCTTTCAAATGCGAGCGTTCCCATGTCCTTAGAGCTTTGGCTGGCCTTCGTCGCCGCCTCAACCGCCCTTCTGATCATCCCCGGCCCCACGGTTCTGCTGGTGCTGTCCTACGCGCTAAGCCAGGGGCGCAAGGTGGCCATCGCGTCGGCCACCGGGGTGGCGCTTGGGGATTTCGTGGCGATGACCGCATCGCTTCTGGGCCTTGGGGCTCTGGTGCTGGCCTCGGCCACGCTGTTCACAGTGCTGAAATGGGTGGGCGCGGTGTATCTGGTCTGGCTCGGGATCAAGCTGATCCGGTCCGCAGGGGGCGCAACGCTGACCGAGCTGCCAGAAACCGACCGGATCACGCCAGTGCGGGTCTTTGGCCATAACGCCGCCGTCACCGCGCTAAACCCCAAATCCATCGCCTTCTTCATCGCCTTCGTGCCCCAGTTCCTGCGGCCTGAACAACCGCTGATCCCGCAATTCGCCATCCTGATCGCCACCTTCGTGACCTTGGCTGCCCTGAATGCGCTGGCCTATGCGCTGCTGGCCGATCAGCTACGCAGCCGCATTGCCCGGCCCGGCACCATCGCCTGGCTGACGCGGGCCGGGGGCACAACGCTGATCGGCATGGGGGTTTTGACCGCCACGTTGCGCCGCGCCACCTGACGAAACCCCGGGACCGCGCCGCAACAGCCCGGCGCGGAAATCCCGCACCCTGCTTGCCCGATCCGGGCACTTGCGGCATCCCTATCCCCATGATCGCGCGACTGACCCTTCTTGTGACCCTTCTGATCCTGCCCGTGCTGGCGGCCGCGCAGGAATTCGTCACCGTGCCGCGCCGCCTGTCGGACGAGGCGTTCTATCGGCTTGTGGCCTGCGCCGCGCCGCCGGGGGGGCCTTGCGCCAAACCCGAGATCCGCTGGTCCGAGGAACGCCGCGTATCCTTGAGTGTGGGCATCGCGATGATCGACGCGGGCTTTCCGACCTATAAGCTGGATCTTGTGGATGATGCTATCGACCGGGCGATTGCGCAGATCAATGCGTCGGGGGCCTATCTGGTGTTGGAACGGATCTATGAAGGCACGCCGGATATTGCGCTTTACCTGCTGGACACGCCGCAAGGCGGCATCATCTCAGGCACCGGAAATGCGGAACTGGACGGATCGGAACTGGCCATTGGGCGGGTCGCGATCCGGTCGCTTGGCGGTGATATCCAGGACGCGACCATCGCCATTTCCCGCGATATCCAGCGACGCGAAGTCGCCAGCGTGGTGCTGGAGGAACTGGTGCAGGCGCTTGGGCTGCCCACGGATATCCAGTCACCCGCCTACCCGGACTCGATTTTCAACGAAAACTCTAACGCCGTGGTCTGGCTGCGCGGTCAGGATGCCGAGGCCCTGCGGCGACATTACCCGCGCCTGTGACCGCGAAAGGGGCTGCACCCTGCCCCGCTGGCCGCTATGTTGAAGCCCGCGCACCCTTAGCCATGAAAGGCCCGCTTCGATGCTCGATCAAAAGGTGGTCGCGGACTATATCCGCACGATCCCGGACTTTCCCCATGACGGCATCATGTTTCGCGACGTGAGCACGCTGTTCCTTGATCCGCGCGGTTTCCGGCTGGCCATCGACCAGTTGCTGGCCCCCTTCGTGGGGCAACGTATCGACAAGGTCGCGGGGCTGGAAGCGCGGGGGTTCATCCTGGGCGGCGCGGTGGCGCATCAGCTATCCGTGGGCTTCGTGCCGATCCGCAAGAAGGGCAAGCTGCCGGGCAAAACCATCGAACAGGACTACACGCTGGAATATGCCAGCGCGACAGTCGAAATTCATGACGACTGCCTGCAACCGGGCGAAACCGTCCTGCTGGTCGATGACCTGTTGGCCACCGGCGGCACTGCCGAGGCGGGGATCAGGCTGATCGAACGGCTTGGCGCGCAGGTGGTGGGCACCGCCTTTGTGGTGGACTTGCCGGATATCGGAGGCCGAAAGCGGCTGGAAACCATGGGCATGTCGGTCCACGCGCTGTGTGCCTTTGAAGGCGACTGACCCCCGGGGCTAAACCCCCTTGCGGCGTCGGATCTCCTGCCACACCCGGGACGCGGACCAACTGCTGTCCCCCAGAACCATGCCGTCCAGCAGCACGCAGGATTGCGCGTCCGGGCAGACCAGTTGCGCCCGGGCATCCACGGCACTTAGCAGATGGTCGATTCTGGCAGGAATCCCCGCAGCGCGGGCCATATCCAACACCTCGGACATCCTGCGAAGTTGGCTGTCGCATCTGCCCAGAACCTGCATCACCAGCCCCGACCCAAGACGCGCAGCCCGCGCGTGCCAGTCCTGCGGCAGGCTTGGCAGTGCCACGGGGCCGTGCAATATCTTGCCCCACAGGTCCAGCTTGCCAATGGTGCTGTCGATCACCTTGAAATTCTGCCTGGACAGCACATTGATCAGATCTTTGTCGTCGCCTGCGCGCGCTGGAAGCAAAAGCGCGCCGAACCCGTAATAGCGCGCCCAATCCTCGGCCACGCTTAACAGCGCCCCGATCCCTAGAACCCGCGCCGCATGTCCCTCGGCCCGCACAGCTTCGATCACCACCGACTGTGCGGCGCCGGAAATCGGCCGCCACGACACCCGACCGGGGGCAAATTCGATGAAGCCACGCAGGGGCGCACGCAACATGCGCACCTGCAATCCTTCGGACAACCGATCAATCAGCCAATCGCGGCTGGTCGGCTGATCGGGCCCGAGCAAACCCTGTTCCAGGGTCAGGAACCCTGTCTTGTCCAGGTTCGGCGGCGAGACCGTTATGACATTGCGAGGCACATGTGCCATTGGCGCAAACCCTTGTCCGCTTCGGCTGACGTACCGTCAGAATAGCCAGACCCTGACCAAAGTTTCCTTGATCTGCCGCAAATCCGGCCATCCCGGCATCAGACCGGAAAATCGGCAGAGATTTACCTGCGGTTAACCTATCGGCGGTTAAATGAGGGTGTTCGTCACTCACGAACATTGTTGCTTGCTAACTCAAGACCCCAAGACGCCCCGTCACCCCCGACGGGGCGTCACCCCTTTTGCCGGGTCATGTCGCGCGCAGAACCGCCCCTGGGTTCATGATGCCGCCCGGATCCAACGCCGCCTTGATCGCCCGCATCGCCATCAGGCCAGCCGGGTCGCCATAGCGTTCCAGATCGCCCACCTTCATCCGCCCGACCCCGTGTTCGGCAGAGACCGAACCGCCCATTTCGGCTACCAGATCGTGGATCAGCTGCTTGACCTCTTCGCGCCGGTCGAGCCAGGCGGCGCGGTCTTGGCCCTTTGGGGGGAAGATGTTGTAGTGTAGATTGCCGTCGCCCAGATGTCCGAAACCGTTGATCCGCACCGGCCCCAGATGCGCAATCCGGCGCGGGGCTTCGTCCAGAAACGCCGGGATCGCCCCAATGGGGACCGAGATATCGTGGCTGGAGATCGCCCCGATCCGCTTGTTCGCCTCTGGGATCGATTCCCGGATCGTCCAGAAATCCTGCCGCTGTGCCTCTGATTGGGAAATCAGCCCGTCCTGCACCAGGCCCGCTTCAAGCGCAGCTTCAAAGAGCGTCATCAGCGCATCGCCCGCGTTCTGACCTTTCGGCAGGCCCAGATCAATCAGGCACATCCAGCCAGGTTTCTTCGCAAAGGGCTGCCGTATCTCCGGCCCGACCTCTTCCAGAAACTCCAACCCCGCGCGCGCGATCAGTTCAAAGGCTGACAACCCGTCGCCCACCAGATCGCGCGCCATATCCAGCAGCCGCAGCGCCTCGGCGGGGTTGTCCACCACCATCAGCGCCGTGGCCTGATCGGCGGGTCGCGGCACCAGCCGCAGGCAGGCAGCCGTGATGATGCCAAGCGTGCCTTCCGCCCCGATGAGCAGATGCCGCAGATCGTATCCAAGGTTGTCCTTCCTCAGGCCCTTCAGCCCGTGCAGTACCGTGCCCGTGGGCAGCACCGCCTCAACCCCCAACACCAGATCGCGGGCATTGCCGTAGCGCAGCACGTTGACGCCGCCCGCATTGGTCGACAGCAGCCCGCCAATCCGAGCAGAGCCTTCGCTGGCCAAAGACAGCGGGAAGAGCTTGCCCGCATCCTCTGCCGCCGTCTGAACATCGGCCAGAATCGCGCCGGCCTCGACCGTCAGCGTGCCTGCCAGCGGGTCCAGCCCGCGCGTGGCCGTCATACGTTCAAGGCTGATCACCAGCGGCGCGGGGCCGTCCCACGCCACCTGCCCGCCAACCAGCCCGGTGCCGCCGCCGTAGGGCACCACCGGCACCCGCGCGGCGGCGGCATGGCGGACCAGCGTGGCGACCTCCTCCGTGTTGCGCGGGCGGGCCAGTGCCCCGGCCTGACCGTGATAGAGCCCCCGCGGTTCAGAAAGGTATCGCGGTTCCGCTTCGCTTAGCACAGTATCGGGCAGATCAGCAGCGAGGCGGGCCAGAAAGCTTTCGTCAGCAGGGTTGAGTTGGGTCATGCGCGGGCCATTTCTTGCAGCTTAAGGCAACTGGACAGGTTCCGTGCGGTCAGCAGATCGGCCTTCAGCACCCTATCCAGCCGTTCGGCCAGTTTGGATCGTCCATAGCCGTTCGGCGTGTACAGATAGAAAACGCCCTGCCCCATCTGAAACGCTTCATCCGCAGTGCAGGCGTCGCTGGCGGCCTCTGCGTTCAGCCGCGCCGCGCCACGTAGAAAGACCAGATGCAGGGTTTTCGGGGCATCCACCGCCTCGGGGAAGGGGTTGGCCGCGAGAGCCGTGTCCAGGTTCTCTGCCGTCAAAACGCAGCAGCCGGGGGCAAAGCCGAAGCGGGCCTTAATGTCATCGGTGATCTGCGTCTCCAACAGCTCCGGTGCCTCATCCGCCTCGAACACCGCGTTGCCGCTTTGGATATAGGTGGCGACCCGTGCCAGCCCCCGCGCCTGCAACAACGCCCGCCAGTCGGCCATGGGCAGGCGGTTTCTGCCGCCCACATTCACCCCCCTGAGAAGCGCCACCAGCCGTGTCATCGCCATCCCCTAGCCTGCGTCGGACCGCCCGCGCCGGTCATGCCGCAGCATGGCGTAGAGAACGTGATTGCGCCAGCGCCCGTTAATCTGAAGATAGCTTTGCGCCACCCCTTCATACTTGAAACCAGCCTTTTCCAGCACCCCGCGCGATGCGGCGTTTTCGGGCAGGCAGGCGGCCTCCAGCCGACTGATATCCAGATCGCGAAAGGCAAAATGGGTCACGGCCTCGATCGCCTCCAGCATATAGCCTTGCCGCTGATGGGGGGCGCCGATCCAATAGCCAAGGGTGCCCGCCTGCGCCGGCCCCCGGCGGACATTGTCCAGCGTGATCGCCCCAACAAGGGCGTCATCCGCGCGTCGGATCATGAACAGCGGCACCGCGCTGCCATTGGTCATGGATCGCTGCGCCCAGTAGACCCGGTTGGTAAAGCTTTTGCGGGTCAGGTGATCGGCGGCCCATGTGGGTTCCCACGGATGCAGGAACCCCGCCGATTGGTCGCGCAGGCTGGCCCAGGCCCGATAGTCCGAATGAACCGGCAGGCGCAGGCTCATGCGCTCGGTTTCAATGCGGACTCTCTTCTTGCGGGCAATCATCAGGCGGCCAGACGCTCCACCAATTCAGCGACACGGGGGCCACGGTCCACGGGACCATAAAGCGCCAGGGCAGCCCGGCCCGCGCCGACAAGGGCAGCCGCATGGTCGCGCACGGCTGCGCGGTCCACGGCGTTGATCCGGTCGATGCTTTCCTGAAGCGGCGGCACCCGGTCCCAGATTGCCACCAGACGCGCCAGCCGTTCGGCCCGCGCCGAGGGGCTTTCCAACCCCATCAGCATCCCCGCCTTCATCTGCGCGCGGGCGCGGTCGATCTCGGCCTCGGTCAGCCCGTCTACCGACCGGCGCACCTCTTCGATGGTCAGATCCGACAGCGCCGCCAGATCTTCGCCCCCCGTGCCCGCATAGATCGTCATCAGCCCGGTATCGTCATAGGCCCCGACCTGGGAATAGATCGTGTAGCACAGGCCCCGCTTTTCGCGGATTTCCTGAAACAGCCGCGAAGACATGCCGCCGCCAAGCGCCGTCGCATAGATCTGCGCGGTGTAGATATCGTCGGACCGGTAGCCCGGCGCCTCCAACGCCAGGGTGAAATGCGCCTGTTCCAATGTCTTGACCTCGCGACGCTCGCCGCCATGGAAGACACCAGGCAGCGCCGAGCTGACCTTGACGGCAGGCAGATGCCCGAAGGCGGCCTCGGCCAAGCGCACAATCTCCTCGTGGTCCACGGCCCCGGCAGCAGAGAGGATCATCTGCCCCGGCCCGTAATGTTCCGCCACGAAGCGTTGCAGGTCGGGCTTATCAAAGGCGCGCACCCGTTCCACCGGGCCAAGGATCGTCCGGCCAAGGGGCTGTTCGGGGTAGGCCACCTCTTGCAGCCAGTCGAAAATGATGTCGTCGGGCGTGTCCAGCGCCTGCCCGATTTCCTGCAGGATCACACCGCGTTCGACCTCGATTTCTCGCGGGTCGAAAACGGGGTTCAGCAGGATGTCGGAAATCAGGTCCATCGCCAGCGGCACGTCATCCTTCAGAACGCGGGCGTAATAGGCTGTGACCTCGCGGCTGGTATAGGCGTTGATATAGCCGCCCACATCCTCGATCTCTTCGGCGATCTGCAACGCGCTGCGCCGCTTGGTGCCCTTGAAGGCCATATGTTCAAGGAAATGGGCAATGCCGTTCTGCTCGGGCAGCTCGTGCCGCCCGCCCGCGTTGACCCAGATGCCGATGGCCGCCGATTGCAGCGATGGCATATGCTCGGTCACCACGCGCAACCCGTTCTTCAGGGTATGAAGTTGAACGCTCAAGCGGCGCGCTCCTTCCTGACAAGGGCCTGTAGCGCAGCCAGATCATTTTCCACGCGGGTCACGCGTTCGGGCCGGTCGAAGAGGTCCGCCATCCGCGCAGGCAGGCCCGGGCGGATGCCGCTGGCCTGTTCCACCGCGTCGGGGAATTTCGCGGGATGGGCGGTGGCAAGCGTGATCATCGGGGTGGCGCCCAGATGGTCTTGCGCAACATGGACGCCGACGGCGCTGTGCGGGCACAGAAGCTCACCCATTTCCGCATTCGCGCGGGTGATCATGGCCAGCGTTTCCTCTTCCGAACAGCGGCCAGAGGCGAACAGCCCCCGCAGACGTTCCAGCGCACCTTGGGAAATCTTGAACCCGCCCTGACCTTTCAGCTCATCCATCAACTGCGCCACGGCCCCGCCGTCACGGTCATAGACATCAAACAGCGCCCGTTCGAAGTTCGAAGATACCTGGATGTCCATCGAGGGGCTGATAGAGGGCGTGACGCCATGGGTTTCATAGGCGCCGCCGGACATCGCCCGGTGCAGGATGTCGTTCTGGTTGGTGGCGATCACCAGTTGTTCGATCGGCAGCCCCATGCGCTTGGCGATATAGCCCGCGAAAATGTCGCCGAAATTGCCCGTGGGCACGGTGAAGCTGACCTTGCGATGCGGCGCGCCAAGCGACACGGCGGCGGTGAAGTAGTAGACGACCTGCGCCAGAACCCGCGCCCAGTTGATCGAGTTCACGCCCGCAAGATGCACCTCGTCGCGGAAGGCATGGTCGTTGAACATATCCTTCAGCCGCGCCTGGCAATCATCGAAATCGCCGGTCAGCGCGAGGGCATGGGCATTGGATTCGGAAACGGTCGTCATCTGACGGCGCTGCACGTCGCTAACCCGGCCATGCGGGAACAGAATGAACACATCGACATTGTCGAGGCCCCGGAACGCCTCCATCGCCGCCGACCCGGTATCGCCAGAGGTCGCGCCCACAATAGTTACCCGCTTGCCGGAACGGGACAGCGACGCCTGAAAGAGCTGACCAATCAGCTGCATGGCGAAGTCCTTGAAGGCCAGGGTCGGCCCGTGGAACAGCTCCAGCAGGAAATGGTTGGGGGCCAGTTGCACCATGGGCGCGCGGGCGGCGTGGCCAAAACCCGCATAGGCGCGCGCGATGATGTCGGCGAATTCCTCATCGGTGAAGGCATCGCCGATGAAGGGACGCATCACGCGGAAGGCCACCTCTTCATAGCTTAGCCCCGCCAGCGCGGCGATATCGGCATGGCTCATCGCCGGGATCTCGGCGGGCACGTAAAGCCCCCCGTCCCGGGCCAGCCCGGTCAGCATCGCTTCTTCAAAACTCAGGTCCGGGGCTGTTCCCCTTGTCGAGACATAACGCATGGGTAATTCAGTGCCTTCAGTTCGCTCGCCTGCTGATACGCCAGACAAGGTAGAGTGTCATCCCCAACCACACGGCTGCCAGCAGAAACCAGGTGATCGCGTAGGACAAGTGGTCGTTCGGAATCGCGCCGCTGTCGACGGGAAAGGGCGTCACGCCAAGGTCGGTTTGCGGCGGATCGCGCAAAACCAGCAGGACGGGTTCGGTATTCAGGGCTTCGGCCATGGCGGGGATGTCGCGGGCGAACCAGATGCCCGCGTCCAGATCCGGCGCGGGGGTCTGGCTGCCGATCTCATCGGGCCAGTGCAGGTTGCCCACCAGATCGGCGGGGATATTGCCTGCGCGGGGCGTCTCACGCTCGGTTTCCCGCACGAAGCCCATGTCGATCAGGATGCGCCGCCCGCCCTCGGTCTCGAAATCGCGAATGATCCGAAAGACCGGCCCGGCGTTGCGCAGCGAGGCAAGGATAGTGATCTCGCCAGATCCGATCACCCCGGACACGGCCACCGGCAGAAACTGGTCGCGCTCTTCCGCCGGAGTGTCGGGCAGGTCCACCGGCGCGGCCACGATCCGCGCGTCGATATCGGCCAGCAGGGCCTCTTTCCATGCCAGCCTGTCCACCTGCCAGAATCCGAGCCACAGCAGAATGGCGCAGCCCGCCACCCCGAACAGCAAGGGCAAGATTACCCGTTTCATTCTTTGCCTCCGCGATAGGAAAAGGCCGACCCTGTGGCCGGCCCTTCACAAGGCATTAAGGTTAACGCGCCCGCCCCCATCTTCTTGGCGACAATACTCCCGCCGGAGGCATCCCCGGCCAGCCCCGCGCGGGTCGGCCGGGACAGGGGCGTTACTGGCCCCAGATATAGACCGCGACGAACAGGAACAGCCAGACCACGTCCACGAAGTGCCAGTACCAGGCGGCGGCCTCAAACCCGGCATGTTGTTCCGGGGTGAAATCGCCCGCAATCGCGCGGAACAGGCAGACGGTCAGGAAGATCGTCCCGATGATGACGTGAAAGCCGTGGAAACCGGTGGCCATGAAGAAGGTGCCGTAAAAGCGGTCGCCGCCAAAGCTCCAGCCTTCATGCACCAGCAGTTCCCAGTATTCGAAGATTTGCAGGCCGGTGAACGCCACGCCCAGAACGATGCCGATGGTCAGGCCCCAGATCAGGTCCTTGCGGTTGTTCTCATGCACCAGCGCATGGTGTGCCCAGGTCACGGCACAGCCCGACAGCAGCAGCACCAGCGTGTTCATCAGCGGCAGGTGGAACGCATCCACAGCGTGGATCTCTGGGATCACATAGGTCGAGCCCGCATATTCGCTCATGGGATAGAGCGTGTGCTTGAAGAAGGCCCAGAACCACGCCAGGAAGAACATCACTTCCGACAGGATGAACAGGATAAAGCCATAGCGCAGGCCGATCCGCACAACGGGCGTGTGGTCGACACCGTTGTTGCCTTCGCCCACCATGTCCTTCCACCAGCCGAACATGACGTAGAGAACGCCGATAAAGCCAATGGCAAACAGCCAGGGGCCGCTGCCCGAGATCCACAGCACCGCGCCGAACAGCATCACAAAGGCCGATACGGCCCCCAGGAACGGGTAAATCGAGGGTGTGAGAATATGATAGTCGTGGTTTTTAGCGTGGGCCATTTTGCGCGGTCCTTCCGTGGTCACTCACTGTCGCCATCTAGCGCGGCGTATTCGTCTTCGGGCAAGTCCGTTTCGTAGAACGTGTAGGACAAGGTTATTGCGGGGATGTGGCTGGCTTCGGGATCGTCGACGATCTCGGGGTCCACATAGAAGGTCACGGGCATTTCCACCCGCTCACCAGGGTCGAGGATCTGTTCGGTGAAGCAGAAACAGGCGATCTTCGAGAAATAGCCACCGGCCACATAGGGCGTGACGTTGTAGGTTGCCGTCCCGGCAATCGGCCGATCGGTGGGGTTATAGGCGGTGTAGAAGGCCATGCCGGTTTCGCCGATGCGGATCTCCATCGGTTCCGACGGCGCTTCGAACTCCCACTCCATATTGTGATCGAGCGAGGCATCAAAACGGATCAGGATCGTCTGATCGAGGATGACATCGCTGCCGGTTTCCGCCACGGCGGTGGTGCCGCCGAAGCCCGTCACCCGGCAAAAGAGATCGTAAAGCGGCACCGACGCAAAGCCAAGCCCGCCCATCAGGGCCACCACAGCCACCAGTTTCCAGACCGTCTTTGCGTGGTTTGGGGTGGGCTGTGCGGTCACTGGCTTTCCCCCTCGCTTTCGGTAATCGACGGGCGCACCGAATGGTCAAAGGCTTCGAAGCTGCCGCCGTTGCGAATTTTCGACATGGTCAGGAAAAAGACGATGGCAACGAACCCGACAAGGGTCAGTGCGACGCCCAGGTTGCGGCCGAAACGGCGTTTGTGGATCTCATGCGTCTCAGTAATCGGCATGTTACCAGCCCCCCAGACCGAAGGACCGCAGCCCTGCCTCGGCCAGCAGCGCACCGAAATGCAGGAAAAGATACAGCAGCGAGAAGCGGAAGACCTTTTTCTCGGTCTTGTAATCATCTTCCAGCGCCTGATCTTCGCTGCGCCGCCAGATGTCATAGCCACCCTTGACGAACATGATGTTCAGAACAACCGCCGCGGCCATGTAGACCGGCCCGCCGATCGAGGTCAGCCCGGTGGCGATCGCGACAGGGGCCAGCAACAATGTGTAGGCCAGGATCATCTTGCGGGTGTGGGGCCGGCCATGGGTGACCGTCAGCATCGGCACCTTGGCCTCGTCGTAGTCGGACTTCATGAACAGGGCCAGCGCCCAGAAATGGGGCGGCGTCCACATGAAGGTCAGCGCGAACATCAGAACCGATTCAATCGACACGCCACCGGTGGCCACGGCCCACCCGATCATCGGGGGGAAGGCACCTGCGGCCCCGCCGATGACGATATTCTGCGGCGTGGAGCGTTTAAGCCAGACCGTGTAAACGACGGCATAGAAGAAAATGGTGAAGGCCAGAAAAGCGGCGGCAAACCAGTTGGCCGCAAGGCCAAGCATCACCACCGACAGCGCCGACAGCCAAAGCCCGAGGCTCAGCGCCTCGCCCGGGGTGACCCGGCCCGAGGGGATCGGGCGCGACTGCGTGCGCTTCATCACCTGGTCGATATCGCGGTCATACCACATGTTCAACGCGCCCGACGCGCCGCCGCCAAGGGCGATGAACAGGATCGCGGTGAAGGCATCGACCGGGGGCACGCTGACCGGCGCAACCATCAGGCCGACAAAGGCCGTGAACACGACAAGCGACATCACCCGCGGCTTCAGCAGGGCGAAGTAATCGCCGAACTGGGCCTCTTGCTTGGGGGTGCTGGTATTCGCGGTGAAATCGCTCATCTCGGGCTCATGTCGCTGGATGGATCAAAGCCGCGGGCGGGGACAGGTCCGCCTGCGGCCAATGGGGCTTACTCTTCGACGGCAGCCAGTTCGATGTCACCGGCGATGGACCCGTCCATCAGCGAGGCGAAATCGGTGCCGCCACCGGCAAGCCAGGCGTCGTATTCCTCGGTGGTCACGGCCATCACGGTGATCGGCATGAAGGCGTGGTTCAGGCCGCACAATTCGGAACACTGACCGAAATAGATGCCTTCATTGCCTTCATCCACTTCGAACCACAGTTCCGCCAGACGGCCCGGAACGCCATCCTGCTTCACGCCGAATGAGGGGATGGTCCAGCTGTGGATCACGTCCGATGCGGTCACCTGCATCACGACGGTCTGCCCGGTCGGCACCACGACGGCGGTGTCGGTCGCCAGCAGGTATTCATCCTGGCTGTAGCCGTATTCTTCCAGCTCATCGCGGGCCAGCATGTAGCTGGCAAAGTCGATATCGGTTCCGGGGTATTCATAGCTCCAGTACCACTGGTGGCCGGTCGCCTTGATCACCACGTCGCCTTCCGGAATCTCCTGCTGGTTGAACAGCACCGGCAGCGAGAAGGCGCCGATAACCACCAGAATGCCAAGCGGCACCAGCGTCCAGGTCACCTCGATCGGGGTGTTGTGGCTGAAGGTCGCCGGGGTCGGATTGGACCGGGCGTTGTAGCGCAGGATAACCCAGATCAGCAGGGCCAGCACGAAGATACAGATTGCGGCAATGACCCACAGCAGAATGCCGTTCAGGAAATGGATCTGTTCCGCCAGGCTGGTGGCAGCCGGCTGCCAGCCGACGCCCGCCGGTTCCGGCGCGCCGATGATTTCAAGTCCCTCGGGTGCGGTTTGCGCGGCAGCCATGCCAGCGACGAGTGTTGCACCAATACCGGCCCAAAGGCCGTTCAGCTTCTTTAGAAGTTGCATTCTTGTCGTCCTGTCCTTGCGGGGATCGGCCAGATCGGCCACGCTTACCCCCGTTGCGTCTATCTGGTGTAGAACCATATAGAGGACACCATGACAAGACAGTGGTGAAAAATGTCTCACTTCGTCGATTGTTTGGTTTTAGTTGACATAGATCATTTTCGGCATGGAAAGGTCCCTCCCCCGATGACGCAAAACGCTGCCTTCCGCCCCTTCGAGACACAACTCGACAAGGACGCGGCCCTGACGATTCTGCGTGCCGCCACGGACGGGGCCGATGACGGAGAACTGTTTCTGGAGCGCAAACGCTCGGAAATGCTGCTGTTCGACGATGGTCGGGTAAAAACCGCCAGCTATGACGCATCCGAAGGCTTTGGCCTGCGCGCCGTGCGGGGCGAGGTTGCGGGCTATGCCCATTCCACCGAGATCTCCGAGACCGCACTGCGCCGCGCGTCCGAGACGGCGCGCCTTGCCGTGGGCGATGGCGGCGGCACCTGGGCCGATGCGCCGCAGGCCACGAATCGCCGTCTCTATACCGACGCGGACCCGATGGCGGGGGCAGGATTCGGTGCCAAGCTGGATATCCTGAAAGAGGTCGACGCCTATGCGCGCGGGTTGGACCCCCGCGTCGTACAGGTGTCCGTCAGCCTGGCCGCGTCCCATCAGGAGGTCGAGATCCTGCGCCCCGACGCGGTGCATGTGTCAGACGCCCGCCCGATGATCCGGGTCAATGTCTCGGTCATTGTCGAGCAAAACGGTCGCCGCGAATCCGGCAATGCCGGTGGCGGGGGCCGGGTAGAGCTTGGCGACTGGCTGGATCTGGCTAATTGGCAGGCGCTGGCGCGCGAAGCGCTGCGGATTGCGGTGGTCAATCTGGGGGCTGTCCCTGCCCCGGCGGGCATCATGGATGTCGCACTTGGGCCGGGCTGGCCGGGTATCCTGCTGCACGAGGCCGTGGGCCACGGGCTGGAGGGTGATTTCAACCGCAAGAAGAGTTCCGCCTTTGCCGGGCTGATGGGTGAACGGGTCGCGTCCAAGGGGGTGACCGTGCTGGATGACGGCACCATCCCCGACCGACGCGGGTCGATCACCGTGGATGATGAGGGCACACCGTCCTCCAAGACAACGCTCATCGAGGATGGCATCCTCGTGGGCTTCATGCAGGATCGGCAGAACGCGCGCCTTATGGGGGTGCCCGCCACCGGCAACGGTCGCCGCGAAAGCCATTCCCACGCCCCCATGCCGCGCATGACCAACACCTATATGCTTGGCGGCGACACCGACCCTGGCGATATCGTGGCCAGCCTGAAGGACGGCATCTACGCCGTGGGGTTTGGTGGCGGTCAGGTGGATATCACCAATGGCAAATTCGTGTTCAGCTGCACCGAGGCATACCGGGTCGAAAACGGTAAGGTCGGCGCGCCGGTGAAAGGGGCAACACTGATCGGTGACGGGGCCACGGCGCTGAACCAGATCCGCGCAATCGGCAATGACATGGCGCTCGACCCCGGCATGGGCACCTGCGGCAAGGCGGGGCAATGGGTACCCGTGGGCGTGGGCCAGCCGACGCTGCTGATCGGCGGGCTGACCGTGGGTGGCTCAGCCGCATGAGGCCATTTGCGGGCGGCATAAGGCGGGCCGACCCGCAGGACTACCCGGCGTTGGCGCGGCTTTGGCATGACGCCTGGCATGACGGCCACGCCCATGCGGTTCCACCCGCGCTGTTGGCCCATCGGGGACCGGATTATTTCGCAAAGGAAATGCAGCGCATCGGGCCCGACTGCCATATCTGGGACGGCCTGCATGGCCCCGAAGGCTTCATCATGATCGCCGGGGCGTGGATCGACCGCATCTTCGTGTCACAGGCCGCGCGGGGTGGTGGCGTCGCCGGGCGGCTGATGGCCCATGCAGAAGATCTGCTACGCGCCGGGGGGCACAGCGAAGGCTGGATCGACGCGCTGGTCGGCAACAGCCGCGCGCACCGGTTTTATCTGCGGCAGGGGTGGCAGCAGGATCGGATCGAAGAGATCGAGGCGCCGACCCCGGACGGCCCCGTTCTGTTGCGCACCCGTATTCTGCACAAGGACCTGTCAATTTGATGCCGCCGCTCCCCCCGCTCCGCCCCGCGCGGCCCGATGACATCCCCGCGCTGACCACGCTCTGGTACGTGGGGTGGCACGAGGCTCATGCCGCTTATACGCCAGCCGCGCTCACGGCCCTGCGCACGGAGGAGGATTTCGCCCGGCGGCTGGTGCACCTGCTGCCGGATACAATCATGGCAGGCGAGGATTCCGCCCTTGGATTTTGCATGATCCGCGATGATGAGATCTACCAGCTTTATGTCGCGCCAGAAGCCCGTTCGAACGGGCTTGCCGCGCGGCTCTTGACCGATGGCGAAAGGCGGCTGGCGGTGCGCGGTGTCGGGCGGGCGCGGCTTGATGTCGGGGTCGAAAACCACCGTGCCGCGCGGTTCTATGCCAGGCAGGGTTGGGAAGAGACAGGCAGCGGTGAGGGCGTCGTGGACAGCTCTGCCGGGCCGTTCCGCCTGCAGCTGCGGTTTTTTGCCAAGCAGGTCGCACTCACCCCGTAAACCCCCTGTTAACCCTCCGCCGCCTAGCCTTCCGACTCATGTGGATGGACAGTGACATAGGGTTCTTCGAGGCGGCGACCGCTTATCGCCCCAGCCCCACGGCTGACAATGCCGACCGGCTGGCGCGGCTCAGGCTGATCCGGTCGCGCCGGGTGGGGCCCGCGACCTTCCGGCGATTGATGGCAGAACATAACTGCGCCGAAGCGGCCCTTGCGGCCTTGCCCGAGGTCGCGAAGCAGGCAGGTGTCGACACATATGAGGTCTTTTCCGAAACCGCCGCCCTGGCCGAAGTCAGGGCCGCCCGCCGCCTTGGCGCACGGATGCTCAGCCTGGGCGACACCAGCTATCCAACCGATCTGGCTGATTGCAGCGACGCGCCACCGGTTCTCTGGGCGCTTGGCGATACGCAGCTGTTGACGCGGCCCATGCTGGCCATGGTCGGCACCCGCAACGCATCATCGCTCGGGGCGCGGATGGCGCGCAAGCTGGCTGGCGAATTGTCAGAGGCGGGGTTTGTCATCGTTTCGGGCCTTGCGCGCGGCATCGACGCTCTGGCCCACCACGCGGCGCTGGCGAAGGGGACCATCGCGGTGCAGGCGGGGGGGCTCGACGTCATTTACCCGGCAGAGAACACCGATCTGGCCCATGACATCGCCAAGACGGGCCTGCGCCTGTCCGAACATCCCTTCGGCCTGGACCCGCAGGCGCGCCATTTCCCGCAGCGGAACCGGATCGTGTCGGGCCTTGCCCGTGCTGTGATTGTGGTGGAGGCAGCAGCGCGGTCCGGTTCATTGATCACCGCCCGCAATGCGCTCGACCAGGGGCGCGAGGTGCTGGCGGTGCCCGGCCACCCGATGGATACCCGCGCTTCGGGCTGCAACATGCTGCTGCGCGACGGGGCCACATTGGTGCGCGGGGCAGACGATGTGATCGAAGCCATCGGCCCCGCCACGGCCCCCACCCGGCAACCCGAACTGCCCCTGTCCAAAGCCCCGGACATCCCACGCCAACCCGAGCGTGACTGGCGTGACCGGGCGGCGCTAAACTCCCGCATCCTTTCACAGCTCGGCCCCGCCCCGGTGGCCGAGGATCAGCTGCTGCGCGATCTGGGGGTCTCACCCGGCGACGCAGCGGGGGAACTGGCGCGGATGGAGCTGGACGGGGCCATCACCCGCCAACCCGGCGGGCTGATTTCCCTCACCGCCAGTCAACACAGCGGTTCGGGAAAGAAATTTCCATAGTTGCGGCAATCCCATCCCCACCACCAGGCATCGGTGGCGCCGATGGAATATTCCACGATCTGCCAATAGGTGCCGGGGCGGTAGAGGTAGGCCTGCACCGTCGGCCCGTCGATCAGATCGCGCGGAATGCCTTCGACGGTGACCAAGGGTGTCGCGGCCAGATCAATCGGGGCTCCGCCCGGCCGCTGCGCGGTCAGATTGGCAATGGCGCGCCGGTCCTCGACCAGCAGCGTCTCCACCACAAACTCTACCGGCCCGCCAAGGCGCGGTTCCACATCGCGGCGGATCGTGTCCAGCAGCTCTGCCCTCAGGGCGCTGCCACGGGGCGGTTCCACAGGATCGGCGTGGGCGGGCAGCATGAAAGTCAGGCACAAGGTCACAAGACAGGCAAACCGCATGAAAAAACCCTTCGGTTGAATAGCCGCATTGTCTTTTTCCGATAGCGCATTGACAACCCCCGCCAGCAGGCCACATGGTCCCGCGCCACCCGTCATCCGCTTTTCAAAGGTTTTTGTGAATGCCAGTCGTCGTCGTCGAATCCCCGGCTAAAGCCAAGACAATCAACAAATATCTTGGGGATAACTTCACCGTTCTGGCCTCTTACGGGCATGTGCGCGACCTGCCGCCAAAGGATGGTTCGGTGGACCCCGAACAGGATTTTGAAATGCTGTGGGAGGTCGGAAACGACTCAAAAAAGCATGTCAAAGCCATCGCCGACGCACTGAAAGACGACGATACGCTGATCCTCGCCACCGACCCCGACCGCGAGGGCGAGGCGATTTCGTGGCACTTGCAGCAGGCGCTGACCAAGCGTCGCGCGATCAAGAAATCGACAGAGGTCAGCCGCGTCGTCTTCAACGCGATCACCAAGGCCGCCGTGACCGAGGCGATGAAGAATCCGCGCCAGGTGGATGAGCCGCTGGTGGAGGCTTACCTTGCCCGCCGCGCGCTGGATTATCTGGTGGGCTTCAAGCTGAGCCCGGTTCTGTGGCGCAAGCTGCCCGGCGCGCGATCGGCTGGCCGGGTGCAGTCAGTCTGCCTGCGGCTGATCGTCGAACGCGAGATGGAGATCGAGGCCTTCACCGCCCGCGAATACTGGTCCGTGCGCGCCGTGCTGGAAACCCCGCGAGGCCAGACGTTTGAGGCCCGCCTGACCACGCTTGGCGGCAAAAAACTGGACCGCTACGATCTGGACAATCAGGCCGCTGCCACCATGGCCGTGCAGGCCGTGTCGTCGCGGGCGCTGTCGGTCGCATCGGTTGAGGCCAAGCCCTCCAGCCGCAACCCATCCGCCCCCTTCATGACCTCAACCCTGCAGCAAGAGGCCAGCCGCAAATTCGGCTTCGGCGCGCGCCAGACGATGAACGCGGCGCAGCGGCTGTATGAAGCGGGCCACATCACCTATATGCGGACCGACGGGATCGACATGGCACCAGAGGCGGTCAGCGCCGCCCGCGATGCGATCAAGGACCGCTACGGGGCAGATTACCTGCCCGGCAGCCCGCGCATCTACAAGAACAAGGCCAAAAACGCACAGGAAGCGCACGAATGTATCCGCCCCACGGATATGTCGAAAGATCCCGCTAGCCTGCGCGTGTCCGAGGCCGATCAGAAGAAGCTGTATGATCTGATCTGGAAGCGCACCATCGCCAGCCAGATGGAGGCCGCGCGGCTGGAACGCACCACGGTGGATATCAGCAGCGATGACGATCAGGTGGTTCTGCGCGCCACCGGCCAGGTGGTGATGTTCGACGGGTTCATGAAGGTCTATGAAGAAGGCCGCGACGACGATGCCGGATCGGATGAGGACCGCCGCCTGCCGCAGATTTCCCAGGGCGACAAGCTGACCAAGGTTGGCCGCGCCATGGCTGAGGAACATGCCCGCCTGACGGCAGATGGCAAGGCGCTGATCTCGGACGACGGTGCCGTTCTGGGCCAGCAGCATTTCACGCAACCGCCGCCCCGATATACCGAGGCGACGCTTGTGAAGAAGATGGAGGAGCTTGGCATCGGGCGGCCGTCCACCTATGCCTCGGTCATCACCACGATCCAGGACCGCGAATATGTGCGGAAAGAGAAAAACCGCCTGTTCCCGGAGGATAAGGGCCGGATCGTCACGATCTTCCTGCTGAATTTCTTCCGCAAATACGTGGGTTATGAATTCACCGCCGAACTGGAAGAGGAGCTTGATGAAATCTCTGCCGGTGATTTGGACTATAAGGCGGTTCTGGCCAAGTTCTGGCGCGATTTCTCGGCCGCGATTGCCGAAACCTCGGAATTGCGTATCACCGAGGTGCTGGACAAGCTGGACGCGGCCCTGGCCCCGCAGCTTTACCCCCCCCGCGAAGATGGCACCGACCCGCGCCAATGCCCGCTTTGTGGCGAGGGCAGCCTGCATCTGAAAACCTCTCGCACCGGCGGCTTCGTCGGCTGTTCGCGCTACCCCGAATGCCGCTACACCCGCCCAATCGGCGGCGATGCGGACGCGCAGGCGGGTGACAAGGTTTTGGGCGTCGACGAAGGCGAACAGGTCACTCTGCGCTCGGGCCGGTTCGGGCCTTATGTGCAAAAGGGCGAAGCCAGCGAAGACAACAAGAAACCGCCGCGCGCCTCTCTGCCCAAGGGCTGGTCCGCGGACGATATGGATCTGGATAAGGCGCTGACGCTGCTTAGCCTGCCGCGCGAAATCGGGCCGCACCCGGAAGACGGCAATATGATCAGCGCCAATTTCGGACGCTTCGGGCCTTACGTGATGCATCAGGCGGCGGATGCGCCGAAACCCACCTATGCCAATCTGCGTGACCCTAACGACGTGTTCGAGATCGGCATGAACCGTGCCGTGGAGCTCTTGGCAGAAAAACGCGCCAAGGGTCCGGGACGCGGGCGCACGGCGGTGGCACCGTTGAAAGAACTGGGCGACTACCCTGATCGTGGTGGCGCGGTGAACGTGATGGAAGGCCGCTACGGGCCTTACGTGAAATGGGAAAAGGTGAATGCGACCATTCCCAAGGACGTAAAGCCCGAGGATGTGACCATGGAAATGGCCATCGAGCTGATCGTCGAACGCGAGGCCAAGGGTGGCAAGAAGAAACCGGCGCGCAAGAAAGCTGCGAAGAAATAGGGCTTTGCGGGGCGCCTTTCGGGGCAAAATGCACCCAAAGCGGACGGGATGGGTTGAACTCTGGCCCGTCCTTTCCGACATGTCTGGAACCTGGCCCAGACGAAAGACCCCATGCCTGATATCGCCCCCCTTTCTGCCCGCCCCGAGGTGCTGGACTTCCTGCTGACCCGCCGCTCGCGGCCCGCGAAAACGCTGACGACCCCGGTGCCGGATCGTGCCACGGTCGAAACCCTGCTGACCGCGGCCGCGCGCACGCCCGATCACGGCAAGCTAGAACCCTGGCGATTCATCGTTCTGGAACGCGCCGCCAACCTGCGTCTGGCGGGCCTGACACGGGACCGTGGCACAGAGGCTGGGATCGAGCCCGAGAAGGTGACGAAATCCGCCCTCGCTTTTGAAACCGCGCATCTGGTGGTGGCCGTCATCGCCAGCCCGAAACCGTCCGAAAAAGTGCCGGAGGTGGAACAGGTGCTGAGCGCGGGGGCCGTCTGTCTTGCCCTGGTCAATGCGGGGCTCGCCGCCGGATGGGGGGCCAATTGGCTGACCGGCTGGATGGCCTTCGACCGGCCCTTCCTGACGAACGGATTGGGGCTGGATGACACCGAATTCGTCGCGGGCTTCATCCATCTGGGCACCGAAGCCGCAGTGCCGCCTGAACGCCCCCGGCCTGACCTGTCCGCAATCACCACCTGGGTAAGTAAATGATTTTCGACGATTTTCTGAAGGCGGTCCGCCAGCTTTCCGACCCGCGTTTCCTGCGTGTACTGCTGATGGGGTTGGCGCTGACCATTGCGCTGCTGATCGGCATCTACTGGGTCTTCGCGCTGACCATCGGCTGGCTGGTCCCTGACACCATGACCCTGCCCTGGATCGGAGAGATCGGCGGCATCGATACGGCCCTGTCCTGGGCGGCCATTCCGGTGATGCTGGTCGCCTCGATCTTTCTGATGGTGCCCGTGGCCTCGGCCTTTATCGGCATATTCCTGGACCAGATCGCCGACGCGGTGGAGGACCGCCACTATCCCGCGCTGCCGCCGGCCCGCCAGATCGGCATCGCCGAAAGCCTTGTGGATGCCGCGAAGTTTCTCGGCGTGCTGATCGCCGTCAACCTGGTGGCACTGATCGCCTATATCCTGTTCACCCCCATTGCACCCGTACTGTTCTGGGTCGTGAATGGTGTGCTTCTGGGCCGGGAATACGCGCAGCTCGTGGCGCTACGCCGCCATGACGCGGCGGGCGCGGCCACGTTCCGCAAACGCCACCGCACCCAGATTTTCGCCGCGGGCGTGCTGATGGCCGTACCGCTGACGATCCCGGTCGTGAACCTGCTGGTCCCGATCCTGGGCGCGGCCACCTTCACCCATCTGTACCACCGGCTTAGTCGAGACGCCCGCCAAACCGGGTGAAAAGATCGAAACTATCCACCGTAATCCACCCCGACAGGATCAGCGCCACCAGCACGGCCCAGATCGGCAGTGCCACGAATGTGGTCAGCAGAAACTTCTTCTTGATCTGGATGTTGTCCGGTGCGGATGCGGGCGTGCCCGGCACGATATTACCCGTGTCGCCTTGGGTTTTCAGGCGCAGGGGCAGCACGATGAACAGGGTCATGAACCAGACCACGGCCAGCAGGACAAGGGATGTGAACCAGCCCATCAGACCTGTTCCAGCTCAACCAACGTGCCAGTGAAATCCTTGGGATGCAGGAACAGGACCGGCTTGCCATGGGCGCCGATCTTGGGTTCTCCGGTTCCCAGAACCCGCGCGCCCGAGGCTTTCAGCTGATCGCGCGCGGCAAGGATGTCTTCGACCTCGTAACAGATATGGTGGATGCCGCCTGACGGATTCTTTTCGA
>ENA-OWNT01001359-OWNT01001359.1-seawater-metagenome-genome-assembly--contig:-NODE-1359-length-31485-cov-3.809125_pt1 | contig 31485 bp, 18 predicted proteins | sample MGYA00238136_ERZ651165 | MGnify/ENA primary metagenome ERZ651165 (study PRJEB26861, sample SAMN08777766) | seawater metagenome | isolation source: coastal seawater | place: USA: Florida | collected...
GCGCTCGCTCACTCACTCACCCACTCACCCACCCATCCCTCACTGTCCCTCACTGTCAATCACTGTCACTCACTGCCACAGTTCACAGAATTCACAGTTTGTTCTTCACTGTTCACTGTTCACTGTTCACTGTTGGAAGGAAGGAAGGAAGGAACGAAGGATGATGTCTGTGACCGCAGTCACTCACTCACTCACTGACTCGTGACTGTGACTGTAAGTGAGTGAGTAGGTGCGGAAGTGAGGGGGTGACCGTCTGTTGTGTTGTTGTATTGTTGTGTTGTTGTGTTGTTGTTTGTTGGCGGAATGTGTTGGCGGTGAAAATAAACTTTTTGGAAGAAGCAGTTTAAGAGTACTGAACGCTGGAATTCTTCGATGTAGTTTGTGGGGTTTGGAACTGTATACAGGAATTCATCCTCGGTGTTTTGGTGATTTTGTGATTTTGTGGAGAGTGGAACAGTGGAACAATGGAAAAGTTGTCGAGGCGACGAAAAGTCCAAAAAGTGAAAAAGTGAAAAAGTGAAATGGTGAAAACGGACAGCGGGCGTCAAAAATCGGAGAGTTCAACTAAAAAGAAAGTTAGAATTTTGAAAAAGAAGAAACGAAGAGAGAACAACACAATGAAACAACGACAGTCAATAACAGTGCACGTGGACTGGAACGGAGCACAGATCAGGTGGCACGCCGTCCAAGAATTTGAAGAATTCAAGAATTCAATGAAAAATGCAAAAGACCGCAAAAAGAAAAATTAAAAATTCAAAAATTCGAAAATACTACTTTCCGAGACTTTCCGACTTTCCACTTTCCGACTGTCCGACTTTCCTCCTTCCACCCACTCCCACCCCGCAGTGTGTGTGTGTGTGTGTGCGTGTGGGTGTGAGCGAGTCATGTTCAACCCAACTCATCATCGTCCGTTCGTCCGTCCGTCGCCAGACAGCAAGGAAGCAGCCAAGCAGCAGCACAGCTGGCTGGCCTGTGCTGCGCTGCCTGCCCGCCTGCGCTTCCCTCCCTGGCCGTGCGTGCATACGCACCCACTCACGCATGCACGCACGCACGCACCCACAATCAATGCACCCCACACGCACCCACAACGCACAGCCTTCCAGCCTTCCGTCCTCCCCTTCCCTTCCCTTCCCCTCCTTCCTTTCCTTCGGCTCCCTCCACCCTCCACTGCTTTGCTGCGACGGTATCCATCCGCCACCAAACCAACCACACTGCCTGGACCTGGACCTGGCCGCTGTTCCGCCTTCCTTCCTTCCTTCCTTCCTTCCCTCCTTCCTTCCTTCTTCGCGTGGAGTGAGAAAGACAGTGACGGGGCCCTGGCGCACCTCGCGCACTCACGCGCATGCGTGGGGCAATGAATGAGTTCTCGTCCTTCCTTCCTTCCTTCGTTCCTTCCTCCCCTTCCTTTTTCCTCCCAAAATCAATCCACAATCGATCGCTGTCACCGTCACTCACTATGATAACTCACCCACTCTCTCTGCTCTGTCGCAGCTGGCATCCATCCTCCCTCCCATTCAAACTGTTGTTCATCGTTCATCGTTTGTTGTGGCGTTGTTTGTGACTGGACTGACTGCGAGTGACGGAACACACAGACTGACTGACGATGGAGGCCGCAGGGGAAAGTTGGGAACCTGCAACTTTTCAAATTTCCGTCACTCACCGACTCGCACACACACACACACACAGCCAACAGCCACTGAGAGAGAGAGCTGTGGGTGAGCGACGGACGGACGGAGCGTCTGACTCAATCAGTCAGCCAGTCGACCACCAGCCAGCCAGCCACCAGCTTCCTTCCATCTTGGATGCGATGTGTTGGTGGTCAGCTGACGGTTGACGCCGAATGCAGTCTCTTGTCTCGTTCGTCGCAGTTTGAAAACTCCAGCTGCAGCTCTGCAGGCTGTTGTTGTTCCTGCACGGATGGATACCATTGTTGACGTTCCGCAGTCCTGTTTGGTTGGTCTCTTGCTGCTTGTTGCTCGTGGCTTGTCGCGCGAGGTTGTGGTTGCTTGTAGCTTGTTGCTTGTTGCTTGTTGCTTGTTGCTTGGTTGTTGTTTGTTGTTTGATGTTTGATGTTCCTGATGTGATGCTGTTGTTGGGTTGTCATTTTCCGCCCTCTACTGTGGTTATTGCGTTCGTCGAACAGCACAGCGAGACGGCTTCGGGGTTTGCCGTATCACCTACAGGCCCCGCTGATGTAGTGGCGGATAGTTCTGGTCGGGCCGTACTCGACGATGCCAAAGCTCTTCGGCGGACAGCGCTGCAAGGAATATACTATTTTGTCTGGAGTCAGTAGACTAAATCAGTAGATTTGGAAATCTCGAAATCTCAACGATTTCGAAGTCTTTGACCCGCCACACCTTGGGAGACGTTCCACTTACACGCACGTCACACTGCACTCGATGGGACCCAAACCAACCAGTGAAACCCGTGCTGGGTGCCGGCCGTCCACAGTTGCACTTTTCAGTGCCGCTGCTGGCATGGCGATTGGATTATTTATTGGTATTCGATCGAGCAAACAGACGAGGACAACAAAGTCCCAAACAACGACGGCGACACAAGATCCAGTGCAGCGGAGGGTGTCCGCGGCTGGAAATAAAGTTGCCGTGGTGACCGGAGGCTCTCGTGGTATCGGCGCCGCGACTTGCAAGAAACTTGCCACAGCTGGTTACGCTGTCGCGGTGGTTTATCAGCACAATAGTAGTGCTGCAGACGCCGTTGTATCGGAAATTGTTGGACTTGGAGGCACCGCACAGTCGTTTCAGTGTAACGTCGGTAGCGAGGCTGAGGTGACAGCTCTGTTTGCAAGTGTCAAGTCGAAACTCGGTGCGTATTTCTGGAAATCAAACTCAAAAGTGTCCTGTTGGTGTCACAGTAGCCCTCTGTTGTGATTCGATATCGTTTTGTTTTTTGTGTGATTTGTTTGTGCGCGCTCGCAGGGCCTGTTACTGCTCTTGTGAACAACGCCGGGATCATCGGCAACCGAACCGGCAAATTGGATAATCAGGTGAGTGTCCATGCATCCATTTTGAGAACGCGAAGTGAGTTTTAGATTGTAGTTGGTATGATTTCTTAGGGTGTCGATGATATTCTACCAGTTTTTGCCGTCAACACCTTCGGCCCATTCATTTGCTGTCGTGAAGCAGCCAAGCAGGTACGCTGGATTAAGTCTTTGCGTTTCGTGGTCGCTGTGCAGTGAATTGCCTCACCAACAACGTGTGTATATTCGTGCAGATGTCGACAGAGCGAGGCGGGTCTGGCGGAGCAATAGTCAACATCAGCAGTGGTAGTGCTTTGATTGGAACGCCTTTAGTGTATGCTATGTCGAAAGGAGCTTTGAATTCTATGAGCACCGGCATTCGGGACGAGCTTATTGCTCAAGGGATCAGAATAAACTCCATTAGCCCGGGATTAACCAACACTTCCATGGTTAACAAAGAAATGGCTGAGAAGATCATTCCAGGCATTCCAATGAAAAGGATGGGAACACCGGAAGAAATTGCAGCTGTTGCGGTGTGGCTGCTCTCCGATGAGGCGTCGTACGTGTGCGGTGCGCACATCCGCGTCGCTGGTGGTAGGCGCATGGGCTGTCTCCAGTGAACACAGTCTTCGAAGACACAGATGGGCCAGCTTGATATTTTAATTTCAAACTTGTCGTGTCGTGTTAAGATCATTTGTCCTACATGAGTGTATTTTTATCCGGCAATGAGCAAGGGAACGTGTTTGGAGGTGCAATGTCTCGCGACAAACACGGGGTATGGCGTGGCATTCTGGCACTTGGGGGTGTGTGCTCACAGTGGTGGTTGTGGTCAGCTTGCATTTATTTGTTACATCACCTTGCGGTTCAGCGACTGAATCGATTCAAATTCACATTGGCCTGTACATAAAAGCCGCCACAAAATCCAAAGTCAGCTATGATAGCTCCTCGCTGTCCGCTGTCCCATCTCGTCGGTTTCATGCGTTCTGCAAGTTGTACGCTCCTCTTTCGTCGTCGTTGCTCGTGTTGTTGTCATCGTTCTGCGTCGTTGTGTTGACGGTCGTCGTCGTCGTCGTCGTCGTCGAGTGTACGATGTGTCGCACATACCTCGTGGGGCGCAAAGTAGCCAAGAAAAGAGACCAGAGCTCCTCCGAGCCTGTCTCTGAAAGAAGCCCTGACCAGCATATCGAGTGCGTCTTCGAGCCGGCGGAAATGCATCCGGATTGGAGCTCCTCTCAGCTCGCGGCAGAGAAAACGGAAGCCACACGAAAAAAGCGAGAGACTAATGCGCTGGTAATATTGCACTAGGGGACATTGTCTTTGTATTCGTATATTGTTTCTGTGCAGACCTTCCAACATTCGGGGTGGTGCGGTTGTGCAGACTTGGGTGACCAAACAGAGGTCCAAGTAGTTGAGGGCAAGTTTGGGAGTACTCACTGCGCCTGGTAGAACAACGATGGATTACATTTTAGGCGAGCTGAGTGCTGACCCGGCCCAACGTGAGGCGCTGTGGGAGGTAGCGAAACGCGAAGCCTTACAAGATGAGGCAGACATGGTGAATGCTAAGAAGCAACTGAAGTTCCTGCTTGCAGGTGGAACATGGCCGAACATGTTGGCTCGCATCAGTGCATTGTTAGACAAGGGACAGATCAAGATCCATTTCATTGTGCTGTTGAAGCTGAACATTGAAGCTGCCAAGAGCAACGGTTGGCGCAACAAGGTTATGTTGTTTGAAAAACTGGAGAAATTCATCAACGGATACAGAACGAAGGGCCCCGAAGCTCTCGCCGAGGAAGCAGCCGCGAAAAAGCGAAAAGAAGACGAAGAAGAAGCCGAAAAAGTTGCTGCACAAGGCGGCGGATTTGGAATGCATGCACCTGTATTCGAAAGCACAGTTAACTTGGATACCAATTTGGACGTTGATGTTGGTGGAGCCTCCGCCAGTGTTGGGTCTCTTGTTCTTGACACCGAAGTACCGCTTGATGTCACGCAAACACATGCGGACCGTTGTGTTCAGGGAAAACTGTTGTCCGTGCTCCTCACTGGTGGGCCCAACGACAACACGAAGAACAAATCAAGTCAGAACAAGAAAAGAAAGTCCGGAGGAGGCGGAGGAGGCAAGAAAAAGAACAAACGCGTCGACAAGAAAAAGTCAAAAGCGGTTCTCGACTTGGTAGCCAAATCTCTGACCTCCAATGGTTGGGCAGTGTGCGACGACTTCGCCTCTTCGAACAAAGTGACGAAGGTACGGGAAGAAATCGATCAGTTAGCGCCTCATTTCGAAGAGAGCGAGATTTGGGTTGGCAAAGGAACCGCAAGTGTTGGAGCTCATCTCCGTGTGCCCAGTGTCCGTGGAGACAAGGTGAACTTGTTGCATTAACTTGACGTGCCGACTCCGTTTCCACACTCCATTGTTGACTGCTCGGTACTGTGGTAGATCCTTTGGATGTGCGGGGGACACCAAGAACATCGTTCCAAAGTTATTGATTCAGCAGGGGTACAGCCGAAAACCCGCGGGGATGTTGAACCGTGCAATCCAAAGATTAAGTCGTCACTGGGAATCAATCACTTCACGCACGTGCGCGATATTCTAAAGGTCAGGTCGACTGTACTTTTGTCGCATAGGAACACATGTCTGACTGCCACTGTTTGAAACTATTTGTGGATGCACTTAGGCAATGGACCTCACCGTCGCAGAGCTTTCAAAAAGAATTCCGCGACTCAAACACGTCCACACGCGCTCTGACGCGATGCTCGCTGTGTATGATGGAAACGGGGCACGCTTTCAAAGACATATCGATAACACCGCGCATGATGGACGGAGACTCACTGTTCTTTGTTACCTGAACCCTGGGTGGAGAATGGAGGACGGTGGGGCACTCGAGATTTTCCCGACTGACGAAAGTCGAGACTCCCCCGCACCTGATACAAAGCCATCAGCCAACAACACCACTGATGCGCAATCATCTGATGACGATGATGCTCCTAGTCTTCCTTCTACTGCCGCCGCGGAATCTGGTCCCAAGAAACCGTCGTCCAAAACCACCACGCCATCTGCAGCGACCGCAACTGCGTACCCAATTGCGGGTCGGTTGGCCATGTTTTGGTCCGAAAAGGTGCCGCACGCGGTTAAACCATCGTTTGGCAAGCGTTACGCTCTGACAGTGTGGTATTATGACTCTGAAGAACGACGCTCATCAATATTGGAGGCGAAAACAAATTCTGTGACGAAGGGCAAAATCCGAGCCACGCCTGAAAACCGACAAGCGGTATGTTGTTCGTTGCGCGCCTCCCTGCTTGCCCATTGTGTCTCACATGAAGTTCCACACACGAATGATGTGGCAGGCCCAACAATTCATCCAAGCCCTTCTTGTCGGCTCAGAGGGTGAGCCCATTAATCAAGCAACCCTAGATTCATTAGTAGAAAAAGCCAAAACATTGTCACCCGCTGCTCTTGATATCGCAGCCGGGGTCACTGGTGTCGCAAAGGGAGATGGCAAACGATTCGTTGCTGCCGTCCAACAAATCACACCGTCTCACTTGTTGACTCTGCGGCAAGACTTCAAGAGAATGAACGTTTGAAGGAGCAGACGCGTGGCGGCAACGGACACAATCGCCAGCGGCTCGACTCTTCACCCTTTCTACTGCAGCATGATACTGTCCTTCCAACTTGCCGTTTGACAACAGTTGATCGACAGCAAATGATCGATCGTCCATCATCAGTTCCACAATGTGGCGTGCAGTCCGCTCATTCCACATTGTGCACATGCTCTCTATTTTTTTAAATTCCTTACATTGGTTAACACTTTACACAATTTCATGTTTTCGTACTGTCATGAAAGTATTTCTCATTCAAATTGGGCAGAAGTACGGTCAACACGACCAATGACGTCATCGCCACAGAAGTGTTTGGTGTTGGCTGGCACAACGCTGATGGTGAATTGAACCCCGCAACCCGCAACATTCACAACGACCACGAACCACGACACCACGCCGTTCGTCACGCGACACGGCACATAGGACACGACACGGGGTACGGTCGACAGGAACAAGGAAGGAGCACACAGGAAGGCGACTCGTGTTACCCGCAATGGCGTTTGCATGTGCTACGCAGAGAAATGTAAACAATCGGCCGTGTCGTCATGGACTCCAATCTGGACCAAATGGGATTTGAGAGTGATATTTTTGCTTGAAAACTGAAAAACGCTTTGTTCTTGTTGAATCGTTTCTGTGTCGAAAAGTGTTGCTGCTCCTTTTGGATTGTCTACAATGCTGAACCGTCTGTTCAAGCCGGCCGTTGGCCTCTTCGCCGCGGGTATGTTCGTCAACGCCTTGAGTGACAGTTCTCATCGTCGAGGTATTGCCCGTCAAGGGCCCGACGTTGACAACCATGCCGCACCGAAGCAACAGTCTTCACACACCTCCGATAGCGAGGAAGAGCCGGTTGCGTTCAACGCCTCTCACTATCCGAAAGGCTTAAACGCGGGCTTCGTTAGTCGCAACAAAGATGAACTAATCGCACACTACGGACCAAAGTTTGAGTGTTCGGAAGTGCGCGACATTGCCGCGCACCGACAAAAAATATTGGACTTGATGGGCCCCTTGAAGGACAAGGTCGTGGTTGATGTCGGATCTGGAACCGGGCTTTTTCTCAAAGGGATGAGTGATAGCATCGGTCCTCGCGGTGTGTGTCAGCAACTGTTGAACTAGTGCGGTATGGTGCTTTTGTTTTTTTATGTGTACTTTGACTGACCTCCAGGCTTGTTGATCGCGACTGATTTGGCGGAAGGATTTTGCCAACGACTGCGCGATGTCGTTGATGAGCAGGGCCTGCACAACACCATTGTGTACGTCCATGCCTACCAACTCTGTTTATGTGTAGGCGACGTTCTGAGGGTGTTGAGATCAAATTTGAATGTTTAGGTTCAAAACTTCCGAAAAGTCACTTGACATGGCAGACTCTATCACTGCCGACGTAGTTGTAATTTGTGACGTGTATCACCATTTCACTTACCCCAAAACGATTATGCGAGACATCCGGGACCACATATCTCCAGGTGCATACGTTGTGGCCAATTAATCGGAGTGTAGCTTCTTCTCAATACGAAATTCGTGAATGTGCAGGTGGCAAGTTAGTCCTGATCGACTTCTACCGAGATGCTTCAAAGATGCTTCCAGGTTTGTTTGCCCACTTCTCGAGGTATCCGGACCGGTGTGACACTGCAGTCATTCTTTTGTTCATGTGTGCTTCAGGCCATGACGGCAACTGGGTCATCGATCACGTCCGCGCAGACAAGGATGTGTACGTTCAACGCCATTGTTTGGGCCCTGTGCAAACTACGTGTGCTGATTGCTTTCGGAATATTATGCCCGTCCATGTGTAGCTTTGTCGAAGAGGTGGAGAGCGTAGGATTCAAGGTATAATGCCTGTAATTGTTTGTCGCGGATTGCTGTCCGCAAATTATTGACGTTGCTGCTTTGTGTAGGTCGTGGGCGAGCCATCCGACGAGGAAACTGGACTCACAGAGAACTACATGGTCATTTTTGAAAAAGTCTGAGTCAAACAACCACGTAACTTAAGTATCGTTCGAGACAATTCTGCGGTCACACAACAAAGGCCCAAAAATGTTCACGCTTCGCGTTCTCATCGGTGCCAACAATACGGAAACACCCGCATATGTATGTGGTCAAACCCCTGAGCTTTGACATCCACATTAGCTTCCACAGTTTCCCTCCAACAAACTTCGGCCCAATCTTCAAATACCCAGGAACTCGTCACGCTGGCGCTCTCGGCGTAGCCACAGTGCCACAGCTGCATGCGTCGCCCTCCGCCCCCCACCCGAAATCAATGCGCCACACAGATCGTTGAGAGAAGCAGCCTGCGCTTGGCAACGAACATGCGAAACAGACACAGACACGCGGGTAGGGTAGCAGTCATATTAGCCTGTATACATCCTGAATCTTGAGAGCAGGTCCTTTACTTTACGGCCGCCGTTGGTTGTTGGTTGATCGTCGGCAAACACTGTGTTGTGATGAAAAGTGGTGAACAGGTGAACAAACAAACCAACGAACCACACCGACAGCGAAACCGACTCCAGGCGCACGGAACGCGGTGGTGGTTGATGTGGTGTGGTGTGTGTGTGTGTGTGTGTGAGGTGTATCTGCAAAGGCTGAAGCCCTTCACCCTTCACCATTAGTTCAACCAGAACGCAATGCTCTTAAACGGAGCCCCTCGAGCTGCATCCATCTCTTATGCAGTTTTGATTAGTGAAGTTGTTGTTTGCGAAGACCACATTGCACGTCGACGTTGCTCGAAATGCCAGGCCGGACGAGGACCGGTCTGCCCTCTCAAAGCGGCACAGCAGTACACAATCAAGGCAGCGTCGCAGCACCTGAGCACTTCAAAATACCTGCTTTTTACTTTGGATCAATAACAGACGCTTCGCTTTCTTCGTGGCATTCGGGACACGTATTGCTTGGTGATGTTCAGGGCGACGTCTGCTGTGCTCGCGGGGGCTCTGCTTGCCCCAGGAGCGTCAGGCTATGATCACTATCGTGTTGATTTCAATGGCGTGTCCAACTATGTCCACGTCCACACATGCCAAGGTGTTGACGCTCGATGCGGTTACGAGTCGAATAACTTTGCATCATACTCACTAGATGCTGTTGATGGGTCATCTTCCGTCAACGTCGTAGTCACAAGTCTGCACTGGACGCCGTCCCTTGGCGATGATATCAATATCCGACCCTCGTACCTGGTCGAGACTGGTGTTGTCTCCAACATTGAAGTTGTCAATACCACCGATTCCAGCAAGAGCATTTCATTTACGGTCGATGAACCGTGCCAAATCTCTATTGAAATTGGCGATGAAGATTCTCTGTTCCCAGATGAAGATAGCCAGTATGATTTTGCCAACCTCATGCTCTTTATCAACCCTCCTGTCTCGGAATGGCCGAGGCAACCTCCGACTGCCACAACAGGGGGGTGCAAAAGCAGTGATACTGGACGGAGTTGTGTCGTTGCTACTGCCGATGATTCTTGCGATCCACTTGTTGTGCCCGGCACGCAGGACTATTGGTTTCAAGGCAACGGGGATCCATCAGGAGCGCCGAAAGAGTACCTGTTCGGCGACGGCTGTGGTGACTCTCCGAAACAAATTGTGGTCCAGCAAGGCGGCCGTGTTTTCATTGACCAGGACGCTGTGTTCTACGGCCGAGTGGTTACCGATCCTGGCACCGGTGCTGCCGAAATGCCTGTGGCTGACCAGCAGCCCAAGACACTGTTGCGCCCTCCTCGCAGCCGCACAGCGGCACAGTGTGACCCCTCTGCGTTCCGCAATGACTGTGGGTTGCCTGTTGGAAAGAACCAACAATCGTGCGAAGCTGGTGGCTGTTGTTGGTCGCCGGTGAACCCGAATCCATCAAATCTTCCGTGGTGCTTTCACCAGTCAAGTCCTTCACCTGCGCCCTCTTCACCTGCCACTGGTCCCGCCCCAGCGCAAGCTCCTGCCCCTGCCCCTGCCCCTGCCCCGGTTGACACACCATCTGGTCTTTACGGGTACGGCGTAATATCAAATGTTTACATGAAAGGGCACAAGCTCGGAGACAAAGTGTCAAACGTTGTCGATCTCAATCAAGACAAGGCCGAGGTTTGGGGTGTCACGGTGCTGGATTCCACGTATCGAAACATTCAGCTCGGCGCCGGCGGACGGTTAGACTGGACCAAGTCTTTTGCGTGGAACTCCGAAACTGATTGCATCAACATGCGAGGTCCAGGGGGACGAATTTCCAACAACTTCTTCAAATCAAACGACGACTGCATGAAAGCGTACCAGGCACGTCGAGCTGCGCCTGCAAAAGGAGACACACATTTGCTTGTGCTCACAACCGCGCTGACCTGTGTTTGCCGTGTGCTGCATTGCTCTAGGACGACAGCGTTTATGTCAACAACGTCGTACGTTACTTTTCTTATCTCTCCAACCTTCTTGCATTTGGAGATGTTGTGTGTTCACAAATTAATTGAGTGTTCTTTCGAACAGGTCTGGCATCAGGACACAGGACGTGCTCTGATGTTTAGCTGGGGTAACCTTGGTGAGGCGGAGGACACTGACGGAAGCGTTCAATTTATCAACACGACAATAATTCATGACAAGCTCGGGTTTCGGCAAGCTAACCAGCTCTACCCGTCGCCTGCGAACGAAGCACTGGGTTGGCAGGCGGGTATGATATATTACTCGTCGCTGATCAATGCCGAGCACAGTCCGTCCAATCATATTGGAACCCCCGAGAGTCCCGTCTACATCCAAAACCTGCGACTCGAGTCACGCGTCGGAAGTTTGATGCTTCTAAGCAATGGCTACGCTGCTTTGGATAATAAAGCCGGTTGGATGGGGGTAAATGGTTGCACAGGAAATATTCACATGCACATTGATGGATTGGACATGCTGAAGGTTTGTGTCACTTTTGCGCGCACGTTGATGGGGGTCGTGCGTTTTCGTGACCAACTTGTGATTGCGTGTGTTTGCAGGTTCGATCGTTTGCAGCCCCGAATGTTGCGGGTGGTTGTAATTTGGACGCAGCATTTGGTGGTATAGCAAATGCGAATTGCATTTGCACTACAAATCGTGGCTGTAACACTGGTCAGTGTGCAGTGAATGTTACATTGGAGAACGTCCGCGAGAGCCAGCAGCCGAGTGGACCCAATTTTCAGAATTCGCTCATTTCTGGCGACAACACGCAAGTTACTTTCTTGTAACGGCACCTCCATCCACAATGTGGTGGCAACGCATGGCGGAGTGATCGCGACCCGTTTTTATTTATTGGAAAGAGTGTCGATAACATTGCCACTCCTTTCGAATTCATTGTTTTTCCTTTCCCTTGTACGTTCTAAGATGCGGCCCTGTTCGTCAGAGTTGCGTTGTTTGCAAAGTGTCGTTTGAACACATCCATTCGCATGGTATGGGCGAGTCACGTCACAGTTGCGACGAGATAGAACTTGCCGATCGCCGCCCTCGCCTTTTCAGGCAAACATCACGACACAATACTGGAGCACTGAGTACGGTCGTTGGACTCTGTCTCACGATTGCCGCTCGCCCCTTGCCCCAAATCCAAGTCCCCAGTTCATCCAGCTCGTGCAGGAGGTTCAAAGCGAGTTTGTCAATCAAACAAACACATGCGCGACTGTACACAGGCTATACTGCAGAACACTGTCAGCTGCACTTTCGGCCGTTCGGGCATTCCGCAGGTTGAGTGCGTTGTAAACTCGCTGCCAAAGCTCAGTCAGGCCGAGCAGCGGGACAACGAACGGGTGCGGCTGCGAGGAGGCAGCCTGCTTCACTCCGTGGCGTGGCGGCCAAACAAACATCAACAAACAATCAAGCAACCAACCAACCATCCATCCAATCACCCCGACTGCAGCTGCACTACCTCCCAAACCCCCAAGCACACACGTCTGCCTGCCTCCTCTCGCCCCTCTCACAGCCTCGAGAGGGAGTTTGGGCGGTGGTGTGTTGTTGTTGTTGGTTCGGTTGGTTGTTGTGTTGGCATGCCCTTCCTTCCTTCTTCATGCAACAACAACAGCACGTCACCAACCAACCACAGCACATCACACGCCACGACGACCACCACAACAACCACAACAACCACAACAACACCGCAGCACAACGAACGAGCAGCGATCGATCAATCAACCAATCACTCATCGCAGCATCGCAGCATCGGTGGCTGGCTGTCCAGACTCTAGTTAGTTCGCTAGTTGGTGGCGACGGACGGACGGACGGCGGGGGTGAGCGAGGGGAGGGCTGCAGTGTGTTGGAGGATGGATGGATGGATGGATTGATTGATGACAACGTGGTTGGCAGGTCAATCGCGGTGAGTGAAAGTGAGTGAGTGCGTGACAGTGAGTGAGTGAGTGACTGACGGAGCAACCCACAAAAGTAGTCGGTCGGGTCGGGTCCATCGGCACATCGGCACGGCACACAGCACACACACATACACACACCCAACCAACCGAACAACCAACCGGTCTCCGTCCGGTCCAGTGAGTGCGTGAGTGAGTGAGTGAGTGGTGGGGTGGTGGGCAACGTGTGCTGTGCTGTGCGCGCAGTCAGTCAGTCAGGCAGTCAGTCGCTCCGTCGGTCGGTCGTCACCATCATCCTCGCTCTCACTCTCTCTCACTCTCACTCTGTGTCTCAGTGGGCGTGGGTGGGCGTGGTGGTGGGTTGGTCGGAGAGTATCTTTCTCGATACTTCTTCGCTTCACTCTCACGCACTCACTCACTCACTCACTCACTCAAGCTCACTGGTCACAATCTCTCTCTCTCTCTAGTCAGTCAGTCAGTCAGTCACTCACAGTCACTGACTTGCACTCTGCACGGATGATGCACACACACACACACACACACACCTACCGACTACCTCCCAAGCAAGTTAGTTCCCACGCCAAAGCTGGCGACACGACCTACACACACCCACACACCCACACGCACGCACGTGCGGCGAAACCGCGACGCAACCGCGGACTTTCGTTTTTTGTTTCGTCCCACCACCTATGTCCTCTTCTGTGTCTGTGTCTGTGTCTGTGTCTGTGGGGGCAACCGACGGCAACAGTGGATGGACGAACGGACTGACCGAGCCGAACATGTACGTCCGCGACAACCGACGACCGACAACGACGACGATTGCGGCAGAGGACAATCGAGACTTGCACCATGGGCCGAGGTCTGCGCACTAAGAACGAGCACTCAACTTGCATGGCGCTGTCTGTTGCGGTGGCGTGCCCATCGGATGGAGAGGTGAACGGCGGTCATGGAAAACTTTGATGGCAGGGCTGTGGGAGGTGGAAGTGGTACTGAGAGCACGCTAGGTGGTTTCGACCCGACGAGGCCCTTCGAAGTCGTCAAATCAACGGCGCTGTGAGCAACGTGCGGCCCGACGCGTCTCCGCTACCACGCAAGAACGGACTATGCCATACACGAAGACCAATAAAGTGTTGGCTTGTACGCGGCTGGTCTAAAGAAGTAACCTTGGTCAAATAGTGGAAATGCAGTGAATGAAACCAGAACAAAAAATCCACACTTTTGGTGCGTTGCTTCGTCTGCACTGTTCTCACGTTGTGGGTGCAGTCGCAGTTTGTTTTGTCAAAGCTTTGAGAGAACACTCGCTTTGGCGAAAGACTGCGTACACTGCGTACGGTGCCGCCTCGTGTAGGCGCGCTCTTTATCCCCTCCACGTCCCGTCGTCATGAGTGCCGCCAAAAATCAGTTAGCGGCCTCGCCGGACAACGACGAAGACGACTACGGTGATTTGATTTCGGACATTCTTGGCGACTCTGGGAAGAAGAAGAGGACCTCCAATGAAATCACGGAGTCCGCATTTGGGAAGCCTGCAAAGACGGATGACGACAAGAACCCGTACCTACTGCTTGATTTCCGACGGGGTAAATCTGATTGGCCCGATGGTGTCGAGGTGGTGAACGAGGACAAGTACAAAACTCTGTTGGCCAAAGAGAAGGAAGAAATCGCCAAGAAAACCGCCAAGAAGGAACCAGGCAAAGAAGGCATCAATACCACGGGGATGGGCTCTCAAGACGTGAATGCAGCTACAGTGGGATTTAGTGGAATTTATGGCATGAGTTGGGACAGTATCATCGATCTAAGTGACTCCGATGATTCGGACAAGGAAGAGGAGAACGACGGCGGCGATGGGGGTTTCGCGACCTACAAGACCCTCGATGATGTTCGCACGGTAGCACCAGACGACGCCAAATTCGAACTTTTGTCGGACGGCAGCACCGCTTTGGTGCTCAAGCCTGGACAACGACTGAAGGTGGAGTTGGAGGATTTGTACAAAAACGGAATGGAGACCCGCGAAAAGAGACTCCGAGACAAGTTGAAGGACGGGGACGGTGGTGCCAAAAAGCAGGATTTCTCTTCCTACTTCGCCGACGTGGGCGGAGCGTGGGGAGCGTACGCGCAAGCCGAAATGAAGGACGAATACTCCATCACGATCGACTTCAAAATCCTAGATGCTATCCCACCCGGTGGCTTGTCGGTGTACCAAACTGCTCTGTGTCACGCTGCGGGCGGAAAAGACTCCAAAGGAGCCGTCCGCCAAACCGACGGTGAGTGCAAAATTAGTGGCGCTGGCGGAATTGGAAACTTTGGCTCCTTCGGTGACACTTCCGAGTCGAAAATCGAGCCGCATCAGTGGAACCGAGTGGTTGTCACGGTGAAATGTGATGGCGATGGCACTGACAACAAAGTCAAGGGTGAAATGCTGACCTACCTTAACGGCGCGCAATGCGCAAAAATTAAGCGCAAAGAAATTTCCAAAGGAGATCGGTTTTCCTTGAACGACAAAGAGATGTACTTTTTTTCCTCTGGCAAAGTTGCAATGATGGGCTCGACCATCGCGATCCGCACGATCCGCATCGATTCAGTCTGTTTGCCATCTTCCAAAGTGAAAAGCTTGAAAGCTCAAGACAAAGTGCTGTCAATGCACAACGAAGATCGAAAACGGAAAATCAAGGAACAACGTCGCGGTCTCGCCCTCGCTCGATTATTTCCGAAGCCTCGTCCGATCTGGTCCGCTCCGGCACTCATCGGGACTTTTGGCGATGCGTTCATCGAGGGAAAGTTGGACAATCAAGGTCTGCTGCCATGGACATTTGTTGTTCTGAACCACACTTTCCAACGCGCCATCCGGGAACGCAAAGAGTTCTTCGCCGCATTCTCTTCGGACGAAAAAGCAGTGGTATCAGATGTGGCATTAATCTTCCGGCAGTCGCGCCACATTTTTAAGCAAATGCAGAAATTTCTGAAGACCGGGTCCACTTCCCAATTGCTAACTTTCCTCCGAAAGCTGCGAAAGTCTCTACGAGACGTGTCTGTTGGAGAAGCTATTGTTCTTCCGCTTCTCGTTGAAGGCCAAGAGGTCCTTCTGATTTTCGAGGGAGTCACCTCCGGATCGTACCGCGTCGTGGTCGTCAACACCAATGCGGAAAAAGGTCTGAAATTCCACGCAGTCTCTGTTGAAGAAGGCGTACCCAAGATCAAGTACCGCGTAAGCATGGTACTGGACAAAGTAACGAAAAAGAATGCTCTTGATGACGTGTTTTGGATGGCTGTGTACAACCTCACCCTTTGCAACAATCCCGGGGATACAGCCAAGTTCTACGAAATCTTACTGCCGTTTTTGACTGGCAAGCCTCTCGAAACAAGTCTTGTCGAGGCAGAAGCCGCAGCCGCGGCGGCCTCGGAAAAGGGGCTGGAGCACTCCAAGGGATATGGTGAATGGCGATCGCCGCAACGGTCCGGCACTGCATACGTGCGTGCAGCGATGGCTGCGATGCACTACCTGCTTCGCACGCGTGGCTTGTCATCGTTCAAATCAAAATGTGTGCGACTGTCTCTTCGCGCTCAATTTGTGGAAATGATCCAAAATGATCTGAAGTACGTTTTTCCCGACCAAAACGGTGAACGTGTCTGCCAGCTGGCCTGCGAGCAATTGAGTTACAACACGGTGAAGCTCACCAGCAAACCGGAGACGAAACCGGAGTCTGCCGACATTGGGGCGAAAGGTGGTGGCGAAGCAAAATCGGAAGCTGACGCGTCAACGGGCGCGACACACGCAGAGTGGAGTGTCACGATGCTGAAAGCTGCAACTGCGCTTGTGTCAGATGTGAAGAAGTCGTTGGATGCCTGCCGCCATGAGCACATCACGTTACCTCACCAACTCGATCTCGCTTTGAAGAAACGGACGCAGTTTTGCGACACCCCGCTGTGGGAGACGAGCCTCAATGAACCCAATCCTGGACAGCAAGTCAGTTTGTCTCGATATGTGCCGATCGACTTCATGCAACTGCCAGTTCGCGCGAAAACGCGACAGGAGGCTTCTCGTGCTATATGGCTGTGTGACCGACTCGCTACGCTCGTTGACAACCAAACGCATTGTGTCAAAAATGGCAAACTTTTGATTTTTTCTTTGATCGAGCATGTTTTCACACAAATTGTGCCAGTGCCCAAGCCTCGCTCGAAGGAACACAATCGTGCGAATGAAAGCGATCTTGAAGTCACTCACAAGTCAGCCCAACGCCGCCGTGAAAAACAGAAGAAGAAGAAGAAACGCAACGAAGCTCGCAAGAAGGCTGGTCGTGGCAAAAACCGCAAACGCAAGCAAAAAAAGGCCTCTTCTGCGGCCGGCAAGGCGAAGGACAGCGACGACGAGCTGGACGAGGAAATCGACGAGTTCGAGCAGGAATTGCAGGCCGAGGCGCAAGAGTCCAAAGGCCCCGCAGGTGACGAATCAAAAACCTCTGCACCTGAAGCCAGTTTGGACACCTCTGCTGGCGACGAAGTCTTGGGTGGCGTCATTGCTGAAAGCTGTGTGTGGGATGACGACATTTTGTTTGAAGAGCAATTGGAATTAATGCAAACTTTGGAGCGGATCAATGAACATTTTGTTGCTGCAATGATGTCAATTCGGCCTTGCAAGGAACTTGATGCCGTCGGCATCATTGTGAATGGCTGCATCTGTGCCATCGGCGACGCCGTCATGCGACGCCGCGCAACTGACCATCCGTCGGAGGTGTGCTCCCACCTAATGGGCCAATGCCGGGATGGTCAACAACTTGGTATTCCTGGGTTCGGACTGAGTGTGTCTTCTTTTGCGTCTCAAACTGCGACTATTGAACTGCATGAACCAGAACTCTGTGTAGCTCGCACCGCGGTGCTTGATTACTTCCTGTCACCGGAGCAACAGCCATTGCAAAAAATATTTACCTGGGAGGAGAGCTTCAAATTGCGACCCACCAAAGCCCAAATCAAGTATCTGCGAAATGTCTGTCGAGAAATTGCTGCTCCAGTGAGTGACGCCCATAAATTGATGCTCACAACCGAGCCAAAGCAATCGATTCTTCACGTCAATTACCCAGAACTCAAGGCCTTCCAGAACATCTGCTTTTTTTGGAAATTTTTACTCAACCCTGATCTGGATGCTCGCAAAAACTTCACTACGTCAACGCGCTACTGGCGGCGCATGGAATGTCAGTTGACATGGCAGTGGCAGAACACGGAGTACAAAGTCAAGTGTTTCAATGGACACGAATTGTATTGTGCACCTCCCAAAAAGTTCGATGATGCAGGAAAGCCACTCCCGCCTCCAACTCACAGATATCCTTCCACGGCGACACCTTCGTTTTACTTACCGGCACCAAAGGTGCGTACGGAGGACGACGTCATTTATCGTCCAAATTTACCTGGCTTTCAAAATGACGACGATGTTGATCCCGCCGTGCTTGGTCAGCGTGATTCCGAGCTTTTGATCTCGTACCTCACGGTGCCGTACTTACGTGTTCCGCTGGTCGTCACCTTTTTCTCAACAGATGACAGGGTGCACAAACTCGAGAGCAAAAAGTTGCGAGACATTCTGGATAGTGTGTTGTTTGAGCCTGGCGCACATCTTAAGCTCTGGATGATTGGGGTCGCACCGGTAGTCGTGCCCACGAAACACCCAGATTTGTTGGCATCTCCTTATGGCTTGCTGATCAACGAGTTGTGTCACAGCCCTGTGCCCATAATGGATGCCATCATGCGTTTGGTGCAAGGCGCTCTTGCTCTGGACACTGGCACGGTCACAAATGAAAGCGGATTGTACTTCAACAGCGGCGTTGAAATTATTCTGTACACGATCCGCCTCGGTTCGCGTGTGGACAACTATCTGTCGTTCCTTATCCAATACAGCACAAATACACATGCTACGATCAACAAGAACGAGTTCGAGCTCCGAGGCGTCCATGTCAGCGAGGAGACCTTGGAGACTCTCGTTGCGGCGCGGCTGAAACTGCGACAGCTGCTCTTTGGTCGCTTCTTGGATCTGCTCGATTCGTATCTGAAAAAGCTGGACAAGGCAATTATTCTTTGTGGAGAGACCACGGCAAATGAAAATCAGCTGTCCAGTCTGTCAGAACTCGCCTGTGATTTGCACACTCATAAGTTGTTGCTGTTCCGCAATGTTCGTATTGAAGACAAGTACGTCACCGACGACCTCGAAACCACCGGCGGCGTGCATAAGTCTGGTCACATCGATTTCAGTCGCATCCTGAAGAACATCTTGGGCAGCTTCATTTACTTAACAACGCGTCACACGTGGAATGGCGAACTACTCGTCCCCGAGAATGAGCTCTACGAGATTTTGTGCATCCAGCGGAGACGACTTGTGCGCTGGTGTAACAGCAAGCGTCAGGGTCCTCTTGACAGTACTCTTCAAGCATCACTTGAAATTAGTACATCGGCCGCTGGTGCCTTTGCTCATCAGCACTCGGACGCCCAGAATCGTTGGAGCAAGATTGCAGGCGATCGCTGCGGTGGTCGATATGCTGTGGCATCGACGCGAACAACTGCCCAAGCTAAGGCTGAATCGCAGACATTGGGTGCTGTCGGAAGCGATAGCGACGACGATGATATCAGTGGGATCACACAACCGCTGCTGATGCGACAAAAGTCGTGGGAGTCGCCCGTCGGAACCGTGTCCGAATCAGCTTTCGTAGGTGTCGAGCTCGATTTGCAAATCGGCCAGATGACCTTGCGCAATCGTCATCTCAGCGCACTCCGATCTGAAATTCTGAATCACAAAGACGTCAAAGCTGTCTTTGGTGCATGTGGAACCATTCAAGCTTCACAGTTGAGCTATGCAACGAACAGGGAAGCTTTCAGACTTGTTGGATTAAAACACGACATTTCTTACTGGTACACCGTTGACACCTCGACTGCTCCCGTGTCTGACGAATGGGAGCGCCAGTATGACCCCTCGGAGTTGTTCCCAAGCGAGCGGTGGATTGAAAGCTTGTTTGAACCGGTCCGCAAAAGCTTCTTCTCTGGACCCAACCCGCCAGCAATGAGCTTCCTCATGCCTGACAAAGAGATCCCCAAGCATGCAGAAGTGGCTGTATTGTTGGGCGAGCACCAATCTTTGGGAGGCCCGTTCAAACTTGTGTACTTGTTCCGGCGTCTGAAGTGTGTTCATGTGTACGAATGTTTGAGCCACGGCCGGCAATGGTGGTGGAGTTTGCACCTGACAACCGACACTCGGTACACGCTGCGCGACATGCAGCCCAGCACGAAACCCCGACGAACGCCCTTCCCGTATTGGTGGAAATTGGGAGCTGGGTCACCTTATCCTCAGGGTGTTGGAGGCGCACTCTTCGACGACCTGGAGACTGCGGACGGCAAAAGTGTGATTATCTATCGTGAAGCGACTCACGAGCTCAACTTGAGTGGCGGCCGCGAGAAGTACATCCCACCAAGAATGCTTTTCGGCGCCGTTCCGGATTGCCTGCTGGCGGAGTACAAATTTTGGCAAGATGAATCTTTGCACAACTGGAAATCTGACGTGCCGTACAATGACCAAAAAGTGTATCATCGACGTTTGCGCGGCTACCCAATTGATGAAAAGAAGACGGACACTATGATCATCATAGAATTCGGAAACGTTGGAGATTGGAAAACGTACCTCAGCGCTGGAAACAACTCGGCGGATGCCAGCGCTCTCGACACTGGTGACAAAGACGATGAGTTCAAACAATCCCGGCGAGCAGCGGTGCTCGAAAGCACACAAATGCCCGGTCGCTGCCTGCGCGTTTTCCGTATTCCTTATGCCAAGGCCAAGGCCCAATTCCAAGTCCACCAGCGCATTGCATCCAAGTTGGAAAGTTTATCACTTTTGGTGTCACACCCGACGTTTGGAACTTCTTCCCAGGACGATGCAGAGGATGACGCAGCCGCAGGCTCCGACTCGGACGACAATGCACATGCAACAGACAAGCACAAAAAGCGCAAGAAGAAGAAGGATAAAGACGACGGCTCTTCCCGCTTCAAAGTCAACGATAATGTTTTGTGCGACTATGACGGGCGGTGGGTTTCGGCGCGAGTTTGTGTGGTTCATTCCGCCGGCGGTGATGACACATACTCGGTTTCTATTGCGTTGACTGGGGAGCGACTGAACAACATCGACGAAGACCGTTTGAAAAAACAAAAAGGCAAAACGACAAATGCCGGTGAAGGGATTTTCCACTGGGACGGAATGACGGACAGCGAAGATGAAGACTGGGATCCTCATGGGGAGCGTAAAAACAGGGACGACGGCAAGCAAGTCACGAAGGCCCGTCTCCACTTCGGCCACTTTGAGCAGCTTCCGTTGCTGTTTGCAAGATGCGGAGGCGATGAGTCCAACGTGGAAACGACTTTGACTCGCTTCAAGGCGTTCCAGCTGGGTAAGGCTGAGCCTTTCAACAATATTAATGAGTTGGTGCTAGCAATTCACAAGCAGGCGCAAGAAAATGATCTCGAATCCATCACATCTGCGTCAGCGGAGTCCGCTGCTGATGGATCGCGCATTCTCGGCCAGGACGGGTCCATGATTCCTCCGTCAGAAATCGACGTCATGCTGAATTTACTTTACGCGCCACGTTCTTCGACTCTACATTCGATTGCAATGACTCTGTCACGGATTGAGAATTTGTCTCACATTGCTGCTTGGACAACATTGGACAAATGTCTCCGCATGCATCATGCTTCCAATGACGGTGACAAGTTCGACGACACAGTTCTGTTTGGAGTGGCTTCAATCAAGTGTATTGAGCTGCCTCGACTGAAACTTGTGTTTGAGCCAAGGGACAATCGCCTGTACTCTGTCGACCATGCCGACCTGTTTATCAGCAATGATCGCCACGAACTGATCACAAATCTTGTTGCAGGTATTCCACACGCGTTAATTCTCTCCAATGCACAGGACGAGAAACAGCTGTTGGTTCCAGTGACGTGCCCTGTGCGCCCCATGATTCGTACGCAACCGTTTTCCACGCGACTGGTGATGGATAGAGAGGCCAAGCTTTGGTACGAGTCTTTGACGCAGCGCTACTACCTGTACCCAGTTCATTTGTCACTATCATTTCTGATGACGAAGGGCGTGAACTCAGCGCTCTACCTGCTATTGTTACGGTTCCTCAACCGCGACTATGCCGCCGTGAGCCGCCTCGTTGATTCAATTGCAACCGACACCAAATACTCTCCGGAAGGTCTTTGTATCTTCACTGAGTTGACCCGTACACTTGACGATTCGCACCCCGATGCCCATGCATGCCGCCTTAAAATAGCATTGGTGACTATGGACTCTCCAATGAAGATTCCGTGGGATCTCACCGCCGAGGCGGCGAAGTTTATCAACAAAGTCGCACATATTAGTGCAGTGAACGAAATTGAAAATGACGAGGAGCTTCAATTGCTGGAAACAGATCGCGTTGTCAAGGAGCGGGCAAGTGAATTGTTTAACAACAAGATTCATACGGACTACATGATTACTCTCGTGTACAACCGGCTTCATTGTTTGCGTGCCATCGCGCGATTGCAACGGAGTGGGCATGTAACTGCAGCAACGGCTGAAGGTGACGCACCAGGTACGGGCCACGAGATGGTGTGTCGTGCGCCCCCACGCAGCATGGGAAATCCATGGGTTTACTATGAGGACAACACGGTGCTCGGAGCTAAGTATGATGATGTTGTTGAAATTGCACAAGAAGAAGAGCTCTTGGAACGGTTGACATGTTCAAAGTACGAGGAGGTCGACTGTGTGACTGCCGGGGTGTCGTTTGATTCTGATGCTGCCCATCGGTTGGTGGTGGTATTTTACTACGTGAAGTGGATGAATGAATGCAACGATGTCACCTCGCGCGTCAAAGATTTAGCGGCCCAGTTCACCATGGCAACTTTCGTCCACGCAGAGACAGATAAAATCAAGTGGTCCAAGCATTTGAACAGGATCGGTGACATTTACGAATTTCCCAAGTTCGAAATTTACCGCAACAACACTCGCCTTTGCTTCACGACCGGCATCGAGAAGGCAGTGGATGCGTTGTCCACTTTGTTACAGCAAGCGATTACTCCGGAAGACAGATTAATTCATCGAACTCAACAGCGACGTCAGGACGAAGAGTATCGCGCCGAACACGAGGGCGATGATGAAGAAGCCGAAGAAATTCCCTGGATTTGGGACGAAGAGCACATGGGTGAGCGCATGAGCTTCGACAACCAAGGTTTTACAGTGAAGCTAAATTTACGAGGCGACGATGCCAACAAAAAAGACAGCAGCAAGATTGTGTGGGAGCATGGCAATGGCGATGGTTGGCAAAAGTTTAGCACCTCTTCCTCCAACGATTTGGAAGCTTGGGCTCACCGCTTGTGCAACAATGACAATAGCCAAGAATCAAGGGTCGACGAAGGGATTGTTTGGTGCAATAACACTCGATGGAACAACACAAAAACAGAATTGATCGGTTTGAAGATGGAAGACAATGAAACCGGAGACGAAGTGGACGTTCGCCGCCGAGGTCCGTACTTCGAGTTGAAAAGCAGTCGTTTTGGACGCCAGCAGGAAACAACTGAAGACCCGCAAGAGGCTCGACGCAAACAGGAAGAAGCAATGAAGAAAGAAATGGCCGACATGAAGCACCGCACAAATCTACTTGAGAACCGAGGAAATGATATTGAAGCAGTGCGTGGAGGCATGCGAATTGAGCCATACACTGGCGTGCACCGTTGGAATCTAGTATTCGCTCATCAACCCGCACGAGAAGGTTCATGTGATGCGGTCGGTATCGTCAGCCAAGAGTTCTCCACTTTTGGCCCCTCTAGAACGCCGTTGCTTGGGCGTGACTACATGAATGCAAATAGCGTTGCCCTATATGCCAACGGCGAACTGCATTTCCGTGGGCAGTGCGTGGCAACTGCAATTGCCCCGATCCGCAAAGCAAAACCCGTCGAAAGTACGGCTGAAAGCGGTGATGGAGAAAAGTCTGCCAGTGAAAGCCCTGCGAAAGCCGCTGACGCAAGTGCCGACGTCGCTGAAAGCACAGAGGTCGACACTGGTGCCGAAGACGATGCTGGTGCTGCTCACGCGTCCAAAGCAACGAAGCTCCTCATCAAGCAAAATACTGTCGTGACATGCATCATTGACACGGACGCAGAAGGCGGTACACTGTCCTTTGAATTAAACGGCACTTTACTCGAGTTCAAGAAAGCCACGTACGTTCGCCGCGGCCAACAGGCCGAAACGCTGTCGGGATTTATTAACGTTTTTGAGAGGCTGGAGAACACCACCGCAGTGTATCCCATTGTGATGACTTGCCCCCTTGACGAGCTCTATGAGGAATTGGAGGAAGAGAACAGAAAGTTTAAGGATAAGCAAACAAAGAAAGATGTGACACGGCCCACCAAAGCAGAACCTGACACCGACAGTTCGTCGGAAGAGGAGGAAGAGGACGAACAAATTACCCCTCAACAGTTGAAACAAATGGCAAAGTTTGCGAAAATGCCGGTGTCTGCCCTGAAAAAGCAAGAAGACTCTGACCTCCGCAAGTTGTGGAAGAAAGTGCAAATTGAGTTGGAAGCTATGCGCGTTCGATACCCAACCATCCACATCCAAATTTCCGAGCGTGCAAAGCGGAATCTCGCTAGTTCCGGCACCCCTGTCAAAGATATTGTCCCAGGAACTATTATAACGATCATCTTACGTCCTGCAGCTGGCAACAAAAAGGCCAAGACTCGCTCTGTTGTGGTGGAGGAAGTTGTCGTGACCTCCGGAGATGCTTCTGTGACGATGGAATCTGACACAGCCGCAGCTGACTCTTCGACCTTGAGTGCTGGAGCCAAGCCGCCCACAGAGCAGACCAATACTGACAAAGCTCCCGAAGAGCCAGCGGCACCTGCACAACCTCCGACGTCTATTGTGACTTTACGTGTCGTTGACGCTGCGCAGGATGCACAAGAAGGTGGCGAAGGCGACGAAGATGAGGATTCTGAGGATTCTGAGGAGTTTGACGAAGACGAAGACGATGCAGAGTCATACAACGAAGACGACCATGACGACGCCGAGGCTGAAGCTACGGATGACCAGAAATCGAATGCTAAACCGAGTGGGCCTCCGTCGTTCGAACTGGTCCTGGACACAGCGGAGTTCCGAGTGACGAGCATTGAGGGTGAGAATGTCGACTTCGAGTATGAGCAAAAAGATCCTGTTGAAGAAGTGAAAATGGAAGACGCTGGTCCTGAGACATACGTGTGGATGATCAAGCAATACGGAAAAGACAATGTTTGGACGCACCTACCCGATACGTTCAATGAAAATGTGGAGGAAGGTTACAATAAATTCCAGTCCGCAAAACAACGACGTCGCACTTCTGGTGGAAATCAAGTTAACGAAGTTCACATGTACATCAAACTGGAGGACCGCAAGTACGCTTTAACTTTCTACAAGAAGAAAGACAAGGCAGGTGATGACGGAACCGCAGTGACGGACGACGGCGTCCAAACGCCTATCCGCCGTTTTGCGCTGACATCGACGGGCATCAATCGCCAAATTGCCCTTTTGAGTCTGAACTACAACCACATTTACTCACTGCGAGGTCGCAGTTGTCTCGAGATTTTGCAAAAAGTGTGGAACGGTGGGGAAACTATGAATGGCGCCAAGCAAGGGCTAGGGTTCCTATTTCTGTACAATTTGTTGCAAGGTTCTTTGAAGGCAAGGGCAACTTCGGCCTGGGGTGGATGGTCGAGCACGGCTACGGACTCGCCCAGGCTTGCCCTGTTAATTTCGCAACTGTACGTAGACAAGCGTGAAAAGTCGCTTTGCAACTCAGTTGTCAATGTCTTGAACCGGAATCGCAGTGCTTGCATCCGGATGCCCAAGTATCGTGACTCGCGCAAATTTCCGCACGCGACCATTCACAATGGATGGCAGGACGCTGCTGAACCGAGCTGTGGTCTCGCGTCGCACATGCTTCAGATTGTCTATCTCTTCGAAAAGCTGCGCAAGGCACGCGGAATGTTGACGTACCCTCCGAAGCCCCCGTACGACGAACTTAAACCACCACCTTCAACATGCCAGATACCCGCAACGTTGCTCCCGGTCAGCTTTTCATCTCAGCCACTCTCCACGAGCACAGGGAGTGCTGCTGACGAGTCGTCAATTACTTTGAAGCGTGCAGCTCAGCCAGTGATCAAAAAGAAAAACAAATTTGCTGTGAGTGACTTTAGTTGCAGCGAACGGTCGCTTCAACCCGTTGGGGCAGATGCCTATCGACAACTCTTCAGTTTGCTGAAACAAGAAACACGCAGCAGTGTGTCATCGAACATATGGCAAATTTTAAGCAATCTCGCCGATGGCACGAGGTTGCTGCCAAAGCCAATTTGTGAGGTCGACACAGTTAAGAGCTTCGAAGCAAAAATGCGCGAAATTGCCACGGAAGGTATTGGCGGAACGTCAGGCGAGGATGGTCTGTTGGCGGTGGTCAAGTTCCATGCAAATTGGTGTCCACCTTGCAAGGCCCTTGGGCCCGCCATTCGAATATTCGCCCTCAAGATGCCCACGGCACGCTTCATATCGGTTGATGTTGACGACTGTGATGGCCTTGCGGCCAAGTATGGAGTGAAACAAATGCCGACTTGCATCGTCCTTCGTCCTCGACTTGTTGAAAGGGAGGGCCAAATGCATTTAACAAATATTGATCGTCCTCTGCACGTAACTCGCGGTAGTGGCCCACACGTCATCGTTGAGCTTACTGCGGTCATCGCTGATGCCTCGACGGAAGCAGAACGCAAGGTTCTTGCCCAAACCATCGATCTGTCATTGTTCGACGATGCACGAACCAAAGAAAAGAAGAAAGAAAAGAAGAAAGCTGACGCTTCAGACGAAGGTGACGACGAAGAAGCCACAGGGAATGAAGACGCGGAGGTGGAAGAGCCAATTGTGAGCATGGCCTCGCTAGAATCAACCATGGACAGCATTGTGGTGTCGGATGCGGAGTGCGCAGGATACAGTACCGATCAAGCCACCATCAATAGACTTGCTCGGCATCAGTTCGACGGTCACGACAACATCATGAATATTGTGTCACAGCGCCCATTCGAAGCTTCTGCCGAGCACGTTAATTTCGCGGAGCTGCCTTTCGATGTCAGTCGACATCCTGACGCGAAGAGTGGAGTTGCCGTGCAAATGATCGCGCGCATGCAAAAAGACATTGCCTATGTCGCCGACAAGCGAGCGCACTCCTCCGTGAACGTTGTTGCAAAGTTGGACGGCGCTGTGTTTGATGATTTCTTCTCGAATGACTCTGAGCGTTATGCCGCAGCAAAGAGGACAATTCGGCGTGCAAAAGGTCAAGTCGTTAAATTGCTACGAGTTCTAAAGGAACTGAAATCAAAGGACGCCCGTATTGTCGAGGCGACCCCTCCATTGTTGGAAGCTGCTGCGAACAACATCGGTCTGTCTTATGCAAGCAAGGATGCGTCGGAGATTTCGGACAAACTCAAATTCCAACTCAACCGCTTTGCTGGCAAAGAGTCAAACATTCAAATGCAGTTGTTGTACCGATCGCTGCTCTCTTCAAAGTCCATCGAGGATCTATCTGCTGTGAACCCGTTTATTACTCCTGCTCTCATGAACTCGATTCTTCACGTGTCAGTTGCATGCATCCTTCGAGGCTCGCGCTTGGGTCATACCAACCGCTGTATAGTGGCTGCCTCCAAGTTACTGGAACGGCTAGATCAAGCCCTTAACCTCAAAATTGAGGACATCATCGCAAACGCATCTTCGCTTCGCCCCAGTTTGGAACAGTCATGCTCTGGGTTAGCCAACCTTCTGCTCACACAGCGCCACTTTGTCCGAAGGTTGCCAACGGACACTGGTGAATCATTGACGTATGATCCAAGATACCTCATATTTGAATTTGTGTGGAACATCATTTTGCGACAAAAGCAGGTTGTAATTGTCGACAATTTCATGGATACTCTCGCGAATGGCAAATCCAAGGTCAAACAAATGATCATGGGCCAAGGCAAAACAACTGTAGTGGCGCCGATGCTTGCGTTGATGTTGGCAGACGGCACTTCTTTGGTCCTCTCTGTCGTCCCGCCAGCACTATTGGAGATGAGTCGGACCCTCATGCGCGAAACGTTCGCCAACATCATGGCAAAACGAATCTACACTTTGAAGTTCGACCGTTCGACCGTGATTCGTCCAGCGATGTTCCGATCACTGCAAAATTCTGTGCTCAACAGAGGCGTTGTTGTCGCAACGCCCACTGCCGTCAAATCTGTGATGTTGTGCTTCATTGAGACGCTGAACAACAATGCCATGATTCGTAAACCCAAAGAAAAAGCCTTGCAACGATCGCGGATCCGCGAATTTACAAAGGTGCTGGGCCTCTTTAGGCGTGGTGTTATGCTCCTGGACGAGGTGGACATGATCCTTCATCCGCTTCGTTCCGAATTGAACTTTCCCATTGGAGCAAAGTTTGATTTGGATGGCTCAGAGCGTGGCGAGCGCTGGTCCCTGCCAATTCATCTTATTGATGCAATATTTTATGCTGATGATGGCAAAATGCATGTTTTTGAAACGTCAGCTCAAGCTCTAGCGATATTGGCACGTTTGAAAGAAGCGATCACACTAGGCTACGAGCGGCGATCGCTGCAGCGCCTACCACATATTACCCTCCTCGATTTCCAATTCTACTACAACGTGATGAAGCCCATTCTCGCTGACTGGGCGTTTTTGTGGTTGCAAAAGAATCACCTCCACGGCGTTGAACGGTCAGACGCGGTGAAGTATATTGTTGATGGGGCAGCGGCTAAGAGTCTTTCTCTTCGCGTGTTGAATGCGTTGAAGGAAGATGCACAATTGATTGATGATGTGTTCTGCTCAGAATCTCGCGAAAAGTTTTATGCTGAGCAGGTCGAATTTTTGCGTAGCGAGATCCAACGCTCCGAACAGCGGTTGAAACTCATTGATAGCGTTTATGAGGCAGAAACAAAGCATGAAGACAGTTTAAAAGAACAAGGAAAATCCATTGCACAGCTGCAAGGCGAGATCGCGAAGCTAAAACAAGAAATCGATGAGGCAGAGTGTCCTCCGGATGATTCAATGTTCAACCAAGTAGTTGTTGTTGTATCGGGCGCATTCGTTTCGGCTGCGAAAAGTGGTGGCAACAAGGGTGGTGGACGTTCTGAGATTAACACATTGTGCTCTGATCTCGAAGCAGCCGGGTTTTACGTTCGACAATGCGATAGTATGAAGGAGGCGACGGCCAGAACCAAGGAGTTGCACATAAGCAAGAAGCTAAGGTGCGTCATCTACGATATTTATGACTACTCCAAGAATTCGCAACAGAAGAGCAACTTTGGGTTTAACTCGAATCAAACCCCTGGTCAGTCCAAAACCGATATCACAGTGGACAACGTTATGTCTTCGTTAAATGACTTGACTGACGAAGGATCAACGTTTGGTCTTAAGTATTCACCTATAGACTCATGCCGTTTCAGTGCGTTGGACACCATGAGCTCCATGGACTACAACGATCGCTCGTACTTCTGGCAAACTGACGTCAAAGTGCACGAAAAAGCCTCAAAATGCATTGAGTGGGCCTATTCGGAAGGGGATTTTGTTGACTTCGAGCCCGAGGAAACTGTCACTTTTTCGGCAGCGGAAATGCGCTCCAAGCGACAACAGCTAGAAGAGCTTCAAACCAAGAAAACCCGGTTCGCCCAAGATTGCGAAGAAACTACCGAGAAACATCAGCAAACAATGCTAGGAATATTTGAAGCACTGTCCAAATCTTTGCAGAACGATGTCACGACTATCGATCGCGCAGCAGAGTCGCTGACAGGCTTTGCTGCAAGAATGGCTGCTCATGTTCAACCAGTGCCGAGCACTGGCCCCGCCGCTCCCGTCCAGACCGTCACTGCCCGTTTGCGCGGGCCTCCGGTGACGTTAGATCTATCTTCTGTTGGATCATGGCCCGGTCTGCTTGAGGCGGTGAGCTCGGCCTCGGGCGCATTCATAGACAGCGATTCTGTGATCACTCTGGAAAATGACCCTGGAGCGACACCCGGCGGAACCGGTGCTACCTCTGTCGCTTCGTGGGAGGCATATGTCGCCGCTGGCGGAGGCAACTTCACTGTTGTTCAACCACGACTGTCTGCCGAAAAAGTCCTTCACATGCTGAAAACGTCGCCCACGGACTGGCCGCTACAACATGTCGCACGCTCACAGAAGCATTTTGAAACGTTGGCGTCGCTTATGAGTTCAACGTTGACGGACCATCGGGAGTATCTCAACAAAATTTCTCTGGCAGCAGCTGTCATGGCCAAGGTTCCAGTTCAGCAGAAGAAACTGCTGAATCTTGCCCATGACTGGCTTCATACTTTCCTCCCGCATTGCATGAAAAAGGTGAATCGAGTTTCATTTGGATTACTCAACGATACGGAGTGCAAGAACGCCCTCGAAATTGACCCGTTGTTGCCGCCATCTCGCTTAAAACTTGGAGTACCATTCGTAGGCAAAGATGTGCCGTCAAACTCATCGGAGTTCGCTCATCCAGACATTATTCTTGGACTCACGATATTTGCCTACCGTTATCAAGGGCTTCGTCGAGCTGACTTCAATGATCTGATGGATTTGATTACTGCCAGTTTCACGCACGAAATTGGTCCACCAAATGATCGCCCATCTAGCATCATGTATCGCCAGTGGGTACTGGATGCTGGCGGCGCAATCCGGGGAGATGCAGCTAGCGACGACGCTGATGCAGGGGGCGGTGCAGATGGAGACGAAGAGGGTGACGACGATGCTGCAGCCGAACGCGAGGCGGCGGTGGGCGTCGCCGGGCACTCCTTTGGCGGGATGACCTCCATCGGTATGGCCTGTGGCTGGGCTTTTATAGAAGGTGTTCGGGTCGGCTGGTTTACATAAGGGGGCTTCGGCTCCCTTTTTTATGGGGTTTGGAAATGAGAGTTTTTTTAATACTTCTTGTTCAGATTCTTCTATTGAACTAAATTCGCTTCTTTCTTTTTTCTTAAGTTCATCAACAATACCCTTAACGTGCTGAACATGGTCCTTATGTGCAACAAGCAAAGCATCTTTAGTATCAACAATGACTATGTCATCAAGCCCAACGGCAGCAATAAGACGATCATCGCCTTTAACTAAGCAGTTCTGCGAATCATGCAGTATTGCATCACCAGTAACAGCATTACCGTCATGATCTTTATCACTAACTTCCCAAAGCGCTGACCAAGAGCCTATATCATTCCAGCCGGCATCAAGTGGAACCACAACGGCGTCCATTGTTTTTTCCATGACAGCGTAATCAACTGAGTCATCTGGACATGCAAAGAAAGCTTCTTTATTCACACGGACAAAATCAAGATCATTAGAAACACCTTCCAACGATTTTTTACATGCCAAAGCGATGTCAGGTCTAAATTGTTCCAATTCCGCAAGGTATGTTGAGGCTTTAAACAAAAACATGCCGCTATTCCAGTAGTATTCACCGCTGTCAATGTAGCTTTGAGCCGTTTCTAGATCTGGTTTTTCTACAAACTTATCGACACTGAAACCGCTAGATAGCACATCCCCGCGTTTAATATAACCATAACCGGTATGGGCAGATTGAGGAACAATACAAAA
>ENA-OWNT01001361-OWNT01001361.1-seawater-metagenome-genome-assembly--contig:-NODE-1361-length-31481-cov-15.478442_pt1 | contig 31481 bp, 26 predicted proteins | sample MGYA00238136_ERZ651165 | MGnify/ENA primary metagenome ERZ651165 (study PRJEB26861, sample SAMN08777766) | seawater metagenome | isolation source: coastal seawater | place: USA: Florida | collected...
CGTGCGGTGCTCGCCGCGATGCGGCCGAAGCCCGCCGGGGTGTCCTCGAACTCGCCGATCGGGGCGCCGTCGTCGTCAATCTCCGTGGCCCAGATTGTCACGTGGCCGCTCTTGCGGTCCAGCTCGGCCCGGGCCTTCTCGAAGGCGCCAGGCGTCTTGTGGTAGGCCACCAGAAGGGCCTGCTCAATCGTCGGAATCAGGAGATCCAGCGGGATTTCACGCTCACGCTCCAGGAGTCTCAGCGCGCTCATGTCAATATCCATTAGGCCTCCTCAGAAGGTCCATTGTTTACTTTTTCCAGACCGGCCTCTTCGAGGCGGCTGAACTCTATCTCGACTTTTCCGCTGCGGATCCTGTCGAAAGGAAGCTTGACGGGCTCACCCTGCTTGGGCTTCATGCCCTTCTTGACGGCAATTTCCGGCACGAGGGTGACGCCCTCATCATCCACGGACTGGATCCGGCCCGTGACGTTGTCGCCCTGGATCACATTGACGGTGACCATCCGCCCGCGGGCGCGGTGCCAGTGCCGCACTTCGGTCAGTGGACGTCCGACGCCGGGCGAGGAGACCTCGAGCTCATAGGGGCGAGCGTCCGTGCTGGGGTCGTTGTCCAAGGTGTCCGAAAGGGTCTTGGAGATTTCCGCGATGACGTCGAGCCCGACGCCCCCGACTTCCTCCTGCGGCAGGTCCACCACCACGTGGACCACCCGGTTGGCGCCGGCGACATGGATGGATACGTCCTCCAGGTACAGCCGGTTCGCCAGCACTGCGGGTTCCAGGAGTGCATGCAGGCGCTCGGCCTCCACATTATGAACGGTTGCGGCCTCAGCCTTCCCCGTTCCGGTCCGGTCTGTTGAAGTCGTGGCTTCTGCGTTGGTCATGATGCCGGCCGCCTCCCGCTAGATGATGTTGTGTGTACTAGCCTAGCGATTTTCCGGGCGGCGTGGTGCACGGAGTTCCGGGCCGGCATGACAACATGGTCTGTTGTGAAAGACGACAGCCGGGAAAAACGATGGCAGGACCACTTTCCCCGGTTGCTCCCCCGCTACGCGCTTCTGGCGTGCCTCGCCCTGGTGGTGATGAGCCTGGGGGTGGCCTTGACACCGGCCCGGCCCCCGGAACCCGCGGAGCCGCCCTTCTCCGAACAGGCACGGGCCGCCGCACTGGCCGAAACCGGGAAGCTGTTGACTGCCGGCAGCCACCTTGGCACGCCGGGGAAGGACCGTTCCGGGGGGAATCCCGCCGTCGAGCAGACTGTGACCTTGCTGACAACCCAGGCTCAGGCGCTCCTGGCGCCGGGAGAAAGCATCCCGGACGCCCCCGTCGCATCGCCCGCGGACTCCGGCACAGCAACTCCCTCCGCCCCGGCGACGTCCTCCGCCGACCAGTCTGCTGCCGCATCGTCTGCTGCGCCGCTGCCGGCGTCCGCCGCCGAACTGGTGACGGCCCTCGCGGACAGCGGCCGCCAGCGCCTCGCGGACGCAGCCGTGGCCGACGGCGGCATGGCGCGGCTGCTGGCCGCCGTCGGCACCGCGCAACTGCTGCAGGCGTCCGACCTTGCCGCGGGCACGGGAACGGCAGCGCCGTCTGCCGACCTCGCCGCCCCGCAGCTGTCCGGCGCCTGCCCATCCGCCCCCGCGGAGTCCGGGGCTGACGCGGCCGGCACCGCTTCCGGCGCAGCCCCTGACAGCCACGAGACCCCCGGGGCCACATCGTCCGCTGCGTCCAACGCCACCGTGGGAGCCGCACTCGCGGCGGTCGTCCGGACCGAAGCGCAGACCGTCTACGGCTACCAGGTGGCGCTGCCCAGGCTTGCCGGCGACGCAGCGAAGTCCGCGGCAGAACAGCTGGCGCACCACGACGCGCTTCTCAGCGACGCGGAATCCCTGATCCGGCAGCGCTGCTCCGCCGTTCCGCCGCGCGAGGCGGGCTACACGCTGGGCCGGTCCTTCCTGGCCTCCCCCGCCGCCGGTCTCGGGAGCCTGGAAGCCTCCGCGTTGCCGGTGTACGGAGACCTCGTGGCGCTGAGCGACGGCGGGACCCGGCAGTGGGCCATCGCGGCCCTGCTCGCTTCCGGGAAGCGGGCCGTGCTCTGGGGTACGGACCCGGGCGCGCTGCCCGGCCTGGACCGGGCATCGCTGCCGTCGCTGCCGGCAAACTGAGCGCCGGAGAAAGCCTCGGCTTATTTTGGTTAGCCTTGGAATACTGGCACGCCCGCGGCCCGGGTGATTTGCTGTAGGCATGGACACGACCGGCGCCGCAACCCTGCACGAGAACGAGCCGCACCACAACGACATCGCGCACCGCCTCAACTGGCTTCGCGCGGGCGTCCTGGGGGCCAATGACGGCATCGTCTCGGTCGCCGCGATCGTCGTCGGCGTCGCCGGCGCCACGACGGACACCGGGCCGATCCTGCTCGCTGGCGCCGCAGGCGTCGTAGGCGGCGCCATCTCCATGGCCCTCGGCGAATATGTCTCCGTCAGCAGCCAGAAGGACAGCCAGCACGCCTTGATCGAGAAGGAGCGGCGGGAACTTGCGGAACAGCCCGAGGAAGAGCTTGAGGAACTGGCCGCGATCTACCAGGGCAAGGGACTCAGCCCCGAAACGGCACGCACGGTGGCCAAGGAGTTGACGGCGCACGATGCCCTCGGCGCCCACCTCTCAGCCGAACTCCACATCGACGAGACCGACATCGTGAGTCCGTGGCACGCGGCGTTCGCTTCTGCCGTCGCGTTCCTTATCGGCGCGATCCTGCCCATGATGGCCATCCTGCTCCCGCCGGAAAATATCAGGATCCCGCTGACCTTCGTGGCCGTGCTCGTCGCGCTGGCGGCCACCGGCGCCGTGGGCGCGTGGATCGGCGGCGGCTCGAAGCTCAAGGCAGCCGTCCGCGTGGTGATTGGCGGCGCCCTGGCGCTGGTGGCCACGTTCGCGATCGGCAACTTCCTCGGCGCCAGCGGCATCGTCTAGGTCCGTCCCAAGAAACAACCGCCGGGCCGGCAGCCGGCGCCGGTGCCTGGAAAGGCCCTGCTGGATCCCCGTGCTGGATCCCCGTGCTGGTTCCCCGTGCTGGATCCCCGTGCCTCGGGCACGTGCCGGCGCCTACGATAGGTCCGGTGAGCCCGATCCCCAACGTCCCCATTCCGCCCGATCTCTTCCGCCGCTACAACCGCACGCCTGCCGGACGCGACTGGCTGACGTCGCTTCCCCGCTTGATCGGACACTGCCTCGACCACTGGGAGCTGGTGCCGGACCTGGAACCGGAAGCCCTGCCCTGGAACGGTCACGGCGGCGTCGCGATCCCTGTGCGGCGCCGGCACGGGGATGAGTCCCCCGTCAACGGCAACGACCGCAACGCCGCCGTCCTCAAAGTGGCGTTCCCGCATGAAGAGGCCACCCGGGAACGCCATGCCCTCGCCCTGTGGGGCGGCCACGGCGCCGTCCGGCTGCTGGCCGCCGACGCCGAATCAAACGCCCTGCTCCTGGAGCGGCTGGAGCCCGGCCGTTCCCTCATGGACGTCCCGCTGGAAACGGCAGTGCCGGTGTGGGGCGATTTGGTCCGCCAGCTCAGCGTGGTCCCCGATCACCGGCCGGAGTGGCGGGAAATCGAGCATGTGGCGGCCCGGGCCGAACAATGGAGCGACGAGTTCCCCGAGACATGGGAGCACCTGGCGCGGCCGTTCCCCCGGTGGCTGCTCGAGGCGGCGCTCGAGGTCTGCCAGACCCGCGGCGCCGTGGGCAGGCGGTCCGGCAGGGATGTTCTGGTCCACGCGGACCTGCACTACCTGAACATCCTGGCCCGGCCCGGCGCGCCGGAGCCCGGTGCCCGGGAGGAGGGACCGTCGGGGTTGGGGTCCTTCGCTGCCATTGACCCACAGCCGATGATCGGCGAGGCAGAGTTTGCCGTAGCCCCGGTGCTGTGGAACAGGCTGCGGGAGTTGCCACGCAACGATCCCGGAACCGCGTTGCTCGCCCGCTGCCGGGATTTCGCTACGGCAGCCGGTCTGGACGCCGAGGCCGCCCGGCAGTGGAGCCTGGCGCGCGAGGTGGAGAACGCCCTCTGGTACGCCTCGCAGCGTCATCACGAAGGAGATCTGGCCCGTTCGCTGTGGGTGGCCAGCACCCTCGCGGGCGCTACCCTGCCGGACCTGCCGAGGCCGCACGAGCTGCCCGGTCCGGGCGAGGGCCAGGCCCAACCGGCGGCGGATCGGCGCTAGTCCCGGCCCTGCGCCACGGGGCACTGCGCTGTGCGGGGACTTTCGACTCTTCCCGGCCTGGTCCGCCGAGGCGAGAGTTGGGCGCATGCAGGAACCCCGTGCCGGGCGCCCGGGCGCCGAACCCGATGGCCGGCGGGACCGGAACAATGACGATCCGTTCCTCCGGTATGCCGGCCGCTTCGGCCGGCCGATCGGGGACGTCGCGAACATGCTCCGTTCCTCCCGCGCTGCCCCCGCCGAGATTGCCCGCACGCTAGGCCTGCCCGCGGCAGCGGTCGAAGGACCGGCATCATTCTTCGCCGATTTCTCCGCGCCCCGCGGAGCCCGGCACGTCCGGGTCTGCACCGCCGCCGCCTGCTTCGCGGCGGCCGGTGGCACGCACGTCGCCGAGGTGGAGGCGGCGCTCGGGGTGGAAACGGGAAGCCGGAGCGCGGACGGCTCCGTCTCGATCCAGGCAGTGCGCTGCCTCGGCTATTGCTTCTCCGGCCCCGCTGCCCTCGACGGCGTGGACGCGTATGCCGGGCCCGGCCTGGCGGCTCAATTGCGGGGATCGTCCCCACGTACGGCCCCGCCCATCCCGGTGTACTGCGACAGCCCGGTTCCGGTCGTGACCGCCGGGCTGCTCGGAGCGTCGCCGCCGTGGTCGGTATGGCCTGGCGTCGCCGCCGCCGGAACACCCGAGGATGTCCTGGGCCGGGTCGAGGCCGCACAGTTGAGGGGACGGGGCGGCGCCGGGTTCCGCGCCGCCGCCAAATGGCGGGCCGCGCTCGAGCACCCTGCGCCCCGGGTGGTCGTGGCCAACGGCGACGAGGGCGACCCCGGTTCCTATGCGGACCGCCTGCTCATGGAACAGGATCCGCACCGTGTGCTCGAGGGTCTCGCGCTGGCCTGCTTCGCCGTCCGTGCGGCCACCGGCATCGTGTTCGTCCGCTCGGAGTATCCGCATGCCGCCGCCCGGCTGCGGGACGCGCTGCGCGAGGCACGCGCCGCCGGGTATCTCGGCCCGGACGCGGCAGGCAGCGGTGTCAGCCTGGAGGTTCACGTGGTTGAGGGCGCGGGGTCCTATGTCTCCGGTGAGGAAACCGCCCTGCTGAACGGGCTCGAAGGGCTGCGCGGCGTCGTGCGGCCCCGGCCGCCGTTCCCCACCGGGCGCGGACTCCACGGCCGGCCCACGGTGGTCAACAACGTGGAAACGCTTTGCGCGGTCCCGTGGATCGTGCAGCACGGCGGACCCGCGTACGCTGCGCTGGGGACCGCGGACGAGGCCGGCACCGTGCTCGCGAGCCTGTCCGAACGGTTCCTTCGGCCCGGAGCCTACGAGGTGGAGATCGGCACGCCGGTCCGGCGGATCGTCGAGGATCTCGGGGGCGGGCTTCGCGGCGGCGCAACACTGCGCGCCCTTCAAATCGGCGGCCCCTTGGGCGGCTTCCTTGGCCCCGGGGACCTCGATGTGCCGCTGAGCGATGCCGCCCTGTCCAGACACGGAGCAGCCCTCGGCCACGCAGGGATTGTCGCCTTCGATGACAGGTTCTCCGGCGGGCAGGTGCTGCGAAACCTGTGGGACTTTGCCGCGGCGGAGAGCTGCGGGCAATGCTCGCCCTGCCGGGTGGGGGCATGGCGCGGCCGTGCTTTGTCGGAGCAGCCGGATGACCCGGACATCAGCCGCGAACGCGGTGATGTCCTGCGCACGATGGCGGCGGGCAGCCTGTGTGCCTTCGGCCGCCGGGTACCGGCCGCGGTGCGAAGCCTTGCCCGCGTCTACGGCCTGGAAGGATGGCCGCCGTGAAACTCCATGTCGACGGCCGCCAGGTCGAGGTCGCGGCCGGAGCCACCTTGCTCGACGCCGTGCGGGCGGCCGGCCTGGCCCTCCCGACGCTGTGCCACGATGACCGGCTCACGACGGCGGCCTCGTGCCGTACGTGCCTGGTCGAGGTCACCGGCCGGGGGCCGGCCGCGGCCTGCAGCACCCCGGCCGAGGACGGCTTGCGCATCGCCGTCGAGGCTTCCCGGGCGATCCGGCGTGATGCCCTGCAGGCCATCGTCGCGGGGCTGCCGGCCCGGGCCCTGGATATCCCCGCCGACCGCAGCGAACTGGCCCGGCAATGCGCCGACTACGGGGTGAGCGCCCCGGCGGGTTCCGCCGTGCCACCGGAGCGCGGAGTTGACCACTCCCACCCGTACGTCAAGCTCGACCGTGATCTCTGCATTGCCTGCGGGCGGTGCGTCCGCGCCTGCGCAGAGATCCAGGGCACGTTCGCCCTGACGCTTGTGGGCCGCGGCGCCGGCACGGTGGTGGGGCCGGGAACAGGCGGTCCCTGGGCGGAGTCCGATTGCGTCTCGTGCGGGGCATGCGTGGACACGTGCCCCACCGGCGCACTGTCTGAGCCCGGGCTGCTCAATCTGCTGCCGATCGAACGGCAGACCCGGACCACGTGCGGCTATTGCGGCGTCGGCTGCAGCCTGGAGGTCTCCACCCGCGACAACCTGATCATGACCGTCCGGCCCGCCGGCGAGGGTTCGGTGAACCGCGGCCACGCATGTGTCAAAGGACGGTTCGCCCACGGGTTCCTCGGTTCCGCGGAGCGACTGACCACCCCGCTGATCCGCAGGAACGGCACGCTGGCCCCGGCGACGTGGGACGAGGCAGCCGGCTACGTGGCTGCCAGACTGACCGGGATCCGGGATACCGGCCCCGACGGATTCGCCCTCATCTCCTCGGCCCGGGCCACGAACGAGGAGAACTACCTGGCCCAGAAGTTCGCCCGGGCCCTCATGGGAACGAACAATGTGGACAACTGCGCCCGGCTCTGCCATGCCCCTTCCGCGGCCGGCCTGGCCGCCACGTTCGGACTGGGCGGCGGGACGAACCCGTTCGATGACCTCGACCGGTGCGACGCGATCCTCCTGGCCGGCGCGAATCCGACGGCGGCGCACCCCGTCGTCGGGTCCCGGATCTTCCAGCGGGTCATGGACGGCGCCCGCCTGGTGGTGGTGGATCCCCGGCGCACCTCCCTGGCCCGGCACGCCGACATCCACCTTCGGCCCCGGCCGGGAACCAACGTGGCCGTGTTCAACGGCCTCGCGCACGTCCTGGCCCGCGAGGGACTCGTGGACACCGCCTTCCTTGAGGCGCACACCAGCGGCTACGACGGGCTGCTGGGGTTGCTCGGCGACTACCCGCCGGAACGTGTGGCCGGCATCTCCGGCGTCCCGGCGGACGATCTGGTGCGCGCGGCCGTGATGTACGGGCAGGCACTGGCCCCGGCCATCTTCTATGGCCTCGGGGTGACCGAACATCTGCACGGCACTGACGGTGTCCGGACCCTGTCCAATCTGGCACTCCTGCGCGGCGCCGTGGGGCCCGGTGCCGGAGGAGGCGTGAACCCGCTGCGCGGGCAGAACAACGTCCAGGGTGCCTCGGACATGGGGGCACTGCCCGATCTGCTGCCCGGTTATCAAAAGGTCTTGGACCCCGCAGCGCGGGCCCGGTGCGCCGAGGCATGGCGGGCCGATGTGCCGCAGCGGCCCGGGCTTCGGATCCCGCAGATGTTCTCGGCTGCCCGGGGCGGGGTGTTGAAGGCGCTGTGGGTGATCGGGGAGGATGTGCTCGCCACCGATCCTGACAGCACCTCGGTACGGGCGGCCCTGACGGCCTGCCCGCTGGTGATCTGCAACGATCTGTTCCTCTCGCCCACGGCCGCCGCCGCGGATGTCGTCTTCCCCGTGGCCGCCTGGCTTGAGAAGGACGGCACGTTCGTCAATTTCGACAGGCGCTTCCAGCGGGTCCGGGCGGCCGTGGCACCGCCTGCCGGCGTCCGCACGGACTTCGCGGTGCTGCACGCCGTCGCGGCCCGCATGGGCGCGGACCTCGGTTGCGCCACACCCGCCGAGGCCATGGCGGAATGCGCCGCAGTCGCGCCGCTGTTCGGCGGCATCTCGCACTCCCGCCTGGACCGCGACGGTCCGCTGCATTGGCCGTGCGGGTCTGCCGATTCCCCCGGCACGCCACGGCTCTACCAGGACCGCTTCGCCACGCCGGACGGCCTGGCGCACCTGGCCGCCCGGCCTTACCTGCCACCGGGCGAGCACTGCGACGAGGCGTTCCCGTACCTGCTCATCACCGGACGCCGGGACGCGCACTACAACTCGGGCAGCATGACCCGCCGCACCGACAACCTGCGCCTGCTCGCCCGGGAGACGCTCGACGTCGGCCCCGGGGACGCCGCGGCGCTGGGACTCAATGACGGCGATCCTGTCCAGCTGGGCAGCCGGCACGGAACCGCTGTCCTGCGGGCCAGGATCACGGACGAGGTGGAACCCGGCCAGGTGTTCGCGGCCTTCCACTTCCCCGGTGCCGCGGTCAACAGCCTCACCTCTTCCGTGGAGGATGAGGTCACGGGGTGCCCCGAATACAAGCTGACCGCCGTCCGCCTGTCCGGACTCGGCTGACCGCAACTCCTGCGGCGGTCAGCCGCGCACGGCCGCCAGTGCGTCGCGGACGGCGTCGACGGCGACTCTGACATCGGCGTCGTCCGTGCTCCAGTTGCTCACCGAAATCCGCAGGATATCGCGGTCCTGCCAGCGCGAACCCGACATCCAGACCCGGCCGTCCCCGATGATCCGCTCCGTCACGGCGCGCGTCACGGCGTCGTCCCCGAACGCCAGGGACACCTGGGTGTAGTCGACGTCGTTGAGCACCTCCACCCCGTCCAGCGCCGCGAGCTGTTCCGCCAGCTGCGCGGCCCGCAGCACCAGCGTGCGGACCTGGCCGGCGACACCCTCGCGGCCCAGCGATTTCAGCGCCGCCCACACGGGCACGCCGCGGGCCCGGCGGGAGAGCTCAGGCACGCTCTCAAAGGGGTCTCCGGCACCATCCGCGGCCTGGATCAGGTAGCTGGTGTGCAGTCCCATCGCCGATCGCAGGGCCCGCGCGTCACGCACGATCGCGATCCCGCAGTCATAGGGGACGTTGAGGGTCTTGTGCGCATCGGTGCCCCACGAGTCGGCCAGCGCAAGTCCCGCGGTCAGGGCGGACAGTTCCGGCACGGCGGCTGCCCAGAGTCCGAAGGCCCCGTCCACATGCACCCACGCCCCGTGCGCCTTCGCGACGGCGATCGCCTCAGTGAAGAGGTCGAAGGCGCCCGAATGCAGGTTGCCGGCCTGCAGGCATACGAGGACCGGGACCGGGCGGCCGTCCTCCCCCGCGCTGAGCGCAAGGTCCAGGGCGCAGTCGAGTTCGGCCGGGAGGATGCGCCCCTGACGGTCAGACGGGACCACCGTGGGACGCCCCAGGCCCAGATAGCGCAGGCCGAGGTCGATGGTGTCGTGCCGTTCCTGCCCCACGAAGCAGCGGATCCGGGGCGCGCCGGAGAGCCCGTCGCCGTCAAGGTCCCAGCCGGCATCGGCCATGAGCCGCCAGCGGGCGGCGGCCAGTCCCGTGAAGTTGGCCATGGTGGCGCCGGTGGCGAAGCCGACGTCGGACTCTTCGGGAAGGCCCAGCAACTCAAGGATCCACTTGCCGGCGGCCTCCTCGATGGCGGCGGTCGCGGGCGTGGCGAAGCGCAGCCCCGCGTTCTGGTCCCAGGCACTGACCAGCCAGTCCGCCGCCAACGCGGCCGGCAGCGTGCCGCCGATGACCCAGCCGAAGAACCGCCCGGACGGCATGGCCATCAGCCCTGGTTCGGCCTTGGCCGCAAGGTAATCCACCACGTCCGCGGCCGGCATGCCCTCCTGCGGCAGCGGGCCGCCGAAATCGGCCGCCAGCCCGGCCGCCGTGACCTGCGGCCCGACGCGGCGGGTTCCCAGGCTCTCGAGCCACTGGCGTGCGTGTCCTGCCGCGGCTTCGAGGGCATCCCGGTAGCGTTCCTCACCTGCTGACATAGCTGCATGCTACGCCCGGCGCCACCGGTCCGGGAGTCCCCGGATGGACCTCTCGCGCCGGCTCGGGGCCCGTGCCGGGAACCGGTGGCCCCGTACGGTGTGCCTAGCGGGCGTAGGGCGAGTTATCCTGCCAGACGTCCGAGCCGAGCTTGATGATCAGCGCGCCGACCACGGCAAGGAACACGATGCGGATGAATTTGTTCCCCTGCTTGACGGCCGTTCTCGCGCCGAGGTACCCGCCAGCCATGTTGGCCGCGCCAAGGAGGAGCCCGAGGCCCCAGAGCACGGCGCCGTGCGGCACGAAGAACAGCAGGGCGCCGGCGTTGGTGGCCATGTTCACGATCTTGGCCTTGGCGCTGGCTTCCAGGAAGGCATAGCCCATGGCCGAGACGAGGGCGATGATCAGGAACGAACCGGTACCAGGACCGATCAGGCCGTCATAGAAGCCGATCACGCCGCCGATCAGGCAGGCCACCACGTAGTGCCTGTGCCCCGCGTGGCGCAGCTTGGTCAACTCGCCGATGCTGGGCCGGAAGGCGGTGAACAGCGCGACGGCGATCAGCGCCGCCACGATGATCGGCTTGAACACGCTCGCCGGCAGGTTGGCGGCCAGCACCGCACCGCCGTAGCTGCCCGCCATCGCGATCACCGCCATGGGCAGGGCCGTGCGCAGGTCGGGCCGGACGCGGCGGTAGTACGTGGCCGCGCTCGTCGTGGTGCCGAAGATGGACCCCATCTTGTTGGTGGCCAGCGCCTGCACCGGGCTGATGCCCGGTACCAGGAGCATCGCCGGGAGCTGGATGAGTCCGCCGCCACCGACGACGGCGTCGACCCAGCCCGCCGCCAGTCCCGCCACGATGATCAGGATGACGGTGCCGAGCTGGATCGACTCGAGTCCGGAGACCATTACTTAGTACGGCGCAGGACTGCGCGGCGTCAGCTGTTGCGGACGGCGTTGACCACGTAGTCAACGGCCTTGTCCACGGCGACGTTTTCGGCGTTGCCGCTGCGGCGGTCCTTGATCTCGACGACGCCGTCCACGAGTCCGCGCCCGACGGCGAGGATGGTCGGCACGCCGACGAGTTCGGCGTCGCCGAACTTCACGCCGGGGGAAACCTTGGGACGGTCGTCATAGATGACGTCGAGGCCGGCGGCTTCAAGTTCCAGGGACAGCTTCTCTGCGGCGGCAAAGATTTCCTCGCCGCGGCCCACAGCCACGACGTGGACGTCGGCCGGGGCGACGGCGCGCGGCCAGACGAGGCCCTTGTCATCGTGGTTGGACTCGGCGAGGGCCGCGACGGCGCGGGTGACCCCGACGCCGTAGGAGCCCATGGTCACCACCACCTGCTTGCCGTTCTGGTCCAGGACCTTCAGGTCCAGGGCTGCGGCGTACTTGCGGCCCAGCTGGAAGATGTGGCCCATTTCGATGCCGCGGGCGGTTTCCAGCGGCCCGGACCCGTCGGGGGCCTCGTCGCCGGCGCGCACCTCGGTGCACTCGATGACGCCGTCCCAGCCGAAGTCGCGGCCGGCGACCAGGCCGAAGACATGTTTGCCGGCCTCGTTGGCGCCGGTGATCCAGGCGGTGCCGCTGACGACGCGGGGATCCACGACGTAGAGCAGTTTGGCGGCGCCTTCGCTGCCGAGAAGCGGGGCGTCCAGGGACAGGCCGGGGCCGAGGTAGCCCTTGACGATGAGGGGCTGCTTCTTGAGGTCCTCCTCGCCGGCGGCCTCGAGGGTGATCTCACCGGCAATCGGCAGGAAGGACCCGATGTTCGCTTCGACGCGCTTGAGGTCAACGCCACGGTCACCGGGCACGCCGATGACGACGATCTGGCGTTCGCCGGTCGGCAGCGTCACGGCGAGCACGACGTTCTTGAGGGTGTCCGCGGCGGTCCAGGCGCCGCCGTCGGCCTCGCTGCGCGGTGCGAGGACGTTGGCCGCGTCCACGAGCGTTTCGATGGTGGGCGTGTCCGGGGTGTCCCGGACTTCGGCGGCCGGGGCGTTGCTGAAGTCGATCTCGGCGGGGACCACGGTGGTGACGGCCTCGACGTTGGCCGCGTAGCCGCCGGCGGAGCGCACGAAGGTGTCCTCACCGATCTCGGTCGGGTGCAGGAACTCCTCGCTCTTGGACCCGCCCATGGCACCGGCGGTGGCGGCCACCGGGATGACCTCGAGGCCGAGGCGCTCGAAGATCTTCAGGTACGCGCTGCGGTGCGCCGCGTAGCTGGCGTCCAGGCCGGCGTCGTCGACGTCGAAGGAGTAGGAGTCCTTCATGATGAACTCGCGGCCGCGCAGCAGGCCCGCCCGGGGACGTGCCTCATCGCGGTACTTGTTCTGGATCTGGTAGATGCTCAACGGCAGGTCCTTGTACGAGGAGTACAGGTCCTTGACCAGCAGGGTGAACATTTCCTCGTGCGTGGGGGCCAGCAGGTAGTCGTTGCCCTTGCGGTCCTTGAGCCGGAAGATGCCCTCGCCGTACTCGGTCCAGCGGTTGGTGGCCTCGTAGGGTTCCTTGGGCAGCAGGGCCGGGAAGTGGACTTCCTGGGCACCGATGGCGGACATTTCCTCGCGGATGACCTGCTCGACCTTGCGCAGCACACTGAGGCCCAGCGGCAGCCAGGTGTAGATGCCCGGCGCGGCCCGCCGGATGTATCCGGCACGGACCAGGAGCCGGTGGCTGGCCACCTCGGCGTCGGCGGGATCTTCGCGCAGGGTGCGCAGGAACAGCTTGGAGAGTCGAAGGACCACAGGTGGGGTATCCGTTTCTGGGGAAGTGCGTGCAAAGCCGGGAAAAGCATCTAGATACTAATCTACCGTCCAGACGGCCCCCGCTTGCCGCGACGTCCTGCCGCGTCGCTGCCCGCGGCAGGGCTCATGACATGCAAGAACGTGGAAGAGCCACGCCATGACTGATGGAAGCCCCTGGCCGTTTCCAGCTGGTCATCCCGTCATGGCGTGGCTCCGCGGCCCCAGCACCCCCAGATCTCAGGCTGTGAGCTACTTGGTGTCGCCTCCAGGCGCGGCCTTCCCCGGAATTTATACCGAGGTATACATAGCGGGAGTGTGCGCGCCTGTGCGACACGGCTAGGTAGAACCTATGCGACGCCGGGCCCGGAATCAAGAGTCTGCACCCGGATAATTCCGTCATAAGTTCGCGGGAACCTACCGTGGCCGCGAACGGTCTACTTTCCGACGAGCGCTGCGGCCTGGTCCAGCAACTGTCCGGCCCTGGAGACGGCATCCTGCTCGTTAGCCCCGCCGGAGCTTATGACGCTGATGAGAACACCGTTCTCAATCACCTGCCCGGTGATCGTAGACTGCTTTCGGCCGTCCGCCAGGGTGGTGTCTGTCCGGTACGCGATCCTGGCCGGGGTCGAGCCGAGTGCGGCCAGCTTGGTCAGTTTGAGGTCCGCCTTGATGCCGCCGGCCGCGAACGACAGCGTGGAGCACTTGTCGAGTGCATCGCTCTGGGCGAGTCAATGCGCAGCGCTAACGTCTTCATGTTTCCCCCCAAAACTAGACCCGCAGCCGGCAGTCGCCCGCTAGAAGAGCACTGTAGCGAACGTCCCCACCTGGCGGAAGCCCACCCGGTCGTAAGTTGCGCGGGCCTTGGTGTTGAAGTCGTTGACATACAAGCTGGTGACCGGCGCCAAGGTCTGGGCCAGGACCACGACGGCGGCCATGTAGCCCGCGCTCAGGCCCTGTCCGCGGAACTCGGGATTCATCCAGACGCCCTGGACCTGGGTGACTTCCGGCGTGACGGCGCCCAGTTCGGCTTTGAAGACCACATCGCCGGCAGCATTCAGGTGCACGAGGGAATGGCCCTGGCGGATCAGGCTCTTGACGCGCCGGCTGTAGTACTCCCTGCCGCCCAGGTAGGGCGAGTACCCGACTTCTTCCTCGAACATCGCGGCGCATGCCGGCAGGATCTTGTCGAAGTCGGCCAGATGGCCAAAGCCCAGTGCGGGCTCGGGCGGGACGACGGGCGGCCCTGTGATGGTCATCAGGGGCTGGTCATCGCGGACTTCATGGGCGGCCTGGCCGAGCTGCTCCAGGGCCGAGTACATGGCCAGAACGGTTTCGGCGGGGCCAAAGATCGAGGCGTAGCGGCGACCGGAGCGGTGCGCGGCCATGGCGACGAGGCCTGCGAGGTCGGGGTCCAGCTCGACCGGCACCAGGTTGGCCCCGGCCCAGCAGGCACCGAGGAGGGTGCCGCCGTCGAACACGCCAAAGATACTGGCGCCCCCGGCCGTGGGAGACGCCGTACCGGCAGACTCCAGGTGCGAGAGGATGAAGACGTTGGCGACGGCGTCCCGGTGCGCCAGCGCCAGCAGCGCTCCGGTGTCCGCGCCACCAAGGACACGGACACCGACGCCGGGAGCGGAGCCGTCCCTACGAGACGCTAACCACGGGGCTACCCTTGATAGCATCTTCGCCATTGGCGTCCCCCATCTCTTCTGCGATGCGCATGGCCTCTTCGATCAGTGTCTCAACAATTTGATCCTCGGGGACAGTCTTGATGACCTCGCCCTTCACGAAGATCTGGCCCTTGCCGTTGCCGGAGGCAACACCGAGATCGGCCTCGCGGGCTTCGCCCGGACCGTTGACGACACAGCCCATGACGGCCACGCGCAGCGGGATCTCCATGCCTTCCAGGCCCGCGGTGACCTGCTCGGCGAGCGTGTAGACGTCCACCTGGGCGCGGCCGCAGGACGGGCAGGAGACGATTTCCAGCTTGCGGGGGCGCAGGTTGAGGGACTGCAGGATCTGGTTGCCCACCTTGATTTCCTCTACCGGCGGGGCCGAGAGGGAGACACGGATGGTGTCGCCGATCCCGCGCGAGAGCAGGGCGCCGAACGCCGTCGCGGACTTGATGGTGCCCTGGAAGGCCGGTCCGGCCTCCGTGACGCCGAGGTGCAGCGGCCAGTCGCCCTTCTCGGCCAGCATCTCGTAGGCGGCGACCATGATGACGGGGTCGTTGTGCTTGACAGAGATCTTGAAGTCGTGGAAACCGTGCTCTTCGAAGAGCGAGGCTTCCCAGACGGCGGATTCCACGAGGGCTTCCGGGGTGGCCTTGCCGTACTTCTTCAGGATGCCGGGTTCCAGCGATCCGGCGTTGACGCCGATCCGGATGGAGGTGCCGTGGTCCTTCGCGGCCCGGGCGATTTCCTTGACCTGGTCATCGAACTTGCGGATGTTGCCGGGGTTCACGCGTACGGCGGCACAGCCGGCCTCGATCGCGGCGAAGACGTACTTCGGCTGGAAGTGGATGTCCGCGATCACGGGGATCTGGGACTTCTTGGCGATGATCGGCAGCGCCTCGGCATCGTCGGCGGACGGGCAGGCGACACGCACGATGTCGCAGCCGGAGGCAGTGAGCTCTGCAATCTGCTGCAGGGTGGCGTTGATGTCGGTCGTCGGCGTCGTGGTCATGGACTGGACGCTGATGGGCGAATCGGAGCCGACGCCCACGGATCCCACCTTGATCTGGCGCGTCTTCCGGCGGGGGGCAAGGACGGGGGGCGGTGCTGACGGCATTCCCAGGCTGACCGAGGTCACATGGACTCCCTTTTTGGTATCGAGGTATCGAAAGGTGCGGGCGGGCTAAGCGGCGTGCTCGGCCAGGAGACCGGTCAGCGGGGCCCACTCGGTGGTGCGGGTGCCGGAGATGGCACCGGCGGCCGCGAAGGGGTCCTGCCGCAGGAGCTCGTTCAGGGCCGATTCGTCGGCGGCCTTGAAGATGAGCAACGCGCCTGCGCCGTCGCCGTAGGGGCCGCTTGCGAGCAGGGCGCCTTCGCGGGCAAGTTCCGCCGTCCATGCGCGGTGCGCCGGACGGCTGGCATCGCGGACCTCGGAAGATTCGGCGTCGTACACGTACTCCACAGCAAAAACAGTCATATGGATACACTATCGCCCTGTCTGCCCGGTTCCCATCCGGGCCGGGCCGGCACGCGGTCAGCCGAGGACGAGGACCTTGACCACCGCGGCCACGCCGGCCGCCCAGAGCATGGACGTGAGGGTTCCGATGATGAACCGCTCGGCGGCGACCGGAGTGGCCTTCAACTCCGCGAAGCGGCCCAGGCCCTTGATCGCCACGACGTAGGCAATGGCGACGGGCTGGCCGGCGAGGATTGCCAGGCACACCGCGAACCGTTCCAGGACTCCGATGATGGCGCCGCCGCGCAGGATGCGCGCGCTGCTGACCGCGGCGTCGTCCGCGGCCTGGGCGGCCGTGCCTTCCGAGGCGGCGTCCGCGGCGGCGTCCGCGGCCGGCTGGGGACTCGCGACGTCGGCGGTGGAGTCTGCGGCGGGATCCTCTGCCGTGGCGCCGGGGGCTGCGCCGACGGCACCCGCGCCGGCGTCAGCACGGTCGTCGATGGTCCGGGCGAGCCGGAAGACCAGGGCGGTGACCGGCCAGCCGACGAAGCCGGCCGTGAGCAGGGCCAGGGTGATCCAGAGGGCGTTCACCGGTCTCCTTCTGTGCTGTCGTGGGCGAAGGACAGCAGCATGGCGGCGGCCGGCCTCGCCGCCCATTCTTCCTGCCAGCCGGAGCGCAGGACCGCGCGGCTCACCGATTGCTCCGTGATTCCGAGTTTCTGGGCCGCTATTTTCTGGCTGCCGTGGCCGCCGTGGCCGCCGGCCTGCCCTTGCCGCACCGAGCGCAGCACGTCCACGACCTTCCACTGCGCCGCGGTCCGGTCCTGGACCAGCCGGCCGATTAGTCGCAGCACCGCCTCCGCGTTGGCGCAGGCCTTCGCCCCTTCGGACCCGGGTGCACCGTTCTGTGCCGGCGCGGCCGCCGCCGGTGCCGGCACGGACCGACCCCGCCGGGCGCCGCCGGCAACCACGGCAAGCGGCACATGGGCGGCCGCTGCTTTGGCGCGGTCAACTGCGGCCCGGGCCGCCACGAAGGCAGGGCCGGAGCCTTCCCGCGGGCTGGCGGGCAGCGGCTGGTCCACCTCCCCCACCCCGATGCCGACGTACCAGTGGCCGCTGCGCAGGGCATGCAGGGCAATCTCCACGACCTCGTCGGGGTGTTCCACGACGCCCTGGACCTCGTCGCCCACCGAGCGCTCAAAGCGCCCCGAGGTGGAGAGCGCGTCGAGTTCCTCCAGGAGGCCGGGGACCCGGTCGACGTCGCCGGTACTGCCGCGCTGGTCGATCGTCATGACGTACATGACCCCAGCCTAGAGAGGTGATCTTCAATAATCAATCACTTTCAACTGATTACTAAAAATCAGCCGAAATAAGCTTATGAATGAGAATCAGCGGAATTGGGTTTGGCGAAGAAGGCCTGGCTGGCAGGGCTGGACCACAGGCGGACTGCCCCCCGGGACCGCAGGGTCAGCCGAAGAGGTTCACCGGCTTGACGATGTCCGCGTAGATCAGCAGCGCCCCCATGCCCATCAGCAGTACCGCCACGACGTAGGTCACGGGGAGCAGCTTGGCGATATCGAAGGCGCCGGGGTCCGGGCGGCCGAAGAGCTTGGCGACCTGCCGGCGGCCTCCCTCATACAGCGCACCGGCCACGTGGCCGCCGTCGAGCGGCAACAGCGGAATGAGGTTGAAGACGGCCAGGGCGAAGTTGAGGCCGGCCAGCAAACCCACCAGCGCGGCGAAGCGGGACTGCAGCGGGACCTGTTCCATGGCGGCCACCTCGCCGGCCACCCGGCCCACGCCCACCACGCTGATGGGGCCGTTGGGGTCCCGGGGCTCCTCACTGAAGGCTGCCTGGGCCACGCCGGCCACGCGGGCCGGCAGGTTCACCACTACCCCGGCGACCTGTTTGATGTTCTCCCCCGCCATCGGCAGGACGGAGGACGCCGGCTGCGGGACGAGAGCCGTCTGCGCGCCGATGCCCAGGAATCCGACGTCCTGATACTGGAGCTTTCCTTCAGCGTCCTTGGCCTGGCGGCCGTCGGGGCCGACCACCGGCCGGGAGGAGAGCACGGGTGTGACGGTAGTGGTGACCGTGGCGCCGTCGCGCTGGACGGTGATGCTGACCTGTTTGTCGGCCGAGGCGCGGATCCAGCCGGTGAGTTCGTCCCAGCTGGTGACGGCCTTGCCGTCGAAGGAGGTGATGGTGTCGTTCGGTTTGAGGCCGGCCGACGCCGCGGGGGTGAGCTTGCAGTCGGCGGAATTCGGGTCCACGGTCTCGCCCGCCTTGACCTGGCACTTGGAGACATCGGCAATGGTGGTGGTCTGGCTCGCAACGCCGAATCCCATCAGCAGCACCCCGGTCAGCACGACGCCGATCAGCAGGTTCATCGCGGGCCCGCCCAGCATGATGATGATCTTCTTCCAGACCGGCAGCCGGTAGAAGACCCGGTTTTCATCGCCCGGGCCGACTTCCTCGTGGGCCAGGGAGCGGGCATCGGAGGCCAGGGACTGGAACATGCCGGTACTCGACGGACGGACAGTGCCATCGTCCTTGTTCGGCGGGTACATCCCGATCATGGACACATAGCCGCCCAGCGGGATGGCTTTGAGGCCGTACTCGGTTTCGCCCCGCTTCTTCGACCAGACGGTGGGTCCGAAACCGATCATGTACTTGGTCACGCGGACTTTGAACAGCTTGGCCGGCAGCAGGTGCCCCACCTCGTGCAGGGCAATGGACACGGCGATGCCGATCGCCACGAAGACGACACCGAGAATAAAGAGGAGGACGGGGCTCATGTGCGTGATCTGCTGCTTCCTAGGCGCTTCTGACGGCTAAACGTTCGTGAGTGCGGGCACGTGCCCATCTTTCAGCATCCAGTACGGACTCCACCGTCAGCCCGGAGGACCCTGTGTGTTCGCTGAGGACGGCTTCGATGGTATCGACAATGTCGGTGAACCGGATCTGCCCGGCATGGAAGGCCATGACGGCCTCCTCGTTCGCGGCATTGAACACGGCCGGGAAGGTGCTGCCCTGCCTGGCCGCGTCCTTGGCCAGGCCGACGGCGGGGAACGCCGTGGTGTCCAGCGGCTCGAAGGTCCAACTGGTGGCCTGGGTCCAGTCGCAGGCGCGGGCGGAGCCGGGGACCCGGTCCGGCCAGCCCAGGCCGAGGGCAATCGGCAGGCGCATGTCCGGCGGCGAGGCCTGGGCGATCGTGGAGCCGTCAACGAACTGGACCATGGAATGCACCACGGACTGCGGGTGGACCACGACGTCGATCCTCTCCAGCGGGATGTCGAAGAGCAGGTGCGCCTCGATCACCTCCAGGCCCTTGTTCACGAGGCTTGCGGAGTTGGTGGTGACCATGAGGCCCATATCCCACGTGGGGTGGGCCAGGGCGTCCCGGGGCGAGACATCGTGCAGTTCGTCCCGGGTCCTGCCGCGGAACGGGCCGCCGGACGCCGTCAGGATCAGCCGGTCCACTTCCGCGGCGGAGCCGGAGCGCAGGCACTGGGCAATGGCCGAATGCTCCGAATCCACGGGGACGATCTGGCCTTCGCGGGCCGCGGCCTTGACCAGCGAGCCGCCGACGATCAGGGACTCCTTGTTGGCCAGGGCCAGCGTGGCACCGGACTTGAGGGCGGCCAGGGTGGGGGCGAGCCCGATCGAGCCGGTGATGCCGTTGAGGACGACGTCGGCGCTGATTTCCGCGATTTTCGTGGAGGCGTCCGGGCCGGTGATGAGTTCGGGACTGTACCCGATGAGTCCTGCCGCGCGGGCGGCGTCGTCGATCAGGGCCCGCAGTGCGGAGGCGTCCCCGGCGGCGACGCCGACGGCCTGGGCCCGGGTATGGACCGCCTGCCGGGCCAGGAGCTCGAGGTTGCCGCCGCCGGCGCTGAGCGCCACGACCTCAAAAAGGTGCGGGGCGCCGTCGACGACGTCAATCGCCTGTGTGCCGATGGAACCGGTGGACCCGAGAATGACGATCTTGCGCGGCTGCATGATTCAAGTATCCCGCACGGCGGCGGGACCCTGCGCCCCCCATCGAGTTGGCACTTCGCGGCAGTCCCGGCGCCGAACACTGCCGCGAAGTGCGGACTCGACGCACCCCTGGTCCCGCATGCCGCCGCACGTTGACGCCGCACGTTGACGCCGCGGACCGCAGGCGTAACGTGGAAAACGTGGAGTGGACCGCGTGGTTCGACGCGCCGGAGTATGAGTTCGCCCGGCAGGTGCTGCAGCGCAGCATCGCCACCCTCTTCTTCGTGGCCTTCCTCTCCTCGTTCAACCAGTTCCCTGCCCTCCTCGGCGAGCGCGGCCTGTTGCCGGTGCCGGAGCATCTCGAGTGGTTCAACCGCCTGGGCCGGCCCAGCCTGTTCCGCTGGCGTTACTCGGACCGGCTGCTGCGGACGGTCTGCGTGGGCGGCATGGCCGTTGCCGCTACGCTCGTCGCCGGGCTACCCCAGCTCGGGCCGCCCTGGGTTCCGCTGCTGGCGTTCCTGACCCTGTGGCTGTTGTACATGTCGATCGTGAACGTCGGGCAGACCTTCTACGGCTTCGGCTGGGAGATGCTGCTGCTGGAGGCCGGGTTCACGGTGGCCTTCCTCGGCTCCGACCAGACTCCCCCGCCCCGCCCCATCCTGATCCTGCTGGCCTGGCTGGTGTTCCGGCTGGAGTTCGGCGCCGGGCTGATCAAGATCCGGGGCGGCCCGGAGTGGCGGGACCTGACGGCCCTGTACTACCACCACGAGACCCAGCCGATGCCGGGGCCGCTGAGCCGGCAGGCCCATCTGCTCCCCAAGGCATGGCACCGGCTGGAGGTCCTGGGCAACCACTTCGCCCAACTGGTGGTGCCGTTCTTCCTCTTTGCCCCTCAGCCCCTGGCCAGCGCCGCCGCCGGGATCATCATCTTCACGCAGCTTTGGCTGGTGGCGAGCGGAAATTTCGCCTGGCTCAACTGGATGGCGATCATCCTGGCCTTCGCGGCGGTCAGCGATCCCGTGGCGCACGCCGTGATTCCGGCGATCCCGCTCGACTGGCACACCACGTCCGCAGGAGCAGCAACCGCTGCGGGCGCTGCGGCAGGCGCCGGCACCCAGGCACCCGTCGCGTGGCTTGTGGTGGTCCTGTTTGCCACCATCCTGCTGGTGGTGCTCAGCTACCGGCCCATCGAGAATCTGTTGTCCCACTACCAGCTGATGAACGCCGCCTTCAACCGCTGGCAGCTTGTGAACACCTACGGCGCGTTCGGCAGCGTCACGAAGCGGCGGATCGAGATCGTGGTGGAGGGGACCCTCGACGAGGAGCCAGGGGACGATGCGGACTGGCGGGAGTATGGGTTCAAGGGCAAGCCGGGGGACGTCCGGCGCATCCCGCGCCAGTATGCCCCGTACCACCTGCGGCTTGACTGGCTGATGTGGTTCCTGCCGCTGCGGACTGTGCATGAGGAGTGGTTCTACGCGTTCCTGGCCAAGCTGCTGGCGGCGGACCGGCCGATGCTGCGGCTGCTGCGCCACGACCCGTTCGACGGCGAACGGCCCCGCTGGGTGCGTGCCAGCAGCTACCTCTACCGTTTCTCCACCCGGGCCGAGTTCCGGGCGACGGGCCAGCGCTGGATCCGGACCCGGCTGTATGTCGTCATCCCGCCGTCGCGTTTGCCGCCGGAGGACTAATGCCCGGCGCGGCGCAGCGTGGACTCGGCGTGCTTGAGGATGGGCCCGTCGATCATCTTGCCGTTGAACGCGAACACGCCCGTGCCTGCGGCGGCGGCGGCGTCGAGCAGTTCAGCGGCCGCTGCGACGTCGGCTTCTGTCGGTGCGTAGGCCTCGCGGACCACGGGCACCTGGCCCGGGTGGATGCAGGCCTTGGAGGAGAATCCGGAGGCCACGGCGTCACGGGCCTCGAGCGCCAGGCCGTCCAGATCCGGGATGTTGACGTAGACGGCGTCGATCGCGTCCTTGCCGAAGGCGCCGGCGGCCAGGAGGACGCTGGAGCGGGCGTGCAGCGCGACGGCGCGGTAGTTGCCGTCTTCCATCCGGCTGGAGGTTCCGCCGAGCGACGCCAGCAGGTCCTCCGCACCCCACATCAGGGCCACCACGTTCGGTTCGGCGGCGATGGCGGCCGCGTTGAGGACTCCGGCGGCCGTCTCGCAGAGGGCAATCACGCTATAGCCCTCCAGCTCCTTGAGCTGCGCGGCGTTCTCGGCCTTGGCCAGCATGATGTGCCGGTAGGGCGTGTGCTTGAGGCAGTGCATGTCCTTCTCGAACTCGTCCGTGCCGGCCGGATTGACCCGGATGATGGTTCGGCTCGGATCCAGCTCCGGGACATCGCCGGTGGCGCCGAGCTGGGCGAGGATCGCGCCGCGGGCCCGCTGTTTGTCAGCAGGCGCGACGGCGTCCTCGAGGTCCACGATTACGGTGTCGGCGCGCTCGGCGGCCTTCTGGTACCGCTCGGGGCGGTCGGCGGGGCAAAACAGCAGGGCGGGACCCATCAGGAAACTCATGTCTCTATTGTCCCCTTTTGCGCCGCTTCCAGCTCGGCAACGGCGTGGGCTTCGCGTGTCCACATCAGGCAGCTGCGGGCGGCGAGCGCCACCACGTCGCCGTGCTGGTTGCGCCCGGTGTGCTGCATGGTCACAACGCCCTGGCCGGGGCGGGACGCGGACAGCCTCTTCCCGGTGACCACAGTCTCCGTGTACAGCGTGTCCCCGTGATAGAGCGGGCGCGGAAACGACACATCCGTCAGGCCCAGTTGGGCGATGATGGTGCCCTGGGTCAGCTGGGGCACGGACTGGCCCACCACGGTGGCAAGGGTGAACATCGAATTCATGAGCCGCTGGCCGAACGGCTGCCCGGCGCTCCAGGCCGCGTCGAGGTGGAGCGCCTGGGTGTTCATGGTCATGGTGGTGAACAGGACATTGTCCGTCTCCGTGACTGTCCGGCCGGGCCGGTGGGCGTAGACCACGCCCTCCTCCAACTCATCGAAGTAGAGGCCGCGCTGTTCAATCACCCGCGGACCGCCGGCGTCGGAGCCTGGCGGAGTTTCTGTGTCACTCATACGGTCAGTTCCTGGTCTTCCTCGAAAAGTTCGGCGCCGGTGGCGGCCACGACGTCCTCCACTGTCACGTCGGGTGCGAGTTCGCGCAGCACCAGCCGGGACTGTCCGCCGTCGGTCACGACGTCGATCACGGCGAGGTCGGTGATGATGCGGTCCACGCAGCCCTTGCCGGTCAGCGGCAGCGTGCAGGTGTCCACGATCTTCGGTTTGCCGTTGCGGTCCACGTGGTCCATCATCACGATCACCTTCTTGGCACCGAAGACGAGGTCCATGGCGCCGCCCATGCCCTTGACCATCTTGCCGGGGATCATCCAGTTGGCGAGGTCGCCGTTGGCGGCAACCTCCATGGCACCGAGCACCGCCACATCCACGTGGCCGCCCCGGATCATGCCGAAGGAGGCGGCGGAATCGAAGAACGCCGCGCCCTTGTTGACCGTAACGGTTTCCTTGCCGGCGTTGATCAGGTCAGGATCCACCTGGTCCTCGGCCGGGTACGGCCCGACGCCGAGGATGCCGTTCTCCGAATGCAGCACCACTTCGACGCCGGCCGGTATGTAGTTGGGGATCAGCGTCGGCATGCCAATGCCAAGGTTGACGTACTGGCCGTTGTGCAGTTCCTGCGCCACCCTGGCGGCCAGTTCGTTGCGGGTCCACCCCTTGGTCCCGATACCGGCGGGATGCTCGACGGCGGACCGCCGGTACTCGTGCCGCACGGTTTCGGGCCGGGGCGGGGCGCCCTGGGCGTTGGTTTCCACGGCTATGCTCCTGCCTGCTCTGTTGCCTTGGCGGCGGACACTGAAACCGTCCGCTTCTCAATCCGTTTCTCACCCTGCGGCGCCAGGACCACGCGCTGGACGAAGATCCCCGGAACGTGGACGTGCTCCGGGTCCAGCTCCCCCGGCTCCACGAGTTCCTCGATCTCGGCGATGGTGATCTTCCCGGCCATGGCGCACAGCGGGTTGAAGTTCATGGCCGTGGCGTGGAAGACCAGGTTGCCGTGGCGGTCACCCTTCCAGGCGTGGACGAGGCCGAAGTCGGGCGTCAGCGATTCCTCCAGCACATAGTCCGCGCCGTGAAAGCTGCGGACTTCCTTGGGGGCGGAGGCGATCGCGACGCTGCCCCCGGCGTCGTACTTCTGCGGCAGCCCGCCGTCGGCCACCTGGGTTCCGACGCCGGCCGGCGTGTAGAAGGCGGGAATGCCGGCACCGCCGGCGCGCAGTTTCTCGGCCAGGGTGCCCTGCGGGGTGAGGACCACCTCCAGCTCGCCGGCAAGGTACTGCCGGGCGAACTCCTTGTTCTCCCCCACGTAGGAGCTGATGGTGCGCCGGATCCGGCCGTCTTTGAGCAGGATCCCGAGACCCCAGTCGTCAACACCGCAGTTGTTGCTGACGGTTTCCAGATCAGTGGCACCGCCCTCGTGCAGTGCCTCGATCAGTGCCACGGGGATGCCGCACAGCCCGAACCCGCCGACGGCGAGGGAGGCGCCGTCGTGGATGTCCGCGACAGCCTCGGCAGCGCTGGCAACAACTTTGTTGATCATCGGTGATCCTTCCGGCCGGCTACAGTCCCAGTTCGCGGGCGATCAGCATCAGCTGGACTTCCGTGGTGCCTTCGCCGACTTCAAGGATCTTGGAGTCGCGGTAGTGGCGTGCCACGGTGAATTCGTTGATGAAGCCATAGCCGCCGAACACCTGGGTGGCGTCCCGCGCGTTGTCCATGGCTGCCTCGCCTGCGACCATCTTAGCGATGGCCGCCTGCGTCTTGAACGGCTTGCCGGCAAGCATCCTGGCGGCCGCGTCGTAGTACGCCAGGCGTGCCGTGTGGGCGCGCGCTTCCATCCGGGCGATCTTGAACGCGATGGCCTGGTACTTGCCGATATTCTGCCCGAACGCGCTGCGTTCCTTGGCGTATTTCACCGACTGGTCCACGCAGCCCTGGGCTGCGCCGACGGCCAGGGCTGCGATCGCGATCCGGCCCTCGTCGAGGATGGAGAGGAAGTTCGCGTAGCCCCGGCCCCGGGTGCCCAGCAGGTTTTCCTCGGGGACGTGGACGTTGTCAAGGGTCAGCGGGTGGGTATCCGAGGCGTTCCAGCCGACCTTGTTGTAGGCCTTCTCCGCTTTGAAGCCCGGGGTGTTCGTGGGCACCAGGATGGTGGAGATTTCCTTCTTGACGCTGCCGTCGGCACGCTCTTCCTGGCCGGTGACAGCGGTGACGGTGACGAGCCTGGTGATGTCCGTGCCGGAGTTGGTGATGAATTCCTTGTTGCCGTTGATGACCCACTCCCCTCCGCCCAACTTCGCGGTGGTCTTGGTGCCGCCGGCGTCCGAGCCGGCCTCGGGCTCGGTCAGGCCGAAGCCGGCGAGGGCCTTGCCGGAGGCCAGCAGCGGCAGCCATTCCTGCTTCTGCGCGTCGTTGCCGAAGCGGTGGATCGGCATGGCGCCCAGGGAGACACCGGCCTCGAGGGTGATCGCGACCGACTGGTCCACCCGGCCGAGCTGTTCCAGGGCCAGGGCGAGGGCGAAGTAGTCCCCGCCCATGCCGCCGAACTCTTCCGGAAACGGCAGGCCGAACAGGCCCATGTCCGCCATCTGGGAGACGACCTCGTAGGGGAAGCTGTGCTCTTCGTCGTGCTTGGCGGACACCGGGGCCACCACTTCGTCGGCAAATTCACGGACGGTGTCGCTGAGGACCTGGTAATCCTCGCTGAGGTCATAACTAGCCATTGGTGACTCCTGTGTCTGATCTGTGTGTCTGAGGTACTTCTGTGGTCTGGGGAAAAGCGGTGTTGGCTGCGCTGTGGTTTGTCAGCCGGGGTAGCGCGCGGCGGTCAGTACGGTGGGGTCATTCGGCCGCGCCCATCGCGATGACGGCTTCCTCGATCGTGTCCTCGGCCTTCGAAGGTTCGGCCGGGACGGCGGGGTGGATCGTGGCGAGCACCTGGTCCGCCTTGACGAGGTCCCCGGAGCCGACGCTGATGTGGACGGTGCCGTCGAGGGGTGCCACGAGCTGGTGCTCCATCTTCATGGCCTCCACCGCGAGCAGCACCTGGCCGGCCTCCACGGTGTCGCCGTTGCTGACGGAGACGGACACCACGGTGCCGGGCATCGGCGAGCGCACGGCCGGGTCGGCGGCGCCTTCCTCGCGTTCGATTGCGGCCAGCACGCGGGCCAGCCGCGCCTCCCGGGTGAGCACCTCGAGGCGGCAGGACCAGCCCTCGGTGCCGAGGAAGAGCTGCAGCGGGGTGCCGGAATCCGGGGCGCTCCGGTTCAGACGGTCGGGCCCCTGAGACACCGGGGCGAGCGCATACTCCCGGGCTTCGCCGTCGAGAGTCAGCTCTGCCTGACCGCGTTTGGGGAATCGAAGCGACGCCGTGCGCTGCGGCCCGCCGTCGACGCTCACCGTCGCCGTGCCCTGCCCTACCGCGCCGGACACCTCTACAGTGGCGACACCGCCGTCGGGGGTTCCCAGGCTGATCCGCCGCGGCGCCGGCGCACCGACGCGCCAGCCGTCGCGGCGGTTCCACGGGCCTTCCGCAGCGGCCGGCGCCTCATGCTCCGCCAAGGCAGCGACGTAGGCGGCAGCCGCGACGACCTCGAAGTCGCCCACACGCCGGAAGCTGAAGTCCGGCATCTTGCGTTCGATCAGGCCGGTGTCGAGGCGTCCGGCGCGGACGTCGGCGTCGTTGATCAGCAGGCGCAGGTATTCGACGTTGGTGTCGATCCCCAGCGCGGTGTACCCGGCGAGCGCCTTGTCCAGGGTGTCGAGGGCCTCGGTGCGGTCCCGGCCCCACGCGATGACCTTGGAGATCATCGGGTCGTAGCTCGAAGAGATCTCCAGGCCCTCCAGCAGCGCCGAGTCCACCCGGACGCGGCCGGCTGAGTCAGCGGGCACTTCATCGAGCAGCACGACCCGTCCGGTCGAGGGCAGGAAGTTCTTCTCCGGAATTTCGGCGTAGACGCGCGCCTCGACCGAGTGCCCGGTGAGGACGACGTCGTCCTGGGCCACGGTGAGTTCCTCGCCGGCGGCGATGCGGACCTGCCATTCGACGAGGTCGATGCCGGTGACCATCTCGGTGACGGGGTGTTCGACTTGCAGGCGGGTGTTCATCTCCATGAAGAAGAACTCGTCCGGGGCGTTGTCCGAGACCAGGAATTCCACGGTGCCGGCGCCGGAGTAGTTGACGCTGCGCGCGGCCTGGCAGGCTGCCTCGCCGAGACGGGCCCGGACATCCGCGCCGCCGGGAAGGGCTTCCAGCAGCGGCGACGGGGCTTCCTCGATGACCTTCTGGTGGCGGCGCTGCAGCGAGCACTCGCGCTCCCCGAGGTGGATGACGTTGCCGTGGTTGTCCGCCAGGACCTGGACCTCGATGTGCCGCGGCGTGGTGACGAGCCGTTCCAGGAACAAGGTGTCGTCGCCGAAGGCGCTGGCCGCGACCCGGCGGGCGGTGGCCAGGGTGGCTTCGAGGTCCTCGGGCCGTTCGACGATGTGCATGCCTTTACCGCCGCCGCCGGCGGAGGGCTTGATCAGCAGCGGGAACCCGACGCCGGCCGCGGCTTCGATCAGCTGGGCGTCCGTCATCCCGGGCTCGGCGATGCCCGGGACCACGGGGACGCCGTAGCCGGTGACGTGGTTCTTGGAGCGGATCTTGTCGCCCATGACGTTCAGGGATTCGACGCCGGGGCCGATGAACGTGATGCCTGCCTTTTCCAGGGCGCGGGCGAAGTCGACGTTCTCGCTCAGGAAGCCGTAGCCCGGGTGCACGGCCTCGGCCCCGGTGTCGCGGCAGGCCTGCAGGATGGCCTCGATCTTCAGGTAGCTTTCGGTGGCTGCGGCGGGGCCGATCCGGACGGCGACGTCGGCCTCTCGCACGTGCCGTGCGCCGGCGTCGGCGTCGGAATAGACGGCGACCGAACGGATGCCCAGGGCGCGCAGGGTCCGGATGACGCGGCAGGCGATCTCGCCGCGGTTGGCGACGAGCACGGTGCCGAACAGGGGTTTCTGGTGTGTCAATGGTGCAGTCGACGAAGTAGTAGTCATTGCTGGCTCACATCCGGAACAGGCCGAAGGAGGTCTCCGGCAGCGGGGTGCGGGAGACGACGTCGAGCGCCAGTCCCAGGACGGTGCGGGTGTCCGCGGGGTCGATCACGCCGTCGTCCCAGAGGCGGGCGGTGGAGTAGTAGGGGCTGCCCTGGTCCTCGTACTGCTGTTTGATCGGGGCCTTGAACGCTTCCTCGTCCGCGGCGGACCACTCCTCGCCGCGGGCCTCGTACTGGTCCCGCTTCACGGTGGCCAGCACGCTGGAGGCCTGGTTGCCGCCCATCACCGAGATCCGGGAGGCCGGCCACATCCACAGGAACCGCGGCGAATACGCCCGCCCGCACATCGAGTAGTTCCCGGCCCCGAAGGACCCGCCGATCACCACGGTCAGCTTCGGGACCCGGGCGGTCGCGACGGCGGTGACCATTTTGGCCCCGTTCTTCGCGATGCCGCCCTGCTCGTAATCCTTGCCCACCATGAAGCCGGAGAGGTTCTGCAGGAAGATCAGCGGGATGCCGCGCTGGTCGCACAGTTCGATGAAGTGGGCACCCTTGAGCGAGGACTCGCTGAACAGCACGCCGTTGTTCGCCACGATCCCCACCGGGTGGCCGTGCAGCTTCGCGAAGCCGGTGACCAGGGTGGTGCCGTAGTTCTTCTTGAATTCGTGGAAGCGGCTGCCGTCCACCAGCCGGGCGATGACCTCGCGCACGTCGTACTGCGCGTTCACGTCCGTGGGGACGGCGCCGTAGAGCTCCTCCGGGTCCGCCACGGGTTCGACGACGGTGTCGACGTCCCAGACCGGAGCGGCAGGCTTCGGCAGGGTGGATACGATGTCGCGGACGATCTGGAGGGCATGCTCATCGTTCTCGGCCAGGTGGTCCGTGACGCCGGAAATCTTCGAGTGCACGTCACCGCCGCCGAGCTCCTCCGCGGTGACGATCTCGCCGATCGCGGCCTTCACCAGGGGCGGGCCGCCCAGGAAGATGGTGCCCTGGTTCCGGACGATCACGGTCTCGTCGCTCATCGCGGGCACGTAGGCGCCGCCGGCGGTGCAGGAACCCATCACGGAGGCGATCTGCGGGATCTTCGCGGCCGACATCTTCGCCTGATTGAAGAAGATCCGGCCGAAGTGCTCCTTGTCCGGAAAGACCTCGTCCTGCTTGGGCAGGAACGCCCCGCCCGAGTCCACCAGGTAGATGCACGGCAGCCGGTTCTCGAGCGCGATTTCCTGCGCCCGGAGGTGCTTCTTCACGGTCATCGGATAGTACGTGCCGCCCTTGACCGTGGCGTCGTTGGAGATGACCAGGACCTGCCGGCCGTGGACCAGCCCGATCCCGGCAATCACGCCGGCGCCCGGGGAGTCGTCGTTGTACATGCCGTTGGCGGCGAGCGGGGCGATTTCCAGGAACGGGCTGCCGTCGTCGAGCAGCCGGTCGATGCGTTCCCGCGGCAGGAGCTTGCCGCGGGCCACGTGGCGTTCGCGGGACTTCTCGGGGCCGCCGAGCGCGGCCGTGGCGAGGCGTTCCCTCAGCTCACCGGCCAGCCCCAGCTGGGCTTCGCGGTTCGCGGCATAGGCGGCGCTCGTGGCGTCCACCCGGCTGGCGATTGTCTCCATTGACTGTTTCCGTTCCCTGACCTGCGCGCCGGAGCGGCTGCTCGATCCGCCCGGCTATTTCGGTTAGTACCGCATAACTGAGTTTTAGGTTAGTCTCTATTAACTGTGATGTCCAACACAGGGACCATCTGCAACGAGGGGATGCGCCGGTGACCGAGCCCAGCCTGACCACCCAGACGCCAGCCGCCCAGCTACCCTCCACGCAGCGGAGCCAGGCCAAGGCGAACCGCCGGCAGGCCCTCTTGTCCGCCGCCGCCACACTCTTCGCCCTGGAGGGGTTCAACCGCGTCTCCCTGGAGGATCTGGGGGCCGCCGCCGGGGTCAGCGGGCCCGCGGTCTACCGCCATTTCGCCGGCAAGCAGGCGGTCCTCGGCGCGCTGCTGCTCAGCGTCAGCCAGAACCTGCTCGACGGCGGCCGCCGGGTGGTTGCCGATTCCGACGGCGCCCTCGCGGCGCTGGGCGGCCTCGTAGCGTTCCACGTGGACTTTGCCCTGAGCAATCCCGACGTCATCCGGGTCCAGGACCAGGACTTCAGCAACCTCGCCGGCGAGGACCAGGCCGAGGTCCGCGCGCTCCAGCGCAATTACGTTGAACTCTGGGTGGACGTGCTGGCCGGCCTGCATGAGGGCACGGAGGCTTCCGAGCTGCGGATGCGGGCGCATGCCACCTTCGGCCTGATCAACTCCACGCCGCACTCGGTGCGCAGCCCGGGGCGCCTGATGGGCGTCAGGCGCGCCAGGCCGTTGCTGCAGAGCATGGCACTCGCCGCGCTCCTGGCCCCGGCCGTCCCGCCGGAGTACTGATTCGCCCCGCCCGAACCGGATACGCAGGGATACCAGCAGAAGTGAGCCGCTTGGCGCTCAGAAGAGGCTAATCGCAAAAGTTGGCGACACTAAAGCCGGAAAGAAATAGTCCAGGTGCCGGTCGCGTCCTTTTTCACCGTGGCGCGGACGGAACTGTAGTCATTGATGTGCCACACGCCGTCGGGCAGTGGGCCCGTGTTCGGGCCTACTGCCACGGTGCGGATCCCGGCTGCCAGTCCTGCCGCGATCCCGGCAGGGGCGTCCTCGAAGACTAAGGCTTCCGCAGGCTGGACGCCCAGCAGTTCGGCTGCCCGCAGATACCCTTCCGGATGTGGCTTCCCGCGGGTGATCAAGTCCGCGGTAACAGCGATCGCTGGCATAGCCAGGCCGGCCGCATCCATCCGGAGTTCTGCCAGGATCCGGTCGGCCGACGTCACGAGGGCAATGGCGTCGCCGGGAAGAACCTCCAGGAGATTCATGGCACCGGGCAGCGGCACGATCCCCCGGGTCCGGGCACGTTCCATGGCACCGAGCTCGGCGGTAAGCGCTAGGACATCGGCGCCGGCGGGGGCGAATCTGCGCACGGTGTCGATGGCCTGTATTCCGTGGGACGTCCGGAGGATCTCGGCGTAGTCCAGGTCGTAGCGGAGCGCGAACTCACTCCAGACCTGTTCCACGATGGGTGTGGAATCCACTAATGTGCCGTCCATGTCGAAGAGGACAGCGCGGCAGTTGAGGGTGCGGGGAGCCTCGGGTGCAGGGAAGTCCATGTTAGTTGAGGCCTTCGATCAGTTCGCTGGAGGATGGCGGGTTGGCTCCGGGGCGGCGGACGGTGATGGCCGCGGCCATGGAGGCCATCCGGCCGATTTGCTCCAGAACCGGAGGTGCCCAGCCGTCGGTACCTCTGGTCAGGAGGCCAAGAATAAATGCGGCCATGTATGAGTCCCCGGCGCCAATGGTGTCCGCGACAACGGACCGCACGGCCGGGATGCTGAT
>ENA-OWNT01001363-OWNT01001363.1-seawater-metagenome-genome-assembly--contig:-NODE-1363-length-31470-cov-4.488166_pt1 | contig 31470 bp, 31 predicted proteins | sample MGYA00238136_ERZ651165 | MGnify/ENA primary metagenome ERZ651165 (study PRJEB26861, sample SAMN08777766) | seawater metagenome | isolation source: coastal seawater | place: USA: Florida | collected...
TCCAGCGCCGCCTGGTCCTTGAGGTAGACCTCGGACTTGCCGCGCGTCACCTTGTAGAGCGGCGGTTGCGCGATGTAGAGGTAACCGCCTTCGATCAGCTCGGGCATCTGCCGGTAGAAGAACGTCAGCAGCAGGGTACGGATGTGCGCGCCGTCCACGTCGGCGTCGGTCATGATGACGATCTTGTGGTAGCGCAGCTTGGAGATGTTGAACTCGTCGCGGCCAATGCCGGTGCCGAGCGCCATCACGAGGTTGCCGATCTCCTGGCTCGACAGCATCCGGTCAAAGCGCGCACGCTCCACGTTCAGGATCTTGCCGCGCAGCGGAAGGACAGCCTGGGTGCGCCGGTCGCGGCCGGTCTGGGCCGAGCCACCGGCGGAGTCACCCTCGACGAGAAAGACTTCGGTCTTCGACGGGTCCTTCTCGGAGCAGTCCTTGAGCTTGCCTGCGAGGAAGTTCACGTCCATCGCCGTCTTGCGCCGGGTCAGTTCGCGCGCCTTGCGGGCAGCTTCCCGGGCCAGCGCGGCCTCGATGATCTTGCCGACGATGATCTTGGCCTCGTTCGGGTGTTCCTCGAACCATTCCTGAAGCTTTTCGTTCATCAGACCTTCAACAGCGGGGCGTACCTCGGAACTGACCAGCTTGTCCTTGGTCTGGCTGCTGAACTTGGGATCAGGCACCTTGACGGACAGCACGCAGGTCAGACCTTCGCGCGCATCGTCGCCGGTGAAATTCACCTTTTCCTTCTTCGCGATGCCGGTGGTGTTGGCATAGAGGTTGATCGTCCGCGTCAGGGCCCCCCGGAAGCCCGCCAAATGGGTGCCGCCATCGCGCTGAGGGATGTTGTTGGTGAAGGGCAGAACCGTTTCGTGGTAGCTGTCATTCCACCACAGCGCCGCCTCGATCTCGATATCATCGCGCGTGCCGGTGATGAAGATCGGCTCTTCCATGGCAGAGGTCTTGGACCGGTCCAGATAGCGGACAAATTCCTTGACGCCGCCTTCATAGAACAGCTCGGATGTCAGCGGTTCCGCAGGGCGCAGATCTTGCAGGATGATGCGCACGCCGGAATTCAGGAAGGCCAGTTCGCGCAGCCGGTTTTCCAGCGTCTTGAAGCTGTAATCCAGGTTGGAAAACGTGCCCGTCGAAGCCATGAAGCGGACTTCGGTGCCCTTTTCGTCACCGGCGTCGCCCACAACTTCCAGATGTTTCACCGTGTCGCCGTGTTCGAACCGTGCGGAATGTTCCTTGCCATCGCGCCAGACACGCAGTTCCAGCCAGTCTGACAGCGCGTTCACAACCGACACACCCACGCCGTGCAGGCCGCCCGACACCTTGTAGGAATTGTCGTCGAACTTACCGCCTGCATGAAGCTGGGTCATGATGACCTCGGCCGCGCTGACGCCTTCACCCTCGTGAATGCCCACGGGAATTCCCCGGCCGTTGTCGCGGACTGACACCGAACTGTCGGCGTGAATCGTAACCGTGACGGCATCGGCATGACCGGCCAAAGCCTCATCAATGCCGTTGTCTACGACTTCATATACCATGTGGTGAAGGCCCGAGCCGTCGTCCGTATCCCCGATATACATACCGGGGCGTTTGCGGACTGCCTCCAACCCTTTGAGAACCTTGATGGAATCCGCACCGTATTCGGTGGGTGCCTGCGCGTGTTCGGCCATGTCTGACCCCTGTTTTTCTTGTCTCGTTCTTATACGTGCCACGGCGGGTAATGTCACGGGTCTGACACAAGATTTAGCTGCCTATTTGGGTTGGTCCCGGATGATCTTGTTGCCGGGTCACGCGGTCAGGCCGGGAACAGGATCAGCGGCAGCGCGACAGGGACGCCATGGGCCAATCTGCGTGCCGCCAGCGTCAGCCAAACAGGGCCCGGCGTCAGGAACAGCACGACCAGCACAGGCAAAATGGGCCGTGCCCGGAAACCCCCGGCTTTTCTGGTAGTCTTAGAAAGAGGGGCCGAGAAGGTCGATCACGGCATCGTCGTCCCAGACGGTGTCTTTCAGTTGATAGACCTTGAGCGCGGTGTCCTCCTCTTGGATCACCTCGGTGCTATGGTCGTCCTCGATCCCCATATGACGCACGATGTTTGGCTTCGCGACGAACCCGACGCCCTCGTATAGCGGGCGCACCCCAAAGAGCACGATAAAATCCGCGAGCGTGGTGCGTGCGCGTTCCTTTGCGGCGACCATCAAGGCAGATGCCACGCCCTTGCCCCGCTGATCGGGATCAGTGGCAACTTCGCCCACTCCGATGATCTGAACCCTGTGTTCGCCCATTCGGATTGCGCGAAATCCAAGCGCATAGTGGCCGACCAGTTTTCCATCCAAGCGCGCCAGCAGGCGCAAATGGTGACGCTGGGAATAAAAGGACATGTTGCCATATCCGGCATCCTCGCCAAATGCGCGTGCAATCAGTGCGGCAATCTCGGCGTCCTGTTCAGGCGTCAGGTCAATCTCGTGAACGGCCTCAATTTGCATCGTCGGCCTCTGGCAATGTCAGCGAGCCATCCGCGTTGAGTGACCAGAACGGGTTCATCGCCAGTTCCCAGACATGCCCGTCGGGGTCGGCGAAATAGCCGGAATAGCCACCCCAGAACACCTTTTCAGGGGCTTTTAGCGCCGTCGCCCCCGCCGCCAGTGCGGCTGTATAGGCGGCGTCCACCTCGGCCTCGGTCGCGAAGTTCTGGGCCAGCGTTGTCGCCCCTGTGCCAAGCGCCGCACCCGCGCGGCCCTGATCCTTCGCCAGATCCTCCAACCCGAACAGCCCGAAGACAAACCCGTTGGCCTGGTAAAAGGTCACGGCTTCCTGGCTTTGGGGGTGCATCTGCCAGCCAAGCGCGGCGTAGAATGCACGCGATCGGGCCATATCGGCGACGCCAAGGGTGACAAGCGTGATGCGTTGCGGTGTCATGTGTGACCTTTCCATTCCTGGACGGCGGATTGCCCGTCCGTTTCCGTGATGTCAAAGGCCTGCGCCCGGTCGCCCAGTTCGGCAAACAGCTCCGGCCCGGTGCCGGTCATCCAGGCCTGGCCACCAAGCGCGCAGATCTCATCAAACAGCGCCGCACGCCGGCCTGCATCCAGATGCGCCGCCACCTCGTCAAGGAGCACAAGGGGGGCGGTCCCTGTTTCGGCCTTCAAGGCGCGGGCATTGGCGAGGATCAGCGAGATCAGCAGCGCCTTCTGCTCACCCGTGGAACACAGCCGCGCCTCGGTTTCCTTGGCCGCATAGATCGCCCCCAGATCGCTGCGATGCGGACCGATCAGGCTGCGGCCTGCGGCCATGTCACGGGCGCGCGACTGCATGTGGGCGCTTGCGAAATCGTCCGTCGAGGTCAGGCCCTCGCTGCCCTCAGCCGCGATCAGCGACAGGTCGGCCACGGGAAAGGCGGTCTCGGCCCCGTCTTGTGCGGTTGCCAGACGCGCCACCGCCTCGGCCCTGTGCCGGGTGATCCGCGCGGCGGCTTCGGCCATCTGCGCTTCGACTGCCTCGTACCACATCGCGTCGCGCACCATGTCTTTCAGCATCCGGTTGCGTTCGCGCATGGCCTTTTCATGGGTTAGCACCGCGTCGCCATGTTCGGGAAAAAAGCTCATGGTCATCCGGTCGAGAAACCGCCGCCGCCCCTCGGCCCCTTCGATCCACAGCCGGTCCTGCGCCGGGATCAGCCAGACGATCCGCGCCAGTGCGGCCAGCGCCAACTGCAGTTCGGGCTTGCCGTCGATCTTCAGACTGCGGGACTGTCCGGCCTCGGCGCCCATCTCCAGCTCATGAAACCGCCCGCCGGTGACAAACTCGGCCTTGATCTTCCAACCAAGCGCCTCGGGCCTGCGTGCCATTTCTTCGGCCGCCGCGCGCCGCAACCCGCGCCCGGGCGACAGCAGCGACACCGCCTCAAGGATGTTGGTCTTGCCCGCGCCGTTGGGACCAAAGAGTGCAACGGGCCGTCCATCCAGCACCATTGCCACCCGCCGATGGGATCGGAAATGCGAGAGGCTCAGCGCCCGCACATAAGTGCCCGCCATGCGCCTCTCCTTCTTCTTGGTTCAAATACTCCCGCCGGAGGCACGATTTTTCAAAAATCGTTCTGCCTCAGACGCGCATCGGCATCACGACATAGACGGCGCTGGTGTCATTGCCTTCGCGCATCAGCGTCGGATCGCCGGAGGAATTGAACAGGAACACGGCGTTTTCGCGGTCCACCTGGCTGGCAATCTCCAGCAGGTATTTCGCGTTGAACCCGATCTCCAGCTTCTCATCGCCATAGGCCACGGCCAGCTCTTCTTCTGCCGCGCCGCTGTCAGGGGCATTCACGGACAGGATCAGCCGGTCTTCGTCCAGCGACAGTTTCACCGCGCGGGATCGTTCCGACGACACGGTCGCCACACGGTCCACCGCCTTGGCAAATTCGCTGGCATCCACTTCCATCCGGCGGGTGTTGCCCATGGGAATGACGCGGGTGTAGTCGGGGAAGGTTCCGTCGATGACCTTGGAGGTCAGGGTAATATCGGGCGTTGCAAAGCGCACCTTGGTTTCCGACACGGATACCGCGATCGACATCTCGTCATCGTCCAGCAGCTTGCGCAGTTCCCCTACCGTCTTGCGGGGCACAATCACGCCGGGCATGTTTTCTGCGCCCTGCGGCAGGGGCATATCCACACGCGCCAGTCGGTGGCCATCAGTTGCCACGCAGCGCAGGGCCGGGCCGTCTTCACCCTGGGCCACGTGCATATAGACGCCGTTGAGGTAATAGCGCGTCTCTTCGGTCGAGATCGCGAATTTGGATTTGTCGAAGAGCCTGCGCAGATCGGGGGCCTTGGCCGAGAAATTGGCACTGTATTCCGAGGAGGTCATCACCGGAAAATCCTCGCGCGGCAGGGTTGCCAGCTGGAAGGACGACCGGCCCGCGTTGACCTCCAACCGGCCAGAGGTGCCGTCATCGGAGAGTTGCACCAAGGCGCCGTCGGGCAGCTTGCGCACGATCTCGTGCAATGTCACGGCGGAAACCGTCGTCGCGCCGGGGCGTTCCACCACCGCAGCGGTCTTGTCCACCACCTCGATATCCAGATCGGTCGCCCGGAAGCTGGCGGTGTCGCCCTCAGCCTCGATCAGCACATTGGCCAGGATCGGGATGGTGTTGCGGCGTTCCACAACGGACTGGGCCTGCGATACGGCCTTAAGCAGCGCCGCGCGTTCGATACTGATTTTCATGTCCCTGGCTCCGACGGTATGCGGGGCGGCGAGGGTAGCCTGTCTGCCCGCAAGCACAAGTGTTTTTTAGGAGTGTCCCCAATGCCGGGCCGAGGTCAATGGGGCGCGTTGGGAAATTGCAGAATTGCGGTTCCATCGGATCGGGTTTCGCCGCCTTTGGCGGCGATCCGCGGGGGGGATCCTCCCCCCGCACCCCCCTGGGATATTTAAGGAACAATGAAGGGATCAGGCTTCCAGCATCCGGCGCAGCAGTTCCGCGTCCTCGGCGATCTGGCTGTCGACCGAGATCAGCTCCTCAATCTTGCGCACGCCGTGCAGGATCGTGGTGTGGTCGCGCCCGCCGAATTTGCGGCCGATCTCTGGCAGGCTGCGGGTGGTCAGCTTTTTGCACAGATACATGGCCATCTGCCGGGGCCGCGCGATGTTGCGGGCGCGGCTCGGGCTCATCAGATCGGATTGGCGCAGATGGTAATGTTCGCAGGTCTTTTTGATGATTTCATCCATGGTGACCTTACGGTCGGACGCGCGCAGGATGTCAGACAGGCATTCCTGCGTCAGGTCCATGGTGATTTCACAGCCGATGAGATCGGCAAAGGCGAAGAGCCGTGTCAGCGCGCCTTCCAGGACGCGGACATTCGACGAGATGCGATGCGCGATAAATTCCAGCACACCGGGTGCAATCCGCAGATCCGGGGTGCGTTCGCGCTGTGCGTCGGCTTTCTGTTGAAGGATACCGAGGCGCAGTTCGTAATCCGTTGGGTGCAGATCCACCACAAGACCGCATTGCAGGCGCGATGCGATGCGATTGTCCAGCTCTTCCATATCGACCGGCGCGCGGTCGCCTGAAATGATGATCTGCTTGCCCAGTTCCACCAGCGCGTTGAAGGTGTGGAAGAATTCCTCCTGCGTCGAATTCTTGCCGGCGATGAATTGCACGTCATCGACCATCAGCACGTCGATCGAGCGGAAGACCTCTTTGAAGGACAGGGTATCCTGATCGCGCAGCGCACGGATGAAGCGGTACATGAACTGTTCCGCCGACAGGTAGATGACCTTGAGGTCGGGCTTGTTGGTGCGCAATTCCCACGCGATGGCGTGCATCAGGTGGGTTTTCCCCAGCCCGACACCGCCATAGAGGAACAGCGGGTTGAACGAGACGGGTCCGCCTTCGGCGACGCGGCGCGCGGCGGCATGGGCCAGTTCGTTCGGTTTGCCGACGACGAAATCTGCAAAGGTGAACGCGGGGTTCAGGGCCGAATCCGGCAGATCGTGACCATTGACGCGCGGCGCGGGTGTGCGCGGCGGCGTGGCAGTGTTGCGGGCGGGGGCGGCTGTTCGTGCCGGGGTCTGAGTGCGTTCGGTGGCCGGAACACGGCCCTGAGCGTCCACGGAAAATTCGATCCGGTCCACTTCAGCGCCTGCGGACATCATGTGCCGCAGAATCATGTCCCCAAAATGCTGCGATACCCAAGTGCCGATAAAGCTGGTCGGAACCACAAGCTGCGCGGTGCGGTCTTCGATCCTGTCAAAGGCAATCGGCTCTATCCAGGCCGAGAAATTGTTCTTTCCCACCGATTTCAGCAGTTCGCCCCGGACGTGTCCCCATTCGTCGTGTGTCATCCTGTTCCCGTCATTCTTAGTACACGGCCCTTTATCGGACCTGTGCGGGCAATCCGTTTGTCGCCCTAACCCTTATGCCTTCACGACCCCCGTTCATCCGTGTCACCCTGCGCATGGCATGATGCGGAAACCCGCACCTTGCCCCGCCATGCGCAAGGAAGGGAGACAGCCGAAAACGGCCGATCAATCGCCTCCGGCCTGACAGCAGCGCACATTCACCCGACTCTGATGGTCGTGTGGTGATTCGTGCGCATAGCCTCAGGTTGGAGGTCGTTGGACATGCAAAAGAAGGTCAGCCAAAAGGCTGATTTTCTTCTGACGCACCCCGTAGATCCATGGTACAGATCGACTGAACCGGATCGACAGGTTTCGGGTGCTGCGTTAGGATGAATACCATCCCCTTAGAAGAGGTCCCCTCTGCTTTGCGGCGCCCGATGTCCCCCCAGACTTATGTGAATCGCTAACACCTAAGCTAGCGGGACTCTGGCAAGCCTCGCAATGAAACTTCGCGCTTGACTCTGACCTATCCGAAAACGAATCCGGTGGACCCAATCTAAGGGTGCCGAGAACAAGGAAATTTTCAGGGAACAAAAAAGGCGCCCCTGCGGGACGCCTTGTTTTCAAGGTGTTGCAGCCATGCCTCAGGCGCCAAGCGCTTTCACACGGGCCGACAGGCGCGACATTTTACGTGCAACGGTGTTCTTGTGCAGAACGCCTTTGGTCACACCGCGCATCAGTTCGGGCTGAACGTCACGCAGGGCGGCTTTGGCCGCGTCCTGATCGCCGGAAGCGATGGCTTCTTCGGCTTTGCGCAGGTAGGTGCGGATGCGAGAGCGGCGGGCTTTGTTGACGGCGGCGCGACGCTCGTTCTGGCGGGCGCGTTTCTTTGCCTGAGGCGAATTTGCCATGTTTCGGTTCCCTTCGTGGGTTCAATGTCTAACGGTTAGCGCTGAGGGCCCACGACCAAAGGTTCGAAACCAGTCGTCTCCGGCCAGAGCGGGCCTCACGCGCATGTCTGGCGGCGCTATTAGGCCAAACCTGTCGGAAAGGGAAGACTAAAAGCGGAATAGGCCGTTAGTCTGGCCCGGACGAGCAATCGAGGGGACATCTGTGCAGCATCTTTCCAATCCGTTCCGTGGTCAGGGCATGGGTGACCTGTCGGGCGCGCCTGCGCCGTCTACTGACGCCCAGGCCGTGGCAACGCTGTTGGCGCGATGCCCGGCTCACGCGGTAACCCCGCTAACGGCAGCGCCGGGATTGGCGGACCGGGCCGGTGTGGGTGCGCTTTGGGTCAAGGACGAACGGGGCCGGATGGGGCTTGGCAGCTTCAAGGCGCTTGGCGCAGCCTATGTCATTGCCTGCGATGCGGTGGCGACGGGGGCCGATGACCTGCCCGTCGCTTTGGAGGGCCGCACCTATATCACCGCAAGCGCGGGCAATCACGGTATGTCCGTTGCTGCCGGGGCGCGCGTTTTTGGGGCGCGGGCTGTGGTGCATATTGCCGAAACCGTGCCGGAAAGCTTTGCCGGGCGCCTGCGCGAGAAAGGCGCAGAGGTCGTGCGCGCGGGGGCGGAATACGAGGCCAGCATGGCGCTGGCGGCGGCGTCGGCCGAGGCGAACGGTTATACCCTGCTGTCGGACAGTTCCTGGCCCGGCTACATGGATCGCCCATATCGGTTGATGGAGGGCTATCTGCAAATGGCCGCCGAGGCGCTGGACAATTGCCCTGAACCGCCCACCCATGTGTTCCTGCAAGCCGGTGTCGGGGGCTTGGCAGGGGCTGTGGCGGCGTTGGTGCGCAAGCGGTTAGGTGATGGTCCGCGTGTGATTGTTGTGGAACCGGACGCGGCCCCCGCGATCTATGACTCGATCAAGGCCGGGGGCTTCGTGACCACGTCCGGGCCGGTATCGGCTATGGGTCGGCTTGACTGTAAGGAAGCGTCGCTGATCGCCCTGACGGGCCTGTCGTGCGACGCGGACGATTTCCTGTTGATCACCGAGGACGAAGCCGCCGAGGCGCTTGCCCCTATGGCGGCGGAGGGGTTGGAGGGTTCTGAATCCGGTGTGGCAGGCGTGGCCGGTTTGCTGGCTGCCGATGCGGATACGCTCGGACTGGGGCCTGAGTCCCGCGTGCTGTGTTTCCTGTCGGAGGGGCCCGCATGATACGCGGCTTCCCCGAAACGGAATTCGCCACCCGCGTCGCCCGCGCGCAAGGCATGATGGCTGAACACGGGTTGGCGGCGCTGCTGCTGACCACGGAACCAGAGGTCCGCTATTTCACCGGCTATATCACCCGGTTCTGGGAAAGCCCCACGCGGCCCTGGTTCGTGGTGCTGCCCGCCAGTGGCAAGCCCATAGCCGTGATCCCTGCCATTGGTGCCCCGGTCATGGCGCGCACTTGGGTCGATGACATCCGCACCTGGCGCGCGCCGGATTTGCAGGATGACGGTGTGACCCTGCTGACAGATACGCTGCGCGAGGTTGCAGAGGGCGGGCCGGTTGGTGTGCCGATGGGGCATGAAACCCATCTGCGGATGCCACTTGCGGATTACGCGCGGCTTGGGGCTTCGGTAAATCTGGTGCCTGATCAAGGGATTATGCGGTCCCTGAGGCTGGTGAAATCCGAGGCGGAGATCGACAAGATCCGCACCGCCTGCACAATCGCGGGCCGTGCCTTTGACCGAGTGGGCGAGATCGCTGCGCCCGGTGTGCCGCTGTCGCAGGTCTTTCGCCGGTTCCAGATGCTGTGTCTGGAGGAAGGTGCCGATTGGGTGCCTTACCTAGCGGGCGGCGCGGGGCCTTTGGGCTATGACGACGTGATTTCGCCCGCCTCCGATACGCCCCTGGCGAGGGGGGATGTGCTGATGCTGGATACGGGGCTCGTCTGGGACGGGTATTTCTGCGATTACGACCGGAATTTCGGGATCGGTGCGGTGGATACACGCTGTTTGGCTGGTCATCGCCGCCTGACCGAAGCTGTTGATTGCGCGATGGAAATCGCGCGTCCCGGTGCGACGGCGGCGGATCTGTTCCACGCGATGGACAAGGTTCTGACCGGCGGCGCGGGCGGGTCCGAGGCCGGGCGCTATGGTCACGGGCTGGGAATGCAGCTGACGGAATGGCCCTCTCTTATCCCCGATGACCACACGGTTTTGCAGCCCGGAATGGTGCTGACGCTGGAACCAGGGGTGGAGATTGCAAACGGCCAAATCCTTGTTCACGAAGAAAATATCGTTGTTCGTGACGGCGGACCGGAGAGGCTTTCGCCCTTCGCGGCCCCTGACCTGAGGATCCTGTGATGCAGTTCACCTATGACCTGGCCCCGCAGCTTGGGACCCGCGCCACGATCGGGCTGATCGCCCTGCAATCGGATGAAACGGTCGAACATGATATGCGGCGGATTTTCCCTTTGGATGGAGTGGCTTGCTACGTCACACGCGTGCCAAGCGGGACCGAGGTAACGAACGATACGCTGGCCGAGATGGAGGGCAACCTGACCGGCGCGGCCTCCCTGTTTCCGGGGCCAGCGCGGTTTGATGTGGTGGGCTATGGATGCACCTCTGGCACCTCTGTCATTGGCGCAGATGTGGTTGCGGGTATGGTCAAAAAAGGTTGTGAAACCAAGGCTGTAACCGATCCGTTGACGTCGCTGATCACGGCCTGCCTACATCTCAAAATTCAGCGCCTGGCGGTGCTTTCCCCTTATGTGGCAGAGGTCAATTCTTCACTGATTTCAGCGCTGGGCCGGGCCGGGATCAAGGTGGCGCTGTTGGGCACATTCAACGAGGAACGCGAGGAATACGCCGCGCGGATCGCGCCGGATTCAATTGCGCTAGCCGCGGAAACCCTTGCAAAACAGGGGGAATTCGACGCGATCTTCCTGTCCTGCACCAATCTGCGCACGCTTGATGTGATCGACCGTATAGAGGCCGCGACGGGCCTGCCGGTGCTGTCCTCGAACCAGGTCTTGGGCTGGCACATGCTGCGGTTGGCAGGGGTGGAACCGTTGGCGCGATTCGGCCGCCTGATGCGTTGAAAACCCGCAAAAATAGGGGGTGTCCCCCGCAAGCATACCGAAACTCGGTTCGGCCCCGTATCAGCGGGCGCGGGCCTGTGCGAAAGACAGCAATCGTCGGCTTTGTTCATCCCACAGATGCAGTTGCGCATTGGCCAGGCTTTCGCGGATCGTCATGCGGTTTCGACCCGCAAGTTCGGCATGATCGCGTAACACCTCTGGCAGCCGGTAAAACGGGATGCGGCTGTATAGGTGATGCACATGGTGAATGCCGATATTGGCGCTGAGCCATTGCAGAACGGCGGGCAGCACATAGTGAGAGCTGCCGTTCAGCGCAGCGTCATGAACCTGCCAGTCTTCTTCGGTATCCCATTGGGTGGTTTCGAACTGATGCTGGACATAAAACAGCCAGACCCCCGCCGTAGCGGCCAGCAGGGTCGAGGGCAGGAAGATCAGCAGAATGGGCATCACGCCCCCGAAATAAACCATAGCGCCAAGGCCAATTAGGATCGCGGCATTGGTGCCCATGGCGCTGACCCAGTATTTGGCACTGGCCATCAGGCCAAGCGGCAGCCGGTTTTGCAGGAAAAACAGATACCCCGGCCCGAACCCGAACAGTACAACGGGGTTGCGATAGAGCCGGTACAACAGGCGCTGAAACGGTGACAGGGCCTGATACTCTGCCACGGTCAGCGTATGGACATCGCCGATGCCGCGCCGCGTCAGGTTGCCGGAATTGCTGTGGTGGATCGAATGGGTGCGCCGCCAGACGTCATAGGGTGTCAGTGTCAGGACCCCCAGAACCCGGCCAAGCCAGTCGCTGACCGTCCGGTTGTTGAAGAACGCACCATGGCCGCAATCGTGCTGGATGCAAAAGAGCCGCAACAGAAAGGCCGCGTTGATCGAGGAAATCGCCAGGGTCAGCCAGTAGCTGACCGACAAAGACCACCAGGCCAATACCCAAAGCAACAGGAAAGGGCCAATGGTGATGGCGAGTTCATAGGTGCTGCGCGCCGCGTTCGGTTCCCGGTATTTCGACAGAACCTTGATCCAGTCCCGTGCCGCGCGCGGTTCAGGCTGATGCCCGGTGAGTTCAGTTTGATCGGACATATGCCTGCATATTTTCTATGTGTGTCGGACGACCCATACAGCAGGAATATAGGTTCGCATATGACACAATGCGAAAATTTAATGTGAAAACCCAAAAAGGGTTTCCAATTGAGCTGGGGAGTGCCTGCCTGTGGGCCCCGCTAGCGCGGGGATGACAGGTGATCAGCGGTCGCGGAACTGCGCTTCGCGCTTTTCCAGGAAGGCGGCCATGCCTTCCTTTTGATCTTCGCTGGCGAACATCGAGTGGAACAGTCGGCGTTCGAATTTCAGCCCCTCGGCCAGCGTTGTTTCATAGCTGCGGTTCACAGCCTCTTTCGCGGCCATAGAGGAGATCAGGCTTTTCTCGGCGATTTTGGCAGCGGCGCCCATAGCCTCGTCCATCAGCTTTTTGGCGGGCACCATGCGGCTGACCAGGCCAGAGCGTTCGGCTTCCTCGGCATCCATGAAGCGCCCTGTCAGGTTCATGTCCATCGCCTTGGACTTGCCGACAAACCGCGTCAGGCGCTGGCTGCCGCCCATTCCGGCGATGACGCCAAGGTTAATTTCGGGCTGACCGAATTTGGCGGTGTCGCTGGCGATGATGAAATCGCAGGCCATGGCCAGTTCGCAACCGCCGCCAAGCGCATAGCCCGACACAGCAGCGATCACCGGCTTGCGGATGCGCAGCAGCCGGTCAGAGGCACTGGCGAACAGATCCTCGGTATAAACCTCGGTAAAGCTCTTGCTGGACATTTCCTTGATGTCGGCCCCGGCGGCGAAGGCTTTCTCCGACCCCGTAATGACCACGCAGCGCACCTTGTCGTTGGTATCGGCGCTTTCCAGCGCATCGCACAGTTCGGCCAGCAGTTTGGTGTTCAGCGCATTCAGCGCGTCCGGCCTGTTCAGTTTGATAAGGCAGATATGGTCTTCGATCTCGACGATCAGGGTCTCGTAGGCCATTCATTCCGTCCCGGTTTTGTTGTCCCTCGGTTGATCAGGGTTATCAGCCCCGTCGCCCGGATCAAGCTATCTTTGACAGGTCGGGCAGAAGAAGCTGGATCGCCCCGATTGCACGATCCGGCGGATGGTGGCCGAACAGCCGGGTGTGGCGCAGGGCGCGCCTTCGCGGCCATAGACCTGAAAACTATGCTGAAAATAGCCCAGTTCCCCGTCGGTCTGGCGATGGTCGCGCAAGGACGATCCGCCCGCGTCGATGGCGTCGGACAACACGTCGCGGATGATCGGCACCAGGGCCTCGCAACGCTGCGTCGCGATGCGACCTGCCTGCCGCTTGGGCGAAATGCGGGCGCGGTACAGCACCTCGCAGACATAGATATTGCCCAGGCCCGCGACGATTCGCTGATCCAGCAGGGCGGATTTGATCGGCATCTTGCGATCCTTCAGGCGCGCCGCCAGATAGGGGCCGTCGAAGGCATTGCCAAAGGGTTCGGGCCCCAGCACCGCCAGCAGCGGGTGGGCGTCCTGCGTGGCGGTGTCCATCAGGTCCATCGCGCCGAAGCGGCGGGCGTCGTTAAAGGTGACCCGTGCGCCCCCTTCCATGTCCAGCACAACGTGATCGTGTTTTTCCGGGGCGGGGTGGTCGTGGTGAAACTGCCCCGGCATATCACGGCCCTGCGCGCCAGAGACCAGCATTCGGCCAGACATGCCCAGATGGATCAGCAGGGTTTCCCCGGTGGACAGATCGGCAAGGATGTATTTTGACCGCCGCCGCAGGCGTTCAACCGTTGCGCCGGTCAGCCGCGCCCCCATATCGGGCGGGAAGGGCCAGCGCAGATCGGGGCGGCGGATGTCGGCGCGGGCGATCCGTTTTCCCTCCATCACGGGGGCCAGCCCGCGACGGACTGTCTCGACTTCGGGCAGTTCGGGCATGGCGGGCCTTTCCTTGGGGGGCGGCGCATTGTAACGCCTCGGGCAAGCCCTATAAGAAGGGACAGTTTCTGGCGAGGGCAAGGCCCCCGGAAAGGATGGATGAGATGAGCGAGCCTGACGGGCGCACCACGCATTTCGGTTTCCAGACCGTGGCCGAGGATGAAAAGGCCGGCAAGGTCCATGGGGTCTTTACCAATGTCGCCTCAAAATATGACGTGATGAACGACGTTATGTCCGTGGGCATTCACCGCGTCTGGAAGGATGCGATGATGGATTGGCTGGCCCCGCGCGACGGGCAGCATCTGCTGGACGTGGCGGGTGGCACCGGCGACATTGCCTTTCGCTTTCTCAAACGCGCGCCGGGCGCGCAGGCCACGGTTCTGGACATGACGGAATCGATGCTGATCGAGGGCCAGAAGCGGGCCGAGGCCGAAAGCATGGCCGAAAAACTGGATTGGATCGTTGGCGACGCGATGGCGCTGCCCTTCGAAGACAATGTCTTCGACGTCTACACCATCAGCTTTGGCATCCGAAACGTCACCCGCATCCCCGACGCGCTGTCCGAGGCCTATCGCGTGCTGAAGCCGGGCGGCCGGCTGATGGTGCTGGAATTCAGCCAGTTGCCGAACGAGGGGATGCAAAAGCTCTATGATCTTTATTCGTTCAACGTGATCCCGAAGATGGGGAAACTGATCGCCAATGACGCGGACAGCTATCAATATCTTGTGGAAAGCATCCGCAAATTCCCTGACCAGGAGATCTTTGCCAGCATGATCCGCCAGGCGGGGTTCGACATGGTCAAGTATCGCAACCTGTCCATGGGCATTGCGGCGCTGCATTCAGGCTGGAAGATCTGAGATGCGGGGCCCCCACAATATCTGGCGGCTGATCCGCACCGGCGCCACGTTTGAACGCACCGGCGCCATGGGCGAGGCGCTGGAGGCGATGGATGCGCCGCGCAGTGTGCGATTGGGGCTGCGGATTCTGGCCTGGCCCTTCAAATGGCTGGGGCTGCGCGGCGACACCAGCCTGCCGCCCCTGGTTCGTGCGCTGACGGCTTTGGGGCCTGCCTATATCAAGTTCGGCCAGATCCTTTCCACCCGGCCCGATGTGGTCGGCCCCGATTTGGCGCGAGAATTGCGGGTGTTGCAGGACAAGCTGCCGCCCTTTGACAGTGCCATCGCCAAGCGTACCATCGCGCAGGAACTGGAGATTTCGGTCGAAGAGCTGTTCACCGAGTTTTCCGAACCTGTGGCTGCGGCCTCGATCGCGCAGGTGCATCGGGCGCGGCTGCATGACACCGGGCAGGAGGTGGCCGTCAAAGTGCTGCGCCCCGGCATCGAACGCGCCTTTCAGCGGGATATCGATGCCTTTTACCTGATGGCGAGCTGGATCGAGGCACTGTCGCCCGCATCCCGCCGGTTGCGGCCACAGGATGTGATTGAGCATTTCGAGGGCGTGGTTCTGCGAGAGCTGGACCTGCGCATCGAAAGTTCCGCCGCCGGGGAATTTGCCGCGCGCACCGAGGGGGATGACGGCTTTACCGTTCCGGCGGTCAACTGGTTCCTGTGTTCGCGCCGGGTGATGATGTTGGACTGGGCCGAGGGCGTGTCTTTCAGCGATATCGACGTCATCGACGCAGCGGGCCACGACCGTGTGGCGCTGGCAGAGCGGGTGCTGCAGATGTTCCTGCGCCATGCGCTGCGCGACGGGTTCTTCCATGCCGATATGCATCAGGGCAACCTGAAGGTCGCGCCGAACGGCGATATCGTGGCGCTGGATTTCGGGATTATGGGGCGGCTGGATGAATATACCCGCCGGATCTATGCGGAAATTCTGATGGGCTTTATCCGCCGCGATTACCGCCGCGTGGCCGAGGTGCATTTTGAAGCCGGATACGTCCCTGCCGACCGCGATATAGACGAATTCGCGCAAGCCCTGCGGTCCGTGGGGGAACCCATTTTCGGCATGGATGCCAGCCGGATTTCCATGGCGCGGCTCTTGTCCTACCTCTTTGAGGTGACGGAACAGTTCGGCATGGAAACCCGGACCGAGCTGATCTTGTTGCAGCGCACCATGGTGGTGGTCGAAGGGGTGGCCCGGTCGCTGGACGAAAACATCAATATCTGGAGCACGGCGCGCCCGGTGGTGGAACAATATATCGCTGAAAGCATCGGGCCGAAGGCGATGGTTCGCGATCTGGTGCGCACGGCGATGGTGTTGTCCCGCTTTGGCCCGCGTCTGCCGCAGATGGCGCAGGATGCGCTGTTGTCGCGCGCCAATACGTTGCCACCCGCCCGTCGGTCGCGGGTGGGGGAACGGTTGGCCTATCTGGCAGGGGGCGTGGTTCTGGCCCTTGTTTCCATTGCGGTCTGGGAATTCTGGTTCTGACCTGATGGTTCCGGTTTCGCAGGTTTCGGGTTTTGCGGATGGACAGGGGGGCGGGGCTTTGGGATGGTCCGCGCGACTTTGCCGCCAGAGTGATACCCGATGACGCATGATGCGATCCGATCCGAACTGACCGATCTTTTCATGGCCGGTGTGGCCGCTGCCGACCCGATAGGGGCGGTGCAAAAGGCGCTGGCCGCGTGCCCTGTGGCCGTGCCGAAGGGCGGAACGCTGATCCTGCTGGCCGTGGGCAAGGCAGCGAACGGGATGATGCAGGCGGCGCGTGCGGCGGTGCCCCAGGGCGTCAAAACCCGCTGCCTAATCGTCACCAACTACGAAAACCACCGCGATATGTCGGGCGTGGCCTGTTACGCGGCGGGGCATCCGGTGCCCGATGGCAATGGCGTGATTGCCGGGCTGGCGGTGGAGAAACTGCTGCGAGAGGCCGGGGCGGGCGATGTGGTGCTGGCGCTGATCTCGGGCGGTGGGTCGGCTTTGCTGCCGGGGCCCGTGCCGGGGGTGACGCTGGCCGACAAGGCCGAAGTGAACCGGCTGTTGCTGGCCTCGGGTGCGGATATCGAGGACACCAATATCGTCCGGCAGGCCCTGTCGCGGTTCAAGGGCGGCGGGTTGCTGCGGCTGGCCGCGCCCGCGCCTGTGCGCAGCCTGATCCTGTCGGATGTGGTGGGCGACGATCTGCGGGTGATTGCCAGTGGCCCGACGGTCGGGCCGATTGCCGACCTCGCCACTGCCCGGGATGTGGCCCGGCGACTTGGCATCTGGGATCAGATACCGCAAGCGGCCCGCATTGCCATGGACCGGGCAGAGACGGGTAATGCTTTGCCCGCGCCGGATGCGGAACTGGTTGGGTCCAACAGGCTGAGCGTCGCGGCCATGGCCGCCGTGGCGGGGCGGCCCGTGCGTGTCATTGACGATCCGCTGACCGGGTCGGTGACTGATGCCGCAGTCCGAGTGCTGGACCTCGCCGCCGACACACCCCGCGGCACCGCGCTGCTGTTCGGGGGGGAAACCACCGTCATCCTGCAAGGCGACGGGCGCGGCGGGCGCAATCAGGAACTGGCGCTGCGGCTGGCCCTGCTGGCGGAAACACGGGGGCTGACGGGGGATTGGCTGTTTCTGTCGGGCGGCACAGACGGACGTGACGGGCCAACGGATGCGGCGGGGGCGATCGTGGATCGGGGCAGTCTGGCACGAATGCGCGCCGCAGGGGCCGATCCAATAGCCTGCCTGGCCAACAGCGACAGCTATGCGGCGCTGGCGGCGTCAGGCGACCTGTTGATCACCGGGGCCACCGGAACCAATGTCGCTGACCTGCAGATTTTCCTGACTTTTTGAACCTTTCGGCGGTTTCAACCGACAAAAAAGAGTCGGCGGATCGGAAATTTCCGGTCATACTATGCCGTATTGGATTAGCGCAATTGGGAGAACGGACGTGGTGCGGCCTCGTGGCATTCTGGCCCACATTCTACCGGTTATTCTGACCGTTCTGTGCGGACTTTGCCTGCCCGGGCAGGTTCGGGCGGAACGGGTTGCGCTGATCATCGGCAATTCCGGCTATTCCTCCAGCCCGTTGATCAACCCCGTCAACGACGCCGTCGATATGGCCGAGCGTCTGGCCGAGATCGGCTTTCGCGTGCATGGCGATGGGCCGCTTCTGGACCAGGATCTGCATGGGATGCAGGTGGCGATCCGCGATTTCACCCGCAGCCTGAACGCGGGCGATCTGGCGGTGTTCTACTTTGCGGGGCATGGGGTGGAATACAAGGGCACCAATTACCTGATCCCCACTGACGACGAAGAGATTTCCTTTGCCGAGGATGTGCCGGACTGGGCCTATCCCGCGCCGCGCCTGCTGGAACGGCTGGCCGCGACCGGGGCGACCGGGATCATCATTCTTGATGCTTGCCGCAACAACCCGCTGCCCGAACGCGGCGGCGGGCGCGATCTGGGGATCGGCCTGTCGGCGATGGATACGCCTGCGGGTGCCTCGGCCTTTATCATGTATGCCGCGGCACCTGGTCAGACATCCTCTGACGGGGATGGCCGCAACGGGCTGTTTACCGGGGCGCTGTTGCAGGCGCTGGAACGGCCCACGCGGCGGATCGACGATATCATGTACGAAGTGTCCTTCGCGGTGCGCAACGCCACGCAGGGCCGCCAGGTGCCGTGGCTGGAATTTGCCTTTGCCGGGGAAATTCCGCCACCGTTCCAGACCGGCGACGGGCGGGCCGATACCAATGAAGTGCCGATTCAGGTGGCCAGCAGTCTGCCCAGTGCGGGTAAGCCCGGCCGGGGCATCGACGAAGAAGGCGACCCGCTTTATGGCGTGATTGAACTGGCCTCTGGCCCGCCAGAGACGGCCTTGGCGCTGGATATGCTGGCGGGGGGGTATGAAGCTGCCTCGCAGCTGGGCGGCAATTGTCATGGGTTCGTGGCCAGCAGCCCCGATTTTCAGCTCGACTGGCAGGCGACGATTGGCCCCCTGCAATTGACAGCGCAGAGTGATGAGGAAACGGTTCTGGTCATGCGGACGCCCGCCGGTGATTGGCTGTGCCGTGGCACAATGTCGGACGGGTCGCCGCCGGTTATCGCGCTGTCCGATGCCCTTGAAGGCAGTTACCGGATCTGGATCGGTACGGAACGGGAAATGGTCCGCGCACCAGACGCGGAACTGCTGGTGGAGGCGCTGCTGCCCGCGCCAGCACCCGGGCTGGCACCGCTGCCCGACCCCACAGAAGAGGAGGCCGGGGATGACGTTGCCGCCGCCCCGGCCCCGGATGCGCCATCGGACCAGATGAATCCGGCCGCCACGATTGAACGGAACATGGAATAAACCACCTAAACCCCGGTCCGCGCCGATTTGCGAACCGGATAGACAGGGTAAGAAAGGATGACCGATATGAGATCTTTGACCCTTGGCGCCGCGCTGTTGACCGCAGGCTTTTTCGCAGCCCCCGAGGCGGCAGAGGCGCAGGAATTCTGTTCAGACGACCGGGTGATGGGCGGCTGTGCCGTGTCGATTAGTGATTTCCCCTGGATGGTGTCGCTGAACCAAGCCAATGCCCGCAGCCGTTTTGACGGCCATTTCTGTGGCGGCACGGTGATTGCAGACCGCTGGGTACTGACCGCGGCGCATTGTGTGGACAGCGTCGCGCCCAACAACCCGAATGGGCTGGAAATCTACGCCAATACCTCCAGCCTGCAGGGTGGTGGCACCGCCTATGACGTGTCGCGGGTCTTTGTGCATTCCGGCTATCAGGGCGTGGGCATCAACGATATCGCCTTGCTAGAGATTGCCCGGCCCACGGGCATCACCCCGGTTCGCCTGTCCGATACGGCGCTGGCCCCGGTGACAGAACAGATCGGCGGTCAGACGGTGATCATCGGTTGGGGCCTGACCCCGCCACCGCATATTGCACGCGGTCGCGGCCCGCTGACCCAGGCGGAACGCGCGACATCGTCGCCGCCGTCGATGTGGGACACGTCGCAGGTGCTGCTTGGTGCGGCGGTGCCGATTGTGCATAATCAGCTGTGTTCTTCCAATGCCGGGGGCGGGGTGATCTGCGCCGGCTTCCAAGAGGCGGTGGCCGATGCCTGCCGGGGCGATAGCGGCGGGCCGCTGCTGGCGCAGGACGGGCAGGGATATGTGCAGGTCGGGTTGGTCTCGGGTGGCAATTATTGCCACCAGGATGGCGACCATTACGGCACCTATACCCGCGTATCCGCCTTTCAGGACTGGATTGCGGCGACGATGGCGGGCGAAACCCCACAGGTCGATCTGCGCCCGAGCGAGCCGAACTACAACCTGCCGCCGACCTTCGGCAATGTGACCTTGTCGAGCGGCTTTTCGCCCGATCCCTATCTTCAACATCTGTTGGCGGGCGGGTTGCTGGAAGCCTCCAGCGCCGGGCAGGGCTGTGCGGGTTTCGTGGCCGAAGCGCCTGATTTCCAGGTGTATTATCAGGGCGTCGGCGCGCCGCTGGCCTTCTCGGTCAGCTCGCAAAGCGACACGAGCCTGCTGATCAACGGGCCGGACGGGCAATGGTATTGCGACGACAATGGCGCGGGCGGCATCAACCCGAGCCTTGTCTGGGGTGCCCCGCCGCAGGGCCGCTACGACATCTATGTCGGCACGCTGCAGCCCTATGATGTGGTGGGCTACCCCGAGGCGCAGCTGATCATCGGGGGCGGCGGTGCCGGGTCAGGTGGCGGCACGGGCCCCGTGGAGGACGGCAAGTGAGGTCGCTTTAGGGGCGGGCCGTTTCGCACGGCCTGCCCCTCAGCCGGGATCGCGCACCGCCTGCACCAAAGATGCATTGACCTGCACGCCGCCAGCTATCGACAGCCAGATATCGCCGTTCACGACCTGCGCCTCCTCGATGCGGGCATAACCCTGCGCCGGTTGCGTGTCGATCGGTTCATCATCGGCGAAATATTCCACATGGAAGCCGTAGACGCCACTTGGCAGCGGTTCACCGTCGGAGGTGACACCCGCCCATTGAAACGCCGTTTCCGTGGCGGGGATCGCCAACCGCTGCAGGGTCTGCCCGTCGGCATCCGTCACCACCAGCTCCATCCGGTCCGCCAGCGCGTTGTCGGTCGCATACAGAGTCAGCGGTTGCCCGTTGAAGGCCATCGGCATCTCGGCCCGCGCATCCATGCCGATCCAGCCCGCGATCTGGCCCATGCGGGACAGCGCCATGCTGTCTTGCAGGCTGCCGAGCAGTTCATTGGTGCGCACCTGCTGTTCGACGCCCGAGAAGGTCGCCAGTTGGGTGGCAAATTCGGTTGATTCCATCGGGTTCAGTGGATCCTGGTTCTGCATCTGCGTGGTCAGCATGGTCAGGAAAGTCTGGAAATCGGAATTGATCAGTGTCTGGTCACCGGACGCAGCCGATGCGGTGGCGGGCGATGCAGTGGGTGAGTTGGTTGCGGCAATATCCAAGGGTGTCTCCTTTACAGGCGCAGGTCCAGCCCGGTTTCGGTCCGGGCGGCGGCGGGCGGGGGGGGCGCCGGACGGGCCTGCACCGATTCGGCAGGGTCATCGGGCAGATGCGGGGCCGGTGGCGTGGCGCTTGTCTGGCGCCGGTCATCCTGCTGGCCAGAGAAGCTGAACCCGGTATGGTCCAGCCCCTGTCGTTGCAGTTCCTGCGTCAGCGCACCGCCGTGACGGCGCAGCAGATCCAGCGTTTCGGGCAGGTCGGCTTGAAGATGCAGAACCATGCCCTCGGCCCCACGGGTGACTGATACGCGGATGGTCCCCAGCTCTGGCGGATCGAGCGTCAGTTCCAACGGGGCATCGCGCTCCGGTAGAGCGGGCAAACTGGCCAGGCGTTGCGCCACTTGATGAAGGACTGGATCAGACCTGACCTGGGCCGAGGTTGCCGGAAAGGGCGTACGGGGCTCTGCCGATCGGAGGTCGGCAGGGTCGGACTCGAACAGAGGTGGCAAGGCACCGTCCGGTAGCGGGGGCCCCTCTGGCGCCAGGTCACCCTGGACCGCTGGCGTGGTGATCGCCGCTGCGGTTGGTTGGTCTGGCAGGACGGGAGGAGAAGGCTGGGGCCGCACCCTGTTCGGTGCTGCGGTTTCGGCGGGCGCGATAGGGGATGTGTGCCGGGTTCTGCCCCTTGCTTCGGGGGCGGGTGGCGTTTGGAGCGACTGTGGGGCCACGGGTTCGCCCCCCTCGGATCGTGGCACAACCGCGACCGAAGGGGCGGCTTTCAAAGGCGCCGATCTGGGGGCGAGATCAGGCGCAAGGGGCTGGTCCGGGGCCTGATGTGGTGGAGTTTGAGGCGCCCCTTTGCCTTGCGGCCGGGGGGCATCACTTTGGGGCCACTCGGGACGTGGGGCGGCATGTTGGCTCTCGCGGGCAGGCGGATCGGCGACGGACAGCGGGCCTGCGGGTGCGGTTTGGGACACGGCAGCAAGCAACGGTGGTTTCGCGGTGTGGCGCGCGCCGTATGGGCCAGCGGCCTGCTGGGGAAGCGGGATTTCCGTAAGCGGCTGCGCACCCGGCTTGGCTATCGTGGATGGACCGCCCGCGGGGGTCTTTGGGGGTAAGGGAGCGGTCACCTGTGCCGAAACGGTAGCGGCTTTTGTTGCACGCGGGGCGGCGGGGGCTGTGGCCAGAACAGCCGCGCCCCCGAAGCGCAGGGGGCCTGCGTCAGGCGGGACCTGTCGGTCGATGTCTGCCACGGACGTTGGACGCGGCACAGACTGCTGGCGATGCGCATCAGGTGACGCGCTCGGCTCCAAGAATCCTCTGGGACGGGGGGGCATCTGCGCAGAGAACTGGACAGGTTGCGGTGTGTTGGCAAGCGGTTCGCGGGCCAAGCTGACCGTCGCGGACAAGGCGTCTGAGGGCCACCTTGTGTCAACCGGTGCTGTTGAAGACGCGGTTGCCGGAGGAACAAGATCCTCAGGGCTTGCTGGTTGAGAGCCAAAGGGGAGCTGGTGGGTGCCCGCGACAAAGCTGGCGGGCAGCGATGGCAGGTCATCTGGATCGGGCGAAAGGGCCTGATGTGACGGCCGCTCTGACGGGGGGACCATCTGCTGAGAAACCTGCTGAACACCGTCCTTGCCCGATGGATCCGGGACAGTCGGCCCAAAATCGGACAGGTCACTTTGGTGGGGAAGCGCGACCGCGTTGGACTGGGCCAAAACGGGCGGGCTGACATGCACCCTGTCCGGGTGAGGCACCGGATTGATGGGCGCCCATGAAATCCCGGCCACCGGCGGCTGATCTGGATCGGGCGTATCAATATCCGCCCCAGGGGCGGGCGTGGCGCGCGGTGATGTTTCGGCTGAGGAGGCGTCTTTTATAGGCGGGTCTGGTGGCCCTGAGACAAGAGTGTCAGCAGATATTGCGGGCTGACCAGAGGGCGGTGCAATTGTGCCCCCCTTCTGCTCAGGCGGTTCATCCCGGTCCGACGGTTCTGCAGTTTCTGTCGGGGCGACTATGCCTTCCGTGCGCAGTACCAATGGGGTGGCTTGGCGGATCGGTATATTCGTCGCAGCAAGCATCACCTCACCGGCCAGAGAGGGTGGTGCGCCAACCGCCTGCCCCAGCAGGCCACCGCTGTCGAGAGAGTGGCCCGGACCACGCCCCGTCAGGGTTACCTGCTGTCTTGCGGGTATTTCAGTCACCGCCTGAACTGGGTCGCTGGCTGCAGCATGGGTGTCTTGCCCTGCGCCATCCTGCACCGGCTTGGCCGACTGTTGGGCAGGTTGCGCAATGGCAGGTGTCTGTGCACCGCCAAAGGTGCGCGCGAAGACCAGCCCGCCTTCCGGCAACGGCATATCGGAGATGCGGGCCATTCCCCCCAAAGAGGGTTGAGACAAGAGCACGGCGGTCAGATCCATTGGCAATTCCAGATTTCTTCCGGGACAGGCCGCAGTTTCAGGGGCAGAGCTTACCAATTCTTTACCCGCCGGGGGGATAGTCACCCTAAATACGGAGAATTGGAAATGTCCGACCTGACCCTTTCGCCCTTGCCCGCGGGGCAGCTTGCACCGCGCCGGGAAGCAGACCTGCGCCAAGCTGCGCAGGATATGGAAGCTGCCTTTCTGTCGGAAATGCTGCGCCATGCGGGCCTGGGCACGCCGCGCGACAGTTTTGGCGGCGGGCAGGGCGAGGATCAGTTTGCCTCATTCCTGCGCACGGAACAGGCCCGTGCGATGGCCGCAAGCGGCGGTATCGGTCTGGCCGAATCGCTGTTCAATGCGCTGGCGGCGCGCGAAGGGCGTATGCCATGATCTGGGGTATGGGTGATCGGCTAAGCGTGGCGGAAAAGGCGCTGACGACTGTGGAAACCTGCCTGCGTGATCGGCAGTTCAACAATCTGCCATCGGTGATGGCGGCGCTGGAACGGGCGCTTTCTGGCCTGCAATCGGGCGGCCTGGACCGGGGGGCAGCAGACCGGCTGAGATCCCTGCGCCAGCGGGCTGGCCGTGTTGGCGACCTGTTGACCGCAACCATGGCCGGGATGCGCGACGCCCGCGCCAGCATGGCCACGCCCGGCGGATTTTCCAGCTATGATGCACACGGGCGCAGCGACCGGATCGGTTCTGCCCGGTCACAGTTCGAACGCCGCCGCTGACCCGCAGAATTTCACTAAAATCCTGCCGAAAAGCCTTTTGATCTTAGCAGCTTGTTAGAGCTTTCGGGCAATGGTTCCCCTGCACCGTACTGGGTGGCGTGTCGGGTCTCAAAGGCCCGTCGCAGACGTCAGAAGGACGTTTTGGGCTGATCTGCGAAGGCAGGTCTGAAACGGGCGCGGAATTCAAGCGCCGCACTAGATGAGGAAGGACACCATATGTCCAGCATTCTGACGAATACCAGCGCCATGGTCGCGCTGCAGACCCTGAAAAGCGTCAACACGAACCTGAACAAAACGCAGGAAGAAATCTCGACCGGAAAATCCGTGGCCACCGCCAAGGACAATTCCGCAGTCTGGGCCATTTCCAAGGTGATGGAATCGGACGTAAAGGGCTTCAAGGGCATCTCTGAAAGCCTGTCGCTTGGCGAATCCACCGTCGCTGTGGCGCGCAACGCGTCGGAAACCGTGACCGACCTGCTGACCGAGATCAAAGGCAAGATCGTGGCCGCGCAGGAAGAAAACGTCGACCGCGCCAAGATCCAGACCGATATCAGCGCGCTGCGCGACCAGATCAATTCGGTTGTCGGCGCCGCGCAGTTCAACGGGTTGAACCTGGTTCAGGGCACCGATGACGTGAACGTGCTGTCGTCGCTTGACCGGGCTGAGAATGGGACGGTTTCCGCCAGCAACATCACCGTTTCCCGGCAGGATCTGACCAGCACGGCAGGCACCTATGGTAGTGGCGCGTCGCTGGCCACCAATATCACCGCCGGGGCCGCTGCCATCGACAGCACCGGGGCCGCGAATTCCGTGGCGCTGACCTATGCCAATACCTCTGGCGCGGATTCGCTGGAATTGTCGATCAACGGTTCCACCATCACTGTGGCTTTCGACACCGATGCGGCGACGATGATCGACAACGCCGAAGGGCAGATCAATGCGCTTGGGCTGACCGGGATCACCGCTTCGTCGAACGGGTCTGGTGTGCTGACGATCGCCAATACCAATTCCTTCGACGAATTCACCGTCGGCTGGAACTCTGGCGCGACCGACACCATCGCCATGGCCAATGCCGGCACCGGCGCGAGCGTGAGCGCGGCAACCGGGTCTGACAGCACGACGTTGACATATCGTGCTGAGGAAGTGGCGCTGTCGACCAGCGCCGTTGTGAATGAGGGCGACAGCTATCGTATCTCCGTCAATGGCAACGACTATGACTATGTCGCTGGCAAGGGCGAAACGATGGAGGATGTCGCGCGCGGTCTGAAAACGGCCGTCGATGCGGGCGGAGAAACCGGGGTGTCTACCCAGGTGACCGGCAATTCGACCGATGGCTGGAAGGTTCTGGTCGACTACGACGGATCCGACGCAACGGCGGGGACGACCATGGCATTGGCCGACAACGGTCAGGCGGGCGGTACGGCCTCTGGCGGGCTTTTCGGGCTCGATAATATCGACGTAACCACCGATGCGGGGGCTGATTCGGCGCTCGATAACGTGGAAACGCTGATCCAGAACTCGATTGATGCCGCGGCCAGCTTCGGGTCTGCCCAGGGCCGGATCGAGACGCAGTCGAACTTCATCGACAGCTTGGTCGATTCGCTGAAGGCCGGGATCGGCACTCTGGTCGACGCCAATATGGAAGAGGCCTCGGCCAAGCTGCAGGCGCTGCAGGTGCAACAGCAGCTGGCGACGCAATCGCTGTCCATCGCCAACCAAGCGCCGCAGTCGATCCTGTCGCTGTTCCGCTGATACCGGACCGGGCCGGGGGGAACGCCCCGGCCCACCCGTCACCAGACCCCCTGACCTGACATTCCGGAAGGAACATCACCGTGACGTCATCCTACCTGGCGCAAAGCGCCTACAACCCGGTCCAATCCGCCGTAAAAACCGAGCGTGGGACCGAACACGCCGCCTTCGAACGGGTCACCGCGCAGCTATCACGGGCCGACCGCCCCGAGGCCAGCGTCGCCCAAAAGGCCACCGCCTTGCATGACAACCGCCGTCTCTGGACGCTGATGGCCGCCAATGTGGCCGATTCCAGCAATGCCTTGCCGAAATCTCTGCGGGCGCAGATCTTTTATCTTGCGGAATTCACCCTTCAGCACAGCCGCAAGGTTCTGTCCGGTGGCGCGCCCCTCGCCCCGCTGATCGATATCAACACCGCGGTGATGCGCGGATTGCGGGGGGAGGCGCGGGCAGCATGAGCGGTCTTGTTCTCAAGCTTTCCCCGAAAGAACGGGTGCTGATCAACGGCGCGGTGATCGAAAATGGCGATCGCCGGTCGCGCCTGTCGATTGTCACACCCAACGCCAACATCTTGCGCCTGCGCGACGCCATCCACCCCGAGGAGGTGACGACGCCGGTGCGCCGGGTCTGCTATATCGCGCAGCTTGTCTTGTCCGGCGACGCCGAGGAAGAGGAGGCGCGCTTACAGATCCTGCGCGGCATCGAGCAGCTGAGCCAGGTCTTCACCGATCCCGACAGCCGGACGCAACTGGGCATGGCCACAGATCAGATCGTGGCTGGAAACGCCTATCAGGCGCTAAAGGCACTGCGGACCCTACTGCCGCGCGAAGAACGGCTGATGGCGGCGCGCCCGCAATGAGTTTTACCCCCGTCATACCGATGGGGGGCTATGCCGGCTGGCGTTTCCTGAACCGCACGATGGAGGATCAGAGCGCCAGTCTGGCGGCCAGCCCGTCGCTTCAGCGCGATATGGATTACTTCCGGGAAAATATCGGCAGCGTGACCAGTGCCGAGGAACTGGTGAAAGATTACCGGCTATTGCGCGTGTCCCTGACCGCCTTCGGACTACAGGAGGATCTGCCCAACAAATATTTCATTCAGCGCATTCTGGATGATGGGGTGGCGGATGATGACGCTCTGTCGAACCGGCTGGCTGACAAGCGCTATCGTGAATTTTCCGAGGCGTTCGGGTTCGGTACTGGCTTGCCGCCCCTCTCGCGGCTGCCGGGCTTCGCCGACAAGATCCTCGACAGGTTTCAAGCCCAAAGTTTCGAGCAGGCCGTGGGCGAGGTGGATGGCGATATGCGCCTCGCCCTCAATGCGGCGCGGGAACTGCCGGCGCTGGCTGCGGAAGGCGGGAAAGACTCGACGCTATGGTTTCGGATCATGGGCAACACCCCGCTGCGAGAGGTGTTCGAAACGGCGTTTGGACTGCCCAGTTCCGTCGGAACGCTGGACCTGGACCGGCAATTGACCATCTTCCAGGACCGGGCAGAGGATGTGCTGGGGTCGTCCGATGTCAGCCAATTCACCGATCCGGAACAAATGGATGAGGTGGTGCGCCTTTTCCTTGCGCGCGCGCAACTCAACCAGATCCCGGCAACGACAACCTCGGCCTCGATCGCACTGGCGCTGCTTCAGGGCGCGGGCTGATTGTCGGGCTCTGCGGGGGCCTGAACCTCGGCTAGCCGTCCGAACGCATCCGTCGCGCCACTGCTGTCGCTGGCCAGGAAACTATCCAGCCCGGGCCAAACCGACAGGGCCGCGTCAATGGCGGGGTCTGATCCCTGCGCATATAGCCCTGCCTGTAGCATCAACTCGGCCCGGTCATAGACGCCCAGATGACGGCGCGCCGTGGCGATCAGGCGGTTTTCCTCGGCGCTGGCTGCGCGCGGCAGGCTGCGGGACACGGACCGCAACAGGTCGACCGCCGGAAAACGCCCGCGTTCAGCAATTTCGCGATCCAGCACCACATGCCCATCGAGCACACCGCGCAAAGTATCGGCCACCGGTTCCTCCATATCCGATCCCGCGACCAACACCGACAGCACCGCCGTGATGTCGCCCTGTCCCGGCCCACCCGGACCCGCGCGCTCGCACAGCGACATGACCGCCTGCGCCATCGACGCCGGGTAACCGTTGAGCGTGGCAGGCTCGCCCGAGGCAACGGCGATCTCGCGATGTGCCTGCGCAAACCGGGTTATGGAATCGGCCAGCAACAACACATGCGCGCCCTGATCGCGGAAAAACTCGGCCACCGCCATCGTCGTCCAGGCCGCGCGCTGACGGACCAGCGCCGACCGGTCCGATGTCGCGGCGATGACGACGGACCGCGCCAGCCCTTCCGGCCCCAGAGTGTCCTCGACGAAATCGCGCACCTCTCGCCCGCGTTCTCCGATCAGGCCAATGACGATCACATCCGCCGCCACGCCACGCGCGAGGCGGGACAGCAAGGTTGATTTGCCCACCCCGCTGCCCGCAAACAGCCCGATCCGCTGGCCCTGAACGATCGGCAGCAGAGTATCGAAGACCGACAGCCCCGTCGGCAAACGCGCACCCATGGCGCGGCGGGCGGTGGCGGCAGGGGGCTGTGCGCGCAACGAACAGGGTGCGGGACCGGGATAGAGCGGGCGACCATCCAGCGGTGCCCCGTCCGGGTCGATCACCCGCCCGATCCAATGCATTCCTGGCGCCACGGTGACAGGCCCCAGATGGCGCACAGGATCGCCGAGGCGCAGGCCATCGACGCGGCCTTCGGGCAGAACCTGACAGCGGCCATCGACCATGCGCACGATTTCGGCCCGCAGGCCACCGGCCAGTTCCACCGCATCGCCAAGCGCCGCAATGCGGTTCAGCCCTTCGACCCACAGCGAATCCGCCTGAAGCTCAGCTATCCGGCCAAGCGCGTGGACCGGGCGCATCTGGCCGATGCGGGACAAGAGCGGGTCGAGGAATGTCTGCATGATCCGGGGCCTTCAGTTGGGAAACGGGGTGGCGCTTACGCTTTCTAAAGGAATCATCGTTAAGCCTTGGTGTAGCCAATCGAGGGAGAAGCCCCGATGTTCGAGAATTTGGAAATCTTTGGCCTGGCCCAGGCCCGTGCCCGGCACGCCGCCACCCGGCAGACGCAGGTGGCGATGAATGTCGCCAATGCCGATACGCCGGGCTATCGCGCCCGCGATGTCGTGGCGTTCGAGGATGCCTTTCGCGCCGCTGGCGCCAGACAGGACCCCACCCGCCCGCAGTTTCGCACCATGGATGCGGGCGGCCCTGAATCCCCCAATGGAAACACCGTTTCGCTGGAACTGGAAATGATCCGCGCCGTTGAAGCACAGCGCGACCATTCCCGTGCGCTGAACGTCTATCGGTCCGCGATGAACGTGCTGCGCACGAGCCTTGGCCGATAAGGAGCGCATGAGATGAGCTTTTCCACAGCCCTGTCAATTGCCGCAAGCGGTATGCGCAGCCAGGCCAGCCGCATCACCCATGTGTCGGAAAACATCGCCAATGCCGACACGCCCGGCTATCGGCGCAAGCTGATCAGTTTTGAGCCCGACCGCGCGGCGGATGCAACGCCTGGCACGGTGACAACGGGCCCTGTGCGGTTGGATCAGACGCCGCTGCCACAAGTCTATGACCCTTCGCACCCGTTGGCGGATGAGACCGGCCATTATGCCGGGTCCAACGTGGATATGGTCGTTGAGATCGCCGACGCGCGGCAGGCGCAGCGCAGTTACGAGGCCAATCTGCGGGTCTTCGATCAGGTCCGGCAGATGTCGTCATCGCTCAGTGATTTGTTGCGTCGGTAAGGAGGGCACGGGATGGATATCAGAACCTCACTCGCTGCACAGGGCTATGGTCAGGCACGAAATGCCGCCCGCCCGACGCCGCAGGACAGCGGCGAACAGGGCGGTGCGGCGGATGTGTTTTCGCAGGCCGTGCGCAGTTTCACCCAGACCGTTCAGCAGGGCGAGGACACCGCCCGCGCGGCATTGACCACGGGGGCCGATCCCCACGCGCTGGTGACGGCGCTGGCGCAGACCGAACTGGCCGTGGAAACCGCCGTGACCGTCCGCGACAAGGTGGTCGAGGCCTATCAGGAGATTCTGAGGATGCCGGTCTGATGGATGAGGTGGTCTTCTTTGACACGCTCCGGCAGGGGCTTTGGGTGGCGGTCTCGATCTCTATGCCGATCCTGACCGTGGCGCTTGTGGCGGGCCTCATCGTCGGCCTCTTCCAGGCATTGACCTCGATCCAGGAAATGACCCTGACCTTCGTGCCGAAACTGGCGGCGATCCTTGCGGTTTTCTGGGTGTCCATGAGCTTTATGACCCAGACCCTGACGACCTATTTCACCGACCGATTGATCCCGCTGATGGAGGGCATGTGATGGACAGTTCCATGGTGGCTGCCCTGACCCGGCAATCGGGGCTGATGCGCGAAATGCAGGTGGTGGCGAACAACATCGCCAATATCTCCACCTCCGGGTTCCGGGCCGAGGGCGTTGTCTTTGCCGAACATGTCGCCCGGCTGGAAGGGGTTTCGGGTGGCGGGTTGTCGATGGCCAATGCCTCGGGTCGGAATATCCGGCTGATGCAGGGCGATATCGAGCCCACGGGCGGTCAGTTCGACTTTGCCATCGAAGGCGACGGGTTTTTCCTGCTGCAATCGCCAGACGGCGAAAGCCTGACCCGCGCGGGTCATTTCACCCCCAATGATGCGGGCGAGCTGGTCAATGCCGATGGTCACCTGCTGCTGGATGCGGGCGGCGCGCCCATCTTCATCCCGCCCGACGCCCACAACGTGGTGCTGGCCCGTGACGGGACGCTATCTGCCGATGGCCGCCCGATTACGCAGTTGGGGCTGTGGCAGCCCGATGACCCCAACGATCTGCAGCATCTCGACGGGGTGCGCTTTCGCACTGAAGGTCCGGTTCAGCCGATGCTGGAGGCCACGATCCTGCAAGGCTTCGTCGAAAGTTCCAACGTCGATCCCGTGTCCCAGATTGCCCGCATGATCGAGGTGCAGCGCGCCTATGAGATGGGGCAGGGCTTCCTTGAGAAAGAGGATGAACGGATCCGCAATTTCCTGCGCACCGCCGGTGCTCAGGTTTAAAAAGAAGGAGGCCCGCCCATGCGCGCCCTGATGATTGCCGCCACGGGCATGAGTGCCCAACAGATGCGGGTCGAGGTCATTTCCAACAACCTCGCCAACATGAACACCACCGGCTACAACGCCCGCCGCGCAGATTTCGCTGACCTGCATTATCAGCAGCAGATGCGCGCCGGGACGATTTCCGCGGCGGACGGGTCCATCGTGCCAGCGGGGGTGCAGCTTGGCCTTGGCGTGCGGCCTGCCGCCGTGTCG